>Ga0115556_1000836_pt1 | contig 20929 bp, 16 predicted proteins | sample COGITO_mtgs_1104_5_FD_87282 | JGI IMG/M metagenome (GOLD analysis project Ga0115556, IMG submission 87282) | Pelagic marine microbial communities from North Sea - COGITO_mtgs_110414 | ecosystem: Environmental > Aquatic > Marine > Epipelagic | place: Germany:Helgoland, sampling site Kabeltonne... | reverse complement strand
GGGGGGGGGGGGGGGGGGGGGGGGGGGGTGGGTGGGGGGGGGGGGGGGGGTGGCGTCGTGCGTTGGTGCGTGGGGGTGTCGGCGAAAGTATTTTGCGATGTGTCACTGGCGTCAGAGTGACCGTCGTCATCTCCACCCGACCTTGTGCCACTGACACTATTATCACTATCACCCCTCCCCCCCACCATCTTTACACTAAACCTATACCCGGTAATCTTCCCCTCATCCATGGCGTCTTTAACCTTCTCCTTTAACTTTCCTTCTAAATCGTGGTCCTTGTCCCTGCCGTAATCAACATTGACGCCGTCTCCACTCGACGACACGGTGGTGAGTTTCGACCGTGATCGCGCCCTCAGGGAACCCACGCCGAGATCGACAAGAGAGGATATGACCGGCTTCACCATCCTCGCAGACAGCGGCGTATACTCCCTCGGCGACCGGTCCAGCAGCTCCCCCTTCAACGCCGGACACGCGTGGACAGTTATCCTCCCGTCTTGCGAAGAGTGCGCGATCCCGGGGAAGAGATCGCCGAGCCGGGCGTAGATTATGCGGCGGGTGTAGGAGTTGCAGGGGGGGAGGGTTAAGGTTGAGTTGGAGGGGTTTTTGTCGTGCAGCCAGTTGGTTATCAATTTCGTGGATCGGGCGACGGCCGGGGGAGATTTTTCAGATTTTTCGAGGGAAAATTCGTCCGCATCGTCCGGAGACGGAGATGAGCTGGCGGGGGGAGGTGAGGCGGAGCCTGGGGTAGTGCGCGTGAACCCGGGAGGGGGGGGTTGGTACCTTGTACCAGGAGAGTTTTCGTTTTCGTTGTCAACGTCCTCAACAACGCCTCGAAGGTTCGTCGCGCTGCTCCCCTCCTCCACACACCTCCTCTCAACCTCCCCCAACAGCCCGACGGCCTCGTCGATCCTCCCCCCGGCGACGATGGCCTTAATCGCGCTGGTGATGCATTCCTCGTCGGGCGGCGGCCCGGCTCGCTCGGTTATTTTCGAGAGGGTGCGGAGGGCGATGGAGGAAGACGAGGGGTGGGTCAGGGGCGGGGAGAGGGATTCCAGGTGGAGGGTTGAGAGGAGGAGGGAGTAGGGAAGGAGGACGGGGAGGGGGGAGTAGGATGGAGGGGACTGGCGGGATATTTTGTTCAGCTGTTTTAAAAGGTTTAGGGATTGGGTGGTTATGATGTCGAGCTCCGACGAGGAGGTGAAAAGGGAATCGTCGAGCGAATCGTCGAGCGAATCGTCGAGCGAATCGTCGAGCGAATCGTCGAGCGAATCGTCGAGCGAATCGTCGAGCGAATCGTCGAGCATTCTTTTCCTGTAATTGTCGTTGTCGTAAATCTTCCCGATCAAGTTGGCGAATACCGGTTTTGTAGATTCAGATTCGCTTGAATCGAGATATTCCTCAATGCACGGCGTCACTCGGTCTCCCTCCCCCCCTTCAAACCTTGCATTAAAGCACCCCTCCCACATTGCGTCGACGACCTCCTCCCCCACGACCGGATCGCCGCAGTCGTAGCACGTCTGCATTAGGACGTTCCACTGCTCATGTTTCGGGAGGGGGAGGATACCGAAGCGGTGCAGCAGGAGGATCTCGGAGACTATTGAGAGGAGGGAGGAGGGGGGTGAAAGGACCCTCTTCGAGGGGTTTTTCCGGGATAGGGAGGAACGGAGGTAATCTAACAGCCGGCTGGAGGCGTGGCGAATCGGGGTGAATTTTGGGTGCAGTGGGTTTGTGATAAGTTTTATAACTTTGCCCGGTGAGGAAGGTGCGGATGCGGATGCGGATGCGGATGCGGATGCGGATGCAGAGGTGGAAAATAGACGGACATTCTTGTCGAAGACACTCTTGTCCAAGACATTCTTACCCAAGTTCCGCCTTTGTCTTTGTCTTTGTCTTTGTATTTGTCTATCTTCTCCGCCTTTACCACCCACACCTCCCTTCCTCTGTCCTCGAGGACTGCCCCTCCTCCTTCCCCTCTCCTGTACATCCTCCCTCACGAATAATTTGTACTCTTCGCCTTTTTCACCAATCATTGGAAAATCTCTCATCACTCGAATCGCCTCGTCCCTCCCCTCCCCACTTTCAAAATCGACTATCCCATGGCATTTACTCCTACCCCCGTTGTCGATGGAGACAGAAGCGTACGATATCTCGTGGGAAGGACCGAGGGAGCTACGGAAGTGATCCTTCAGGTCTACCCACGTGCAGGAGGGAGGCAGGTTCTGGACGAAGACACGGGTTTCCGTAAAATCCTTGCCGTGAGGCACGCCACGCGGGGTGGGGATGGGGGTGAGGGGGTTGTATCCCTTGGCGATTTCGGTGCTTGTCGTGGATTTGGCGTTGGATGGGTTGAAGTGACGATTCCGAGTAGGCTTCAACGAGCCCATCGGCTTCCCATTATTTGTCTGTATACTGCGGGCACTGCGGGCAGTGTTGATGGTGGAAGTCCATGAATATTGAAATGGTGATTTGTTATGCCTTAGGGAAGCCGCTGATATGCGGGCCCTCCTAATCGCTCCGCCAAGCATCTGATTATGGACCCAAATGCTGTGATTCGTCAAAGTGCTTGGGGGATGGCCAGAAATTAAGAAAAATTCTTTTCGCGTTTTTCTTGTGGGTAATACAATACAAAATGAAACCAATCAGCCTGGGTGCACCTGCCGTAGAGAAGATGGCCCGGGCACTGGAACCTGGACTCACTTTGCGCGATGCCAAGGCTTACGCTGATCAGCTCCCTGCTCACCAGCACGATCTCACAGGCTGCTATAAGGTTGTGGTTCCGAAGGAGGCTAAATGCTGCGCTGGAAAGTGTATTGGGTACTCGCGCCCCTTCTCCTTCTTTGGGTGTTGTTTGTGCACCCCCACCCTTTCACGCTTCTTCCCCTTGGACGTTGGAATCCCTTGCTGCTTCGTGACAGGAATTCCCAATCATGGACGCGCTTCCCGAGTTGATGGGAAGGGAAATTTGAGTGACCTTGTGAAGGTCGACGGAGAACGCGGCACTTTGGGCTGGTTCTCAGCTTCAACGTATTCAAGCGGCGATATTAATGACACTACCGTTTCCTGCTACTGTGTGAAATAGATTTAGATAGAAATAATGAGAGACAATTTTTGCGCAGTTTCAACAAAGGGGATTAATTCATTGGCTTTAGAAATAAATGTCGTGGAAAGCGCTCCCTCAAGGGACGAACATAGTTGTCTCTCTTGACGTTCAATTGTCGTCAATTGTCGTCGTCGAAAAATACGGCTCCGGTATCAATGTCTCGCCAGGCAATGGGGAATTCTCGCATCCAGCTTCCTCCCCCATTGACACTCTTGTAGGAGTTCATCTCGTCTTTGAATTTAAGAGGCGCGTAGAAGTAGCTATTAATGTTGTTCTGCCCCCGGGAGTAGCCCCGCATTCTGTTGATATAGCCAGTAAATGTGCTGTAGTAGACTCCGATGAATCTTTCGCCTCGACTTGCGATTACTTGGTCGAGCATACCGTAGTAGTTGGTATTGATCTTGCCCTCAAAAATGTGCTTGAAGTCTTCAAGAAAGTACACTCGGTGAAATTTTTGTCTGAAAGGGTCGAAGAAATGTTTGTCTTTCTCGTCAGAGGAGATATAGATAATGTCAGTCTCATTAAGAATGTCTGCAGTGTTGCGAATAATCTCGTCGGCATCGATTCTCGTCTCTTTGTACTGAAAGTCCCCACGCCGAATGTGAAAAGAGTTGTAAAGCGAGCCTGGATATTTCTCGTTGATCTCATCAATGATATCTCCTGCAAAACAAAATATCTCGTCGACGTAACGAAGGTGATCCCGCACAAACCGCTTGCTCCAGAGATCGGCTTGTGGATCTTCAAAAAAGACGTAGTTATAGCTGTGCGTAAGCATTCGCACCCCTTTTTTCTTTTCGCCCCGTCCGCTCTGTCCAAAATGCAGAACTCTCTTTCTGGCAATCTTATTTTCATACACAAATTGTGCCGATCTGCCGGCGCGAATTTCCTGATACCGTTCCTTGGCATTGGCCAGAACATCAGTGGGATTATTATCGAAAAATGTGCGAGGAGGGAAGTTTTCCTGCTTGAGGAAATAATCCAGATCCTCCAATTTGCCTCCAGGAGCCTTGGGAATGATAAATACACCTTCAGCGGGCGGGGCCGCCGTGACAAAGGGGACTGCATCCGCCTCTTCCCAGTCTTCATCAATCTTTCGCTGTTGGAACTCCTCGTATGTTATTACGTTCACCCCCACAAACTCCCTAACAATACTGTGAAAAAGGAAGAAGTCGCTATATTCATGGTAATTGTCGGCCTCATTCTCGCCTTTGTCAAGCAAGTACATACGCTTCTTTGGTGGCAATACAAGGGTCCTTCCAGTGCCAATAGCAACTACAAGAATTGATTCCATCGCCATTCGGATATTATTCCAACCGCCCATATCGCTGTCAAACGTAATATAAGTTTCGTGTCCGCCGTACCACGTGAAGGGACTGATCCGACTGTTGTCGGAGGGAATGTCTTTCCAGTAAACCATTTCGGGGTGGTCATGATTGCTATTAGGGCATTGGAGAGCAGCCAAATGATGGTGACCTTTCCTGGCAATATACGAGAGATCGTTGCGAATTGTCGAAGAAGGCTTAGCAAACAATGAGAGGGAGATCCCGGTCAACGTGAGGAACAAAGTTGCAAGAGCCAAACCCAAATAAATTAAATTTCGCCTCGATCGACGCATTTTTCTATGGTTTTTACGTTACCAAAATTGTCGCTTCGAGGGCTCTGGGAAAAGGAAGAATCACACCCGAAAGACAATTATATGCCGCTTAAACAGTCAAGAGTCAAGCGTGTGCATAACATCTACAGAGTCCTTGTGTGACAAAAAACTGACTCATCTTTCTGGGGGAAAATAGATTGGTTTGAACGCCTTTTTTAGTTCAAAAACTTTTGGCTACCCTGTGCCTGTATGATGGAAACGCAGACTTTCCTTTCGCATCAAATAGCAGGTCTGAGGCTTGAGGACGGTGCAGAAAAAAGCGACCGAGTGACACCGCCGGAGTGCTTGTTATCGCCGAAGGGGAAAAGGCCGGTGGTAAAAATTCTCAATCAATACGAGAGCCCTGATGGCACTGCCGGTTCTGTTTGCGATCCGGTTGGGAGACAATCTCCGCCCCCACCGCCTCCTCTTCCGCCGCCTGACCCGACTTCGAGTGCAAAGATTATCGTGGTTGGGAATGCAAAGTGTGGGAAATCTTCCTTGATTCGGCGATATGCCCAGAGGGAATTCTCTCCAGTGTATGACATGACGTACGGAGCCGACTATACGAGGCGGGATGTCGTGATTAGGGATGTTGGTAATAAGGTTGTGTGTTGCCGGCTACAAATGTGGGATATTGCAGGTCAGGATCGCTTTGCCAAGCTTACAAGAGCATACTTCAATAATGCTAGCGGAGCTGTCATAGTATGTGACGTTACTCGGAGGAACACTATGTTGGCTGTGAAAGCTTGGAAAGATGAGATCGACCGATGTCTTGGACCTGAACTTCCGGTTATTCTCTTTGCGAACAAATCGGACTGTGTCAAGGGTGGGCGGTCGACTTTGTCAATAGGAGCAGAGTGCGAAAGGATTTGTACTGAGCTTGGCCTCTTTTCTTGGTTTTTTGCGTGCGCGAAAGACGGCGATAATGTAGACGATGGTTTCAACCAATTAGTGAGGGAAATTTTGCGAAATCGGCGAGAAAATTGTCAGGAACACTTATCGTCAAGCGGCGATAACAAAAACAACAACAACAACCAAAACAACAGACGGAATGAGGACAAAATCAACCTGCATAGAGTGGGTGACCAGAAGAGAGTCACTTTCGAGGAGGCAGCGAGTGACTGCAAAATACTCTAATGTAAGGAATTGAAGTTGATATTGAAATCAGAAGAGGCAAATTGGTAAGGAGTAGGTTAGACGGTCAACAGATGTTTTCAAAGCACTAGATGTGTGTTGTAGAAATTCGCGACGTGGGTGGTGCTCTTTGAGCCAAGCCGCTCCAAACAAAACTTGCGTAATAGTATTAAAAGTAGACACGACACTAGATGCCAAGGCTCTTCTTCTAGATTTGTTAGAAAACTTCATGTCGTTTTTCAATCCCTCTTTTGCTCTTATCTTATATACTTCTCGCTGATATCTACACACCAGGGTTCAAGTTAATCATCGCGGTGCTAAATACCTCCTTTTCGTCAACCTTTTCGTCGTCCTTCTCCTCCGTTACGGACCGACGATTATTCTTAACGCCAAACAGATTCTTCGAGCTTTGCGACAGATTGCTGATCTTTTCGTCCAACGAACTGCAATCACGTGTTGTCTCCTTCTCCTCTGCCTTCGATTTTATCCAGTTGCCAACGAAGGCGAGTACTGCAACCATGAGAACCAATAAGTACACGGCTAACAAAAAATAATTGAATTTGTCGCGAAGCTCGCCCTCCTCGCGCACTCCATAGAGGAAAATTGCGATCATCACTGCGATGCCCAACAGTACAACTTGGCTCAAATCAATCTTCGACAATTGCAAAGTAACAACACTCTTCACGGTAACGAGCGATCTCTGCTCTACCAAGAAACTGCTCGAGTAGGCGAATAGGAAAACCATCATGCTCATAATTGCTTGGGTCCCAAGGTAGATGTTGCCGCAATAGGGGTCAGATAGGCGCCAAAATCCTTCCGACGTCACGTCATCTTTGAAGAGAAGCAAGCACCCGATCCGCTCGCTGGCGAGCACAATGGAAGGTACAAATGCCAACGTTGCCCCAACGAATACCTTCCGAATGTGCTTCCTCCTCGTTTTCACTCCCGCTTCCCTCAGTGTTAGCGTCTTACATTTATATAAAATTACCAAAAATGCTGACATAACGACAAAAATGATGCCATTGTTTATCCGAGTCGTCAGCAACACCTCCCCCATCCACAATTCAGTGTAAGGGAATATGTGTACCAGCGAAACTGCAGAAAAAAATAGCTCCAGTTTCCTCCCTTTCGCTCTCCGAAGATCGGTCATCATTAACGTCACATGGAATAAATTGTACACAAGGAAGATGGAACTCGCCGTATTCCGAATGACGTAGACGGAGGCAATTGATAGACCGAAACCAAAGCATAGTATTGGGCCCCCAAACACCAATAAAGGAAATGGCATCATCGTCATAACAAGTATGTATCGGAAAGGCCGTGCGATGGACGCTTCCTCCTCGCTAACAACCTCCTCGTTTTCTTGGATCTCAAATCGGGCTAAGAACTTACGTAGCCTCTCGTTCAACCAATGGTTGATACGGTTCAAGCAGCTTGTATAAATTTGCTCATCGGTCTCCTTTTCGTGGAACGTCGCCTCTTCTTTAACCCGCATTTCCCTTCCGAACTGGGCGACATAAACAATGATCCAGCACACAAAAATCAAACCGTACATGTAGGAGGAGAAGGCGATAAATTTGTCGACCGACGACAAAAGTTTTCCGTCGCGAACTCCGTAGCGATAACGTTCTGAGTTGCGTATCCCAAAAAACACCAATGCGGCGACGGTGCAGATAGGGCCGCAGATGAGTTGGACAAAGGTGTGGAGCTCTATGTCTCGGAGCGAGAGGAGGCCGGCGGCCGACATCGTTTGTAGTTTGTAGCCGAAGATAATGTAAAAGTTGACTGCAAATGCGATATGTGCCGAGATGGCATAATTTGCTCGTTGCAAGCGGTAACACTCGTCGACGGTATAGCTTTCAGTACCATCAGTGGCGCTATACATTACGCAGGATTGCGGCTCGCAATAGAGAAAGAGCAAGGTTGGGAAGACGGAGACCACGATAGAGAATGACTTTTGGAGGTGTTCGTCGATGACTTGAATGCCAGTCTCTTTACCCCACGATGCGAGGATGTCACGGCCCAGTTTCCACAGGTAACTGAGAAAAAGTGAGCAAACCCCCAAGAAAATATTGGCGTTTCGTCGGTATAGTATGTTCTCTTTTTCGTCGTCGCCAATGGATGGGATATTGGCGTGCCGATGGTTGCCGTATGCCTGTAGGACGAGGATTATCGGTACTTGGCTGAGACATATTGAGTCTCTGGTTTTGTGCTGATTCGCGTTGGGGTTGGCAAAGAAGATGAATGTGATCACGATCAAGAAAATGGGGATTAAGTCACTCGAGTGAATCCTCCACTTTTCAGCGTAACGCACGTCTTCTGCCGTGCTCGAGATGTAAAAATAGGTCGCACTCATAGTCATTGTCGCAAATGCAACGACGACGAGCATGATTTCGTAGAATGGCGCTATTCTGCCCTGTAGCTCCGTCCGCCAGCGCTCGTGAAACCTCTTGAACATATTTTTTGGCACTAGTTGAATCAGAGGGACGATCGCTATAAGGACAATGACAAAATAAGAGGAGACAGTGCGCGCCTCCAGCTCGTCAGCTGTCATAACTTGAACTGTTGTGTTGTGAACGATGAGTATATCCCCGTCGATGTCGCCTTTGTCTTCCAGTACCATGCTCGTTGCAAAGAACCCTATGGTAGCAGCTGAGGCGAGCACAAACACAATAAGCTGTGTCTGTTCGCGTCCATTGGCGAGATTGAAACGCATCAAATCGCCCGTCGTGTATGTTCGCTCCAGATTAGGGACGATGAATATCTTGATATATGAGGTTGTCAAGAGAATCATCATCATCATCTCGTTATTATATACGATGTCTCCGCAATTCTTGGGGTTAGAGTGGTATTCAAATAAGCAACCGAACGATTCCCCCGCGACGTAGAGCATGCTAAGTATTGTGCTGCTGCAGACAGCTGGGACAGTAGTTAGTTTAAAGGTGGTGAGTTCCGACCTCCTAAGCTTTTCGGAAGTTCGGTAGGAAAGTTTCGTAGCATTTGTCGCCAAAGGGAACAAGATGACACCTATAACAAGTACAAATAACGCTTCCAAATAACTGCCTGAATCCATGTTCATATATGCTCTCTGTAAAATTGTCACCTCAACTATGCTCAAGTGGGCAAAGACTAACCGGCGGGAATCTGTCGCTAATGAGAAGATTACCTCGAGAAAAAGTAACTGAAAAGGCATTAGGGTGTTGCACACACTTTTAATGGTGACCTTGTAGACATCACTGAAGGGCAGCAAGTAGGTGGAGGATACGCACAGGCCAGCAAATTGCAGAAAAGAGAGCAAGCGGAGCCACACACGCGCAACCAATTTATCCGGTTGGGGGGGGGATAAGGTGCTTATGCGTGTGTTCGAGGAAGAGTTGCTCCTAAAATTGTTGAGCTCTATCTCCAGCATAGGGTTGTTGGTGGTAAAGACATCCGACGCAGCTTCTTCTTCTGACATTGGTATTTAGTTGTACTTGTCTAAGTACAAATCCCTACCGGGGTAGGTGGTAGTGCCTGGGTCCCTTGCTTATACAACCTCAGCTAAACTTCCAGCTTGGTGGGTACTTTCTGCTTATTTTTTCTTACAAAACTACTGGATGCTAATGCACTTGTTTGTACCACTTACCGGTAAACAAAAACAAAAAAAAACAAAAAGATTTGGGAGCTTCAATAGCACACACACACCCCACACCCGAAGGCTACCACACCCTCAACTGACTAACAAATTTAAAACAGGTACTCAGAAATAATTTTCCGACATGATCTAGACACTGTCGGTCAGTTAATCCTCTCCCAGCCTCCAACCTTCCACGCGACGTTAAACAGAAGTTAACCAACCCCACCACCACCGTCTCATTTCGACACAGCAGGGGTGCTCCCTAAATATTCAGTTCTGTAATAGTTATAGTTTTTTTAGAAGCATTTCCAGCAATCATTCCTTCTTCTTTTTGTCAGTCTTACTATTATTGTCAGCACGGTCATCATGCCCACCCTGCGATACTCCTTCAACGGGACGAGAAGAATCAACGTCATAGATGAAGCGCTGGTAGAGATAGATAAAAAACACTGCGTGCGGCGTCAAGAAGTAGCAAAACAAACGGCCAGACAGAATGGGGGCGAAGCGGTGAGTATGGCGTGTTTGAACTCAGAATAATTTCGATCGCAACAATCGTTTTGACAGCCAGTAGATACGATACGACACGATACGATACGATACGATACGATACGATGTAAATTTCTCAACTGTGGCTAACCCTAATGTGACGAATGCATTCCCGACAAAACTCACCTATATCGTCACGAAAGCAACTTAATCTAGTCATCGTTGGCATTCGAATTATGAACGCAAATAGGTCGTCGATGAAAGTGTTCAAAAATTTGTAGCAGAGGAACCTCCAGGGAAGGTGGGCCACGCTCTGCAGCTTGTAATTCAGGAACAGCTGCGGGGTCATTAGAACGAAGCCAAATGTGTAAACTGTTCCTGAAGCAGAAGTGATGATCCAGCTGTACCACGATGAGTGTCGCTCAACTATGAGGCTTCGTGAAACTGAGAACAGGACAATCGGTAGGAAGAATCTTCCAAGAGAGCGCATTGCGAGTTGGTCGCACTCTTTTGTGAGCTCGTCCTCCCCTCCTTTTCCCGATTCGTCCTTTTCTAGCCTTGTAGCGCGCAACCCACCGGGACTGAGCTTGAATCCGGCAGCCTTTTGGCATTTCCAGAGGGCGATGAGAATGCTGATGACAGAAGGGGCGATCACGAGCAGCGACGCACCCTCCTCCTTCAAAAAAAGTAATATTACAATCTGAGAGATGGCGTCCGTGAACAAACTCCGAATGCTGCATCGAAGGTGTTAGTTTGCCGTCGGTCATCAATTGTCACCTGACAGCAGGCAGCAAAGCCTTTCAATTGAATGAATATTACAGAGATATTCTCTCACTGGCGCCTCCCTACAAATCGGGATATTTCCCCCTGACATTACTCACCTTAAGCCCTTTAAGTCAGTGTTTTCGTTCCAAAAGGTGACCTCGCTCTTGAACGCCAAGAGCTCGAAAAGCAGGTGGAGAGTACTGGCGAGTACCGTCACTCCCAGCAGAACAACATTGGTGTCTGAGATCAGCCTGCGGACATCGTCGAGGTCTGTTTGCGAGAATCCCAGCTCTTTCTGGGCCTCGAGGGACTTCTCCATGTGCGTGATGAGCCGGTCCCGCTCTGGGCTTATCTTCCCAAAGCCCAGCTTGAGCTCCAAGTAGCTGACAGTTGAGTTGAGCTCCACGTACTTGTCCGAGGTCATGGACATCTCGTCAGCGCTCAGGCCTGGACGGTATACTACATAGCCGTCCTGCGTCCTTAGCATCCTCCCAGCGAGCAGACCCGCGTATTCCATAGGATAAAGAGCGGCATCAGGCACGACTTTGCTCATGATCATCGGCTTCCAGTGTTGGACATCGATTTTCTTCTCAAACCGCTCGTTGCTCACCAACCAACGACGTTTCTCTTCCTCGCTTTCCCCGCCGTCGACGAAGTCAAACACGTCACCGAGAAGGTACCGCTTCGGCTTTACAACTGTTGGGGGAATCTCCTTGGTGAGCGGAGTGGAAGCGATGAGATTGGCACCTTTGTGGTCGTCCCCAAGTCTCTCATTGAAAATGCTAGTGTGAATATATAGGGTAGAGTTTTTGTGAACAATGGAGTCCCACATAGACTCTGGTAGAAAAAGAGGCTCGGGAGCAAGTTTCTTTTCGTCTTTCACGCCAAAAATTAGCTTCATGCCACTGAGAATGAAAGAGGTGCTGCCAATATTGGAAAGAAAACCTTGGTCATCCTCCTTCGCGTCCTTCTTCTCCTCCCACAATTTATGGTTTTGCTCCGCTTCGTCGCCGCCGAATATTATAAACTCTTTGAATAGATTTCCGTCTTCGTCCCGGCCGGCTTCTTCTACGACGCCATCCACCCCAAACTTCTCCTTCACCCCCCAGACCTTCAAACAGTCGTCACCAATGGTTTTCCTCTGGCTTACGCATACGGTCGCACTGATGTCGTCTCCATTGTTCCACAACGGTCGTACGGCTCGAGCCTTCCAGTCCTCCCCGTCCATAAACGTCTTGGCCTGCGGGGTGGACAGTGGGCTCATCATCGACGAGAGAGAGGTAAAGGTCGTGTACAAATAAAAACATGCCAAAAGGGTGGCGAGTCGACCGACAGTGAATAATCCCATGATCGACATAGCGGAATTTAAAGGAAGAGGACTCAGGTTTTCGTGTCGTGTCGTCGCAATGTTGGGTGTTTTTTCTTTTTTCTGCTTTTTTTCAGAAGTAGTCACCTTGCACCCTTTTGTGAATTACAACGCCAAAAACACGCGTAAAACCGAGTAAATCACTATTCTTCAGCCGTGAAACGTTTTTTTTTATTATCATCTAAATCACCACCCTGTTTCTGATCGACAACTCCTCTATCCTCATTCATAATCTGAAGATGTCAACTCCACCTGAATCGCCTCCTTCTCCGTCCACCCCCAGTATTGCGACCACTGCAACATCAGCGGCAACTGAAGACAATTTCCCCCTCGAAACTGCAGCCCTTATCCGCACGGGCAAGATAAACCTCTTCCCCTACTGCCTCCGTCAGGAGAAGCAGATGCAGATGACATTCTCTGCAGTGAGTCATCTTCTCGAAGAAGAGGGGAGAGAAAGGAAGGAAGCGGCTGGCGAGTTGCACCACCACCAAGGCGTCGTTGGTGATGGTGATGAGCTAGATTTCTGCGAGAAGCTCCCAGGACAGGCCGAGATATTGCAGGAAGAATTAGAGGAGGAGTGTCGCAGTATTGAGGCGGAAATGGCCCGGGTCAAACTACAAAAGGAACGCCTGCTCAAAGGCTTAGAAGAAGACAAACTTGAGAGGGAAAGAGTCACCGGAGTGTTGGTCACAAACGGCTCAGAGGGCGGAGGTGGTATTCTCCTGCAGAAGAATGAAACTCGACGTCGTCCGCTCCCCGAAAAAAAAAAAGAACCGTGGAAGAAACAGCGCAAGGCAGTTAACGAAAGTGAAAACGTGATCAGTTGCCCAAACTGCTGTGGTTCGATGATCCGGGCTCAGGATGCTGCTAAACACAACCTTGTTTGCCCATGTCGTGAAGTTCAGTGTCCTCTTGTCGGTTGTGAAGCCATGATTCTTTATCGCGATATTGAGAAGCACCAGCAGACCCGTTGCAAGGTTGCGAAGCGGAGAAGAAAATTACTGCGCGAGAAAGAAGCTCGCCAAAAAGAGAAAGAGGAAAAGCGTAGGCTCGAGGAGGTGGAGGAGACAAATCCTTCCCCTCAGAAGTCAATTTTGACCGATGGGGAGTTGTTGGAGAGAAATATCCGAGAGAAGATGGTTGAGAAGAGCAGAATTAGGCATAAGCTGCAGGAAGAAAATAGGCTTTTTGAGTTAGAGGACCACAGAAAACGGCAGCGGGAGTATGAGTCCACCCAATTCGACATCTTTGATGTTGATCCTGACGTAGACGAGAGGGCTGAGAGAGCGAGGATTCGACACAAAGAAGTTGAATGTCCAAATTGTGGTACCCCAGTTGTGCGGATGTGGCTACAGAAACACCTGGTGAACTCCTGCATGAATCGCAAGGTCCCTTGCAGGAATTGGGAGCTCGGTTGCCCGACGATGGTCCGTCTCCGAGACCGTGCCACGCACGAGCAGGTAGAACATTTGCTGAAGCCCCGTCCTTGCTTAAAGTTCACTGGAAATGCTGGATATATTGATGTAAAGGAAGAGGTAAGTTAGAGGGGCGCTCGCAAGGACCCGAGGTGTAAGCGACGACGACATAAAACGAGATGAGGCCTTGTATTTCTCGATTCTCTTTCGCACGTGAATTCGTTCTTGCCCTTCAGCTACTGCTACATTACTAATCACTACTTTCATCGTATTCGTCTTCGTCTTCGTTAGAATGATATTAAGCCTCCCTGGACTGCCGAATTTTATGTCCTTCGGACTTCTTCGGTAGACGCATGTAGGAATGTCGTGAGGAAATGCCTCACGGCTAAAAAAATATTAGATGAAAATGTCGAGGCCGCAAAGGTCTCCGCGATAAAATTAATGGAGGGGGAGATGTTGCTGGCCGAGTGCTCAAAGGATTGTGCGACAAATCGGGACGCGGCGACTTTGCGGCGGAAAGACGAGGCGACAGAAGCGCTGATTAAACTCAGCGAAGAAAACGAAAATGCTGTCAGGAAGGAGGCATTCGGGAGAGTTGAATTCGAGATGCTTGTCAAAGCGGCATCGAAGTTGTTATCGGAGGTTGGAAAAGAAGGGCAGCTGGATGATTTAGTCGAAATCACGAGGATGGAAACGAGAGGAGAGGAGAGCGATGAAACAAACGCCGACGCAAAAGCCGACGAAGGAGAGAAGACAGGAGAAGAGTTAACGGATGCGGATGCGGATGCAGACGCAAATGCGGACGCAGACGCAAATGCGGACGCAGAAGATATCGCCGGTGGAAACGGAGACAAAGACGGAGAATCAGACGCAAAAATCGTATCTGATGAAAATAAAAAGGCGGGTCAAAATAGGCCAGATACGACCGCCAGTATCGCAGCTAGCACAACTAACGTTTTTTCTGGGTCCCCCAGAGTACCCTTTGACGGTGACGGTAGGTCACTTGCTGATAAGATCAACGAGTTCGCTCTCGAGATAATTGAACAAAAAAAGAAAGCCGCCGCGGAAGGCAATCAAGAGAAAAGGGGCACTGAATTAAGTGACGACAAGAGCGGCGGAAAGAAGAAAAAGAAACAAAAGAAGGGGAAGGACAGAAAGGAGGAGAAGAAAAAGCGTCGCCGACAGCACAGAGAGACTACTCACGGCCTCAAACTTGAAGACAAGATCAAATTGGAAACTGTTGGTCTTGGAGGGCTGGACATCTTGGCTAGCAGCGGTAAGAATAAGCTTGGGCTGAGCTTTGGAGCGGAGAATAAGGTCGGCTTCAGTGTCGCGGGGAAGGGCGATTTTACTGTGAACATTGATTTGCCGCGAGAAGAGTGGGTCCACGTCGCATATGTGGCATTCGCGCCGCCCAAGAAGAGGGTAGCGATTTATGTCAACGGTAGACTGATAGGTTATCAAGACGGGGTCAAGCTGTCTTTACCCATGGATTGTATTGGAGCAAGGGAGCACACAGTTCATGGAATGGTGCACGAATGTCGCTACTGGGCCACTCAACGCTCCAAGCAGGAGCTACAAGAGAATATGCATGAACTTTTACCGCCTGACGCGACCCAGAATGGACTGATCGGCTGGTGGACTTTTGAGGAGGGAGAGGGAAGGTACTTGTTTGATGTGACTGAGCAGCGATATCAAAGCAAGATTTGCGGCCGTGGAACGAAGTGGGTAACGGCAGAAGACACGGAATTGGAACCACCAACGCCAGCGTGGCGAGAGAGGAGTGCCTGCAAGGTCGAAATAAGGAGGGCGAAGCTCGCCAAGAGCGGGAGGGCAATGCTGGCCGAGGCTGATTGTCCGCAGAACTGTGGGCTGAAGGTGATGAAGAAAGATCTAAAATTCCACATGAAATATGTATGTCCTAAAAAGCCGTCGACGGTGCCTTTTTGGCTCAAGAAGGGTGTGCGTGAGAAGCGCGCGAGCCTGGCTGCGGAAGGTCGATTGCAGGAAGAAATGCTTGAGTGCCCCATGGGCTGTGACGAAATGGTCAAGAAAAATAATCTGAGCAACCACTTGAAAAACTACTGCGAATACAGGCTTGCACCGTGTAAGAATCCAGGTTGCGGAATGAGCGTGCCGATTTGTAGGCTTGAAGCTCATGAGAATTTTTTTTGTGAGGTGAGTGAGTGGTATAACATATATAAGTCAAAAGCGAGAAAGTTCTCCGGCTCCAATACGCCATGGGTTGCCGTGCCTCAATTCTAACTATACAACTATGCATGTGTACATCTTAACTCACTCCGTTTCTTACTAAATTTGGTTTCTCTACGCGCAGAGCGATTTTATGGAGCAAAAGAAGGCCATGGTTGCCAAGTGCCGTGAGAGGGAGGGTTATCCCACTCCCTGGCTTTTGTTCGGGAAGACGTATGAGGATAGTTGAATCTTGGGTAGAAATACGAAAAATAAAGAAGAAGGGTGGGTGGTTTTGACGTTGATTTTCGTTTTCATTTCAAACTGCCACTTCGCCTAAAATAAAAGAGCCATCTTCGCTAATTGTTCCAACTGATTTTCCCTTCACGAAGAGCCCGCTCCCGCCTTTACCTAGATCTGATGCGAGGAGCGCAACGGATTTCATCTTACTGAACATTCGAAACCCATTTGAAGAGATGAACTCAACCGGGAAAGAAACTGAATAGGGAAAATGTCTAACCCCAAGAGAAAGTAAGTCCTTGACTGGCTGGGAATGAACGATATCGTAACAGATAATCAATCCAAACGTCACACCCCAAGACGTGGTGAATGTAATTATTTCTTCCGGAGGAGTATCGAATGTTTTAGGAAACCATGGATGCATCTTGTGGTATTTTGCTATCAGATTCCCAGTTTCACTGAAAGCCACCTCGGTGTTGTACAGCTTGCCTTCCTCTGTTTGTTCGCATACATTTGAGACTATTACGATGCTATTCGCTCTGGCGAGTGCAGACAGCTGATTCACTGTTGGTGAAGAGAGGGAATCATCGATTGTCTCGCAAAAAGGGATAATGGTTTCTCTTTTTAACTGAGGGTTTTCATCTCCAAATAGTCCCCACTCAGGAAAGGTTATAATCTGGGCACCTTGCGCCGCAGCTTGCTTAGTTATGTTAGAATATGCCGCTATGTTGAGGGCGACTGTATCCTGCGGAGAATTTGCGCTCCCCATGCTTGCATGCTGGGCAACTGCGGCCTTATAGGAGTTGGAATTTTCTGATGTGCCCTCACTTGTGAGAACCAAGATGGCGACAATAGTTTCGATAAGTTGCATTTTGATATTGTTCATGGTGATAGTTCAGTATCGGGGGAGGAGGGTGATCGAGTGTAGGCAAGTGCTATTTTTATTTCCAGGGCAAATTAAATTGACAGAAATGGCAGATATCTATCTCTAATCTATCTAGGCTATCTCTCTCTGAAAGAAGAAGCAACATACGAACATTGTATGTATCATGAGTGCCATCAGTCTAGTTGACTTAAATGTCGCCTACCCTCAACAGCAGCCTCTCCAATTGGCCGTGCAAATCTGTTTAGGAATATTAGGTCGACCTGAAAACGTAGCCAAGAGTGGCCACCGTTTCTACTCCTACAGGAGTGTTGAGGAGGACAATAATCTCGAGTGGCTCAATGATACAGAGCCTGACGCGACAGCCACGGACATCAGCGTCCCCGCGTTCCTTGATGAATGCTACGCCAGCGGCGCATTGAAAGGGTACATCAAATACAACTACACTGAGCAAAAGGCCGTCATTCCGAACTTGGTCTCCATGGCTGCAGTCATGGATTCTGTCATTCTCGAGGATGGAGACGACGGCATAGGTCTTGATCTGGTCTTTGACGCAACTGCAGAATGGAAATCCTTCGATGCGTTTGATGCAACGACTTATATGTTTGAGAATTACATTCAAAACACAACTGGTCTCTGCAAGAGTAATCCTGGCCTTGACGTTCACGGTAATCACCCCCTAAATCCTCCGCTCACTGGCGATATGAACGTCGGTTTGATGGACTTTGTTGTGAAGAATCGCCTCTTCAACTTCTTCTTGAATCTGGGCTGTGCTCCCGGGACAGCCGAGCACAAACTGATGGAGAAGATAGCGAATTATGAGGGTTTTAAGAAGCCCGTTACCGTCTGGGGGTACGACGATACATTCGGTGCCTGGGCTGGAGATAAGTTCGAGGCGGAAACGGATTGTGTGAGCGAGCACAATCTCGGACAAGTTGCCTCCAATGGATTCACGAACCTTGCATTTTTCTCCCAGTCCGACCCCATCGAAGATGAGCTCTTGCAGAACCCTGGGATAGATTCTCTATCATTCGAAAAAAACAAAAGCTACGTTAGTTTTATCATCGGTGATGGTGACAATCTGAATATCGTGAAGGGGCAGCATAAAGATTGGTGGGAAGATAGAAAGGAATTTTGTATTTCCGGCAAAAATTGGCCCCAATACAACATAACGGCGGAAAACGCCTGCTTTCCACTCGTTTGGACAATCTCTCCTCAGCTCCTCGATGTTGCGCCTGCTATGATTCAGTGGTATTACGACCAAGCGGCCTTAACGACGGCCGACTACTTCATACTCCCCCCCTCCGGGCACCTCTACTCTTACCCCGGGGCAATGTCAGCCGTTGACCAGAACAGCTACAAAGCCCTTACAGAGCGCGACGCACAAAAAATGAACATCAGCGGTACAGTCCACTGGGAGTGGTTTTCGAAGTGGAAATCAGCCCTGTCGTACTTCGAGAAGTTTTCCGCCGATGAAAACCCGATCGTGAACGGATTTCACCTCGTTAATGTGCCCTTCGTATTCCCTATCGAAGAGATCTTTGGTACGCATGATAAAAAGGTACTTGACGACAAGGTGGTTTTGTTCAAGAGTCGTGAGTGGCGTGGTTGCCGAGAGAAGACGCATGATAAAACTCTCTACTCTCCCGACGAGCTCGCGGAGGAAATCAATGGCTACAGTCCCGGGACTGTGAAGTCGCTGTACCTCACGCAAGATGGTGGCCTAAACATGACGCATGTCTACGAGCTGGTGGGGAAACTCGATCTCTCTAAAACCGTTATTGTCAATCAGGAGGACCTTGTGAAGATGGCATTGGAGGCAGAGAAGGCCAACGAAGGAGCGTGAATACAAGGGAGCTCGAATAGTAATAGTAATATGTCTTAGTTGTTGTAGATTTGGAAAGCCAACCAGTATGCTTTCAAAACCACCTTCCATTTCACGCCTAATTATAATCCAACGCCCAAAGCTACTACTGCTGCTTAAAAAGTCCATAAATCCCCATCACCCCCGTCGCCAACGCCCCGAATCCAGCGAGAACCTGCTGTCTACTTTCAGCTCTTGTACCCTTACCGTTCGATTCTATCCTCTGTTTCATTCCGCTCTGGACCGCCTTGAGGGCCCAGGCTAGAGTGAACGCTACTGTGGCACCGCAGTTCTGGAATATCTTGTCGTCGAGAACGACGAACGCGCCGATGGATACGGCGGCGACGACGGAACCGTGGCCGAGGATCGCCCGTATCCTCCCCGTCAATGCCGGACGATCTTGGAAATACTTCCTTGCGCTACCATACGCGAAAGAACCGTTAAGATTAACGAGAGAAGCAGCAAGGGTCCAGCCTGCATGGATTCCTATTGGGAAGAAACAGGAGAAAAATTGAATGCTTGATATTTCTTTCCTTCGTCTTCCTACGAGACGGAGGCAGTCGAGGAGGTTGAGGGAGGTGAGGGAGAGCATCAGAAAGGAGACGTAGGACGCGAGGACGTGGGAGGATGGGAAAAAATACCGGGGACGGAAAGCCGCGCACCAGAGGGCCTGGAAGGCGGAGGCCTTGAAGAAGGGAATCGAAATCTCACCAGCTATGTCCAAGACAGGATTGTACCCGTACCTTCCTCTACCAACTGTCACGCCGCCTGTCAGGCATATTGCTATCACAGAGATTATTTCCAGAGAATATATCAACCCCCAGATTGCGAACGCCCACCCAGCTGGAGCAACTAGGGTAGTGCCCTTCGTTGGAGAGAGAGGAGCAAGCTTGTTCTTCGACTCGTTGCTGTACGCCTGTTCGTCGAGGCGCCCCGGGACTGCTACGGAGAGCATATTCACTATGAATAATGAGAAGACAAAGCCAAGCTTCGTTAAGAGTGGGGAGTTGGGCATTCGGTCATAGAGGCCAAGGGACTCCCCGCCGTCAACTAGTCCCGCAGCCGAGAGGAGCACAGGAGGAGCATTCAATTTACTCAAGGAAGAGCTCAGTGTGCTGCGGGAGAACATGGACGCACTTGCCCGAAGAAATCGGGTTCAAAAATTATTAGTTCACTGCAAACACGCTCGCCTCGAAAAAAAATGAGGAAGAAAACTTGAAATTCTTTCTGGCCTCAGTCCATCAATGATGTATCTTTCCCGTCCCTTGTCGGTCGCACCGCGGGGAGTGGGCAGCCAGTTGTTTTCGTCGTCCAGTCTTCTTCGAAAGAATGAGAGTGTGAGTGAGCTTTTTGGGAGCAGCACAATTGTCTTAGTCGGTCCCCCGGGGAGCGGAAAGGGAACATACGGTAAAATGCTTGCCAAGCACCTGAGCGGCTTGCGAAAGCATAGTGTCCCGTGGGACATGGTAACAGCCAGCGATATTCTGAAGCAGAACGCTGAGTTCAAGAGAGATTATGTGGACAAGGGGAGGCTCGGGTCCGATGACGTTGTGACTGGTTTTGTGGCGGATTTTGTTGTATCCAATTACGGGCGCAGTTCGTCGGCTTCTCCTAATAACTTGATACTCGATGGATTCCCGAGGACAACTGGGCAGCTAGATAACATGATAAACGATCAGTCTTCCTTTGCCATCAACGGGGTATCCTTGGCCTTGATGGTAGTGATCGATTTGCCTGACTGGGTCTGCGAGACTAAGATGGGAGGGCGGGTTGAGTGTAAGTTCTGCGGGTCCGGTTTCAATGTGGCCTCTGTGGAAGAAGGAGGGTACGATATGCCGGCTATTTTGCCGCCGAAGGATCCGGCGACTTGCCGAGGACGTGCCTGTGGCAGCATGTTGCATGAGTCAGAGTGGATCAAGCCTCGGAGATCAGATGACGTAGACCCCAATATTCTTAAGCGGCGGCTGGAGACGTACAGAGATACTACTCACAAGGTGGTGGGACACTATTTAGACAGGGGAGGGAATACGGTCGTTTTCGATCCAAAGAATGGGATCGATGATTTTCATATCTTGGCTGAGAAGGTCGTCGAACAATTAAATTTCAGCAGGCAATGAATGATGGAGCTGAGGCAAAAATAGAATGAAGGTAGAGCAAGCTGAGAAGGTCGTCGAACAATTAAATTTCAGCAGGCAATGAATGATGGAGCCGAGGCAAAAATAGAATGAAGGTAG
>Ga0115556_1000819_pt1 | contig 21120 bp, 15 predicted proteins | sample COGITO_mtgs_1104_5_FD_87282 | JGI IMG/M metagenome (GOLD analysis project Ga0115556, IMG submission 87282) | Pelagic marine microbial communities from North Sea - COGITO_mtgs_110414 | ecosystem: Environmental > Aquatic > Marine > Epipelagic | place: Germany:Helgoland, sampling site Kabeltonne... | reverse complement strand
GGGGTTGGGGGGGTGGTAGGTGTGTTTTTTTTGGTGGTTTTTTTGTTGGGGGGGGAGTGGAGAAGTGATGGGGGTGGGGTAGGGGTGTTGTTGGGGGGAGAGGAAAAAGGGGGGGGGGGGGGAATGTATGTGGGTTAGTAAAAAGCGAGAATTAGAGACCGACGCGACATTCTAATGAGAGAGCGAGCGCGAGCTTATCTATTTATCTATCGAAGAAAACATTTCTCAACGACGAATAGTATTCGCAACAGCACATGAATAGCAATATCACCCCTGCTCTCAGGAGCTAACCCTATCTCAGAAAACCTTTCCCTATTCTACCATACTTACTCAATATCTGTAGACACGGTGTCGAAACTGCCGTGAAGTTGGAATTCAAAACAGCCTGCAGCGACTGAGGCACCGGAGCGGAAGCCAAAGATGCCATCTCCACAGAAGGTGAGTATTATGGAAAAAATTAGGGTGGAGGAACGGAGTCGTCAGAACTTTAAGGCCTAGTACGGGCACAAATTTCAAGGTGGGACCGAAAGAAGACGAGTCTCTTCACTATTATTATTCTTTCTGGTAAATTAGAACATCTGAGAATTGCGGATTCTAATTTTTCGGGACTGAAGAATAAAACCCTCTACACCGCCGTTTTATCGACTCTCTAAACGCAGCATTGGCTCAAAACACTGTTTGAGTCACAGTGTCATAAAAAGACCCTCAGTGGCGCAAAGGCCTTATACATCTAACTAGTCGAAAAAGCGGCATGGAGGACGAGGCGGCTGCCAGGGAGCATGCGGAGCGTATGGCTGTGATCGAAGCAAGGCTGGAGGAAAAACGGCTCCTAAAAGAGCGCGAGGAGCGACACAGGGCGCTAGGGAAGAGCGAGAAAACGAAGGTGACTAAAGTCAAGCAAGTTTTGCTTGATGAAGTATCGGGGGGCTATAATGATAATTATAACAATGCCGGTGGGGGAGCAACAGCAACAGTAACAGCAAGAGCAACAGCAACTGCAACAGCAACTGCAACAGCAAAAGAAGGGCCGAAGATTATTAAATTTATCAGTAAGAAGAAAAGAGAAGAAATGAGAAGGGAGGCTGAGGCAAAGAAAAAAGAGGAGGAGGAGAGCGCAAAGAGCCGCAACAACAACAAGATGAAAAACAACAACTCCAACAAAAGAACCACCACACACACAACCACCGCAACCAACAAAAACAACTCCAAAAAAACCCCACACACACAACTCAACGACGCATCGATCCTGAACCAAGCACAGATTTCAGAAATCCGCCGTGCCTACGTCGGGAGAACTTCCCAAGAAATTGCCATGGACGATAACAAGAGAAAGGAAAAGGAAAAACAGAAAAAACGAACCCAGTTCAAGTTTGAGTGGACCGCTGACGAGGACACGAGCAGGGATAGTAACCCGATATACGATTATACGGCGAGGAAGGTGGGAAAAAAGCGAGAAGTGGACCCGCTGGAACGAATGAGCATCAAACGGTCGAACACCACCGAGAATAACAACGTCTACTCGAAACCGATCGAAAATATGAATGTGCGAGACTGGAGGATTTTGCGAGAGAACCACGACATTCGGGTTCGCGGTGGGAAGGCACCAAATCCTCTCAGGCACTTCAATGAGGGGAATCCTGTTGCCATCCACCCGAGGGTGCTAAGGGCAATCAAAGAGACTTTGCGATACCAGGACCCTTCTCCAATTCAACGCCAGGCCATTCCCATTGGGCTGCAGCGACGCGATCTTATCGGAATTGCAGAAACTGGAAGTGGAAAAACCTGCGCTTTTGGGATTCCCATGTGTCACCATGTCTTGAGCATGCCACAGAGTGTACAAGACACTGTCAGCGACAATGGCCCTCTAGCGTTGGTTATGGCACCGACTAGGGAGCTGGCAATTCAGATTGACGAGGAGCTCGGGAAACTTTTGAGTTTCAGTGGAGGCTTAAAAACTTTACCAGTTGTGGGAGGTCAGGACATCGAGACTCAGGCTTTCAAATTGAGGAAGGGTGTCCACATTGTCGTCGGAACACCCGGTCGTATGGTCGATTGCCTGGAGAGCTCATACATGGTTCTTAACCAGTGTAACTACGTAGTTCTAGACGAGGCTGATAGGATGCTTGACCTGGGATTTGGTCCTGAAATGAAGATCATCTTGGACAGCATGATGGAACTCAAGTCAGAAAATGAGATGGAGGCATATGAGCAAGAACAGAAAGATCTCATGGCAGTCGCAGCGGCCGAAGGCACAGGCCAGAATACGTCAATTGATCCGACTTCCCTTCGACGTCTGACGGCAATGTTTTCTGCGACGATGCCCGCCGAAGTTGAGCGGCTGGCGAAAGAGTATCTCCGACACCCTGCCATTATTCAAATAGGAGACCAGGACAGCGGGAAGAACAAGCGCATCGAGCAGCGCATTTTATATCTTGCCTCGGAAAGGATGAAGGACAGCAACCTTCAAAATATCCTATCCAATTCTGGAAGAGACGAGAAAATCATCGTCTTTGTCAACGAGAAAAGGACAGCCAACCAGGTCGGAACTTTACTGGATAGAAAGAACTTTGGCAAACCCGTCGTTGTGCTGCATGGAGGAAAGCAGCAAGAGGAGCGAGAGGCAAATTTGGCCTTGTTCAAGAGTGGCGGCGCAATTCTCGTCGCTACCGACGTGGCTGGACGTGGTCTAGATATCCCTAACGTCAGTCACGTAATTAATTACGATCTTCCGGGGCGCTCCATTGACAATTACTGTCACAGGATTGGGCGCACTGGCCGAGCCGGCAAGAGCGGTATAGCAACCAGTTTCATGACGGATAAGGACGAGCAGATCATGCGGCCGCTTCAGCAATATCTCGAGAGCACTAAGGCTGCGATTCCTCCCCAGATGGTTGAGAAGCTAAGGAAGGGTGATCACGACAATCGACTTTGATGATGGGTGTTGATGTCGATGTCGATGTCGATGTTGATGTCGATGTCGATGTTGATGTTGATGTTGATGTTGATGTTGATGTGATGGATGATGATTTGATTTCAGTCTCAGAAATAATGGTGTAATGTTGTGATTAATATGAACGAAGTAATTGCCGCATTAATGTGCTGTGCTACTCTCTTTACGTCATTCAATTAACTCCCGCCGTCCGTATCAGGACCGCCACCACCATTGTCGTCGTTTTTCTTGAAACCAGAATCTGGTGCTATGCTAGCTGTCAGACCTTGTCTTTGCAGACCTAAACAATATGTCTCAGCCAGGGCCTTCCAGACGATTATTACAGAAGCCTGGCCCGCACTGTGCGTCTGCACCGTGATTTGATGCGCTTTCTTCCGAGACAATTGCTTCACAACTTTGACAATCGAGTGGGTCACATAGTCAAAGGTGTGAATCTCATCATTGTGCAGCAGTACCCGCCACATACCCTCATTTTTTATCTTTTCCTTGGCCTTGGCCTCCACTTTCTCCTTTACCTTCGTCAAAACCTGGTACGAGTGAGATTGTACAAAAGTTAGATAAGCAATTCTACACAGAGACTGCACAGTCGAAACCGGAACCTCACATAACAAAGTGCAGAGAGTTGTCTTCATTGCCATCGCAATCGCAGCCACTGCCCAGGCTCACCTTGGATTTTCCTTGCCTTTCCCTATCCATCTCACCCCCACCCCCGCCACCTTCCTCCGCAAACAGAGCGCTTGCCCCACACGGCCGCAAACTCCTCGAGGTAGGGACTGAGGAGGTGGACGAGGGGAAAACAGGCTGGCCGTGTCGGCGAGAAGAGGGGAAGAAAGAGAAGGACCTCGACGCCGAAATCAGTGCCAAAAGCACTAATATTTTCATCGGGCCCAGTAAGTAGATAATAAAAAATATATGAGGGCACTTTGGATGTATAAATTTAAGGGAATAACATACCCCACAATTTCCCGTCGTTTATCTCTTCTCGTGCTAGCAACACCGACCTTTTGACACACTACTTGCGGCTCTAAAGGACAGGGCAAGAAAGAACGCAGCAGCGATAAAGCTAGAAACTTCACTATCCTTCGTTTGGACAGGGGAACTGAAACTGGAGTAGCTCCTTCATCATCCCGCTTCCCACATTGCGGCAACCACCATGCCCATCCTGACTTCAATCGCCCGGCTTAGCGATGCGCTGATTCTTGTTGCCTCCGTCTCCCACTCCTTGACCTCAATTCCTGCAGAGTCCCTTGATATGTATAAGTCTCAGGGGAAGCTAATATTGAGGCGGCTTAACGCTGGGACAGTTAAAAAGTGCAGTATCGAATCGGGCTCCTGCATTTTTCATTACGTAATAACGAACGGTGTGATATATCTAACGCTCTGTGAAAAATCGTACCCCAAGAGGCTGGCATTTTTGTATCTCGATGAGATTTCCGATGGGTTCATCATGGAGCTGACAAAGGACTACGGCGACCAGTGGCAGAACAAGATCGACACGGCCGCGCGGCCGTACCAGTTCATAAAATTCGACAAGTTTATCCAGCGGAAGCAGAGGGAGTTTATGGACGTGAACAGCCGGGGAGTAAAGGGGAAGCTGGAGGAGGACCTCACAGAGATTCAGAGCATCATGAAAAAGAACATCCAGGAGGTGCTCAACAGGGGCGACAAGCTGGATCATGTCTCCCGCGTCTCGTCAAATTTGGTGCACGAATCTAAGAAATTCAAGTGGGGTGCCAAGAAATTGAGCTTCCAGGCCATGTTGAATCAGTACGGTCCCATTGCCGCTTTGGGGTTCCTCTTCTTGTTTGTAATTTATTACAAATTTTTCTGGTAAACCGGGGGGAACGACGACAACGACTTACAAAAGGTCAGATTGGACAGAGGGAGAGAACGGGTTAATGTGATGTAATTAGAATTTGATTAAGTACCGCTAAGCTATGTGTTGACGAAAACATCCTTTTTTTTGAGAACGAACTTTTTGTCTGGGGAATTTTTGTTTCCGCGCCGCATTCTGATTCAAGAAAAAATCAACTTGGCACCAAGACAGGCCAAGAATAACACACCATCTTAAAGAAGGCAAAGCCATCCCCCGAGAACTTTGCTGTCTGTCTTTTAGGGTTAGAAAAATACATATCGAAGTGCCCTTTCTGAAATGGCACCGCCCCCTGCCTCTTCGAAAAAACCCAAACCTCCCTCTCTTCCTGCAGGGAACAATCCAGAGGATCAAAAGCCTAATACAAAATCGAAGCCTGCGCAGCGCCCTTCTCCACCTTCGACAAAGCAAAAGCATCGTCACGTCCCTACGGCAGGTGATAGTTATAGTGTTGGGGGTGTGCCCGGGTGTGCCCATCATGATGCTAAAGATGCAGCGGCGGTAAATGATCTGCCCCCCCCACCCCCACCCCCACCGCTCCCGATGCCCTCTACACCAATCTCGCCCACGACTGGCGATCCACTCCGATTGACTCTTACTGGCGCTGGGCCGAGCTTGTCGGAGGCCATTGGGGCTGCCAATGCACTGGAGAGGGACATGGAGGGGGTTTTGGAGGGGTTGGAGGGGATGAAGGAAGAGGCCGAGAGGTTAAAGAAGGCGAAACAACGAGAGCAGCAGGACCAAGAGGAGATGCAGGATCAGCAATTTCAGCAGCCGAAAAACTCCCCCCAACAACAGAAAACTCCAAGTCTATCGCAATCGATGCGCAAGCCCCCCCCTCCTCCACCAATAACCCCCCCTGTCTTAACGACAGATCCCACAGCAAAGCCATCATACTTAGCGTTCTTTTCTCCGAAGCACCAGCAGTTCTACTACGAGAACGTCCGCACAGGCTGTGTGAGCTGGGAGCACCCGGTAGATGTGGGTGGCGGGATCGTTGATGGTGAAAGGTGGGACGAGAACGGTAGGAGCTGGGAAGATTACAGGGGAGGTGTTGAAGGTGGGGTAGTTGGGGAGGAAGAGGACGCCGGGGGGGAAGACGGTGTTCGCGGGGCAAATTACATGAAGGGTTATAACAATGACTTGGGAAGGGGAGCGGTGGAAAACTATCTCAGAATGCATGCTAGTGTCGACGAGGGAGGCGGGGACGATGGCGGGGACGATGGCAGGGACGATGGCGGGGACGATGGCGGTGCCTCTGAGGATTACAAGAGAATGAGCGGAATCCCTGAGGAGGGAGAAATCGGTTCGTCCTCCTACCGAAGCGACAAAAAAGAGGAAGATGAGGGCGGCAGGAATAATGACAATAGCTACGAAATTGGCGAGGAACGCATGATTTCTTTCTCTACTGCTCGTAACTTGTTCCGTGCTAAGTCTTCCTTTGACGCAGACGATGATAATTCAGACGGCAGCCCTTCCCCGGCACTCCCCAGCGCGAAATATTATGCGAAAAAGGAGGAGGATGAGAGGAAAAAGAGGGAAGAGGAGGAGAGAAAAAATCAAAAGCAACGGCAACAGCAGCAGCAGCAACAACAACAACAAGAACAAGAACAAGAACAAGAGCAAGAGCAAGAACAAGAACAAGAACAAGAACAAGAACAAGAACAAAAACAAAAATTGAAAGTCACAACGACTGCCGCCATCTCCGCCTCCATCCCTGACTCGCCTTCAACGCAATCTCAAAAATCTACTACAACCTCTGGCCCGTCCATATACGAGCGAGAGGTGGCTCGTGCTCAAAGGCAAGCGGAGAAGATCCAGCGGCTCCGCGTGGAAAAGATCCAGTCCGAAATGTCACAATGCAAGGCCGGGCCTCGGATAAACAAGACTTCCCGGGCAATGGTCGGGGGGAGAGATAGACCCGGGGGCACGATCGGCGAAAGATCTCGCGAGATGGAGGAAGCAAAGAGAAAAAGGATAGAGCTTCTGCGCAAGGAGAAGGAGGACGAGGAGACCAACTTTTCATTTAAACCCGATCTTTCTCACGGTAAAGATCGGAACAGACTGGACAGCAACGCGAGCTTTATGAGCGCCAAGTCTAGGATCAGTGCTCCGACATCCGTTCCAAAGCGGCCGACATCTTCTTCCGCGGGAAGCAACAACTTAACCGACCTTTCATTCCACGAGCGGCAAGAGAAGATGGCGGCTGATAAAGAACAGAGAATACGGTTGGCACAGGAGCGTGAGCGGCACCGGAAGGCGGAGGAGTGCAATTTCCAACCCAAGATCACCTCTAAATCACAGGTAATGGTAAAAAAAGTAAGAGACCGGCAGGTGAATGACTTGGTCAAGATGGTTACGGATAACTACGGCACTGTGGATCCTGACGAAGCCAAGAAGGTCGTGACTGCAATCAGTGGGAAGGCTGGCCAGAGGCTCAACTTGCAGGCGAAAATCCAGAACGAGAAGAAGAAAAAAATGATAAACGAAGCAGATCAGGTAAGGTCCACTGTCTATACTGCATTTGTATGATATTTTAGCGGTGCCGTGTCGATGTTGACCTCACCACAATTTCTAACCTCCTTTCTCGGCGTAGCATGCAAGAATAACGGCGAAGCCAAAGATCGACTCGATTAGCAGCCAGATTGAGCGTCCAGGAGAGGTCAGCAACCGCCTTTACAACGAGCGATACAGACAGCGAGCACTGAAAAATGATCTGATGAATCGTTATGAATCGGAAAAGGACTATGACCCCAAGACAGGTCAGAAACTCTTCCAACCCAAGATAAACAGCAGGAGCGATAAGATTGCCAAGTCTCAAAGGTGGGACGAGGATGTTCAAGTGGAGGTGAGTTGAGTATTTTTTCGTAGGGAATCGGGGGCTAGCCCATAAGTCTTCTTTTCTGACCACATCACCTCCTCTTTTTTATCTTTATCTTTTTCTTTTTGTTTTCTTCTTGTTTCTCCTCCTTCCTCGGCGCAGAAGGAGCGGCAAAACTATGCAAATGCCGCCCCCCAGGTCGGACGGGACCACTGGCCGATGGAAATGGCGCTTAATAATAGCGGCAGCGACCTTGCTACTCCCATTGAAGACCGCTTGATCAACCGGGGCAAGGTGTACACTGCTCGCGCAGAGGCAAAAAAAAAGTTAGTGGACCAGCGCCTTGTCCGCAAGACCGAGAAACCTAAGATCAACGAGACCTCGGCAGCCATCGCGAGCCAGCTGGAGCCTTCATCACAGCGTCTAAACAGGCCTATTGGGTCCGTGAAGAAAGAAACACTGGCATCAATGGAGGAGTTCAGCTTCCAGCCCAATCTTATCTCCAATCCAGAGTCTCACAAACTTGCCCCCACGCTCCACCAGCAGCGGTCTTCTCCCCCCCAAAAGAAAAATAATTCGACTCCTGCCCACATTTCGGACGATGCAAACAATATAGCCAATCGCTCGGCAGCTTGGGAGGCCGCCCGCCGGGAGCGCGCTGCCCAGGCAAAACTCGCGAAGGACCAGCTTGAAGATGCGCAGTTGACTTTCAAGCCCAATGTAGACAAGAGGCGCGGAAAGAATGATACGATGTACTCGAGGGGGTCCATTGCAACCCGCAGCAAGCAATGGATGGAGGTGAAGGAAGTGAAGGCTAGGAAAGCGAGAGAGGAGAGCGAGAGAGGGGAGCTAGCGGGCTGCACATTTAAGCCAAATATTACTAGGGCAGCACCAAGTGGGGATGATGGTGAAAAAATGGCGCCGAATAATACGATCGAAGGTTCCGAGCTGTCTCGCCAGTCAGAGCTCTTCCATGATCACACTTTTACCTCAACCTCTACAACTACCAATACAAGCCGGCAAAACCGCCGCAAGTCTGTCGAGCAGTCTCTCCGTGAGCTCGATGACTTTATCGCAACTGAAGGAGACGTCCTCAATACATCTTATCAGCACCCCTCTGACAATTTTGTTGAGCCTGCTTCTGATGATGACGACTCTGGGATGATTTATTACGAGGAGGACCACCTCGATGGGGCTCCTGAAGGGATGGACGAGATTTTGCCGGCAGGCTGGCTCAAATTTTTGACCGAAGATGGTAAGCCTTACTACCATTGCGCATTAACTGGCGAAACAAGCTGGAGCAGGCCTGATTCCAAACAGATGTTCGTAAGCACGCCGGCAAAGAGTCTGAGTAAGCAAGTTCGGTCAAATTCGATTGACGACAATGATCACGCCAACCTGACCACAAGTGAGAACTGGATAGATGCCTATGGCAATAATTTCGACCGGGAAGATGACCAACAGTGGCGGCGATGAATTGTAGAAAAGAAATGGGTTAGGGACTTTTTCATTTGTGCAAATGAATATGGACCACCAAGCTGAAAATAAGCTTTAGATTTTTGTCTGAAGTTCGACCTTCGTCACGTGTGTTTTACAAGCTTGTCCTAAATCATTCGTAGTATATTTCTTAATTTAGTCAAACAAATTATGGCACTAAAGAAATCACCTCACCCGCCCTAGTTTCGTGGTTAGCATCGCGTATACCTTGTCTGTCCTTTCCTGCAATGTAGCGATCTGCAACGAAACGATGTCATTATTTTCGAAGTTTGTGGTGCTCGGCATTCGTGACTGCCTACCGCTGAGTTGAGGCATTAATCTCATGTCCCCACTGTTACGGTTCCTCCTTTGACCTTCGTTCTCCACAACTTCATCCCTGTCATATGCTTCCGCAACTGTATTCAGCGGGCCTTGTATCGAGTTGCGGGTGCCTGCTGACTGCGACTTCATCGCTTTTATCTTCACCTCTTCTTCTTTTTTAACTTCCTGGTCAATCTGGTCTTGGATGGGCTTGATGAAACTCGACCTTAATGACGTCTTCTCAGCAATGGCCTGTTCTGCGTCAACATCCAAATGACTCTCCACGAAAGATTTCATCTCTTCTTCTGATTCTGGGTCGTCGAACTCAACCAGGTGTCTCATATTGCTCATGAGCTGCCGGCTCTCTATGGCATCCACGACCGCTGCCTCAATTCTTGATTGAGTCTGGCCAAGGCTCACTCCGGTGAAACGCTTGCTACCAGCAAGGCTACTGTTGCTACTGCTACTGTTGTCCTTCCCCCCATCCTTATCTTTTGACATACTGTCTCTATGCTTTTTCCGCTTGGCGTTGTGTAGTTTCCTCTCGGTGACCAAATTCTTCATTTCCTCGGCAAACTCAGGGCTCTCTCTTAAGATCTCCTCGAATACTTCCTGGACGAGCACGTTAACCTCACAGATGGTCCGCGCCTGGACACTAGTAGTTCGTCTCGTCTCCATGAGCAAACTGACTTCGCCGAAAAACTGCCCTGCGTGCAAGAAAATGTGAGCGTCACCTGTGCTGTCTCTCCGTTTTGCCGGGTCTTCCTTAGCAGGGATTATTCCTTCCGGTTTAGGATCGTCAATGTATACTTGGACGATGCCCCTAGCAATAATGTACAGCTCGCTTCCAATGTCACCCTTTAAAATAATCCAGTCTTGGGGGAGATACACACGAGTTTGAAGCTCCATGCAGATTTTGGACAAGAACGTGTCGTCCACTCTCTCAAACAGGCTAACTCCTTGGATCACGTCCTTGTACAAGAATAGGGCTAGCTTGCCGCGAAGATCCGATGACATCCCCCGATCATTCATTAGCATAATTTTGTCGTCATACTGCTTCTGATTGACCCACAAATAATCATAGTAGGCGAAGACACGGTTCTGGAGATCCCAAGGCACTTTATAGTACTCGCACTCGGCTTTGACTCTATCTAGCTTTATACGGAAGGCAGCGCTTGCCTGATAGCGAGAATTTAAGACAAGGCATAGCTGTCCATACAAAACTGCTAGGTTCGCAAGGCCGATCATGAGGACAAAACAGACAAACACAAAGTGGAGGGAGTCGGCTTCGTAGTTCTTGAGCATCCCAACAACATTTATAGGGCAGACAACGTCGTCCTGGGCGAGGACGACGTTGTTATGGTAGTCGAGGTACTCGCCATCAACGACGCGGGTCGCATTGATGCTGACACCGGTCACATTGTTGATTTTGTTCATGTTCGCAGCCATGCATCCAATCGGCGATAAAGCCCCACCAACCCATGAGCTCATCGGCGACCCCACCATCATAGATAGAGATAGAAAGAGTGATTCCGCGTAAAGCTCGAACACCATTTGCGTCGAGCAAAAATGAGGAAGATTGCACTCGGGAGTATTGTCGAAATCGGTTTGGGATAGCTCAGCACAATCGCTAAATGTATTTGGTAGGAACATATACGTGCCATCGTTAGCATCGCTAATGTAAATGTCTTCGTTATTAACGCACGCGTCCACAACCCAACATAGCCCACAGGCTGCAAAATGGAGGGCAGTGAATGTAAACATGATTGCAAGTGTCAAGCCATAAAACCGCGCATACCTGCCGTGGAGATGTGTCAATAATGGTTGGTGGTATTTTGTATTTTTAGTCCCCAGTTCGGAGGGAAAAAAAGAAATGGGTGAGTAATCTTGCTTGGCAGTCCTGCCTGCATAAGAAATGGTCTCCCAAAAAAAAACTCACTTGGAAAAAAACCTGATCACCCTCGTCATTCTCAGCAACTTTGGAATTTTGAAATACTTCGTCAGCTTGAGACTTTTTCTCGCTCCACCAGTAGTTGACGCACCCGACGTAGCAGCAATAAAGTATTCCCACGGCACACTTGCGACGACATCGACAAATAGATAAGTCTGAGAGTAGTTCTTGGCAATTAAGTTTGCATCCATCACCATCACTCCATGGTCCACATAGCCAGTCCGGAAGTTCAAAAAGACGTCCATGATGAACCAAACGTCCAAAAACAAATTAAGTGCTGACAGGGTATTGCCAGTCTCGAATTCGGAAAAGCCTGGTTGATTTTACAGTTTGGGTTGGGGTGTGTTTCATGTTTTTGTGTTTTTGTGTTGTGTGTTGTGTGTTGTGTGTGTGTGTGTGTGGGTGTGGAAGAAGTGTGTAAGGGTTCGGGTTACTTTTTTACTCAGTGTAAATGGACTGGACAAACATTACGCAATGACTACTCACCGACATAGAAAGGCACGAGCCAAATCAAGTACAAAACGCTCAGCGCCGTCAGCATATCCCACCACAACCTGTACCTACTCTCCGGATGAATGAGCCAGCGGTTTTGTTTGACTTCTTCTGTCGTCATCATCTTCTTGATCTCCTCCTCGCTCAAACCATCTTTTTTCAAGCTATTTCGCCTCACCACATTATATATCGCCTTCTCATTTGTCGAGTCGTGCAGGATCTTCAACTGCTTGGTATCACCAAGCCGAAAGTATCGCACCCACCAAGCGGGCTTTTTCTCAAAAGAAGAGTTACCAACTGACATCCTGCGCAACTGTTTTCGGCTTCGGCTAAGGCTGTGATAAGCGAGTCCAAGCATACGAGGAAAAAAAAAATTAGTTAAAAGTTTCCCTGAATGTCTCTCTGGTGGAATGAATTGGAGTAACTGCTGTGAGACTAACCTGTCTTTCTCAGAAGACAACCTGAGTGGCGGCGGGCTAGAACCCGAGGACGACATATGAGATACTAGTGAAGAGCTCAACTATATCATTATCTCCTAAAAAGTGCAAGTCTTTATTAATGATCAGGTATCTGGCACAAACCCACACAGAGACACACAAAAAAAAAAGTGAAAAAAGAGAGCCTAAAAATGGGGAATCTCCAAATTTCTCCTGCCTAGATAGACACTTCTTTGGACTAGTTCTTTTTTTCATTGCAAGGACAAAGACATCTCAAATTGTCGGTGAACATCTTCAAAATTGAAAACTAAACCTGGAAACCTCCACTTTCAACAGTTACAATGCATATTGGGTCAGAAGATGTTGAGCTTAATGCAGTCCACTCTATGTTCAAGGCATATGATACGGACAACAGCGATTCTATGAGCCTATCAGAGCTGCCGAATCTGTTGCTCGATATGGGATTAGACTTAGGTGGGGAGGATTTGAGGGGGGAGTTTGTCACTTTTGATGTTAGCGGCGATGAACGGATTGGGTTTAATGATTATTTAAAGTGGTGGAGAGGCGATTCTGTTGTTGTCAGCGACGGAGCCAATTGCGAAGACGACGTTGACGGAAAAAACATCACGACGACTACCTTGAACCTGAGCAAGACTGAGCGAAGACAAAGAAGAAAAATATTGCTTGAACCAAGCGTTTTTCTGTTCATCTACAAGACCAGGTGCAAGCGCAGCGGGGGCACGCGATACTTATTTTTCTACGAGAGCGGAAAGTTGCAATGCGGTGAATTGTCCATCGATTTTAGCGACTCTATAAATTTGATTCCTACTGGTATAAGTGAAGCCATCACCAGTGTCGGTAATGTCGATACAATAAATGCATCGACAACAAAAATACTCAACGCAAAGTCTGTAGTACGCAGCACCAGACTCCCACCCTTCTCCAAAGAATATATATTCAGTATGACGACGGCTTCTCCCACTGAACCCTACCAACTGAAAATCTCGACAAGTTTTGTAGGGCTTCCCCCTCCCTCCAACGACCAAAGTACTGGTGCATTTCTCAAGCGTGCCCGGAAAAATAACGAGGAGCACTTAACGAAAATGTTGAAGCACCAGTTGGATGTTGAGATGCGCTACGAAAGTTTTGACCCAAATTATTGCAAAAAATCGGAGTTGGTAAATGTGCAAAATCTTAGCGACGGAGGCCGCCTTTTCATCGATTTAGACTTCCCTCCCGTCTCGGCGAGCTTAGGGAAGCCGGGAACCTCCTCGGCTACATTTTGCCGGGACTACACGGAGTTTACATGGCAGCGATCGGGCGATCTTGTTGGCAAAGAGTACTCGCCTGTGATTTTTTCTGATGGTGCTGATCCTGCAGATATTCAGCAAGGATATCTCGGTAACTGTTGGCTGATGTCAGCATTAGCCGCAATCAGTGAGCAGCAACATCTCGTTGATCGCCTATTCGTAGATGTGAGTTGTTTCGATTGCGGGATGTTAAGGCTTAAGGTTTGCTCTGGTGGTGTTTGGGAGACAGTAGCGCTTGACGATTTCTTCCCATGCTTTCCCACAGCTGGAGTTGTATTCGGGAGAAGCGAGAATGTTCGCGAGATGTGGGTTCCTCTCGTGGAGAAAGCTTTCGCTAAAGTATCTGGAAGCTACGGTGCGTTGGCGGGCGGGTACGCCTACGAGGGCATGATGGACTTGACTGGTTGTCCAAGTGAAATGATGGTGCTTGGCGACAAGGAGGTGGCCAAAAGGTTGAGAAGCGGAGAGGTTTTTGGTGATATATTATCTTTTTTGGAGAAGAGATTTTTAGTTTGTTGTAGCACGGTCGAGAAAAAGACAGATGCGGTCGAGGAGGAGGGCTATCAAGAGAGGTCCGGATTGGTGAGGAACCATGCCTACACCTTACTCAACGCTGTTCGCCTGAATCTGAATAAAAAGGACATTATGCTATTACAGGTTCGGAACCCTTGGGGGGGGTTTGAGTGGAATGGAGACTGGAGTGACAATAGTATTTTGTGGACAGGAGCCATAAGGGAAGAGATAAGTCGACGAATCAACGTTGGCGTCGAAGAAGTGGTCAAAGAAGGTGATGGCACCTTCTGGATGAGCTACGACGATTGGCAGAGACACTTTTTCAGTTATAGTGTTTGCAAGGTCGTTTCTTCAGGAGGACAAGAATGGAAGGTTGTGCGACAGAAAGTCGAGTTTGTGATGGAAGGGGAGGAAGAGGAGGGAAACAATGGGGATGTAAGAGGGAGGGGAAAAGGGAAGGGCGGAAGGGGAGAAAACTTGAAAAGCAAAACATACCGACTTAGCGTAGAGGGCGATAAGACAGAGGTTATTGTTGGGCTGCACCAAAAAGATTCGCGGCGTCGTGTGCATTTGTCTGGGAGTTCCGACTGTGACACGTGTGAGGCGGAAGTGGACGACTATTTCGCTGTTGGCATCTCGGTTCTGAAGAAGCCACGGGCCAATGAGACGCATCCGAGAGCATTGGGAATCGGTGGTTACAGCTTGGTAGCGCACACTCCACTATGCAAAGAAAGACAAAACCAGGTTACAATGAATTTGGATAGTGGGGTTTATTTGATAGTTTTGTGGACAACAGAAACAGGCAGTGGGGGGATCAGGGGGGGGATGGGCGGGAGAAGGTTAGAGGAAGCCATGTTGGACAGAAAGAATGACGAAAGTAGTTGTTTGGAACAGAAATTAACAAGCGTTCTAGGCGACGTCTTCTCGCGTTACGACGCTGACAATGACAGCTGCCTGAGTGAGAGCGAGGTGTTGAAGATGGTGGACGAATATATTGTTGGTTGGAATGGGAACGGGAGTGGTGAGAGTCAGGCTAGCAGGGGAAAGAAGAAGAAAGGCGGAGGGAAAAAAGGGGACAAGCAATTAAAAGAGAACGAGGAGATTATAGAAAGGAACGGGATGATTAAATTTTTGCAAGGGAGAATGACAAAGCGCAAATTTGTGCGTGCGCTGAAGGAATTATTCTTTGCTGACATGGACAGGCAGAATAACGAAAAAGAAGGAGGGACAAAGGTTGAAAGCTTCGTCTGCAGGCTATTGGCAGCTCTAGGTTATGACGAAAATCTGGAGCTGGTCAACAGAATAGACGCCACTCTAACCGTGCACTCGGACAAAAATGTTGAAGTTGCCTGTGCTGGTTTCAATAGCCTCGCATTGTCGGATGCCATGGAGCTCCCCGTGAAACTCTGCGGAGAAAAAACTGACGCTCAAGAGATGGGATTACAGGTTTGTGTTCTTTCCAGTGCTAATTGCGCCATCATTGGGGTCTGCAACAGACAACCAAATCAAGTAGTATGCAAGATCACTGTTTCTGAAGAGAGTGACTGTTTGTGCATCGCTGGAAACCACACTATTACCAAGACTGTTGGTAGGGGTGGCTTCGAACTATTGCATATCCTACAGAGCATCGCCAACCGTGAACTCGTCTGGGATTTCGACATAGCTGCGAGGCAAAAATAAATGAAAAAAAGTGGAGTAGTTTTTTTGGTGCCTTCTCGTCTACCTTTAAAAGTTTTTCTTATACGTCTACGACGAGTCAAGCATCAAAGTACGTGGGAGTGGGGAAATTAAAATTTGCGATTCGATTTTTTTCAGCCTTTTTTTTCATTGAGGTTGGGCTGTCACTTTCATTTTTCATTGACACGTGATTGAAATTCAGGAAATTGGTCAGACAGCTCAAAAAGCATTAAATCAGCAAATATTTCATATTTTTTCTCTCAGATACCTCTCAAATACTAACTTCAACGGCATTCTCACACAATTTTCCTGTATTAAGACCAATAAACCAACCCCCCAAGAGTTGAAGTACAACAAGATGGAGTCTGCCCCAACATCTTTTTTGGCCTCACAAGTAGCAATACTGACCGATATTCCCGGAAATTTATCGGTGACTGACTATCAAAACATTTCACTCACGAGCTCTACTTTTGGTGTTCAGTTACCCGCCAGGAGACAACGCCTGGTGACTCCCTTTCGTGAAACCGAATCCCACAACCAGACGACACCTACCCCAAACAGTTACATGAAAGAACATTTCCCTCAAATAAGGGACTCAATTGCAACAGGGCAAAGGAATCGCATACGCACAGTTACCGACGATGACTCATCTCATTTGAATCATGTTTCTGTCAAAAGTGAAAATGAGGATGTTTGCATGTCAGTCGGAGTTGGTGTGGGTTGCTTCTCTGCGAATGAACAAATGTCTCTCCCCCTGCCTCCTCCACCGTCTAAAAGAAGATCGCGCACTCCATCCCCTCGTCAAATGATCCCTCTTCAAAATACATACGGTGTCTAAAAATACTCTCTCTTCCTAGGCTGAACAACTCTCTCATCCTCGGCTGAACAACTCTCTCTTACCCGGGCTGAAGCTTGGTCGGACAAGCTCTCAGTACAGTAGAAAAAAACATACGAAGAATGATATATTTTGTTACAAAATGTAATTTTTACGTCCAAAATCAACCTCTTCATCCAATGTAATATGCGCTCCCTTTGCCTTGATTCTCATCAGCCACATTTCTCAAGTCTCGATTAAATGCCCACAACGCAATTTAAACGAAACGTCATTCAACATAGCTTAATGTCTTCATTGCTTCAAGCGACCCTCACTCCCACGTAAAACATAAATACACGGCCTAAAAAGCGAGAGCCTTCTTGATGGCCTCCACCACATCAGCCCTTTCTTCCTCCGTCTCACAGCGACCTTTACCCGCCCTTTTGCTGTGGATGAGCGCACCATCGATCTGCACGAATACATGTCAGCAAGAATGACAGTGGGGCGTTCACCGGCATTGCGAAGAAATGCAGCGACAGGGCCTCACCTTTATCTCAAAATTACCAGTTCTGCCAGGGTCTTCACTGCCAATAACTTCTACTTCACTGTCATCAAAGCTTCCAAGCAGATGATCCCGGAGCGATCGAAAATACTTCCCGTACCCTCAACCTGTGGAGCCAGTGTGAGCTACCGTTTCTTGGAAAGGGGAGAGGGGGGGGGGTTCTGTGCTTTTGCTGGCAGAATTCCTTCTCCCTTAAGCGTTTAAATTTGATTCTTACCGCCGCAATATTGCACCTCAACTTTCACCATTCTTGATCTCTATGTCTGAGAGAAAAATGAAACAATTTATTATATACCTTGATTCGTTCTGTCATATGCACGTACTTACTTACTTCCTGCACGTATTTTACAGGTTATTCCACAACATTTTTTCACGTAGCGTAGTAAATAATACGATGTCTCCCGATGTTATATTGGAAATAAAATTATCCCCGTCTTGTTTTTCAAATTATATTAAAAGTTTTCCTTATGGAGCTGGAACTGAATGTCTTCTTCAACACTGCTGTGCTTCTGGCACTGGCGCTGTAGATCCTTGCCGATGACAGCTGCTCCACAAAAACAAACCCCAATGCTATCGTGCTGCCTTTGGCTCTTATTCTGTGCAAAGATTTTGTCCCAAGCCGGTCTGCCTTCCCATACCCATATGTCTTGAAGTCGATTTGACGCTTTCGCACTGTTCTCACTGTTCTGAATACCAACCTGGTCCTTGCTCTTCACCTTAGGATTGAGCATTAACTTATGAAGATGGTTGGCCCGGAAGGTCGGCTTGGTAAAATTAAAGTTCTCTTTCTCTGCGATCTTGAGTTGGGTCTCCTCGACTGGTTCCTTGGCGCAGCCAGTGATATAAATGTTGATTTCGACGTAATACTGAGAGCCAATCTGATTCTGCTCCCTAGCATGTTTGGTCTCATGGCTTAGGTCTGTCAGTAAATGGACGAGCCACTGGAAGCTATCAATGTCGCTTTGGCGAACCATCCAGTAAAAGTGCAGAATCTCTGGAAAAAAGTTTTTCTTCCAGCGGTATCGTAGCAATGCTGTGAGAATGCTCGCGCAAGGGGTCAATCCAATGCCTGCTCCGATGAGCATGACCGTTCCATAGCTGCCATAGTGCTCGCTTGGGGCACTATGAGGGCCGTCAACCCGAAGGATTTGGTTGAAGCCGTCGGGACCGTAGCGCCTTCCAACGTGCAGGTCACCCCTTTCGTCCCTCTGGTTAAAATAGAAGGGGAACTTTCCCGTTGGGTTCATGAGCTCGAAGTATTCCTTCAGCTTTCTGGTCCAGCTCCTGGCGTACTTGTCTTCCAGACCGTGAACCTTGACGTGACAGCTGACGAAATCATTGTAGCCAGTTTCGTGCTTTTCGAGGTAGTCACATTTTCTCATTTTCTTGTAGTCTTTGTTGACGGGGCAGTACTTGCTCCATTTCTCTTCCTTGCTCAAGCCGGCCGGTCGAGGTACCTCCATGACTTCCTCCCCCGTCTCAATGCTTACCCTCGGTCCGTGAGCCAAGTCACCACTTGCACTGCTAATGGTGAAAGGGTGCCACTCGTTCGGGTTGATATAAGGACAGTTGAGGTATAGATACTGCCCCTCCTTGAATTCAAAGTCGCTCTTGAAGATAGGTCTGAACTGGATGGCCATTACAGGCTCAATCCACTCCACCTTGTTTACGAGGAAAGGACGGTCCCCCCGTCGCTGCTGCATTATTCTCTCCCAGAGGTAAAGGGAGAGAGGAACAGCGCTCCACTTCCAGAAGACAGGGCCATGGAGAAGGAGAACAATGAAGAAGAGCACAAACCAGTGGTGGGCACTGAAGAAAATTTCGTAGTGTGCATGTCTCACATTGTCCCCAGCAGCCGTGAATATCATAAACATTGCCAAGCAGATGATACTACCAGTTACGAAGGCTGTTCCGCCGTAGCCCCACTTGAAGAAACGGGCCAAAGTTACCTCGCTGGCTTGCCAGTAATTCAAAAAGTGAAATAGTGTATGGCTTACCGCAAAGCCGCACATCGTCTTTGCGATGATCTTGTGAAATTCAATGTTTTTGCTCAAAGGGATGTATTTGGTGATCGGCTTCGCGAAGAATTTGGCGAAGACCGACGGGTTGTTCGAGAGGGAAACACCCCCTCCAATGTTGTTTAAGCGCCGGAGAAGGTGGCGCACAATAGGATAAATGATCAGACTGCAATTGAAGTTCAAACACATTCCGCAGGCCTTCGCATAAGGTCCATAGGCAGATATCCCACCCCTCTGAACTACGACCTGGTTGAACAGACACTCGTCAAACTCGCAGGTCGTGTCAAGGGTTCCGTCAACAAGAGCCTTGTTCCCATCGTTGACGATACCCTTCCACTTATCCAGCGTCACAAAGAAAGTAAACACGTTGGCTACGAAGTAGGCAAAGAGCCACAAGAATGCGGACAGTTTGTTCTCATCTACGAGCTTCGTGTAAAACTTTATCGGATCGAAGTTCCATGCTTCTGTGCTTTTGCCGGCAGCGCTTTTACCGGGGTTGCGGGCCTTATTATCCGCAGCTCGTTTTTTTGCCGCCGCAGCACGGGCACGCCCTCCATCGCCACTCTCTCCTCTCCAGACTCCGTAAAGGTTGCACAGAGCTGTTGCAGAGAGGCACGGGGCCGCCAGAGCCACGGGGAACTTGCGGTAAAAGGGGATGGAAGAAAAGCCGTATACGACACCCCTGAAACTTACACGTTTCTCAAACGAAAACGTGTCGCTTGGGAAGTACAAACCGAAGCCCAAGCTTTCATTCTCAAAAAGGAGAATAAGGAGGGCACAAATGATGGCGAGGTAACCCGTCGTTTCATCACCATTAAGATCAGGGGCTTCCTGGCCAGGGTCGCATACTACGGAGCTGTTGATTGAGGTCTGACCCAAGTAGATGTCGTTGATAGGCTCCCCACCAACTGTGCAATCATACATGGCAGGTTTTGCCCACATGACCGTGAAAATCCCAAAAGGAAACAGCCAGACTGCAGAAGCGCGAGCCATGTTATGGGCCCAGAGTAGAAATTGCAAGCTGAAACGGCCCTTAAAGCGGTTGCCGGAGGAAGGATTCCCCCTAGGAGCAACCGCAGGGAGAGTTGTCGTGGAAGCAGTGGCCGTACTTACTTGGGGCGATTTTGGAGCCATGGGATTCTTCTCAGCCTTCATAGGGGAGTAAGCCTGTTGACTTTTAGGCTGCACCGGAGGCACTACAGAGGGTTTAGAAGAATTGCCCGGCAACGACGTCCGCTTTGAGGGGAGCCTAGGGGGAGTGCGTCGCGGCTGAGGAGGAGGAAGAGAAGCAGATGATTGCTCCTCTCTTATGGGCGGACTACTGCCGGATGGTGAGGCTTTCACAAAGTTGGCAGGGAAGTAGCCAGACTTTGATTGTGCCGGCGAGTAACCGTAAAACCAGCCTTCCTCTTCCGTAAACGTCACCACGTCAGAGTTCACGGAAAGGGATAGCTCATCTGCAGAGGAGTTGTTGTAGGCTGACACGGGGGACATGAACTTGCCTACAACTAAGTCATTCTTGGATATCTTCGAAACCTTGCTCGTGTCAGAAGAGTGACAAGTCACATCCGCAACATTGTACGTTTTCGAGGCACTATTTTGGCTGTATATTGCCACAATCGTGTCCTTTGGGAAGCTCGGAGAGGGGGTCTGAACTAGACCGTAAGACACCGAGGCCATCGTTCGGGGGGAGGGAGGGGAGAGGGGGGTTTAGAGGAGGTTGTCTCGATTGTTTTGAGTGTGTTGTCACCTCCTAATTTAGGATTTTTTAGAGTTTTGTCTCGAGGTCTCGGTCTCGGTTTTGAGGGGTTCTTTGTTCTTTCTGCTAATTGCATTTCAGAAGTCTTACCTAAATCAAAGCAAGAATTAAAGCCTTGGACTCTATTCTCATTACCCTTACTCGGG
>Ga0115556_1000818_pt1 | contig 21140 bp, 17 predicted proteins | sample COGITO_mtgs_1104_5_FD_87282 | JGI IMG/M metagenome (GOLD analysis project Ga0115556, IMG submission 87282) | Pelagic marine microbial communities from North Sea - COGITO_mtgs_110414 | ecosystem: Environmental > Aquatic > Marine > Epipelagic | place: Germany:Helgoland, sampling site Kabeltonne... | reverse complement strand
TTTTATTTATTGTGATTTTGTTCGTTTCGGCTTTTGTAAAGGAGGCGTATAAGCGGCCGTCGGCTTTTTTCGACACTCAAACAAATAATGGGTAAGGTAAAAAATATCGATAAAGTGAGTAGGAGTTGCATTTATTTGGCTGCAGAAAAGCATTCTCCTACAAACAAATAACAATGTCGTCATTAATAATATGCCACTTACTACCAAAGACCAAAAAAACCCTTCTTCAAATCCTTTTCGTCTTCCTCAAGCTCCTGCATTAGCCTGTCTTTCTTCTCCTGGGCTTTTAAGCGGGCATCATCCTGGGCTTTGGAAACACGACCAGAACGGTCAACAACGCCTCGGCGCTCCTTCGCATTCTCAAAGACCATCGTGACAGGACCGCGACGGATCTTAATTGCGGAAAGGACGCGACCAAGACCAACACCACGGCAAGACCAAAGCTGATCACCAAAAGTTGCACTGCACATGACGACAAAATCACCCTTCTTCACTACCCCGCTACGAGCAGCGTTACCTAAAGGTGCGACTGTCTCGACAAACACATTTCCGAGTTCATCTTCGTCCAGAACAAGTCCGAGGGGCTGCTTCAGCTCCACGACGCGATCTCCTGCAACTGAAGATCGCTTTCCACGTTCAGAGCGGATTAGCTTATCCTGTTCCTCCTTTGGGCTTAACTTAAGATCAGTTCGAGGTATTAATGGAATTTTGTTGTTGGGCTCAATTTGCAGGAGTTGAAGAGGACGAGAGGGAGTGTAGAAGGCGAGGGATGAAGGGATAAGAAGGAAGAAGAAGTTGAAGAAGACGACCGAGTTGGCGAGGGAGCTGACCATCCTCAGGATTGCGGTTAATTTGCTTACACCTAACACAGGTGAGACGTGTACGAATTAGAGTCTGTGAAGGCTTTAGATACTTTTAAAAGGCCCTTTTTCCAACAAAATTGAATATTCCAAAAGGAAGGGTTTGTTCCGACAAAAAAGCTTCACAAGGAATGATATAAAGCAAACGCTGGTTTTCTATAGTTGCTGGGTCATCGTATCGTAGTAATCGCATCATCGCAGTGAAACATTAGATGTCATCGGCAAAGTCAAAGCTCGTTGTAGGGGTATTGTGCTCATCAATCGTCGCCGTCGTGGGAGTCACTCACGTGTACCTCCCATTTTACTCTGATATCAGTGAGCGGCGGAGGGCTGGTGAGGATTTTGGTGTGGGCAAGGGGAGAACTGTTTCTACCAATAATGGCAATAATAATGGCAATTCCATGTGGAAGAACATGAAGGAGGGCAATGCAAAATGATTGAATGTTGGGCTGCCTGGCTGCTGTATACATACTTACGTTCAAACGCACGATGAGATGAACCAACAAATAATTAAAGATGGAGAATGTAGTAGTTTTTTGCAAATAGAACCGATGATGCTGCAGCACACACAACACAGCACTTCAGTTTAATTACAATTTCTTGGCCTTGCTTCTGGTTATGTCGGGTCTGTCAACAAACCGCCTACTCCAGCTTCTCTGGACAGGGACCTCCATGATGTAGTCTCCCGTGATTGCCTGGTTGATTCCCTTGCCAATTCCAACTGCTCCATCCACCACTCCTTCCCCAACTGCCAAGACGCCATCTCCGATACCACCCACCAATGTGGTTGTGGTTTTGAAGACACCTTTGCCTACATCAGCCGTGAGATTCAAAGCATCGCCGCCTAAATCGCCCACGAAATTGCCGACATTTCTCAGTCCCCTGAGGATTGTCCCCTTCTCCTCTTGTTTCTTCCTGTCCTCGACAAGCTTGGCAGTTTGCTCAGCAGTAATGGTGCTTTTCCTCCTTTCTCCTCTGAAACACATGTCACAGACTCTCTCCTTTACGTTCTCCTTTCCTGCGTCTACCCCATATAAGCAGACGGCAACGACCATTTTGTTCGCACTGCACCAACCGCAAACGGCGCCGGCACAATTTCGGCAGTGATGTCGGCGATAAACTAAGTCAAACTCGGTGTTACAGCAGCAGCACCTCTTCTCGGCCATGGATTGGGCCAAAACGGAATCCCTGCGCTCTATCTTGTCCAAAATGCCGGCATATTTGTACTTAAAGATGACATAATTCTGAGGACCAAAAATTACAATACCAGCAATCCTGATGGACCAGAAGAAGAAGAAGGCGTATGGGAAAATTGTGGCGACAATCCAGACCCCGAACAGCACTACCATTGCCCAGAATGAAACGAAGGGGTCTTTCCAAGTAAATAGATTGTTCATCGTACGAATACCTACGCACAGTGTGTGCAGGTATGTTTGAATCGGACCAAGAAAGATACTCATAGGGTTAACGGCGCTGACGATGTTCTTCACCTTGAAGGTTCTGGTAGTACTTTTCCTCTTCGACGAAGCTGTCGCAGCAACCTCCTTCTCCGCCGAGGCTTCTTTGTCCTTTTGCTCCTTCGACTTGAGAGCAATGTCATCGTCGTCCTCAAAATTGTACAAAAATTCCCTCTCCCGCAACTGCTGTTCAGCCTGAGCGACAAGATAGGGATGATCCTTGTCTTCGATGCTTGAGTCAGCGCCTCTGAAGTGCAAGCCAACTGCCAAACTCATTAAAATGTTGTAAATAGGGGTGCTGCGGTAAATTGAAGGGGCTCTTCTGATCTGAAGCAAGTAGTTGTAGTAATTTACGATGAGCAGGCAGAAGACAAAAAATCCAGGGGTGTACGTCGGTTTAACTACCAGAAACTGCAGCAGCAAAACGCAAGAGGGAAAGTAATAAAGAACGACGCGGTAAAGCGTGTGTGAGAGGCGGAAATGGGGTGTGAAGGCGGCAGGGGAAGATCGGATGCCGAAGGGAGGGACGGGTAAAGAGATACTTCCTTCTCAAGAGCTTGCCAGCTGCGTAGGCATGAATGAGCATGAGCGCTCAAGCTAATTAATTATAAAAATCTTACCTGCCAGCTTAGAAAGCAGAAGGCCGACCGCAGCGGTTTCTGCCAGAAAATGGTATCCAAACAAAAACGTTTCAAAGGTTCCCTGAAAAGTTCCACGTAACTCTTGAGCTCGTTGATGTAACTCATGAAGATTTTCCAATTGTACTCCCCACTGATTGTCTCCCCATGAATCGCGTAGAGGGCCCCCCGCCAGAGTTTCCGGTCGTCAGTGGCAAGATAGAAACTCCTGTTGTTATTAGGCGGATTTAAGTACCCAGTGATGAGACTCTTTTCATTGCCATCCCAATCAACCTGATACCTGAGGCGGATGTAACCCCTCTCGCCCACCAAATGCTTCCTCTCGCTATTCTGCAGAGGGAAAACACAGTCGTACTCAGTGTTGGCCTTGATACTCGACAACTTGATCGATATACGTCCCAAGGGATCGTCATCGTCGAGAGCCTGCTCGTCATTGTCGAAGGCTCCCACGTAAAGGGAGCTGCAGCAGCTCGTAACCTCGAATTCCGCTGCTCTCCTACTGTAGCTGGGAAAGATGGGAGAAAGAGAGGACGTTATGTGGTCCGTCGCCATTATCTGGTCCTCAAGAACGAATATGGCGTATGGGTCAGACTTTCCAAGCAGCAAGTCGCACTTCTTCACGTGTTGCATTTCAAGTACTTCCACTCGAAATCGACCAAGTCTGTTGAAGTTGATGTGTGTTGTTGGATTTGGTGTTGTTTGTTAGTAAATGTCCACGACAGGTACATTCCCGCCGGGCATGACGTCTCACCTTTTTTGAGGAATGACCAGTTTTTTCTTCTTCTTCTTCCCCGCCGAGATCTTCTTGTCGCTCTTCTTGTCAGTCACAGTATCATCCTCAATATTCTCGCGATTTGCGATCGCAGCTTCCCTCCTGCTCTCGAGCAATACTCTACTCTTCAGTTGAACGAAATGCTCGCTCACCTTCACAGAGTCTTCTCGGAGCTCCTCCTCAGTCATCCAGACCTCCCTGTCCACCAAGTAAGGCCTGACCAACAACTCCCTCTTTCCGCTTTCCTTATTCTTCCTTTTTTTCTTCTTAAATAGTGCACGGAACTTGCCAAGGTGTGGGTGATTATGTGAGGCACTGGGGTCGCTCGATTTCTTTGGTGAAAACCTCATGATGGAGTCTTCCAAGCAATAAAGAGAAGGAGTTAATGACAAATTGTCAACACTGTTGCCACTGCCATGTGGGGTGGTTTCGTCACCTGATACCTGACGGTGAAGTGGCGAACCGTATGTTCCGTCAAACTCAGCAGCGAAAATGGTGACAAATTGGGGTTAAAGGGTGAGAAACGATCTTATGCGAGTGCCAGACCAAGATCATTCTCCCCACAACTTCTACCCGGATCCCCATCTTGAAACTGTGTATTTTACGAAAATCAACTCTGAGTCGCCTGTATCATCTGTCATACGTTCGCTGAACGAAATAATACTCTCTAAAACTTCCAGGAATGCGTCCAACTCAGCCAATGCACGGTCGTCATAATACCATGGAGAAGCTTACAAAGCGCGTCTCCCAGGCGTCCCTGAATGTAGATTTCAGGGAGAAGTCTTCTTCTGTACATAGCCATATCTATCCTCGGAAAACTGTCGACGAGGCGGTCCACTCTCTCCTCTCCAACACCAGGCCACTGAAGTCCTCCCTAATGCCCCTCCATGACGCTGTGAATGCCATTCTCACAGAGGATATCTACCCAACGACTGAGTGCCCGGGTTTTCGGACTGCGACAGTTAGTGGATACGCACTTGACAGCAGTAATTCAAGCTCGGAAAGGGAGGTTTTATCGACGCCAGTTTTTAGGGGGACTAATCCCAGCCATGATCTCATCACAGTTGAAAAGAATACCGCTGTATTTGTCGGCGTTGGGGCATGCATACCCATCGGAGCCGACTGCGTTGTTCCTGTGCATAGTCGTGGGGACGACAGTGGAGCGAAGATTGGTTGCGATGAGATCAGGAGCCTGGCAACTAATATGGGTGACCCTCCAGAAATGATTCGAATGAAGAAGGTTCCTCCGGCCAACTACAACGTGGATGTGGTTGGTAGTCACATCAGCGACGAGGATATGCTCCTTCCCGCTGGTCATGTGATGACACCCTCCAGCGTCGGTTTGCTTGCTAGTGCTGGTATCTTTCTGGTCCGAGTCCACCAGCAGCCCATGGTAGGTGTCTTGAGCGTCGGTGATGAGCTCGTTGAGCCAGGAGAAGGGAGCGTTAGCAGGGGGCGCATTAGAGATGCGAGTAGAGCACAATTCATGGCAACTCTTAGCGAGATGAGAGTGGCAGTGAACGACTTTGGTATCGTGAAGGACAACCCCGGGGAGGTCCAGGAAAAGATAGGAGAGGCATGCAGAAAGTGCGACATCGTTGTTTGCCTTGGAGGATGCTTTACGGAGAGCGGCACCAACGAAACGTTCTACGAACCACTGAAACATATTTTCGACGACATCGGCAGGGTAGTGATGGGAAATTTGAACGTTTATGAGGCTGCAGGAACTTCTGTTGTAGCCGTGACTCCCAGTGCTGGGGTGTCGAGCTTGGGTAAATTCGGGCCTAAGCTGCATGTCAGAGACGGGCACAGCCCGAGGATACTGTTCGGACTGAGCAACCTTCCTGGAAGTTGCGCTACGACGACGCAATTGTTTGTACTGCCTGCAATCAGGCGAATGAGAGGGTGTCTTGAGAATGAAGGCTGCATGCCAAGGACGGTGCAGTGCGAGGTTGAGGGGAACAGTGACTTGAAAGCAAGGGAGAGTGTGAACAAGACGGAGGTCGAGTACCACCGTGTTAAAGTCCGCTACGACAGCCAAAAGGGGAAGTTTTTTTGCCGGAGCACCGGCGATCAATGTTCCGCCAAAGTGGTCAGTCTGTTGGGGGCCAATGGCATTGTCAGGATTGCTGGGGGGACGAGTTTTGCCAAAGGGTCTCCCTGCAGTGTTATGCTCATAGGAGAAGTTGTTGGTGTGAACGGAAACAAAAACGACGAATGGGCGTATGAGAACAAAAAGTTCATTCACGGAAGTGCTCATGGTGGGCAGACGAGGATAGAAAGACAAATCAAACAACAGATTAAGGAAAATGCCGAGTCGGTTATTCCAGTGGGACAGCCAGCGGCGGCCAAGCCACCTGCGAAGCCACCTGCGAAGCCACCTGTTAAACCAGCGAGAATGAACCCGGCGTCGGCTTCTGCACCGGCACCAGCTCCTGCGCCAGCTCCTGCACCGGTAGTGACAAAACCCTTTTTGAAACCAAATCCAATACCAGCACCAGCACCAGCACCAGCACCAGCACCAGCACCAGCACCTGCACCTGCACCTGCACCTGCACCTGCACCTGCACCTGCACCTGCACCCGCACCTGCACCTGCACCTGCACCTGCACCTGCACCTGCACCTGCACCTTCTTATAAACCCGCTACTGCATCTGCTCCTACACCGGCAACTGCTACTGCTCCACCAAAGCCATTTCGGAGTGCTGCACCAGCGATCCCACGCAAGCCAAGCGTCACTTCAAACGGTGTGGAGGCTGTCACAAGAAAATCGAGCGTAGGAAGTGTACCACCTCCAATTCCACGAAAGTCAAGTGCCGTTCCGCCGCCAATTCCCCGGAAGAGTGGTGCCCCCCCACCCGTCCCTCGGAAGAGTTCAGTTGTCCAAAATGCTAACAGCGGAATCTCCACAATCCAGGAAAACGATGTTGCAAATAATACTGCTGCCGACAACAACAAACCCCCCAAGGTGAAACCGAGCTCACCCACTGCCTTCAGGCGAACCAGTGGTATCGCCAAGCGATGGCCTCCCGTTCAGACGTAATTATATTGTCATTTTGCAAATTGTGATTTATTGCTAGCCGTCCTGCCCTAATAAATATAGTTTTGTGGATTTTTAACGGGAGAATCTTCACGCACAGAGATTATTTTCGTAAATAATTTTCTTCCATTATGTCTCCGTTTATTAATAGTTCCTCAGCGCTTCAAGCGAAAGATTATGGACACTCGAGCGGCGCCGTTTCTCCACGTAATTTTGTACTTCCGCCTTCTCATCATCATTCTCCAGCGTCTTCTCTGCCTCCAAAATCCACTCACTGTCCATAAACGGCATCAGTTTCTTCAAGAAGGGCTTCTTTTCCTCTCGCCACCGCTTGTAATTCGCTACAAACCATGGCCTAATTTCCTCTTCCCTATAAGATCGGTTGTAAATGTCGGTTATGCAAGCTGCCTTAGCCTTCACCTCGTCGATGTTTGTACGACTCCATTGGTGGTGATAGTGCTGTTCGATTGTAAAACCGAATTTGTAAAATTTGCCCCTACGGCTCGGCTTGATGTATTTCAGGAACAACAAGAACGACACCGTCGCCATGGCTGAAGCAGCAATTGCTACCTGCTTCACCAAATCCGCCGATTCTACATCTTCCTTGAACATCGAGAGGAAAACAAAGGTAAAAAACATAGGCGAAAAGAGGGTAAACAAGAAATGCGGCCCACCCAAATAGCCCCGACTTGGATGGGCCGCTATCGTACTGATAGAAAAGAATTCCGTTGTCGACAGAATACTAATAATTGCCGTAAAAGCGAAACTCCTCCGCGGGGTGAATATAGTATTAGCACGCCCATTGTTGTAAATCGCTCGAGATAAAATGCTGAAGACCCAACAAGAGCCCAAAAACTTGAGGTAGAGTGCAACTCCTCCCGCGCTTCTCAAGATGTGGAAGATGCACATTGCCAGCGTTAAGGTCGATACGTTCATGAGCCACATGCAAACGGCAACAATTGTCTTTTGGTCGTTATCATCTGGTAAAAATCCAAACCCATCGTCTAGAAAATTTGTCAGCGGATCCAAAGCATAGTCATAATTCATCGCCGCAAAGACATAGGCGAACGCGGTCATTGACAGCAAGATGCTGACGAGGAGTGGTCCATTGTCGATACTTTCACTCTCAGCAAAAGCTACCACTTGCATGATTAAGCTAGGGAGGGACTCAAGCATGGCCTCAATAACCTTGAACCAAGCGTGGTAACTCATTAGGGGGAATTTGAGCTTCTTCTCGAAACTTTCAACGTCTGAACCTAAGAGGCGATATGCGTTAACAATCGGCGCGATTCCCAATATGACAATCATGGTCTCTCTCAGTTTGTCTTTCCCGGTGTAGACGATGACATTAACAACAATCCCCTGCGCAATCAAAGAAATCAGTAGAATTGCCAACATCCTATCGCCATAATAGCTCGAGCCGCGCGTCGTGTAGAAGTACACGACCATGTACATATCGGTGGCGTGGTCCAAGACGCTAATCATCGTCGATGGAAATATCCTCATGATGGAAATTTTAAACTTCAAGTGAGCAGCAAGCTCGACAAAGAATGGTCGGAGCCAAAGCCCATTGCTGTTTTCCAAAAAGAGCTCTTTGACAATGCTGTTGCCATCTTCCCAGTAAGATATCGATTTGTTCAGGTCCGTGTTGGTGAGTAATACCATCGCAAATGCCAGCCCAGCTCGTTGTGCTTTATCTCGCCCATCCTCTCTTCGAGATTGACTTCGAGATTTCCTCGTATTGATGGTGTGTCTGTTTGTCGCAAAGTAAACGAGGAGCTCTCGAAAGTAGGGATGCGAGGTGTGCACCGCTTTTAGCGGTCGACATTCGGCAATGAAGTCGTCGATCTCATTGAACTTTTCCTCCAACTTTGTATCCTTCTTGAGGCCATTCAAATGCGATAGAAGACACATTCCGATTGCGCTCCCGTCACTCGCCTCCATCTCGGAAGGGAGCATATGGAAGGCACGTGGCCGCTCTTGCGTTTCTGGCGTAACACGGCTGGGGTGATTGTTGGACGTCATATGATGGGTGAAAGAGGAGTTGGGGCAAGTAGGTTTATCTCTTTTTTTATGCTAAAAGGAAGTCTTATGATGTCTTATGTGAAGCTCGACATTATCAATCTCACTGGTATTGTAAATTCTCCTGGGGATTTGCTTTCACCTGACTGACAACAAAACCTTCAATCATCTTGAAATCCTGATCAGTTTCAAACTGAAATAATCATCTTGTAAACTTGGTTATAGAAATGTTTAGTGTCTTAGCTTTCGAAATGTATCATAGACAATTAACACCCCCCCTCTGTTACATAATCTGTTTGCTAACGCTATTTTTTTACACCCCCCTGTTAGATAAAACGCTATTTTTTTGGCCAAAAAGTTGGCAAAAATTTTTTTATTTCGCTTACTTAAATACATTTTGAATAAAATTTACTTTTTTAAAGTTTAAACATATATATTTTTATCAAAATTTGACAAAATTAATAAAATTTGTTAATATAAAAAATTATATAAAATAAAAATTTTAATATTTTCAATTTTTTTATAAATTTTAAGATAAAATTGTTTATATTAATTTTATAATTTTATTCATCATAATAATTTTAACCAATTAATTTTATAAAGTATATTTTTATGAATTTAAATATATTTTAGTGAAATTTAACAAGGAACCGAGATTTTGTAATTTTTCGAAAATCCGAAATCGCAATGTTGTCCGCTCTATTGCCATGGCGGCGGGCGTAGAGCTCCTCAGAGCAGGGAAATCCACTAAATTTTATCCTGCTCTGAGCAATTTTTGAAAGTGTTTAGTGTTTTTAGTTGTCCGCTGACAGCTCTGTCACTGGGAACCCTATCACTGACTTGTTGGGGCACTATTCGCTCTCCTGTTACTGACAGATTGATGAGTTTAATAATAAACACCCCCCCCCCTGTTTAATATATATTCGCAGCCTAAATTATCTCACTTGGGTATTTTTACGTTAATTGTCGGTCTGCTGACGCCAATTTCCGGCAGCAGCCCTTTGTCATTTGTGGGGCTTCCCCTCCCCCCATCGATTACTTTTTGCGATGCTGAATTCTTAATGATGTGGAGCGATTTACCCCTCTGACCCTTGACAACTGGGCTGCTATGCAGTGCCATAGCTGCGCTGGTTCGTTGTTGTTGTATGTTTTTGCGTGCCTCTGGAGTGTTGTTGATGTTGATGTTGCTGTTGCTGTTGCCATTAGTGACCTTTAACCAATCTTTGCTGACCTGTTTCCCGAGCATGTCTGGGCTGATTGTTCCTGGATGATGCTTGTGGTTGGCGATGATTTCTGGTGGCGGAACTCTGTAGTCGGGCGCTTTCACCGGGTCACTCTCTTTGATTTCCATCTTTTTCAGCGTGTTATTGACCTCTTCTAACCGCCCGCCTCCCAAGTCGTCTCCCCAAATGTTTCCCTGTTGTCCCTCGACGAGCGGCATGTTGAAACCGCTCTTGTACAAAGTTTTTCTTGCGGGTAGTTTGTCTTTTATACTGGACATTCGTCTCCGTGAGTCGGCCTCGAACGCCACAAGCATCGAAGTTCTCCTGTTGATCTCGTTTTTGGGCCCAAAGAAGGTGTTGCTGGCATTCAAGCTGACGCTTTTCCCCAGTGGCCGGTTGCAGGCCAGACAAATGTCGAGCTTCTTGTGTGTCGCCGCTGGTTTGTCATCCTCATTGCCTCCCCCCCCCGAGTTTTGGTTCGCAGTCACTAGCACCTTCGTCAGCCTCCTTTCCATATTCTTCTTTAGTGAAGCTAAATTCTCGCTGTTTCCATTGCGAAGCTCCTGTAAAATCGAACGAACGAGCGAGCGAGCGAGCGAAAGAGTTAGATCGTGAGTTGTTGATAAGGAGTGAGTACATTTGTCGTGCCGCGCGGTTGATCCCCCCACCTCCCTCCCCTCTCCCCCCCCACCTCACTCCCCTCTCCTCTCCTCTCCCCCCCCCACCTCCACGTCCACTCTAACAACACTTACCGCCAATTCCTTGCCAAAGCTGCTGATGAAATTCTGCATCTCCTCAAGTGTATTGGACGTGCTCTCCACGATTTCTTTATCCGCTTTGTCGTCGACCTGCGAGACGTCCGCCTTAGTTTTGAACAGATTTTCGACGCTTTTACCGGTGCTATCTAGCTCTTTCTGAATTTTCTCCACCAGGGCTAGATTGTTGTTTGCCTTGGCGTCGAGTTGCTTCACGTACAAGTCGATGAGCTTTTTAACGCTCTCCTTGAGTTTTTCCTCATCTACCGCGCTTCCCATCTCATCTGCCATTTTGTAGACCTTCTCCGACAGGTCAGCATTATTCACGCTCAGCGTATTCACATCACCTCCAATTTTGACCATTCCGCCCTCAATCTCCTTATTTTTCTCGCTCATCTCCCTCGCCCTAGCCTCTAATATGTCGATGCTCTCCTTTCCTGCCTTGCTCAGTAGATCGCTCTGCAAGGATTCAATTGCGGCGGACTGGTTCGTGAATCCACTTTGGAGCGTGGTGAGTAAGTTAATGCTCTGAGCCATGGAGTTGTCGAACTGATTGACTACACCCCACAGGGGGGCCGCGGCTTCCTCGAATCCTTCCACTCCCTCCTTCATCTCGTTCCGTGGCTGCTTCAACCCGTCGTACAGTGACGAATCCACCTCGAGATACGCCCCCATGGTGGACATGAATTGCTTGCTGTCCTCCACCCGGGCCTCAAGCACCCCCATCTGTCTCCTCAGCTCGAACACTTGATCACTCGTCAAGCTGCTCTCTCCACTGCTTCCAGCCTTCTCAACCTCCGCCGTTAGACTTTTGCAGGACTGCAAGCAGTCTATCATGCTCGCCTTGTGAACCTCGCTACTTGTGACCACAATCTCCGCGCTTCTGTCGCAAAAGTCATTGAACTTGCTTATCTGGACGTCCACGCGATCGTTCACCTCCTTAGCCTTCTCGTTGATCAGTCCTTCTATCTTTTTAGTCTGATCATCATTTCCTTCCTTCTGTTTCTGGGCTGCGTCCTCGATGACGTCGATCTTGTCGCTCATCATCCTGATACTGGCCGACGTCGCATCGTGCTTATCATCATAAATCCTGTGTTTCTCATCCATTCGCTGAACATGACAATCCAATGCTTCCGCATTTTCTATCGACTTGCCGCCCAGGTCGACGATATCATTCTCAACGCCCTTGAACTTCCCATATATCAGGTCCTCTAAGCTCTTCAGCCTCTCCCCAATGCTCATTCCTTTCTGGGCTCGGGAGGTGAGGACGCCCACACACATGTTCTTCATTCGAATTTGCATGATGATCCTCTTCACGCATTTTTTAAAGAGTGCACGGACTAGCAGAGAGCGCTCAGATCTCATCGGATTTCCGTTCGGAGCTTCTGGCGAAGGTTTTGGTGGTGATGCTGTCGGTGTCGGTGTCGGTGATGCTGCTGGTGTCGGTGATGCTGCTGGTGTCGGTGATGCCATCGACGTCGCCACTGGCTGACTCTCCACGCAGTCCTCCTCTTTCTTCTCGTCCATATGCACCTCAGCTGGAACCGTCTCAGGACTTTTTGGAGGCAGATCTCCAATATTGACCGGGCTCGATCGGATGACTTCAAAGGAGGAAGATGCATTTCCACCTCTTTGCAGAACAGGGCTGACGTTCCGACTTGCAGCCCGACTCTCTCTCGCAGCCAATGCCTGCATATCGGGTTGTTGAGCATCGTCGTCCACGAAACCCTGTATATTCTGGGCTAAATTCCGAACTGAATCATTGATACCATCTGCCTTCGCAGATTGTTTCATGTCATTCTCTGCAATTTTCTCTTCTAACTCGCGGAATCGATCCTCGTATCCACTGATTATTTTTGCTTGATCGTTCACAGTGTCCAGCAAAGTCGCAACGAGGCTCTTTAGTGACTTTCCGTCGTAAACATTGAGGGAGATCCCAAGGGGGCCATCTGACATCTGGAATGAGCTGATCCTGGCCGAGTTATTCATCAGCTTCATCGAGTTGCAGGGGTTCGAGGGGACGCTAGGGTACTCCTCTATTTCCACCTGTTCTTGCGACTGCAGCTGTTGCTCTTGTTCACCCCCAGCACCATTTTCTTCTCCGCCCTCCTCCATAATTCCACAGGAAGGCTTCTGAGTTGTATGTAGTAAGGATCACCAATTTAAGATAGCTAGCGCCCTAACCCGAGCCCTCTAATTGAAGCTCGGCCAAATATATGAATAAAAAACAGGTACTTTAATTCACCACTGTTTTTGGGAGAGATTTGGCGCAGCCGACGCCGACGTGCAACTCCTCGTCGTCCTCTCGTCTCAAACTTTTTCCAATCCCCTCTGTCTGATTCAGGTATCAACTATTTTTTCATTTTGTTGAACGTTACAACTCAGAACCTTGTGATCTCACCCTGGTGCACGAAATTTCCCCAGAAACTCCCTTTACCACAACTTCAGGCTCCACAGTATCCTCCAACAGCAAGCAACCACTAAGACACACGATACTACACTGCAGAACATGTCAACTATGCCTGGACCGTCCGTGATTAACGACGAAGAGATATCACAGTACGACGACGATTTGGACGATAATGGCGAGGGAAATTTTGGGAATGGGATCCCTCGCTCCATGTCTCAAATTTCTCGGTCCCCTAGCAGGATGCACATGGATGATTTTGATCACAACAGCACAACTTCGCTCGAAGGGCCAGTAGCCAGCACCGAACCGATGTCGTTGGCGAGGTTTAAGATGGTTGACGAGGCTGGGGCCGCGAAATCGAACATTATCACTGAGATTGTCTTCATTCCCAGGAACAGCAAGCCCATCACCCCAAAGGAGGTCTTTGACTTGATCACCAAGAAGTGGAAACTGACCCCGGCCAACATGTTGATTAACTGCGACGCAGGCAGCATGCACCCTAAGGCTCTAGCTACTAAGAAGCTGAGCGCACAGCCTCAATTCAACCAGTGGGTGGAAGATAGTAAGGCACAGCTCAAGAGCAAGGCAGACGACACTACCATGGAGAAGAATCCGGAAGAACTTGCTGAAGAATGCAATATGGTCATCAATTCACTTATTTTTCAGCGCCTTCTGACGATTTTTAGCGCCGTTTTAGACGCTGCTAGCCTGAGTAACAACTGGATCTTGATTAATCGAGTGAACAGCCAAGGGAGCAGCAGCACTGGGGAATTGATGTTGGAGCTGGCCATGCAGCAGACCAGCCAGCGACCAGTGGTGGTTGTTATTGAAAGCTTCAATCGTCTACAAAGATATACCAACGACGATGCTGTAGAGCAGATTCAACTGCTGCAGAAGCTGAGGCTGTTGGCCCTTCCATATGGGAGCTACAACAGCAGCGAATTTCCGGTTGTCAAGATGACTGCCAAGTATGGCATTGAGGAATTTGATGACTACCGTTACTGGGAAAATCTAGACGAGTATCCATTGCCTTGTGACGCACACAGAGCCGACCTTGTCGATGGGCAAGTTGCTCCCAGGGCGAGGTGGGGTTATCACTACCAGAGTGCCATGTTTACCAGCGGGACCCACTACATTGTCTTGGACGGAGACGAAACGGTATTTCCCGTGTCAGCTTTAGGAGAGATAGGAAACGTCAGTGCCCACGGGAGCACTCGAGCTTACCAACGAATAAGAGGCGTCATCAACGCCGGTCGCCCCCTGATCATGCTCAACAATACTGGCGGTGTAACTCAAGCATTTGCGAGCTTGCAGAAGGCCATGATCGAAGCCCAGGCGAGTGAAGAGACATTTTCATCTGAAAAGGTCCTCAAGAAGATAGAAATCATGAACAATATCGACCAGTGGACCCAGAATTTTGGCATCCCAGAGATTATGATGTTTCGAGAGCTTATGCAACGTGCGCCACTGCTCTTTCAGAAGACAATTGTGACGGTTGACCTGGTCAAAGACTCTGCCGAGGAGGTATTGAGCACCGTCACAGCTTGCTTTGCAAACAGTAGTTCAGGCGTACCGGAGCTGGGCATCGGAAACGCCGAGAGTGCCGTCGTCTACAACGCCTGGAAGAGGCATCTTGTTTTGTACCAAAATTGCGCGAAAATGAAGCGGGACGCTACTGGTTTTTTCATCGTCATTACCCTTCTGGGCTTGGCGACGGCGACCATGTCGACAACGTATGCTAACGCTGCGGTATTAGACATGGGTGAAGACGCTAAGAGTATCATGAACACGTTCATCATTCTTCTTCCCATCTTGTCTGCCCTGTGCGTGTCGATTTTGACGACGCAGAGATTCAACGAAAAGTGGAAGATCTGCGACATGGCCGGAAGCATGATTGTCAGCGAAATTTACAACTTTAGGGCCGGCACAGACATTTACGGAGGTGCGGAGGCAGGAGAAGAGGAAGAATCCGATGACGAGGAAGATGGCAATGGGGCAAATCTGAACCAGGCGACCAAGAACAGGAATCTTTTCGTCAAGCGCGTCCAGGGGATCTTCAGCAAAGTGATGGAAAGCGATGTAGGTAAGAGCGGTTCTCTTGTCTACGGCAACGTGCTGAAAGCAGACACCTCGCAAGGAATCGAGAGCAAATTCCACAAGAAGACGCTTCGACCCCATGTCGAGACCCATCTGATTCACACTCGCATCGTTCCCAAGAGGGGTAAGATCGAAATCATCAAGAAAGATAATATGACTGGTATGAGCGAAGGAATAGACCCTGACGACTTGATATCTCCAATGACGATCGAGACGTACGTGGAATTTAGGGCCAAACCCATCACCGACTGGTACGAAAAGAGCACCCCTACTTGGGCGAGAAGGCTAAGCACGTTGGAGAGGTGAGTGAACAAGGTATGCAGCCCATTTTTGCGCCGCATCTTGAATATTTGTCAGATTTTTCTTGGCTTCGATTATTATCATTGTCTTTGTCTAATCCCGTTTGACATCGCACAAAAACTTTCTTTTCTGTGCAGTGCTGGTTTTATTCTTACGAGTATGGGGGCTGTCCTCGCAGTTCCTGGAATCGACTTGGGTAGTTGGGTCGCAATCACAGTGGCGATGAGCACTGCTGTCAGCGCCACGGTGGAGTATTTCCAGGTGAAAACAGAGCGTGACACGCGAAATGCTAACTTGGGCGAGTTCCAGAACTTGATGACTTGGTGGGAGAGCCTCAGCATTATCGATAAGAGGACCAGAAAGGCCAAGAACAAGGCCCTGCAGACCATTGAGGGAGGGGAACTTTTATTGGCTGAGAGGAGGGCGGGAGCTGCCTTCGCAGCCGATAGGAAAGAGGGAGACGGCGAGGAGGAATAGGGGCCTGTGGTGAGCACATCGTAAGGGTTAACTAGAGCTAACCCTAACAACCATTGAAACTTTTTGACACATAATAAAAATGACATTTTCTTTGTACTTTTCGCAATGTTATCTTCCTTATAGTCTCTTCTTATTTTTAACTTTCAACATAGCATGTCCGCAAACACACATCTAACCCTAGCTCTCCTCTTAATTCTGGGTCCATCAATATCATATCCTGAGATTTCCTCAACAAACCCATTTAATCCAACCCAATCCTGTACATCATTCGTCTCAGCCAAATGGATTTGTACCCCAAGCTCCCTGTAAATTAAACCCTCCACCATTTGCTTAACGATACCAAATTTCTGCTTCGCCCTGTCCCTTTTCTTGGCATGATCCACGGCGAGCTGTCTCAACTCGCCGCCTTTATAACTCTCACCCAGTGACTCAAACTCCCCTTTGATCTCTAACCGACGCAGTTTACTTCGCACGATGGCCAGAGAACGGGAAGACAGGAGCTCGCGCAGCTTCTTACTGCTCGACTTCCAATCTTCGTACAGAGCAATGAATAACTCGGGATCGAAATCATCTTGGCAAGAGAGAAGGTCGGCCTTAGGTATGCAAGAAAGAGGGTCGTTACTTCCATATATATCAGGTCTTGATAAGTTACCCGTCTTGACCAAAACAAGAACTCTCAAAAGCTGGCCGACGAAAATCTCGGGAGTAGATGTGACTCCATTGAAGTGGCTGTTCAGAAACGGGTCTATTACAAGGCGACAATAGTCTTCCTCTTCCTTACTTGCCGCGCTGAAACCCCTCCACATTTCCCTGTTCACTGGGGCGAGTGTGCTTAAAACTTTGCAAACGTTTTTTAGCTTTCGCAGCTCAAATCTGTGGAACTCGTCCATCTCGAAAAGCTTTAGCCCGGCAGTGGTGTAGATGGCCTCTGTGTTCATGAACTCGAAGTCGAAATGGCGCAAGACGAGGGCTGTAGATACGTTGATCCAGGGCAGAAGGATGCGCGAGATTTTAGCGGAGAGGTGGGAGAGGTGGCGGGAAAGGCGGAGGGGCTCGGAGACTTGGGAGTGGGCGTAGAAAGAATTCAGTGTTGACTGGGTCGCATGAAGGGAAGTAGTCCACGCGGACTTCTTCTTCCCCGCCGTAATAGCTTGCTCCATTTGTTTGTTGAGATATAAAGAGGTGCCTTTCGTTTCGCGAAGGTTGTACACGCCTTCCTCAACCACAGTCCTAGCCTCCTCGAAATAGGCATACATCGCCCCGTTCAGCTCGCTCTTGATCAATGCGGCGCGCTTCAAATCGATGGAATTGGAGGAGCAGACGTGCCCAAATTCAGTGTAGAGTTTGGGGAGCGTTTTCATGATGAGGGGGGACAAGAGATGGTTCGATAGGACAGGTAAAGAGATCAGAGAGGTCAAATGATGAGTGGGGATAGAGGAACGAACCCGGGAGAAAAAAGAGGAGAGGGCGTCGGCAGCCATACCTATGAAACCTCTCTCATCGAAATCGTAGTCGCTGCTCTGCTGCTGTCTCTGCGGCTTCTTCTTCTTGGCTGCCGCCTTGTGGGCATTTTCCTGCTGACTCCACTCCCCTTCCGACTCTTCGCCAATCCATACATCCCCACCCTGAATGATACCCTGCACCGACGTCCACCTCTCTACAACCCAATCCAAGATAATTACCCCGTTCCCGTAGACCTCAGAGGCCCAAAGGTAGTCCGGTAGGAATACCCCTGGGTCATTGAGCGGTGCCATCCCCCCCCCCCGATGAAGACAGCACCACCCCCAGCGGATTCGCAGCTGTTCTGGCTGTTCTGGCTGTTCTTATTTTTCTCCTCTCTCACATCAGAGGCACTTTCACTAAAATCAAAAGGCAGATTCTTCACCTTCCAGAGCATTTCCTTCCGTTGCTTTTCATACTCCGCACCGTTCAATCTCTCCGCATCCACTGGCATGCGGATGAACGGGGGCTGCAACAAAGACGAAGGGAGACAGTAGCCTGATTTTATTTTGTGTCTTGAATTACGGTCGAACCCAGCACCAGGTTGAGAAGACGACGAAGGGGAGAAGGGCCCGGACGGGGTCTCTGAAAGCTCGGGCTTTATGAGAGCATCCAGTGAGGAAGGATCGGTCGTCATCTGAGCCTTGAGAACCTCACAGGCCCTGACAACGTCCATGAGGAATTCAAGGTGCAAACTATTCCTAGTGTGGTTCAATCCGATCTCCTCGACTACGTCTGTATAAATTGTGCGACCGTCGGGAGACACGGCCATCCCGCGAGCAGCCTCACGAGACAAGCCGGACTTCCGGCGGATCACCGATATGTCGTACAGACAGAGATCCTGAAGGTGGAGGACGGAAGAGAGGATGCGACGGCCTGCTTCCAAACACGGGCCGAGGGATGCATTCAAAGGGCTGGAAGGATGGTCGTAGAGCCTAGAGAAAAGATACTGGGGGAGTTGGGGTGTGCAAAGAAGAGCCATGGATGGAGAATGAAGACCTTTTTATTAAGGAGCATAAATCCAGTAATCAGGGAGGAGGATGAGCAGAGCAGCGAAAGAGGAAAGAGAGAGCCGGGCAGGGAACGGGAACAAAGAAAATTTAGAAGCGATTCAAGGTGAAGTAGAAACTTAATGTGAAACAAAACATTTGACTGGATGAGCCCATCCTAAAAAAATCTTTTGGCACTCTTTAAAGTTTATCCATCATTTTCAGTTTAGAGCTTAAGTTAGCATTCTTTAACGGCATCTATCTTTACACCATTTATTTTATTCAACTGAAAGTCTGATGCAGAGTAAATTCCTTCTCATGCAGAGGCCTCCCAAGCGGATCTGTCTCCTTTCCCCTCCTACCAGGTGTCTCAGGCAATGTGTAATTATTAAAACTTTTGTTCAAATGTCCCTCCCCCTTCCTAAGCATCCCCCTTTCCCTCTCTCTCTTCCGAGCCGATTCTCTCCCCCCCTTTCCACCTCGTAGTCCTACACCCCAATCCTCACCATCTGTATGATCCTTGACATCATTTCCCTCCAAGTGAGATCGACCAGACACTGTGCCCATCATATACCCTTTCTTCCTACTACCAGGAACATATACATCCCCGCGTGCTTTGCGTCCCGGAGTCGATAACACACTCTCCTCATCACCCTTCTCCTGAACAGGCTTCGGCACAGGTCCTGAGTGTCGTTTCCATCCCCTCGTTTCATTCCTGGTCTCCAATATCATTTCTCCCGCCGGCCCCCAACAGCTCGTCGAGAGTTGAGAAAGTGCCTTGACATTAAGCGGTCCGTCTGCAAAAGCCTTTGGCAGTAGGCTCATCGACGAGGCGAAGTGACGACTGTGACTGCTTGGAATTGAGCCGTCGCCGGCAGTGCCCGTGGAGGAGGCTAAGGACCCAACTGAGGAGGTTGAGGGATATGGCCTACCATTGGGCCCATCATTGAACCCATTGGAAACGTACTTTGAAGTACCGAGATTGCTATGTCTCCGCCCAATTTTCTCACCCCCACCATTGGCAGCACTCTCCTCCTTCCTCTGAACTCCCTCCATGATCCCTTTCTCCCTCTTCTTAATGGTATCAAAATACTCGATAATAACTTTGGCAACCTTATTAGGATCCTCCCCCATCCTGTAGAACAAATCAGCTATCCTCTCTTTCTCTTCCTCAGCAATTTTCATCTCCCGTTTTAACGAAGTTAGACTGCAGTCTGACAGGAGATTACGAACTACTGAGTTCCGTCCAGTAGAATAAGGGCTACACATGCTCACAGTTATACTAGCTATGCGTGGTTGTTGATGTTGACCTTGTAAAGTGGTACCGTCATCACGCAACGTCAATGGAACTTGGCATTTATAGCAGTGATGAGATGTGTAATCCTCTGTTGTTATAATAGCATGTCCGACCATTGTCTCCCCGCCACTGCCACCACCGCCACCGCGACCGCGACCGCCACCGCCACCACCAGACATCATCTTCCAAACACTAATCCTAAAGCCAGCAATGCGATCGTCAGGCACAGACTTTGACCCGCTTCCTAGAACACTACTCTGATTATCCGACTCTAATACCGTGCACCACGTGTCGAATATCGGTCCAATATCCTCCTCTTTTTTCTCATCGTCGTCCCCGTCGTAAGGTGTTGACGATGACAGTGATACGACAGGACTTTCCACTTCATCCTCAATGACGACGCTATTGTTCCGTAGTAAAAGACTAACCCTACAAAACCAAAGTGCATCGTCACCATCACTTGGCAAGTTACTACCATAATGAACAACGATATTAACAGGACAGTCATATGGTTGCAAGGGGGACGCGGAAGGACTCGTTGTCGAATAAGGTTTCAAACAGGGGACTAGAGAGTATCCTAAAGGGGAAGAAGGGTTGAAGATCGATTGGGACATTTGGGAGGATATGGGGGAGTTCGGTGGAGAGGAGGGTTCTACTGGTGGTGGTGGCGGTGGAGGAGGAGGAATTGATGTTGACGGTATTTCTTGATATGTTGACACCTTTTCCTCCTGTTGCTGTTGTTGATCATATCTCTCATTCTCTAAACCCCTTTTGCACCTCTCTGCTATCTCCTCCCAAACACTTTCTTCAACACCATACTCAACTTCTAATCCTCTGAGAACCACATCCATCTTCTCCACCCCACCCCCGACCCTAGTCATCACACCAGTCACGAATTCTTCCACTCCGGAGACACGGACAGGATCGTATGAACTGAAGAAGGTGCGGAGGAGGTTAACATAACTCTCAAGACTCCGATAACGGGAAGGAGAGGAATGAGAAGATGTCATCAATGCCTGTCTTTGAGTTGACGGATTAGCTCCTCCAGTCGACGCCTTCCTACCACCACCACCTTTAGCGCTTTTCATCTTTACACTTTCCATGTATGAGTCGATAGCACAAGACGACAACTCAGCATCAAGTACATTATTTTCCATCTCGATCTGATCACCTTCGCCACGACTACGTACACCAGGTGGAGTGCCTTGGGGCAAACTTTCCTGTTGTTGTTGTTGTTGTCGTTGTTGTCGTCGTTGTTGTTGTTGTTGTTGTTGTTGTTGTTGTTGTTGTTGTTGTTGTTGTT
>Ga0115556_1000815_pt1 | contig 21166 bp, 16 predicted proteins | sample COGITO_mtgs_1104_5_FD_87282 | JGI IMG/M metagenome (GOLD analysis project Ga0115556, IMG submission 87282) | Pelagic marine microbial communities from North Sea - COGITO_mtgs_110414 | ecosystem: Environmental > Aquatic > Marine > Epipelagic | place: Germany:Helgoland, sampling site Kabeltonne... | reverse complement strand
GAGCCCGCCCCCGGCCTATAAGGTCCATCCTTCCTACCGACCCTGTCGCCCCCGCCTACAACAAGGAGGCAGTCACGCTGCTCTACGGCACGGAGTTGCGCACCCTGAGCTCCCACGGCACTCTTAACGCCACCTGCGCCGCCTTCCAGTCCAAGGTGCCCAACCAATCTGCCCGCAACATGGGCGTGGCTGGCTTGTTCAACACTGGCACCAACCTCCTCGAGACCCTGTTGATCAAGAACTGCGAGCTCGACCCCGCATTCACGAAGCGCATGAAGAGGGCGCACGCCAAAGTGCCGTGGGGCAAACATAACCCTGTGGCTGTGCGAGGCACCCACACGGTACCCCAAGCCCAAGGGATTGCTCACGATCTGGTGCTGCCAATCGTGGTGGTGAAGGACCCGCTCACTTGGATGCAGTCCATGTGTCGTCACATGTACGCTGCGAGCTTCTTGCACATGAGGGACGAGGACCAAAACATTATCATGAGGGGGGGCATGCCCAAGTGCAACGAGACGTGCGAGCTATTTTTACCCGGAGGAACGGAGCCGGCGCGCCCTGTACGGGTGACGTATAATCCGAAGGTAAGTGCACCCATGAGCACACTACCCATGAGCACACTACCCATGAGCACACTACCCATGAGCACACTAGCACCGCGCCTATTCGATAATCTCGGGATAGAAACACCCGGGCCGTCGCTCATTGGATTCTCACACACGACCGCAGTTCCCGGAAACGTACACGTCCATGGTGGATTTATGGAACCAGTGGTACAACGCCTACGTGCACATCCCGCCGGAGAAGTTCCCATGGGTTATAGTGCGGTTCGAGGACCTGCTGTTCCGCGAGGAGGAGCTCGTCGGCAAGCTCTGCAGCTGCGTCGGTGGCTCCATCGTCGACCCGGAGGAATACGAGCACGTCGACGGGGCAGCGAAGGCGGGAGAAGGTCACGACTTGGGCATGAACTCGTCAGACAGGGCCGCGAGCTTCGCCAGGTACTCGGACCTTGAGGCGAGGGAGAACTCATGGAGGCCGGAGCAGCTGGAGTGGATCGAGGAGAGGCTGGACTGGGACTTGATGAAGGCCCTAGGCTATAAGGGCGTGACTGCGACACAATTAAGCACGCCTTCAACTACACCATGACCTCGCAGACTCCTCCGGCCTTGAAAGTTCCACCTAGCCCCTGTACAATGACGTTAACTCCAAAGTAAACGTCGTCCTTGTGATTTGCTTCTCCTCTGCGATATTCCGAAAGAGTATTTAGTGGTTCATTCTTCTCGTCGAAAAAGCCCCGAATCCAAAACGGTGCTCTGCTTGCACTTGAAAAACCTGGCATGATGGGCTTGACTTGGGGAAGTAGTGCAAACAGTGTTTTATAGAAACTAATTACGCCGGATAAAATCATCGCCCATCATCGTATTCGAAGTGAGGCTTTCTTTCTTTTAAAAAGACAGTCTGTACGCTTTTATTTGCCTAGGTTTTATTTCTACTGTGGTCGTCTCTTCTTCTTTTTTGTCGTCGTCACTACTATTAACGATTTCCGAGAAATCCATGTTCACTTCGCGAATGCTGATTACCTTGTGTGGTTTCAATATCCATTTCAGATCAGCAATTTTTGGCTTTGCGTGCAACCCAACTTCGATGTTTTCGATCCGAATATAGGCAGAGTTGAACATCATTCCTTTATTGTCAGATTCCCTGCCTCTACCTCCTCCTACCCTCGACAGCTCACCGTTGGTCCAAAATTGGAAGCTGAGGACTTCCAGCTGCGGCGGTAAAAGCGCTTGTCTGACGCCCATTGTCGTCGCTTGGTCTTTCCCCCCGACGCCGACGCCGACGCCGACACTGTCGTTTGAAAAATCGGCGCTTTTTTCATCAGACCAAATATTCTTTGACTTCAACGCATTTCCTATGACAATGGGGGGTCTCCTGAAATGTTCGAAGGCGAGTTTTCGCGCCTCTGTGACATCATCCCAGCTACCTCCTCCATTTTCGACTGCAGAGAGCTTCACACCAACGGTGCTGATGAAACTCCTACTATCCCGTAAAGGCTCTTCAACTCCCCTTTTATCGTCTTCAGTGAAGGATCTACTAAGCATGACATCATAAATGCCGTCCGATGGACCGCATATTCCCAAGGGCTGCGAAGTTATAACGCTAGAGCCTAGTGATGCCTTGACGCCGCCTCCACCTGTTACTGCGCTGGATCTCCAAGAAGCGCTTTGCTGAAATGGATAAAAGTTCGAGTTCACGAAACTCAAGGCGGACTTTCGCTTCACCGCGGTCAATGACACGCCATCGTCCACCACGATGTTGTGCCGGGAAGGGTGGTGGTTTTCCTTTGCGGTATGGTGGTCAGTCACACGGAGCAAGGTTTCAACGTCCAGTTTTCCGGGGTTGACAGACGAGTCAACATGAAAGAACATTCCATCGTCTTTCTGTTTCTGGGCGAGCAAGCCGTCAGATTTGTAGTGTGTTATGGTACTGACGATGTTGTCACTCGCGAGGAAGGATACTTGAAAAACGAGCGGACCGTCACTCATTGCGACAACAGCTTCAGAACCGGGGATATCGCCATCTCCAAGGCCTCCTCCGACATCCCCGTGGACGACGTGAGGTAACTTCTTAAATGACATCTCGCGCGACTGCTCGAGTGGCTGCGACAAGCACGTGTAAATCGCCGATAACGAAAAGATAGGAGCAAATATCACGGCAGTTGACAACGTTGTGACAGAAAGTGCCGCGACTGCCCCGCTGCCTATGGCCAAAAGCGCACCAGAGGTAAATCCTACTTGCTTGACCAACAAGAATCCTGGAACAGAGGCTGCCATCGATTCTTCCTGCTCGTCAACTTGACCATCCTTCCCCCCCTTTGAGCCCCTTAACTCGTCAATTTTTTCCTCGAACAGGAACGGAGCACTCTCTGCGTGTTCCGACGACTTCAAAATCGTTGTTGTTGTTGTTGTTGTTGTCATATGGTTTGTAGCAATTGGTTTTAAAAGGCTGTCGAAGCCACCGCCGAGAAATATGTTGGCAAAGCCTACTCCAAGAAGCAAACCAGTCACGGCAATAAGAATAGGTTTCTTTGTCCCCTTCAATGATGCGGGTCTATTCTCTCTTTCTGAGGGGTGATCGCCGCCATCACTCCGAGTCCCTACTTTTCGGCGTTGTTTTGCCCGTCGCAAACATATACCTACGGCGATAGCGGTAAATAAACCTACCCAGTGCCACAATATAAGCCCTCCCCAAACCAATAAAGTCCCGGCCCCGGCCCATTTTGAAATGTATGTCCCGCTAGTTAAGACCCCCAAAAAAGGAAAACTCACAAGCTCGCGGTACTCGATGCCCATGCCGAACGGCAGAGTATCGGATCGAACCGCCGCTTCTATTTTCATACGATTTCCCTTCGGTTTGAAAATAACCTCCACCTCGACACAGCCGCCGCCAGTACAACTCGTCGTCGTAGAAGGTCTAAATAGATGATGAATATTGGAATTGTAGCTTGCTAATTCACCTCCCGTCACGACGGAATCAACAAGGCCGCGACTTAAGAGCAGATTAGCGCCGTCGCCAGTGGCGCTATGGTGGTTCGCCCCCTGAGGAGAAGACTTCGTCCACATCACCTTTACCTTTCTACCCGCCAGGAAGCCGATGCCTTCCACGGCCATAATAAGGCGGCAAAATTTTGCCTTTCCGGTCTCTCCTTGGAGCCGCATATATCCCCCTTCCGTCGCTTCGAAAATTGGCAAAAGCTGAGTAATTACGACACCGTTTGATATTTCGTCGTTATAATGGGCCGTCCACTGGCCCTCGTCCCCTTCCTGGACGCTCTTCACGAAACAGGGCACAACTATGCTTACTTCCCTCGTCTGGTCTCCGGACGTTTTCGTGTTAAGTATTACCAAGTCAATTTCCCCGTCCCGTCCAAGCACAGCTCCGATCCCGAGCTGAGCGTAACCGTGTAAGATAGATCCAGTCCCCCCGCCACCAAGTGCGACAACTTTTTCTTGGCTGCATCCTCGTAAAAAACAAAAAGTAGCATCAGTGGCATGAGGTCAGCCTTATCGTCCCCAAAAATAATCGCAACACTCTTTCATTACCACACAGACAGTTCTCAAACCTCCTCGCCACCGCTCGCTCGCTCGCTCGCTCGCTCACTCACTCACCTGTGCTGGTCTTTCTCTTCTCCCTCCCCGAGAGTCAATTTATTCATAGCACGTAAACTGCTTATTATCACGCTAGACGTCGCGAACCGCCCGTCAGCGATCGAAGTCAAATAGTCGTGTTCGACCTCGTTGGTACAAGTCCCAGTGATAGCATCATGATGAAGTAGAGCAGCGAAGATTCCCCTCGCAGACTTCATTCGATAATGCCTTGCGAGGGCCTCTTTTTTGTGATTTTCGTGATCCGCGCTGGCGTCAGGATTTGTCCCCTTTGAGTCCCTTTCGATCACAATTCTGTCCCCCTTGATTATCGCCATGGCGTGTAGCATCTCCGCGGCGAACATCATGTTGCTAAAACTCCTTATCTGGTGCTTCAAAAATGGTCGAGAGGAGTAAAATCCGCTCCAGTCGTTGAACATTTTGTCGCTATATTGCAGCAAGGAGTCGCTCCAGATAGTAGGTATCGGCTGTATGCTCGAAGAGTCCTTCGCGAGCTCGCTTTCTATGTCGTCCAAAAATATTGTTGGTGTAGAGAATTTGGCTGTCAAGCCGTGTTTCGAATTTAGCAAGTTGATGACCTCGTCTAACCCGTCATAGTGGCTCGCCGCGTTGAGAAACATTTCGTCCCCTCCAACTGGGTAGAGAACGTGCCGTGTCGGAAAATGCTTTTTATTGACGCCGTAGAAACTAGCGATTGACTCTGCTGCCTCGTCGGCGATGGACTTCAGTCCGCCACTTCCTCCGCCGTCCCTTCCATGCAGCAGCCCCTCAAATCTGTTCGTCACGGGTGAATTGTAGTGATCGTGAAGAAGAATCGAGGGCAGAAAATCAATGTCGCCTTCTTTTTGCTCCCCCTTCCCCTTCCCCCTCCCCCTCCCTTTCCCTCTCCCCAAGAGGAGATTGGTAGAATCGATCACCTGATCAAAACCTACTTTCCACCGGAATAATGTCCCCCCCACGTCCAAGATCTTGCTCTTTTTTTCGTAGCTGACACGGTTGAAAACAGCTGCGCGCATGTTCAACTGCTTCCAGGCTCTCGCCATTGTCAAACTGTGCCCGAATGAATCAACTTGCCAGGCAATCGTCGGAGGCTCCAAATCCATTATTGTTCTTACGGCACTTTTACCCAGCGTCGCGCAGTCCACCACCTCTTCGAAGCTCGTCAACGATTCGTCCACAGCCACCCACCCGCTCCCAACCAATTCGAGCTGCTTGGTCTCCTCAACAAGGTATTTTACAATCTGCCGGTAGCTTGGGAGTCGACAATTTTCCTCGTTAAAAAGTTTGCCTGGGGCTCCAATCTCCTTTGCAATTGTGTCGCACTTGTGGCTGCAATCATATTCGCCGCAAATCATTTCGATGACCGAGAACAGCTTCGTAAGAGAGGCTGATTCGAAACTGCGAGATTTGGCATCACCCTTTCGCATATACTGTTTCAGTTTCTGCAGTTTGTCCGAGAAGTCGTCCACAAACACCATTATCGCATTTTCAGACACGTGGGCGGGACTGTCCACGGAGCCGGGTGCAACTGCTGTGGTACCGTAAAGAAATAATTCAGAAATGTTGTCATGAATCAAGTCGTCTTCGAGGAGAAGCGCCACCAAACTGTTCAATACCCGTTCAGGTGGTAGATCTTCGTGGTCGTGGAGAACGGCCGCTATCGCCTCAAAGGAATACCGCGGAAGATCCGTCCACTTCCAGAGGTGAGAGGTGTCACTCTTGTACAACGTCAGGTGTTGAATATTCTGCCTAACACCTGGCTCTAAGCTCTTGGCGCGCTCAGCTAGCGCATTCTTGACGGCTTCTACGTACATCTCCATCGGATTTGTGAAACCACCATCAACAGCAGAGCTGATACTCAAGGGGGAATCACCGGAGTTGTTGATCCATGAAGTTACAAAAATCAAGGGGTCAAACACTGCTGTTCGTCTACTGTCAAGCAGCAACTCTATTAACGTTCGTTTGAAAATTGGGACGGCGGCGGAGTGAAAAGTCTGCTGCTGTGTCCTTTTCCATCCGGCGTCCAGATGGCTGTGGGGGACAAGATGAATCAGAGGTGGTTCTGACCGATTATTATGGAGAAGAAGAAGTGCAGCCAAGAAGAGGAGGAATGAGGCTGCACCGGCTATTTTCAAGTTTCCCCTGGGAAGATTTTGTAGTAATTGAGGCATTAAAATTCGCAATTTTTGCAGTGAAGGAAGCTAATTAACTTCCTTCTTTTTGGCCGTGTCGTCGTGTGTGTGTGAAAAAAGGGGGCTTGTTTTTCTAAAATATTATGTGAGACCCAGGTTTTTTCCTATCATCACTTCTCTGATCGATCGATGTTGGTCGATTCATCACATTTTTACCTCGGATTAGTTACCTGGTATTCAGAAGGGACAAAATTGAAAATTTGACTTACTTAGCTTCAGTATCAGATTCTTATCGATTCAATCAATCACAGCTGGTCACCCCCCTACTGGCCTACTTGGACATCCATCCTTTATCATGAACCCCATCGGGTCGTTATGCCGACGACGACGACGAGTATCCCTGTTGTTATTGGCTCTTCACCTCTCCACCCTAATTCCCCAATTTTCATCGGCATTTGAGCTGAAAGATCCGCGTGCTCGCAGTACTAGCAGTGCCATGGTCGTCGATCCTTCGAGTGGTACTTCGGTGCCGAAAGACCGTTGGTCTGTCGTTGACATGCACTGGCTCGAAACGGAGATTTCAATTGACATGGGTCACCTGAGTATCTACCCCAACCTAATCTACTCAACAGAAGAATGGGAAATCAACGAGCAAATTTGCCCCGAACCGAGCAAAAGATGTGTCGCCATTCCCTATGCTGTGGATCGGCAATTCAAAAATGCGTATTTGAGTGAAGATATCCTCTTTACGTATCCAGAAAGTGTTTTGCGAAGCAGCATTAATGATCTTTGTGAAGCAGAGCAGTTGACAGAAAGCAATTGCCTCCACCTTTTCGAGCGCTTGATGGATGCAATCGAGCAACAAAAACAAGTTCCCAATTCCACCATGACTGTGCGTTTGAACTCTGACGTAATCAGTCAGCACCAATATCCGTTCCCGAAAGAGATCCGAGTTGCCCTCGATCAATTTGATACAGGACTCATTTCGGTTAGGGTAGAGGTTGACAATTTTTTCGGCTACTCACCGGGTAAATTTGTCAACAGCAGCACCGTCGCAGAGGTCAGCTTCTTTCACAACAGGAATAAATCGTGTGCGCCTGGAGGTGAGTGAGGGTGAAGAAGAAATATGGGGTTGGATCTCAACAACAGTTTCATCTAACTAAACAAATTCGTTGCTGCATGCAGCCCATGTGACAGTAAGAAGCCCAATAAATGGGGGTAGATATCGATCTACGATACCAATTGACATCGAGGGGGGTGATGAAATCTGCGTGGTCGTCAACAATACAATATCTCTGGGATGCATCCAAGACAGCAGCAAAATTCGAAATTTGTCTCCTGGACAAACAACTCTGGCCTTTTACGATAGAGAAAATTGCTTACTATCTTCCTTCAAGGTCGATGTAGTTGACGACGCTTTCACAGTTCGCGATAGAGAAAAGAATTCCGAAGCAGCTTCAATCAATTTTAGCTACAATTCTGTTACTGTCTCGGGCGTACCATTGAAAAGAAATAACGTGCTTGAGGCGGGAGCTTTGATCAAAGCCCAAGTACCTGGCATTGAAGAGATTGATATCCAGGTGTCAGAGAGTGCCCATCTCGACTTTGTCGACTACATATTTTCAATTACTGAGTTTGCCCCGTCAAAGCTATTCCCGAGTGATATGGTCTTTGTAACAGCCTGCTCTCAGCAATATTTTGATGATGGACGACTTCAAAATCTGGTTGGCAGTATTCATTTCTGGGAGAAGGGGGTGGGCTCTATTGTCTTTTACGACCTTGGTCTTACAGAAGAAAGCTTGTCAGAGATCAAATCATGGAAAAATGTTGTTGTGCGGCCTATTCCTGATCGTGTAGAATTGTCAAATGACGAAATCATTGGTACCCCGGATCATGTTAAGGATGCCGCCAAGTATGCGTTCAAACCTATTGTGATCTGGGATGCACTTCGACGAACAGGTACTAACGGTGCCGTATTTTGGATCGACGCTGGCACCGAAATTCGCAAGCCCCTACACGAATTTCGAGAGCAGTTATACACCAATGGGCATTTCCTTATTGAACACCCCTATGGCTTCCCTAACCACCAATTTCACCACCCTGACTGTTTGAAAGGTCTAGGGTGCTTGGGTGTAGAGGAGGCTTCGATGCAGCATTGCGCAACTACTTTCGTAGCTGTGGTAAACAATGTTGAAGGGGAGTTCTTTGAGGTGCTCCGTGAGATGGTACGATGCTCCCTCACAGAGACGTGCATCAATCCTATAGGGGCAACGCGAGCAAACCATCGCCAGGAACAGACAGTCATGAATTCGATTTTTTGTCGCAAGGGGCTCAAGTACATGTGCACGAATGACGAGAGGATGATTCAATCGACAAATTTTGAAAACGATAAACAAAAAGGTGTTGAATATCCCACCAGCGACGAGACTACATTCAATGATATTGTGCTCTACACTCGCAGAGTGCATCCTGTAAAGCCTTACGTTCGATATTTGCTGCGCAACTAGTGCAAATTGAATGAAATTAGTAGTAGAACCAAAAAAGCAAGCTCCTAAAAGCTACCGAAAACCAAACCCCTTCGTTTTTTCGTCGTTTTTTGTTTTTTTTTTCTGTTTAAAAAGTGCAACTCAACTATTTTTCTGTCTACTACTTCTCTTCTTCCCGCCCCGACCCACCTTGCTGGTGACACAAGCTACGCACCGCTTTTTCAATATTGCATACATGCGGAAGGGTAGGTCGCAGATATATTGCGAAACTGAAACTTCGTAGAGACCCCGGTAATCCTCTAGGATTAACCAAGAACCCTTCATGACCAAATAAACCGCAGCAAAAATAACAAAACCGACGAAGAGTTGCTCTACGATGTTTTCTTCACTTTCCGTGATATTATTCTGCCCCCCTCCACTGAATAAGGACGTAGGAGATGCCTCAATCCCCGATGTTGCTAATTCTGACTTGTGGTGAAGAGGAGTTTCTGTTTCTGTTTCTCTCTCTGTGGTAGTACTTCTCAGGATTGATTCATATGTGCGTCGAAATTCATTTGTGCAACCGTCGGTTATATTTCTTCCCGTGTTGTCTAGCATTCTTGTGATTGACTTTCTACAGGATGACGAGAGTTCATTTAGCACGACACCAAGTTGTGAGTTTGTCATTGGCGGTAGAGCCATTTTAGGATAGACAACTCAAAAAAGAATACGCTTCAGATGAAGTAAAATGCTGCCTTCCGCTTACTAATTGTTTGAATCCATTATAAATGAAGTTGGAGCTGCACAAAATAGAAATTGTTCTTTCTTCTTCTTGGTTCGTTCGACCGCCTTCGAGACCCTACTAATTTCGAACATGCACAGCAACTTGTTCTTCTGCCTCCTTGGTGCTCCTATCGTACTTGGAGGGATTGATCCTGCTGCTGATCAGCGGTTTGGTGTCTGGACTTACAACATCCTCGACGGAGGCTTCACGGATGACGGGGGATTCGGGCCCCGTACAATCTACGATTCTGCGACGAACACGACAACCGGAGCCTTTTCCGATGTAATACTGGAAATGATCTCTCCCTACTATGAAGTTTTAGCCATGCAGGAGTTGCTCAACTGGGTAGAAGATGATGTAGTCGTTAACGCCACCACAGGGGAAGTTCACCCTGGGATGAGATCATTGACATCGGCGTGGGGTTACAGTGATTACTATCTTTGCAAGAACTGTGACTCGTACAGGGTGGGCTTCATGAGCAAAAGTCCAATCGACGTGCTAGAAGATTTCGATTCTGGAGGGCATGGGGCAATTGCGATTCGCGTTGACGGAATTGTGTATGTGACGTTCCACCTGACGCCTTTCGCTGACACGAGCGATAACATGATACGGTTGGGGCAGGTGGACAGTGTCGTGGAGAACGTAATCAACAAATATCGAGACGAACCCTTGCTCGCCATGGGAGACATGAATAATCCTTCTCCCTTGGACTCCCCGCGCTATTCGGAACACGGGGAGAGTAGCTGCGAAGATTCTGGTTTCGCGAACAACTACTGCATGGACGGGGAGGTTGATTACTCTCCAATTCAGCACTTATTTGATGCCGGACTCGAGGACCTCTGCTGGTTTCATGCGGGAGGGAAAGTCAAGTACAACCAGTGTGCGAATTCGTGTACAACTGGCATTTGGGTGGGGGGCAGCGGACACGCCACCGCAAAGATCGATTTCATCTTCGGAAACGAAAAGTTCTTGGAGAAGTTCGACGTGGTGCACTCAAGGACGCAGGTCAACAGGAAGACTGACAGGGCCAGCGACCACTACCCTATGGAGATGACGTTTCAGTTGAAGAGTTGAAGGGTTGAAGGGCAAAGAATTGAGATGTCGACGGACCATCGATCGTAATCATAGCATCGCTGTACTTTTTTTAGGCTATAATATAGAGTATAGAGTGTAAAAGAAATGAAAATTGGAGTTTTGGGAGATTGAAAAGATACGGCAGCAAATTTTTTCGAACGAAACCTTTTTGCTGGTGTTGTAACCTATTTTTAATATTTTTCTGGTCGTATCCGACGTGGAAGATGAAATAATTTTTACTCCAATACTTTACTTCCATGTAGCTACGATATTCATGAGACTGTCTACGCCTGCTCCTAGCTCCACAATTCTTTCGGAGCAAAATTTTTTTCTCCTCCTGACATCGGAATTTTTCGGTGCCTTGACACGATCGATGTCGCTCGCGATTTCATCAAGCTTGTGCGAAATGTGCGATAGCTTTCCTTTCGTTTTCTGAATCGTCTGATAGCTGTCCGTGTTTTTCTTTTCGGCCGAAGTTGCTAACTTTTTTCCATTTTCTTTCACCAAAGTCTCCATGCTGCTGCACTCATCAACAAGGGTGGTCAGCCGCTTCTCCACATCATTAACTACGGCCTCCCAACGCCATTTTTCCGGCTCCTCCCCTTCCCATATATATTTCAAAATATCTTCCGAGCTTCCGAAACGAGGAATCAACACCTTCGAGTAAGTAAAGTATGAAAAACCGGCGAGAACGCTAATCGTACAAGTCAATTTCAGAATTGACTTGAGAATGGAGGGAGATCCCGGCTCCTGAAGGTGCTTTGGCACATTCACGAGAGGCCTCGCTGAAGGCCCGTCGTATAGCCCGAGAATATTGTCGACGGTCTTACTCGTTGGTGTGCCAAAGAGGACCATGTGGCACCAAGGGGAAATGTGAGGAATTGAGGGTCAATGTGTGATTTTTCCTTCTTTTCGCGATAAATAATGGCTGTTTGAGCGAGAAATCTTATTGAAAGGAGGCTGACACAGATTTAGATCACGAAGAGTGATTTGGAGTCCCTGTTTTTGTTTTTGGCAAAGTGGTGTTTTTTATTGTTTTTGGGTTCACCGTTGCAAGTCTTCTTCATTTTAGAAATGGTACGAATGTAAAACGTCTAACAGGCCGAAGATACCGCTGTGTGGGCTGCGTCCATCCTTACTTTGGTCTTATTTTTGCTTGATCTTGCGTATGAACTTGACCTGCTATGAACTGTTTGGACGTGTTTTCTAGTCCCTTTCCGATGCTTGCTCCTAATCTAACACATGTCTCGCTTCTCCAACCTCCCCCCCCCCTCTTGCAGGCTACTTCACGTCGAACGCGCCTCGCTAGCGAAAAGTATGCAAAGAACATTGACAAGCGTGGGGTGGTGTCGAAAAAGAACAATGAAGATACTGTGAGTTGACCAAAAGCGCGTGATTTCTCATTGGCGGTGCGGCCGAGGGTGCCCTCTTGTGACATTCCTTCCCTTGCAAACCGCTCGTAACGTGCCGAGCAGTGAGTGTAATGACTACTTGTCTCGCTTGTCTTGCTTGCCTTGTCTTGTCTAACACAATCTCCTCTCTCGCTAACCCAGGAAAAGTCACCCCTCTCCAAGCCTGTTGTTGCTTTCTTAATCTTTGTGGTCATTGGTTCCTCTGTCTTCCAGCTTATCCAGATGGTTACTAAGGACCGAATGTTCTAGGGATTGAATGATTTTTAATATAATGCAGGCCACTTGGTTTTTTTAGGTATCGTAAACACGCAGGCTTTTCAACTTTATTATGTCATTAATTCACTGAAATCGTAATTGTCCAGGCCGAATGCGATTGACCAGGGCGGTAAATTGACTGAAACCGACACAACATTTTGGTTGACCTCGAGATTCTCTTGGTTGGCGTCCCCACCGGTGCTCTTGGAGCAGCAGCTAAAATCGATGTCATAGCGAATGGCACAGAGCTCAATTTCCGCCCCGTCACCGAGTAGCTGAGCGGTCGAGAACGACGCTTGTGGGCCTTCGGTACAGCAAGGGCAAAGAGATATTGCGTTCAGCTGCTTTTCATCGGTGTTGGTCTCCTCTGTGACGTTCGAGCGGACGTTGCTGTCTATTATTGCTCCCAGAGCCATTTTACAGTATTTCTCCGTTGACCCCAAAGCCTTTCCGCCATATTGGGTATCGCCGTGGATTGGATATCCGAGAGACTGCAGATGCACTCGAATCTGGTGGCCACGACCGGTAATCGGTTTGCACGCTACGAGAGACTTGCCATCGACGCACTTTCCGATCTTGAAGAGTCTCGTCTTACTTGGCTTCCCTCGTTCATCCACGATGCGAATTCCATTCTTGGCGTCCACAGTGTAAATGGGTTTGTCGACGAGAATGCCTTTATCCCCCTCTGTAGCGGGGAAATCGCCCTCGACGCACGCGAGGTAAAGCTTCTGCACATGGCCAGTTTCCATACATTTCTGGACCGCCTTGGCGATCTTGGGGTCGGTGCAGCAGACACATACGCCCGAAGTGACCCTGTCGAGCCGGTGGCACGGCTTCAGCGTGTGCACCGGGAGGTTCTCTTGCGCCTCGACGAGGCACGTTAGAGAATTCGAATAGAAGGGGCCTCCTGGGTGAGTCGGCAGTGTCGATGGCTTGTCACAAACGTACAAGGTTCCCTCGCCCACTTCTGGGACTTTACACTCTAAAATATTCACATCGATCTGTCCTCTTCTGAGTCGAACCGGCGGCTCGTGCCAGTGTACAAGTCGCTCTATAGTATCGCCGTTTTTCAGCAAGTATTGCGGTGTCGTGATTTTCCCATTTACTGTGATGAGGCCACTCTCAATCGCGTTCAAATTTGTCACCTCGTTCTCGCAAGCGAAAAAATCTTCTACTATCACAGACTTGAGCTGCTTTCCGCAGTGTCGAGACTTGGTCTGACAGGACAATGATCTAAAAATTGGCCGCGGCGTACGCAGCTTCGTCTCAGAATCATAGAAACGGCTCGGCGGCGTGATGACGATTTCATTTTCATTTCGTTGTTTCTTGGGCTTGGTCGATTTCGTCTGCTGAGTTTGTTTCTTCGGCCTCGGCCTGGCTGCAGCGCCCCCTCTAATTTTGGCCACGCTTTTTTTATCCTCCTTCAACTTCTTGCTCCGGTTGAGTCCGAAGAAACCCCAACAGCTTCCATTACAAGCCGACGAGGGTTCGCCACAAGAGCGACAAACGAGTGCCGAATTGGCGGTCGGTACATCGCTGTCTCCGCTGCTTCCGCTCCCTCCGCTGCCTCCGCTGCCCTTCAGCTTCAGTTCCCTTATTTCTTCGATCCGCTCCTCAACTCGCCCTAGCTGTTTCGCAATTGTCTTCCTCCTCGCCCGGAATCTCTTGCCAACGCGCACCTCCTCGTAGAGGCCTTCGAGATCGGACTGCTGCCGCTCAAGAGCAGCCACGTCGAAGTGCTTCAGGTTCGTAAAGTAGCAGTTTCTCAGGTGCATGTGCGAGAGGCAGTGGTATTCGAGGAGGTTGTCCTTGCACTTTGGACAGAGGAGAAGCTGCTCACGACAAACCGTGCACACGTGGTGCGGCTCGAACGTATCCCACGGACTGTCGCAATAAGCGCACTTCCCAACAGTCTCGACATTCTCGTCAATCCCAATCCCTTGTCTCTGGTCAAAGACGAAATTCTTTCCCTTGAATTTCCCCCCGCTTCCAAACTCTTCCAAATATTTGTGGACACCTCCTTGCAGGTGGTAGACAAGTGGTTGTTGCTTCCCATTCCCCGTTGGTTCTTGCTTCCCATTCCCCGTTACCCTGCGCACGTACGCGCTCGCCTTTTCGCACCGAATGCCACCAGTGCAGAACATGAGAATTTTGTCCTTCTTTCTCAGCGTGGAGGCGTTGTCGTCGACCCATTTTCCGAACTCGGCAAATGTGCGAGTGTGGGGGTCGATCGAATCCGGGATTGTGCCAATGGCAACTTCCTTCTCGTTGCGGCAGTCGATTACCATCCCTTCTTCTCCCAATTTCTCGAGCTCGTCGTGGAAATCAGTGGGAGCCAGCAGACCCTTCCCCAACTCACCCTGCCCAATAGTAGAGAAGCGCCCTCCTGTGCTTATTATCTCTGGAACGACGCGAAGGAAAAGGTCAGGGAAAACGTTTTCTACCGACTGGTCGGTTCTTGAATACTTAAATTCTTGTCTGGTGATTTTGAAGTGGTTGATTCCGTTGGAGGAGAAGTGCCGGTCGACCGCAGCCAGAAATTCGGCGACTGCTGATGCGAAAGGCGCTTGAACCGTCGCTTGAACCGTCGCTTGAACCGTCGCTTGAACCGTCGCTTCCGTCCTGCTGGAACCTTCACTGGAACCTTCACTGGAACTTGCGCCACCCATCGCACATACATATGATTCTATCGCCTCGGCGCTGCCGCCAAAGGTTCCATTGAGCCCCTCGTTATCTCCATAGCCAATGAGCAATCGACCTCGGAGGCCGAGCTTGGTCAGAAACCTGCGTTGGATCTCGGCGTATTCACTCATGGCATCAGATGAGCCCAGGGGGGTGTACTTGTAAAAAAGTATACAAGTGGTCATTGCCGCACTTTGAGGTGGTCTATAGCATAGGGGAGCAGTAATGAAAAAGGAGTTTTAGCGGCGTGACAAACACAAAAAGCGATGGCGATAAATTCATCGTTTCTTCGCAAACACCATTTTCCACTGGGTTATCACTTCGAAAAAAAGAAATCACGACATCTCACAGTAATCTCACACCTCAGAATGGCCGCTCCCACCCACGACATGAACGACCGTGATCTGTCATTGTGCTCTGCCTCGTTCCTGAATTTACCTATCACCAACGACCAAAACAACCCCTCCGAGTGGCTACCCGTTCACCAGTGGAAGCCGCGCCACTCCCCCCAGAGCAACGAAGCCATCAGGGCGCTGCTGGCCTACTACGATCTGGAGCTGTTGGTCAAGCCCAAGGCCCCGCTGTTGCCAAAGGACGTCCTCGAACACTGCTGGAATCTTGGATGGAGGTGGACATGGAAAGAAGTAGCGGACCACGCCTGGTATCCCCCGGCTGCAGTCGTCGCCGCCGGTCAGCCCGGCGTCGTCAAGTCTCCCAGAGTCGTCTCGATTCTCGAGGCGATGGACGAGCCCGGAGACCGAGAAAGGTGGGCGACGTACCTCTCTGAGGCGGCAGACAAGACGGCGGCGAGGGTTGCGAGGGCTGCTGAGAAGAAGGCTGACAAGAAACGACGACGCGACGAAGAGGAGTAGGAATAGGTAATCAGGTGATCAAACAATAGGTAATCAGGCGAACAAACAAACAAAAAACGCACTTTTGCGCAGGAGGGGTAGGAGTGTCATGCTTGAATGTCAACAAGGTATAAAATTCTGATTAACAATAACATAAGGAATGCGCATTTAAAGAACCAACTGTCTTACACTTAATTAAGTTTTTGCATTTCAAAATTACTCATTCTCCTCGTCTTCTTTATCCTCGTCTTCCTCTTTTATAATATTTATAATTTGTCATCCTCTTCTCCATCCAAACCAAATTCCTCCAAGCTGAGCGTCCGGCTCTTTCCCACACTTCCCCTTCCGCCTAATTCAGCCATCTCGCTCTCTTCGTCGCTGTCATTGTCGCACTGTTTCAGTTCAAGATAAGGATTCTGTTTCTTGGGCCTGCGAGATTGTGTAAAATTGCAATAGTTAGTTTTTTCTTGTCGGTTTTGTTGTTTCGCGATCTTGTCCGCGTACTATCCCTCCCTCCGCATCACACGCCACACTCGCACCCCCCGCCCCCCCCCCCCCCCCCCCCCCCGCACTGACCTAAACTTCCAGCCAACCATGACGTAAAAAATAAGCGTCCCCCCCTCCTCAAAAAAATTGGACAGCCAAGCATGCTTGAATGTCAGCAAGGTGGCGACAAGGAATACTAAAATTCGAGTGAAGTAAATGTAGACAATCACCAACACGTAGAATTGCCGAAATAACGTCAATTTTTCGATAGTTCGCTCCTCTGCCTTGCTCCCCCCTTCTCCGATTACATTTTCCAAGCTCCGAACCTGCCAAACAATCGGAAATAAGATGGCGCAGCAACATATTATGTCGACGAGGTGCAGGAAATTCTCCAGATTTGATCGGGCAGAGGATCCCTTCTCGTCGGAAGCTATCGCCACCAGAAAGATATTGTCGATAACCTGCAGTATCAGCACGAAAAAAATGATTTTTTTCTCTTTGTCATTCAAGAAGGGCTTCAAGAACGACCACCCGCTTCCAATCAGGAGAATTATTACGAAAAGCATTATCCCCCTACAAAATGTGAAGATGTAATAGAATACAGCCCAAACTTCTCCCGTCCCGTGCGTTGAGATGTAGTGATAGCGCCCGAAATCCGTAAAGAGCGTGAGAGATTTAAATATCAACAGTACCGTCATCATATGGTGAATGTGGTGAACGACTAATTCTGACTGCCGAAAGTTGCCCCCCGCGACTCTCTCCGAACTCTGGCGTTGCGTAACGGTTAGACAGGGCAATTCTGCAACGAAATAGGATTTCGCAACTTTCTTTTTTTGTGACTCCAAAAAAAAAAAGCTCAAAACTCTAAACTCTAAACTCACCTCCTTCTTCGCCCTCTTTATTCCCGTCACCCAAGCCGCCGTCAGCGCAATGTAGATGAAACAAAATGTGGTGTACATGGTCGGTAGAGGCTGTTCTCCAGCTGACAAGTAGTCCACATTTCCGTACCGATCGATGTTGTTGAACTGGTGCGTGAACGTGAAGGAAGTTTTCACTCTGTTTCCCTCTGGCTTGCAGCGCTGATAAACAAGGAAATAGAGCCCTTGATCCTCCTCCGTAAACTCGTGCTTGAGGCTGAATGTTCCATCCCATTGCGTCTGGTCGCTGACATTGAGGACGATGTCCGTCGGTTGAGGCTCAGCCAGAAGGCAGTCACCGTAGGACAAAGCCTTCTCATAGTCTACAGCAAAATCTGACTGGTCATAGTACCGTCGCAGGAAAAAGTATACGCCGTAGCCCTCAGGAGGTACCTTTCCGCCAACCCAGACCCTGCTAGCAGTCAGATTCGCAGTTGCATATGGTCCAAAACCATAAGGTTTGTCTATGTGCAAGATCGAACTCTGCTGGTTATTGGCATGTAGAGTGTTGAGTGGGTTATAAGCAACAACGGCAAAGGGGATAAGAAATAAGAAAAACGCGGATGGCATGATTTCTGCACGTTCTCCGTCTTTGTGAAGCTCAATTATTAGATTGAAAAGAAGAAAGACAACAATTTTGTAAACAATCTCCGCACACAGCCCACAACGACTAATTCCTTTCAAGACCTCGAAGGGGACGTCACAGTGTTAACCTCAACCGTTGGCCACCAAGAATTACTTTCTGTCTCCCGAGAAGGCACCTGATCCCACAGCCTCTCCTCCCCTCTCTTTTCAACCTATCTCAGGCCTGTCCTGCTGACCCCCACCGCGTCTTTCCAGCCCCCCTCGCTCGCACGGGGCAGAAAGACGATGGCCCCCTCCCTTCCTGCGAACCCGGCCCAAAATAGCAGCAAAAGCAACAATTCCCAAAACAACAGTGCCAATGTCAATTTGACAACATCTTCTGGACATCATCGCTTCAAACACAACGGTAAAATTGTGGAAATCCGCAACGTGTGGGAAGATAACTTGGACGAGGAGATGGCGATGATCAGGGAGGTGGTACAGAAGTTCCCTTATGTGTCAATGGACACTGAATTCCCTGGAGTGGTTGCCCGCCCCATCTCAGATACATACACAACAGATTTTCACTACCAATCCCTGAAATGCAACGTCGACCTGCTGAGGATAATCCAGCTGGGATTGAGTTTTGCAGACGAAAAGGGAAATTTCTGCGCAGAGCGCTCGAAAGCCTCCCAAACTTCTTCCTCAAATTCCTCTGCCCTGGAGGGGGAGGCTGAGTGCAGCTGTTGGCAGTTCAACTTTAAATTCTCTCTGGGCGACGATCTTTACGCGCAGGACTCCATTGACCTCCTCATTACCAGCGGAATATCCTTCGAAGACCACAAGAAGCGGGGAATTGACCCCGTGCGGTTCGGGGAGCTGTGCATGGTCAGCGGCCTGGTGCTCTGCCCCCCTGTCAAATGGGTCTCCTTCCACTCTGGATATGATTACGGTTATCTCCTGAAGCTACTCACTTCCCAAGACCTACCGGAGACAGAACGTGAATTTTTCGACATACTGACCCTATACTTCCCCACCATCTTCGATATAAAGTTCATGTGTTCCCTCACAGACGGCTTTTACGGCGGCTTGCAGAAATGTGCTGATGACCTCGGTGCCAAGAGAATTGGCCCAGAGCACCAGGCCGGTTCCGATGCGCTCCTTACCATGAGCACGTACTTTGCGCTTGCCGAGAAGAGGTTCAAGAACGCCAATGGAGAGACGGATGAGTCGCGGTACAGGAACGAGCTCTTTGGCTATGGGAAGAACCACACTGTCCGGCGAGGAGGGAAAAGGGGAAGTGTTGAGGACTCTGAGAAGTGAATGAATGCTGTGACTGATTGCTGATACTGACTCGTGGGCGTGTTAGATTTAATGAGATGCTTCTCTTTGCGTGCGGCTAGTTATTATTTTCTTATTTTTATGGACTGAGAAGAGGACTTGTCTTTCTTGTCACAATATCTCACGATGGTGATCAGATCAGTGATAGGTGATCAAGCTATTTATCGTTATTTAAGCTCCCGCGCTTTTACGTGCTGCATTTATTGTTTCATTGATGGAGGATACGCGGGCTCATCGCTGTTACACGCGAAAATATGCGCGAAACACCCTTGCCAAAATTGGTTTAATGTTTTCTGGGCCTTTCGAGTCACCCTTTTTGCTATTTTTGCTGGGAGCTGGGAAAGCTCATTGATGATCAACAGCAGTTACATTATGTAACAAAAACCCTCCCATTATGCATTCAACTTTTAAGCGACTAGCACTTCCAACACGATAGGATGCCCTCTCACTATTTTCATTGCGAACTGGAGAACAGTCCCTCCTCCTCGTCCTCTGACCTATGGCGTACTTTCCAGACAACATTCCTCCTGAAACTGCACTCTGCAGATTTTGCTCACCAGTTCGACAAGAAGCTGATGGAAACTCCGCATATCGGTCTTGGTCGCTCCGGTAATCCAGGTCAGACCGTTGTGAACCGAAAATCTTACTTGTCAACACAGGAGCAAAGGTTGTTGAGGGAGAGTGCTTTGGATGTGACTCAACTTGGCTTGGGCCTGGAGGTCGGCGAGGAAGAGCTCGAGGCGGCGCAGAAGGAAGACGTAAATGGTGATGCTAACGAAACGGATGACTTAGACGATGCCTCTTCCATCGAAGATTTGGAGGTGGACTCTGAGTTCTTCATGACTGCCCTCAGTGATTCGAACCTGCTTAAAGAGGACTCTGAAGAGCTACATTCCCCCTCTTACCGCGCAACGGACAAACCAAATTACGGTAAAATAGCCAATCCTACTCTTGAACCGAAGAGGAAGCTATTTCTATCCGAATTCAAGCCAACTGTTGACCCTGAAGCCCTCCGCCTGCACTCAGCGAAGTCAGTCCTCCGTCAATCCGTTGCAACGACCCTCCGCACCGCGGGGAGGGAGAAGAACACCCCCATACCTCGTGAATTCCTATCACTTTCCCTCCTTTTGGACCGGCTTTCCGCCAGTAAAGAGGAGCAGAAGGTCTTCTTTTCGAAGGTTGAGTCCATCATTCGCTCCAAGGGCCTCCACCACTCTGTAAACCTCGTCAAGAAAAATGTGAGCCGATGCGGTCCGGAGAGCGATTTTTACACCAATGCGTCGAAAGATGACCGCATTCTACGGCAGAAGATTGCCCGCAATGCGAGTATGTCCTCCGCAAAAGAAAAGGTCACGATACTTGAGAAGGAGAAGTTGCGCCGAATACACGAAAAAAATCTGAGACGGGAGATGGCAATACATAATAAGGTTGACAAGCGTCGCGTGGAGGCTGTGACTGTAGATTGGCTCGTTTTAATCAAGCTTGGAGCGTTCATGCAAGGTGTCGTTCCCAGATTCAAGAAAGTCAAGGAAAAGGCCAAGGTCAACGTTAGGGAACAGCAGTTAGCCCAGCGTATCATAGGGATGTGGCAATCAAAAAGAGCCCCCGAGAAAGGAGCCAAATACCGCAAATGTGTGAAGAAGCTTCGGAATTTTATCAAAGACAAGACGAAGCAGTGGAAGACGATGCAAAAGCTCCGTGCCGTGGATACACTGAAACAGTTCCTTGAGGACCACAAGAGGGCTAACCTGCCCATCATTGTGGCAAATTTCATACACTCTGTGAAGGTATGGCAGAGGTGGTGGCGGAATTTTATGATGACGTCGAACAACCGCCTGAAGTACTTACTCATTACGTGGGACGAAGTGGAGTCTGAATGGTTTCGTAGTGAGGAGGAAGAATTGCGCCAGACGGCGGAAAAGAAAAAGAAGATGGAAGAAGAGTTCGATCTGGATAAGATTGCCGCTCCTTCCGGATACGTGCCTAGGTATCAAAGGACCAAAGGGGATAGGAAAGGGGATAAAAGTGTTTCATTTG
>Ga0115556_1000813_pt1 | contig 21180 bp, 19 predicted proteins | sample COGITO_mtgs_1104_5_FD_87282 | JGI IMG/M metagenome (GOLD analysis project Ga0115556, IMG submission 87282) | Pelagic marine microbial communities from North Sea - COGITO_mtgs_110414 | ecosystem: Environmental > Aquatic > Marine > Epipelagic | place: Germany:Helgoland, sampling site Kabeltonne... | reverse complement strand
TAATAAGGGAAAAAAATTAGAAGTAAGTATTTTAGATGGAAATTGCAAATTACAGTGGAAAGTTGATTGGGCGATGAGATGGTATGCTCTTGATGTAGACTTTGAGATGTATGGTAAGGATTTAATTGAGAGTGCTGTTCTATCAACAAAAATAATTAATTTAATTGGTAAGAAAAACCCATCTGGATTTGCCTACGAGTTATTTTTAGATGAAAAAGGTGAGAAAATCTCTAAATCTAAAGGAAATGGAATTACTATTGATCAATGGTTAAGCTATGCTTCCCCAGAAAGCTTGTCTTTATATATGTATCAAAATCCCAAAAGAGCAAAAAAACTTTATAAAGAAATAGTACCAAAGGCTGTTGATGACTATCTAGATTGTATTGAAAAATCAAAAAAACAAAATGAACTACAGTTATTAATGAATCCTGTTTGGCATGTGCATAATGGCAATATTCCAAATGAAGATATGATTATGACATTTTCGATGTTATTAAATTTAGTAGAAACAAGTAATGCTGATAGCAAAGATTTGTTATGGAAGTTTGTTAAAAAATATAAGCCAGATATTTCTGAGAAAAATTTTCCAATTTTTGATAGTTTAGTAGGGTATGCAATTAAATATTTTAATGATGTAATTAAAGCAAAAAAAAAATATAAAATACCTAATGAAAATGAAAAATTAGCGCTCCAAGCTCTAACAAAAACTTTAGAAAAATGTAACGATGAAATGTTACCAGAAGATATTCAGACATTAATTTATTCAACTGGAAAAGAAAATGGATATTCAGATAATTTAAGAGATTGGTTTAAATTGATTTACGAGGTTGTTTTTGGGGATGAAAATGGGCCTCGTATGGGTTTTTTTATAAGTTTTTTTGGTGTTAACGAAACTAAAGAGCTGTTAATAAATAAATTAAAATAATGTTTTCAAAGCTAAGATCTTTAATATTTAAAATAGATCCTGAAAGAGCGCATACTTTAGCAATAAAATCTTTAAAGTTAAATTTAGTTTCAAACATATTTGATGAAAATAAAAATGAGCCAATTTTTAAAACTAAAATTTTTGACAAAGAATTAGATAACCCAATAGGGATTGCAGCTGGATTTGATAAAAATGCAGAAGTATATAATGCTTTATTTAGACTAGGCTTTGGATTTGTGGAGGTTGGTACAATTACTCCTTTAGAACAATATGGAAATCCTAAACCAAGAGTTTTTAGACTTGTTGAAGATGAGGCCCTGATAAATAGATTGGGATTTAACAATCATGGAGCTGAAGTTGTTCTGGACCGAATTAAATCAAATAATAAGTTAGGAATACTTGGAATTAATGTTGGCCCCAACAAAGACTCTGATGATAGAATGAATGATTACTTAGTTGGATTAAAAACTTTTCATAAAGTTGCAGATTATATAACAATAAATATCTCATCTCCAAATACAGAAAATTTAAGAAATTTTCATGAAGAAAATAAACTACAAGAATTACTTACATCTATTTTAAAAGAAAAAAAATGATTTAAAATCAAAAGTTCCAATTGCGGTAAAAATTTCACCAGATATTAACGAAAATCAAATTAATTTAATTTCAGAAATTCTTTTAGCAAATGAAATAGAGGCTATTATTGTTTCTAATACCTCTGAAGATTCGAGAGATAAACTTAATGACATACAAAGACATCAAAAAGGTGGATTATCTGGAAAACCTATAGAAACAAGATCAAATATTTTAATCAATAAATTCTACAAATTGTTAAAAGGAAAGATTAAGATTATAGGAGTAGGAGGTGTAGACTCTGGATACTCAGCTTATGCTAAATTTCTAGCAGGTGCAGATTTTATACAACTATATACTGGAATGGTTTTTAAAGGTCCAAATATTGCTGGTATTATAAAAAAAGATCTAAAAGATTTATTATTAAGAGATGGAGTAAAGAATTTTACTGAAATTGTAGGAAATAAAACCCTATCCTAAATCTATTAAACTTGACGCATTCCATATCTCGTCTTATATAGGCACTATTATTATGTCAAAAAAATGTGAATTAACCGGCAAAATCCCAATGAAGGGTCATAATGTTAGTCATGCTAACAATAAGACTAAAAGAAGATTCTTGCCCAATCTTAAAAAAGTAAAGTTTACAAGTGAGTTAATGAAAAGAAGTTTGAAGTTAACGGTGAGCAATGCGGGCGTTAGATCGGTAGATAAAAAAGGAAGTTTTGACGAATATTTAAAGGTTGTAAAAAATAAAAATTTATCTCCAAGACTGAAGAAGTTAAAAAAAGGTATTTTAGTTAAATCTCCATTTAAGAAAAAACCTGTAGCAAAATCTGCATAGTGAATAAATTATTTTTACTTCTCTCATTTTTAATGGGAGTTATAGTTCTGTCTTCAAATTATTTAGTTCAATTTCCTATTAAACACTATGGGCTTGAAGAAATACTAACTTATGGTGCTTTTAGTTATCCAGTCGCATTTTTAATTACAGATCTAGCAAATAGATCTTATGGCAAGATAATTGCAAGAAAGATTGTTTATATTGGATTTGCAATAGGTATTAGTTTTACTCTTTTATTTTCAACTAATTTTACAGATTTAATTTCAGTGAGAATTGCAATTGGTTCAGGAACTGCTTTTTTAGTTGCACAATTATTAGATGTACAAATTTTTGATCAATTAAGAAAAAAGAAATGGTTTATAGCACCTTTAACTTCGTCATTTATTGGTTCTACAGTTGATACTTTTTTATTCTTTTCAATATCTTTTTACGCAACCGGAGTACCATGGTTTACGTTATCTCTAGGTGATTTAACTGTTAAGATATTTGTAGCTTTAATAATGTTGATACCTTTTAGATTATTATTAGGCACTCTTAAGGCTGTCAAAGTTTAATAAAAAAATTTATAAGATAAAATTTTATAAGCTAATTTAGCCACAAGAAAGTTGTATGAATTAAATCCTTTTATGGGAGAAAGTTCATTTATGTCCGCACCAACTATTTTAGAATTCTTTGCAGCAATTCTTATAATATTTAGAGTTTCATCCCACAATAAACCACCGGGCTCTGGTGTGCCAGTAGCTGGCATAATGCTAGAGTCTAGTCCATCAACATCAAAAGTTAGGTAAACTGTTTTATTTTTTATCATTTTTTTGAATTTATTTAGGTTCCATTTACTTTTATCTTTTGCCCAAAATATATTAATTCTAGAAGAGTTTTTTTTTAAAAAAGGAATTTCACTTTCAGAGATATTTCTTATCCCAAAAGAAATTACGGAAACATTTGGATAATCTAAACACCTTCTAATTGCTGAAGCATGGGAGAATTTTTCTCCATTATAGCTTTCACGTAAGTCTGCATGTGCATCAAAGTGTAAAAGGCAAATATCTTTATGTTTTTTAACAAAAGGGGCAATACACCCTGGTGTAATTGAATGTTCGCCACCAAAAGTCATTGGAAAAAGTTTTTTGTCCAGGATTTCTTGGTTTATTTTGGACATCTTATTAAGTGCCTTTTTAATATTTCTATCAATTTTGAAAGGTTTTAAAGTTTTGATACCTATTTTTTTATAAGGTTCGCAGTTAAGTTCCTCGTCATATAGCTCAACTTGGTGGGAAGCTTTAATTATTTCTTTGGGACCATTTTTAGTGCCACCACCATAACTGACAGTTTTTTCAAGACCAAATGGTACTACAACTACTTTTTCTTTGAAATTAACTTTATTATCAATTCCTAAAAAACCATTTTTATTAGAAAGATATCTCAATTTATTTAAAAATTTTTGTGAAGTTTTTTCTATCTCTGCTTTTCCATTCACCTTTGTGGTAAGCGTCACTTGCTATTAACGGCAATACACTTGTTGCTTCTGCAAATACCATTTGTTCTTTAGTTATATCAACTTTACCCCATGAACTTGCCTCTTTTAAAGTTGAGCTACTGCAAGCACCATCTCTGCTGTCCGCAACAGTTATTTGTACAGCATATTTATGCATACCAACTTCTTTACCTAATAGTTCAGCACATATAACTGTATCTTGAATAAAATTTTTAGGAACTCCTCCACCAATCATAAAAAGTCCAGAATCTCTAGATTGAATTTTGATTTCTGTAAGTTCTCTAAATTCTCTTACAGAGTCTATCATCATATGTTTATCAGGGTTTTTTTCTTGATGAATCACCAGACCAAAACCAGCGCTTGAGTCTGTAAATGCAGGACAAAAAATAGGTACATTATTATCGTAAGCAGTTTCAATTAAAGAATCTTTCTTCTTAGAATTTTTTTTTAAATATTTGCCCATTTCATAAATAAATTCTCTAGAGGTATAACTTCTTGGATCCAATGTATCTGCTATTTCACAAATAATTTTATCACACATCTGAAGCTCTTCTTCATCAATATAAGTATCATATATTCTATCGATATAATTATTTCTTAATTCAGTATCATCTTGAAATTGCGATCCTTGATAGTGTTTAAATCCAAGCGCTTCAAAAAAATCCATATCAACAATGGAAGCACCTGTTGCAACAATTGCATCTACCATATTATATTTAACTAGGTCTTTGTAAATATTCATACATCCTGCTGCTGATGTAGACCCAGCTAAGGTTAAAAATATTGTGCAATCCTTATCTTTTAGCATGTCATTATATATATTTGCTGCGTTAGCAGTTTCTCTAGAAACAAATGACATTTTTTCCATTGAAGAGATTATTTTTCTAGAGTCGAATGAGGTAATATCTATATGTTCTATAGGATTTTTTAAAAAATCTTTTTTACTGTTATGACCTACGTTTTTATTATCTGACATTAAGCGACTAAAGTAGCTTTGTTAACATCTTTATCATACATAGTTAGGATTGGCTGATCTTCAACTTCACATATTTCGTCTGAATAGAAACCATTGAATTGAGTTCTAAATGTCAATCCATAAGCACCAAGTTGACCAAGCTCAATATAATCATTTTCTTTAATATTATTTGGAAGTAAAAATGGACCTTTCATATAGTCCATACTATCACACGTTGGTCCAAAAAAATCAAAAGCTGTTAATTTTTTAGAAATAATTTTATTAGAATTTTCTTTAATCATTTTAGATGGAAAAACAATATTAGGAGTACCTGCATCAAAAAGAGTTCCATAAGTACCGTCATTTATATAAAGTTTTTGTTTTTTTCTTAAATTAACTTTTACAATTGTAGAGCCACTCTCAGCAACTAAAGCTCTTCCTGGTTCACAAATAATTTCAGGTAATTTTTCAAGTTTTAAATTATTTAAACTTTTTTTAATTTCATTAAAATAACTTTCTAAAGTCTGGGGAATTAGATCTGGATATATAGTTGGAAATCCTCCCCCAACATTAATGTAGTCTGGTATAATTTTTGTTTTTTTTATTATATTCCCAATATCATTGATACCTTTAGCGTAAGAAATTGGATGCATGCACTGAGAACCAACATGGAAACTTAGGCCAATTTTTTTTGCATATTGCTTAACAAGTCTTAAAAGACCCGTAGCTTCAGAACTTAATGCGCCAAATTTCTTTGATAAATCTATTTCAGCATGTTTATTTGAAACTGCTACTCTTACAAATAATTCTAAATCTTTAGCACTATTAGTGCTTTCAATAATCTTAATTAGTTCATCTTTAGTATCTAGTGAAAAAGTCTTAACCCCATATTTAAAATAGGCTTCTTTAATGCTTTCTCTGCTCTTTACAGTGTGCATATATGAGCATTTAGCTGTTTGGCTAAAATTTCTTATAGCTTTAATTTCTTCAATTGATGCAACATCAAATTGTTCAACTCCACTTTCTATAATTTTTTTAATTACTACTGGATGTGGGTTAGTTTTAACTGCGTATAAAACCTTACCAGGAAAATTATTTATGAAATATTTGGCTGCAGATTGAATAGAATTCTTTCTGATACAATAAACCGGTTTTTCAGGTTTCAGTTGATTTATTAATTCTTCAACTGATTTAAATTTTTGCATTTACAATGCCTCCAAAAAAAAATTTAATAAAAAAAAGCTTTTTACAAGTAAAAAACTTTAAAATTTCCTCCTATTAAGCCCATAGATTAATAATGTAAAGTAAATAATAGGTATTGAATTATCATATCTAATAACCATATTAACTAAATGAAAGAACAAATAGCTCTTAAAAATATCAATGATTTTGAGAATAAATCTCTACTCATTGTAGATGATGATAATCCATTTAGAGAAAGACTGGCTCGAGCTATGGAGAAAAAGGGATTTGAGGTTTTTCAAGCTGAGAGTGTACAAAAAGGAATTGATGCTGTTAAGGTAAAAAAACCAGGTTTTGCTGTTGTAGATTTAAGGTTGGGTGATGGAAATGGATTAGAGGTTGTAAAACAAATTCAATCAACAAATAATGATAGTAGAATTATTATGTTAACAGGATATGGAAATATTCCAACTGCTGTTGCTGCAATTAAAGAAGGAGCAATAGATTATCTTGCAAAACCAGCTGATGCAGAGGATGTGGAAAAAGCACTACTAGCAGATCCTGCAAAAAAAGCTGCTCCACCAGAAAATCCAATGTCTGCAGATAGAGTAAAATGGGAGCATATACACAGAGTTTTTGAGTTGTGTAATAGAAACGTTTCAGAGACCGCAAGAAGATTGAAAATGCACAGAAGAACTCTTCAAAGAATTCTTTCTAAGAGATCACCTAGATAAAATTTCTAATTTTAATAATTTTTTTTGTAATTAGTGCCAAAAGCATAATTTTGAAAATTTCAGCTAATAAAAATGGTTTAGCACCGAATGCGAAAATTGGTTTATCCCATCCAATAAGAGTTCCTAGCCACAATAATCCTAGTATATAAATTGTAGATGTTGCTATAGTAAGTTTAGTTAATACCATTAAAAAACTATCTCTATTATTTACTTTTGATGCCAAATAACTTGCGGTTAAAAAACCAATCAAGTAACCCATTGTAGGCCCTGTAAAATAAATTAATCCAACACCTTTTTCTGGTGAATTTGAAAAAACAGGTAATCCCAAAATCCCCTCTAATAAATACAATCCTACACTTGCTAATCCAATTTTATATCCAAGGCTTACACCTAAAAAAAGAACCACAAATGTCTGCATAGTCATTGGCACTGGGTAAAAAGGTATTTTAATCTTTGCAGATATTGTTAAGGCTATAGACCCAAGTATTATTGCGAATAGTATTTTGACTATTTTAATTTGAGATATTTGTTTAGTTAGCTCCATTTCTAAATAATACTATTAAACATTAAAATAATCTAGATATAATTAACATTCTTAAGAAAGATAAATTTTTTTATATACAGATTTTAATACGACTGTAATATTTGATCATATTTTAATGGATAAAATTCAAAAAACAGATCATTTTTACCTTATAGATGGTTCGGGATATATTTTTCGAGCTTATTATGCGTTACCACCATTAACTAGAAAAAGCGATGGATTACCAACAGGTGCTGTTAGTGGTTTTTGCAGTATGCTCTTCAAGCTTCTCGAAGACTCAAAGTCAGATCAAAACTTACAAAAACCCACTCATTTTGCTGTAATTTTTGACTCTGCAAGAAAAACATTTAGGAACGATATCTATAGTGATTATAAAGCTAACCGATCTGAAGCACCTGATGATTTAGCTCCTCAGTTTGAATATATCAGAAAGTCTGTATTGGCTTTTAATTTACCTTCAGTTGACCTTCCTAATTATGAAGCAGATGATTTAATTGCAACTTATGTTGAAAAAATACTTAAGAAAGGTGCAAAAGTTACAATTGTTTCGTCAGATAAAGATTTAATGCAATTATACAAAAAAGATGTTCGTATTTTTGATCCTATGAAAAATAAATTTATTTCAGAGGATGATATTTTTACCAAGTTTGGAGTGGATGCAACAAAAGTAATAGATGTTCAATCTCTTGCTGGCGATAGCAGTGATAATGTCCCAGGTGTTCCAGGTATAGGTGTTAAAACTGCTGCTGAGTTAATTAATAAATATGGAACTTTAGAAAAACTTTTAAAATCAGCTCACGAGATAAAACAAAACAAAAGAAGAGAAACGCTAATAGAAAATAAAGATAAAGCATTAATAAGCAAACAACTTGTAACTTTAATGCAAGATGTGCCAACCAATAGGGAGCTAGGTGAGTTTAAGTTAAAAGATATAGATAAAGATAAACTTTATTCATTTTTAAGAGAAATGGAATTTAATCGATTATTGAGCTCAGTTATTTCTACATATGGTGAACCAAAACTATCAGGTTCACCTGGCCAAAAAGAAATTACTGAAAAGCATAAAGCAATTAATAATAAGAATTATTATTTAATTACAAATCCTGATGAAATAGATGAATGGATTAAAGAAGCAGAAGAGACAGGAGAGGTTGCTGTAGATACAGAAACAAGTTCTTTGGATCCACACCAAGCTGATTTAATTGGAGTTTCTCTCTCTTCAAAAATTGGTAAAGCTTGCTATATTCCTATTGGACACAAGTCTTCTAAGTGTATTAAAAAAGATATTGTTATAAAAAAATTAAAACCTTTACTTGAAGACCCCAGCGTCAAAAAAATAGGTCAAAATATTAAGTTTGACTTTATAGTTTTATACAAACAAGGGATAACAGTTTCATCTATGGAAGACACAATGCTTATGTCTTATGTTTTAGATGCAGGAAAGAATAGACATAATATGGATATATTATCAGAAATTCACTTAGGACATAAAACAATTTCTTTTAAAGAAATTGTAGGAACTGGAAAGAAAGAAATAAATTTTAGTGAAGTTGAAATTGATAAAGCCAAAGATTATGCCGCAGAAGATGCTGATGTAACTTTTAGATTATATAAAAAATTTATTAAAAATTTAAAAGCAGAAAAAATGGTTAATATTTATGAAATATTTGAAAAACCATTAATCAAGATTCTTGCTTTTATGGAAATGGAAGGAATTGAAGTTAATAGCAAATTTTTAAAATCTCTCTCTACAAAGTTTGAAAAAAAAATTAATAATCTAGAAAAAGAAGTTTTTAAAATTTCTAAAAAAGAATTTAACATTGCTTCCCCCAAACAATTAGGGGAAATTATTTATAATGATCTAAAAATTGCTGGATTAAAAAAAACAAAAAAAGGAAGTTTTGCAACAAGCGCAAGTGTTTTAGAAGATCTAGCATTTAAAGGGCACAATTTCCCAAAACTAGTGTTGGACTGGAGACAAGTTTCAAAATTAAAAAATACATATTCTGACTCATTGCCAGAGCACATTAATCCTAACACTAAAAGAGTTCATACTTCATTTTTATTAGCCGCAACTACTACTGGAAGATTAGCATCAAGTGATCCAAATTTACAAAATATTCCAATAAAATCAGAAGATGGAAAAGATATTAGAAAAGCTTTTACAGCAAAAAAAGATCATTTATTAATCTCAGCAGACTATAATCAAATAGAAATGAGAATTTTAGCAGATTTAGCTGATGTTAAAGAGCTTAAAAAAGCTTTTAAAAATAATGAAGATATTCATTCTTTAACAGCTAGCCAAATATTTAATATTGATATTAAAAAAATTGATCAAGATCAAAGAAGAAAAGCAAAAGCTATAAATTTTGGAATTATTTATGGAATATCACAATATGGATTAGCAAAACAAATTAATGTTTCAAATTATGAGGCAGAGGAATTTCTAGAGGCATACTTTGCAAAATTCCCTGAGATCAAAATTTATATGGATAATACAATTAAATTTTGCAGGAAAAGTGGATATGTAAATAACATATTTGGAAGAAGGTCTCATTTTAACGGAATTAATGATAAAAATTTTAATGTAAGAAACTTTCAAGAACGTGCAGCAATTAATGCTCCAATTCAAGGATCAGCATCAGAAATCATGCGTTTAGCTATGATAAGATTAGATAAGAAATTAATTGATCAAAAAAATATCAAATCTAAAATGTTATTACAAATTCATGATGAGTTAATATTTGAAGTACCAAAAAAAGATGAAAAAACAATGATTAGACTAATCAAAGAAGAAATGACTAGTGTTGCACAAAGTGATTATCATTCATTTTCAACCCCACTAACAGTTGATGTTAATGTTGGGAGTAATTGGGGAATGCTTCATTAATTTATAAGATTGCCCAATTTAGAACAATTTAGTATTTTTATATAAGAAATGCACAAACAAACCATAGCGCTAATAGATGACGATAGAAATATCCTAACTAGCCTTAGTATTGCTTTGGAGAAAGAGGATTTTAATGTTCAAACTTATATAGATGGAGAAAGTGCATTAATTGGTCTAACTAGAACTCCACCAGATTTAGCTGTAATTGATATAAAGATGCCAAAAATGGATGGAGAAGAATTACTTAAGAAGCTTAGAAAAAAAACTTCTTTACCAGTAATTTTTTTAACTTCAAAAGATGATGAAATTGATGAATTGTTAGGTTTAAAATTAGGAGCAGATGATTTTGTAAAAAAATCAGGAGGTTTTTCTATTAAAGTATTGATTGAAAGAATTAGAGTACAACTAAGAAAAAAAGACACTAAAAATACTTTAGAGGAAAATAAAAGTCTAATTTCACATGGAAGACTAAAATTAGATCCATCTCAACTTGAATGTGAATGGAATAGTAAACAACTTCCAGATAAATTAACCACAACAGAGTTTTTAATTGTTAAAGAGCTAGCAAAAAGACCTGGAATTATTAAAGAGAGAGCTCAATTAATGGATATTGCCTACAGAGAAGATACAGATATTGAAGATAGAACTATTGATAGTCATGTTAAAAGAATTCGAAAGAAATTTAAAAAAGTTGACCCTGATTTTTCAGCTATTGAAACTAGGTATGGTAGTGGATATAGATGGAACGTTAGCTAATGTTTAGTAAATACTTAAAAAGTCTATCAATATTAAAAAAATTTTTATTTATAAATTTTGTTATTTTTACAATTATTGGGTTATTTACTTTTATTTATTTAAGCAATGTTCAGCCAAATTTAATTAAAAAAAAATCCATTAATCATAGTAAAATTATAGATAATACAATTGATAGCATTTTCAGATTAGATATAAAATTTGATGTTGATGATATTAGGAAGTTTTTATTTTCAACTAGATTTATATTTCAAAACCTAGATAGAGTAATATTTTTTGATAATGATTTAAATCTAATTGGAGATACCGATACTTTAGATCTTGATCCCAGATCTTTTTCAACAAGATTGAATGAAATTGAATTTGAGAGCTTAAATGAAAGTGAAAACAATATCGACAGCAAGAGTAAGAATATAAATATAACTGAAAACAAACCTTTATCTTTTAAGAATATTTTAAAAGAGTATTTAAATTCAGACGTATATGGAAATTCTTATACCTTTTCTCAAGAAGACCTTAATCAGTTTAAATTGATTACTATTAGAAATGTAATTAAAGATGATTTAAATTTAGGCTACCTTGCAATTACTGAAAATGCTAATGATATAAGAACAGCTATCGATGAAAGAAAAGCTTTTGTAATTAGAACAGCAATTGCTGTAGGATTTGTTATTCTTATTTTTTCATTTGTTTTAAGTAGATATTTTATCAAACCTATCCAAAATCTAGTAAGTTATACAAAAGTCATTAAAGAAAAAAGTCAGACGAAAATAAATATTGAAAATCTTAAAAATCGAAATGATGAATTGGGACTTCTATCAAACTCACTAGATGATATGACAACTGAACTTCAAAAAAGAGTTGCACATGCTGAAAATTTTTCTACGGATCTTGTTCATGAAATAAGAAATCCGCTAGCATCTTTAAAAAGTGCATCTGAGATTTTGCAAGATAGCAATAACTCTGAACAAAGATTAAAATTATTAAATATTCTTAGTCACGATGTTTTGAGAATTGAAAGGTTAATAACTGATTATTCTCAGATGCTAAAAGATGAAGTGGCTCTAAGTAAAGAAAAAATGAAAAAAATTAATATAGAACCAATTATTCAATCAGTGGTGGATGATTACAATAATATTCATAAGGTAAAAAAAAATATAAAAATCAATTATGAAAATGATGGTAAGGAAGAGTATATAGTTAAAGGTATTGAAAATAGAATTGAACAAATAATTGCAAACTTGCTAGATAATTCTATTTCATTTTGTAAAGAGGGAGAGAATATTTTTGTAAATGTATCAAATAGTTTAGATAAAAAGATCATAATTAAAATTACTGACGAAGGACAGGGGTTTAAAGAAAAAGATACATCAAAAATATTTAAAAGGTTCTATAGCAATAGACCAGATAAGTTTGGAGAACACTCTGGTCTTGGGTTAAATATTGTTAAAAATTTAGTTGACCTTCACGATGGTAAAATTTTAGCCTCTAACCGACTTGATAGAGATGGAGCGATGGTTGAAATAAAGTTACCATGTGCTTAATCTTATCTTGATTAATTTATTGTTAACTGTATAAAACTTTTCATGGAAGATTTTAAAGTAAAAGACATATCAGCAGCTGAATTTGGTAGAAAAGAAATCTCAATTGCTGAAAGTGAAATGCCAGGATTAATGGCTTTAAGAGAAGAATATTCAAAATCTAAACCCTTAAAAGGTGCAAAAATTATTGGTTGTTTACATATGACTATTCAGACAGCTGTATTAATAGAGACTTTATTTGATTTAGGAGCTGAGGTTAGATGGTCTTCATGTAATATTTTTTCTACTCAAGATCATGCGGCAGCAGCAATTGCAAAAGCTGGAATACCTGTTTACGCTTGGAAGGGTGAAACTGAAGAAGAGTATCTGTGGTGTATTAAACAAACAATTGTGGGCAAACCTGAATGGAAACCAAATATGCTTTTAGATGATGGTGGTGACTTAACTGCAATTATGCACAACGAATACAAAGATTTAATGCAAGACATAAAAGGTGTTTCAGAAGAAACTACTACTGGAATAAAAGCTTTAAACAAAATGGAAAAAGATAATTCACTTTTAGTGCCAGCAATTAATGTAAACGATTCAGTAACTAAATCAAAATTTGATAATTTATATGGCTGTAGAGAAAGTTTAGTGGATGGAATTAGGAGAGCAACAGATGTTATGATGTCTGGAAAAATAGCTATTGTTGCAGGCTTTGGAGATGTTGGTAAAGGTAGTGCTGCATCACTAAGACAAAGTGGAGCAAGAGTTTTGGTTACAGAAGCAGATCCAATTTGTGCACTACAAGCTGCAATGGAAGGCTATGAAGTTGTTTTAATGGAAGAAGCAATTAGTAGAGCAGATATTGTTGTAACAGCAACAGGTAATAAAGATATTGTAACAGCTGATCATATGAGAGACATGAAAGATAGGGCAATTTTATGCAATATTGGACACTTTGATAATGAGATACAGGTTGAAGCCTTAAAAAACTATAAGTGGAGTGAAGTTAAACCCCAAGTTCATGAAATTGAGCTACCAAGTAAAAAAAGAATTATTCTTTTAGCCGAAGGTAGACTAGTTAATTTAGGTTGTGCAACAGGACATCCAAGTTTTGTGATGAGCGCTTCATTTACAAACCAAGTAATTGCTCAAATTGAACTTTGGAATAATTATAAAAATTACGAGAACAAAGTTTATGTTTTACCAAAACATCTAGATGAAAAAGTTGCAACACTGCATTTGAAAAAAGTAGGTGCTAAACTTACAAAGTTATCTAAAGAACAAGCAGACTATATAAGTGTTGGGACAGAAGGTCCTTTTAAACCAGATGCCTATCGCTATTAAAGATAGCAAAATAGATATATCTTCAGAAGAGACGACTAAAGAATTAGCTAAAGATCTTAAACATTATTTAAAAGGTGGAGAGATAATTTTTTTATATGGAGAAATGGGTGTTGGAAAAACTACTTTTGTGAGGCACCTAATTCATCAATTTCAAAAAGATAAAAAAATACAAATTACAGAAGTAACAAGTCCAACATTCAATTTACTTAATGAGTATGAAATAAATGATTTAGTAATCAAACATTATGATTTATTTAGATTAAAAGATGTATCTGAAATTCAAAATCTAGATTTATTTGATAATAATCAAAATACAATAACTCTTATAGAATGGCCTCAGATTATTAATAAAAAAAAGTCAATCAAGACAATAGATTTATTATTTAGCTATGAAAATGAATTAAAAAATAGATCTGTTAAAATTGATGGTTTAAATTAATTTTTATAATATGAATTTATCAAAGGATTTTAAGGAAATTAAGGGTGATGCTTCTTTTAGAAAATTTTATAGAAATAAAAAAAAAAAATCAATAATTGTATTTGCTAATAAAGAAAAAAGTAAAAATCTATTAATTTATGATGCTATTAATAAGATTTTAATTAAAAATAAAGTAATTGCTCCTAAATTGATAAGTCAAAATTATCAAAAAAATTATATTGAAATTGAGGACCTTGGATTAAAAACTATTTACCAATTATTAATAAGCAATGAATATAAAAATTATTTAATATTCAAAAAGATAATAAAAATTTTAAATAAAATTCAATTAATAAAAAATAAAAAAATAAAAAATTTTAATGATAGAATTTATAAAATTAAAGAATATGAAAACAAAATTTTATTAAGTGAGGCAAAACTTTTTAGTAGTTGGTATGCTTCAAAAAACCTATCTAAAAAAGAATATACTGTATTCAAGTATAAATTTAATAAAGAAACTAAATCTTTATTGTTGAAATTAAATTTTAAAAATAGCACTTTTGTTCATAGAGATTTTCATGTTTCAAATTTAATAATTAATTCTAGTAAAATAGGATTAATTGATAGTCAGGATGCTTTAATAGGTAATAAAGCTTATGATTTAGCCTCATTAATAGATGATGTAAGGTATAAAACATCCAACACTTTTAAAGAAAAAATTTATAATTATTACTTAAAAACAAATCAAAAAATAAATGTTAATAAATTTAAAAATGATTTTGATATATTGTCAGTTCTTCGAAATTTAAAAATTATTGGTATATTTACTAGATTAGCTGAAAGAGATAATAAAAAAAAATATCAAAAACTTATCCCATATGCTTGGCAAATGATTGATAATAGAATGTGTCAAAACAAAGTCTTTGATAACTATCTACTATTATTAAAATCTAACTTTCCTAAATTTTTAAATAAGTAAAGATGAGAATTAATACAGCGTTAATATTATGTGCAGGTTTTGGAAAAAGGTTAAATCCAATAACTTTAACTACACCAAAACCTTTGATTGAGCTAAAAAATGTTGCAGTACTTGAAACATGTATCAATTTAATTGAAAGCCTGGGAATTAAAAAAATTATTATTAATACTTATTATTTAAAAGATAAAATTAGTAAATTTATTAAAAATAAAAATTTTAAAAGTGAAATTCTAATTGTAGAAGATGGTAATAATATTCTTGATACAGGCGGGGGTATTAAAAATATGTTAAACCATTCTAATGAAAGTGATTTCTTAATATTTAATCCAGATACAATTTGGAAAAAAAATTATTGTGATGAAATTATTAATATGGAGAGATTATATTTTATCAAAAAGGCTAATAATATACTTTTATTAGTAAACAAAAAATTAAGTTTTGATAAAAATTTAAATGGTGATTTTGATCTTAAGGATAATTTAATTTCTAAAATTAGTGATAGAGAGTTTATTTATACTGGTTGCCAAATATTAAATAAAAGATTGCTTGTTAATTATGAAATTAAAAGTTTTTCAATAGTAAACCTTTGGAACAGTTTAATTGAAAAACAAGAATTATATGGTTTTGAAAGCAGTAGTAATTTTTATCATTTAACTGATCTTAAAACATTTAAAAAACTACAAGATCTTTAGCTCTTTGATGATCCAAGTATTTACAACTAGTAACTTTATTTCCTTTTTCTAAATTAATTAATAATGGATTACCAGTTGGTATCTCAAGTTTTGAGATCTGATTTTTATCTAATCCAAATAAATATTTGCATAGAGCTCTTATAGAGTTTCCATGTGCAGAAATTAGAATATTATTATTTAAAGTTTTATCTTCGATTTCTTTTTTATAAAATTTTAATACTCTTTCATAAGTATCTTTCAGTGATTCAGTGTCTGGGATTTGATCAACTGGTATTTCTTTATATGTTTCAATATTAATTGGGTGATATGGGTTACTTCTGTCCAATGGGTCAGGCTGTAAGTCCCATGATCGTCTAAATTGATGAACTTTATCTTCTCCTAGCTTAATTTTCATTTCATCTTTATTTAAGCCAGTAAGTGCCCCGTAATGTCTTTCATTTAATTGCCAAGCTTCATTTGAAACTTTTGTGTCTTTAAGTACTTCCATTACTAATTTTAATGTATTTTTTGCCCTTAATTGAAAAGATGAATAGTAAATATCAATATTTATATTATTAGCTTTAATTAAATTACCAGCCTTTTTAGCTTCTAATTTTCCATTTTCTGTCAAATCTACATCAACCCATCCAGTAAACTTTTTCTCAAGATTCCATACACTTTGACCATGTCGCAATAAAATTAAATTACTCATTTGTTAATCTTTTAAATTAATTTATAAAACATAACTACTAATTTAATTATATGAAAATTCTAAAAATTAATTCATTATTAATTATATTATTTTTAATTTCTGCTTGTTCTTCAATACCCTCAAATACATCAAATAGTTGCTCTATATTTAATGAAAGATATCTATGGTTTAAACATGCAAAAAAATCAGAGAAAAAGTGGGGTACTCCAATTTATTTACAACTTGCTATAATTAAAATGGAATCTGACTTTGATTGGTTGGCAAAACCACCTCGGCAAAAGCTTTTTAAAGTTATACCATATAAAAGGCCATCAAGTTCATTTGGGTATTCACAAGCTGTTAATGGTACCTGGGAGCAATATAAAAAAGAAACAGGAAATAAACTTGCAGTAAGAACTCGATTTAAAGATAGTGTAGATTTTATTGGTTGGTACACTGATAAAACAGAGAGTATTTTAAAGATTTCAAAAAAAGATGCTTTTAAACAATATGTTGCTTACCATGAAGGGTGGGGTGGATTTAAAAATTATAAAAATAATAAAAAAATAATTAATTTAGCAAAAAAAGTTGAGAAACAATCAAATATTTATAAAAAACAGCTTTCAAAGTGCGGTAGCTCACTAACCACAAATAAATATATTATTTTTTAGATAATTCTTTTTCTAATTCTAAATCAACTGAATCAATTCTTTTACTATTTTTAGCAAGTGCTAAATACATTGTTGGTGTTACGTATAGAGTAAAGAAAGTTGAAATTATCATTCCCCCAAGAATAGTTGCTCCCACAGCCAATCTAGATGCTTCACCAGCTCCAGGTCCAATATTTCCAACAACCAATGGCAACATTGCTATCATAGTACTTATTGATGTCATCATGATTGGTCTAAATCTTAAATCACAGGCTTCTTTGATAGATATTTCGATTGCTTTTCCAGTAGTTCTTATTTGATTAGCATAATCTACAATAAGAATACTGTTCTTAGTTGATATACCAATTAAAATTACAAGAGCAATTTGGGAGAAAATATTAATTGAGCTATTCAAAAATAGAATAAATACTAAACCACCAAAAACAGCCAATGGTACTGTGAGCATAATTATAAATGGGTGAACAAATGAGTTAAATGTTGCTGCCATAACTAAATATGCCGTTAGTAATCCAAGGGCAAAAATTACATAAAGTTCATTCGTTGTTTCTTTAACTTCTTCAGATTCACCCTTCCAAGTAATTTGATTAGTGGGTGCAACTTCTGCTATTATATTTTCTAGATATTCTATTGCTTCAAATAAAGAATAATTTTCATTCACATTTGCAGAAATTGTTACTGCTCTTTGTCTATTATACCTTGCGAGTACTTTTGCAGAACCTTCTTCTCTTAAATCGACTAAGTTTGAAAGTGAAATTAATTCACCTGTAGTTTTAGATCTTACAAAAAGCTTACTTAAACTGTCCTTGTCTTTTCTGTCAAAAAGATATTGTTGAAGAATAATTGGGTATTCTTTTCCTAGTTTATTGAATGTAGTAACTCTTTTACCACCATACAATGTTTCTAATGTTTGGCCAATTGATCGAGTTGAAATCCCTAAATCTTTAGCTTTATTTTTATTGATAACTAATTTTACTTCTGGTTTATTTCTATTAAAGTCAGACTCAATTCTCGATAATCCTCTATTTCTTCGAAGTTTATTAATTACTTCTTTTTGAATACCTTCTAATTCTTCATAAGTACTACCTAAAATTACCATTTGAATGGGTTTATTATAATTGGAAACTCGTATGCCTTGAGGCGAAATTGGAAATGCTAAAGTTTGAGGAACAGTTACTATTTTACCTATAGCTTGTCTCATTATTGTCATTGCATCTTTATCTCTTTTTTTCCAGTCTTCAAGTAATGCAATGATAATAAAACTGTTAAAAGAATTTGCAGAACTTCCAAAACCTGGAACTCTCATGATGAATTTATCATAAGGGCTATTCTCAGCTTTTAGTAGAGGAAGTAGTCTCTTTTCTACATCTTGAGCTCTTTTTTGTGTGTAATCAAAAGAACTCCCTTCGTCAGTAAATCCAATAACTAAATAAACACCCCTATCTTCTTTTGGCAGAAGTTCTTTAGTGGTGTACATAAATAGAGCTACTGACCCAGCTATGATCAAAAAAATAAAAGTTATTATAGTTTTCTTTTTATTAATCCAATAATCCAACGTTTCTTTATAAAAATTAGAAAAACCTCGAAAAAAAATATTAAATTTTTTTACAAAAAATCCAGTACTTATTTTTTTATTTAAAAATTTACTTGCCAGCATTGGTGACAAAGTTAAAGCAACAAATGATGAAACAACAATAGAAAAAGATAAAGCTATAGCGGTTTCTCTAAATAAAGTTCCTGATATTCCTTTAATAAAAATCAATGGAATAAAAACAGCAAGCAAAATTAAAGTTGTTGCAACAATTGCAAATGTAATTTGCTTAGAACCTTTATAAGCTGCAACTAATGGAGTTTCTCCATTCTCTATTCTTCTATATATTGCATCTGTCATAATTACAGAGTCATCAGTTATAATACCTATCGCTAGTATAAAGCTTAGTAGAACAAAAATATTGATTGATAAGTCAAATAAATAAATTCCCAGAAAAGATGCAATCAAACTTACAGGTAGTGCTACTGCAGGAACAATTACTGCTTTTATGTTACCTAAAAATAGATAAATAATTATTACCACCAAAACAAATGCTATAGCTAAAGTTTTATAAACCTCATCAATAGCTGCCTTAACATATGTAGCTCTATTAAATGAAACTTCTAACCTTAGACCCTCAGGTAAAGTTTTTCTAACCTCAATAATTTTTTTTTGAATCTCTTTTGATAATTCAACTGTTGATGCCCCACTTTTTGCATAAATTCCAATACCAACTGTTTTTTGGTTTAAATTATTTTTACTTTGGGCTTTAAACAATGTTTTTTCAGAAACTGGGCCCAATTCAACGTTTGCAACATCCGTTAATCTTACAATTTTGTCTTTTGTTTTTTTAATAGGTAAAAATTTTAATTGATCAATATTTGCATAGGATTTGTCTAAATTGATTGTTAAATCTATATTATCTGCTTCTAAAGTTCCTGCAGGTAAACTTACATTTTCGTCCCTAAGTGCATTTTCAACTTCCTGAATAGTCATATCATTTGCAGCTAATTTAATAGGATCAATCCAAACTCTTACACTTAATTCTCTAAGACCTCCCAGTAGAATTCTTCCAACATTTTTTACACTTGAAAATGTGTCTACTAAATATCTATCTGCATAATCACCAAGCTCTAAATCTGACCATGTAGATGAAGAAACTGAAAGCCACATTGTTGTTGTAAAACCAGCTGCTTGTTTTAATATTTGAGGAGCATCCGCTTCAGAAGGTAGATTGTCCACTACTCTAGCCACTCTTTCTCTTATGTCATTTGCAGCATCATCAAGCTCTATATCAGTATCAAACTCTATATTAATGCTGCTTCTCCCATTTTCAGATTTAGAGTCTATATTTTTAATGCCTTCTGCTCCTCCAATAACATCTTCAATTACTTGAGTAATTTCTTGATCTATGATTGGTGCTGATGCAGATTTGTAATTAACTTTAACTTGTACCACTGGTGGCTGCAAACCATCTGGCAATTCTCTCACTGGTAATTCAGAATAAACAAATAGACCGAACACAATAAGAATTAAAGATAGAACCCAAGCTACAACTGGTCTTCTAATACTAAGTTCAGTTATATACATTTAAATATTAACTTTTATTTTCTTTTTTTTTTAATTCAGGTTTATTAAATATATTCATCAATTTTTTCCATTCAGAAATTTTTAATAATTTTTTCCAATCAGAGCTATTTTTTTTTGGGCTATCTTTTTTGGGTGTAGCTTTTTTTTTCCAATTTGATGAAACTGGTTTTTCTCCATATTTAATTGGTTTAATCTTTCCATTGGGTCTTGTCTTTCGAAGACCCTCTGCAACTACAGTATCACCATTTTCTAGACCAGTTTTAATTTCTATAAAACCTTGATTTCTTAAACCAATTTCAACTTCTATTTTTTTTACTGTGTTTTCTTTATCTACTTTATAAACATAAACATTATCACCTTCCATTATCAAGCTTGTATCAAGAATGCTTAATGATTTTCTTTCATTATAATTAATTGTAACTTCTAACAATGAACCAGATAAAAGTTCATTATTTGGATTATCAAGTTTAATTCTTACTGGTAGTGATCTTTTGTTAGTATCTATTCTGCTTGCAGTTGACTCTACAATTCCTGAATATTTTTTAAGATTATTTCCAGAAAACTTTATATCAACATTTTGACCCTTTTTTACATAGGGAGCAAAAGTTTCCGGTATATCTACATCAACAAATAGAACAGAAGTATCTTCTAAATTTAATATAATAGAACTTTTCGATACATCTATATCATTTGAGAAATCTCGTTTACCAATAATTCCATTAAAAGGAGTAACTATATTTCTGTTCTTTAGTTTTGCTATTATGTCTCCTGTTTTAACTTTCGTGTTAAATTTAATCGGTTCTAAAATTTCATATTTTTCAATATTAAAAGACTTTATTTGCGTAGGTATGGCAGTACCAAATG
>Ga0115556_1000812_pt1 | contig 21227 bp, 7 predicted proteins | sample COGITO_mtgs_1104_5_FD_87282 | JGI IMG/M metagenome (GOLD analysis project Ga0115556, IMG submission 87282) | Pelagic marine microbial communities from North Sea - COGITO_mtgs_110414 | ecosystem: Environmental > Aquatic > Marine > Epipelagic | place: Germany:Helgoland, sampling site Kabeltonne... | reverse complement strand
GCCCCATGGTGAGCGCAGCATTAGCAACAGCAACGATTACAGTCACTACGAAAATCCCGCAAAGGGTCTGGATCAATCAATCACCTTACCCTCTTTTTGACTCTGTCATCTTCGTCATCGAACTATAAAATGTGTGAAGATGCTCAACAAGGACAGCTAGGAGCGATCAACGTGGCTCTGTCCTGAGACGGGAGAAGGAAAGAAGTTCTAGAAAAAAGTGGAAGCTACATGACGAAGGTCACAGTTCAGACCCATTCATTTAGTGAATATTAATGTTATTTGGCTTACTGGACTGGATGGCAGTGACATTAGGGGGGTGAAGGAGTGCAGCGATAGCTTGCCCTTTGTCCTCGGCGAAAATCACCGATCCGCCGGACACGAATAATTACTCATACAAAATCCCTCTTTTCTTACTATACATCAATTCGTATGGTCACACCCACGCAACCCCCGATATTCATCCTCTCTTCCACCTAATTTGTTACACGTTGGCCTCGCCTGTATCGCTGGGAGAGCCTCGATCAGTTACAGTAGCCGGAGGATTGCCACGAGGGAGAAGCACCCGCATCGCAGAGATTATTGTCAAAAGAGGTTGCATCTTCCAGGAAATACTCAAAATCTGTGCAATCAGAGACGTCCCACTGGCTGATGTCGGCGTTGAAAGCCTCGGCTTTTCTGAACATGCTGCACATATCACGGACTAAATAGGTCACCCAGTTGGAAAGACCGTTTCCGTTGAAAGCCTCGGCGTCATAGAACATGGCGTGCATATCGGTAACGCTGCTGGTGTCAAAGTTGGTCACATCTCCGTTGAAAGCACGGGTGTTACTGAACATACGGCTCATATCGGTAACGCTGCTGGTGTCAAAGTTGGTGACATCTCCGTTGAAAGCATAGGTGTAATCGAACATGTAATTCATATCGGTAACGCTGCTTGTGTCAAAGTTGGTCACATCTCCGTTGAAAGCCAAGGCGCTAGAGAACATGCCGCTCATATCGGTAACGCTGCTGGTGTCAAAGTTGGTGACATCTCCGTTGAAAGTATAGGCGGATAAGAACATGCCGCTCATATCGGTAACGCTGCTGGTGTCAAAGTTGGTGACATCTCCGTTGAACGCATGGGCTTCCCTGAACATGCCGCTCATATCGGTAACGCTGCTGGTGTCAAAGTTGGTGAGATCTCCGTTGAAACTCTCGGCGTGACGGAACATGTAGCTCATATCGGTAACGCTAGAAACATCCCAATCCTCTACATAGAGGACGCACGTCTTGAAGATATCATTGCCATCACCGTCTCCCTTTCCGTTGAAAAGGTTTGCCATGTTCGTAACAGCGGAAACGTCCCAGTCCTTCATCGCTCCATGCTTGGCAACAACTGCGTCCCTCGCGTCTCCCCCGGTGCACCAATCAACTGCAGCTTGCTTTATGGTACTGTCAGTATGCGGTTCGCTCCCGACCGACACGGAGCCCCTGAGGTTCGATAGCTGCCCCCCCATGTGCTCCAACAAGTCGAAAGCAGAATGCAAAAATGAAAATTTCATTGTCAGTCGGTGTCCTGCAAGGGTGTTAGTTAAAGTTTCTTAAGGGACAAACCAGGGGAGGTTGTGTGTCGGGTAAAAGCGATAGGGTCTGCGACACCAAACACCAATGTCAAGATGGTACTCTTCGACCCACAAGTCGATAAAATAACCTCCAGAATCCTCCCATCCCAGCAACCCACTCTCAACAACAAGCCTAACTTTCGCGCGTGGCCTTCCCTCTAAATCCACACCATTTGGTCAAGTGGATACGACAATGTACGGTAGTGGATTTACAATTACCTTGTGAATAGGGTTGGCCGTTTAGCTTTTCTTTCTCGTTGTAAGCTGAATTATTTGGGGAAGTTGAGGGATAATTTTTTTCTTCGACGGATCTTCTCAATTTCAATTGGACAATTTATCATTTTTCGTTGTTTTATAATATACTAGCAATGAAATCAAAGTAAACCAGGCTCTTTCCATTTTTTTTTTCTTAGTTCCTTCCTCCAGTGTGTGTGTGTGTACGTCGTGGAGATCATGCATGCATGATCGTCCCCGTTTTGGCTTGGCTATTTAAACAGTCCGGTCGCGGGTCGTGGGTCGCGGGTCGCTGGTCGCGGGTCGCGGGTCGCTGGTCGCGGGTCGCGGGTCGCGTATTTGCGTTTTTTTTTTATTCGATTGTGTTTGCTAAGTACGTGGGTACGTGCTTGAAGAGGTCCTGCCGGGGAAGGTTCATTGTGGTTGCCAATTGGGACGCAAAGTGGAGTGTATTTGCCACTGCCTTGGGGAGCTCTGTTAGCCCTGAGTTGCCGCTACTCGGGGCGAGTACACCATGGACGGTACTTCGAACGAACTGTCCTAGATATGCGACAACGCTGCTAGCATATGAAGGGTGAAATTGCTTCAACAAGGTGGCCATCCCTGCCACCAGTGGCCAACCATCGAGGGGTGAATTTTTTACTCTGACCAAGGCACCAAAATCTTTGTCATACTGCAGCTTTGGTACGTAGCTGACTACAAACAGTAGCAGGAGGACAGGCAAACCCTCCAGTGGATCGGAGGTGATGTATATTTTGGACATGCAATCAGAGGAGCCGCTTGTATCAAGCAATTCTGATAACTTGCTTAGGAGGGGGTTACTGTCAGTTGGCATTGGTTTGCTCGGATCCCTGTAGTGCTCTTTGATATCGCACATGAGACCCTCGTCGAGCGTCGAGACAGCCTGAAATAGCAGATTGGCGTCCAGACGGCTTCGGAACTGGAGTTCGGTGCCTATCATCTTTTTCAAAAGCTGCGCCTGGCCGATCCTGCGCTGACAAGTCAGCAATGGCAACATCAGCTTCTCGGTTTTCTTGACAGCAACCGTATACAAGCGCGCGGCATCGCCTGGAATTTTGCCTTCAGGGAATAGGCCATCCCGTATCTGCTCCAACAGCACGGCATAATTCTTGATCGCGCTGCGATAGAACTTTAAGAACTGTTGCAGCTCGTAGACGATGCGGAAGCTGAGCAGTCGGTCCAAACCTGCCAAGCCGCTTATGCCGACGCACTTGCGAAGCAGAGCAAATGTACCGATTCCGCAGACTTCCTGTCCGTCCGAGGTAAACCAGCCACCGCATTCCGGCGAGTAAATAGTCGACTGCGGCTCGGTCATTCTCAGCAGACACGCCAGCACTCGCCCCATGAAGTTGACGCAGGTTGGCTCGTCTTTAGTGGGCAAGAAGCGAGGGATCGGGATCGCCCTCGACTGATACCTGCTCTGGCCATCAAAGATTTTCTTCTGTAAATATTTGTTCGTCTCTGCCTCGACGTTGTAGCACATTATGCGGCTGAGTTCCTCCTGCCAAATTTTAAGCCCGGCCAGATCGACGTAGTCCTGGACGTACTCAATCGCTCTCCGGAACCCCCCGATGCGTGCCGCTAAGATCCCGAATGCTTTGTTGGCAGCGTGGTGAGACGCGAGCGGTGCGTTGTCGGTCTTTGTGAATTTCAGGGTCGTGTGCATCGCTATACTAATCTGCCTCACAATCTCCCGCCTCAATCCATCTTCGAGAATTGCCCGGGGGTCAATTTGAATGACCCCCAACAATGTCTTCTCCATTGCCAATATTCCCTCCGTGAAGATCGAAACTTGGTGGGTTGCATTGGCAAGGGCATACCGCTCTTCCAGCTGAGAGTAATTCTTGCACTGGTCGATCTCGATTTTCGTCGGAAGCTGCTGCAGCTTCCTCTCCTTAATATCCACAATTTGGGTCAGAATCTTGAACACGGAGATGGGAATGACATCCATGACCCTCCTGACGAAATTCACCAATTCCGTGGAGTAGTACTCGGCGACAGAGACGGTATCGGGACTGTTGCACTGCATGATGCGCAAAATCGGAACGTCCAAGATTGACGCCAGCTTCAAAAATAGTGCTCGGAGCAAAACAACAGTCCCGGGATCCTTCTTTACCTTCTCGTGGATCGTCGGGATGAAGTCCTCGATGACCTCCCACCCGTAGCTCATGTCCGTGATCGATTCCATGTTCGAAAGTACTTCGCTCTTAATGTTCACCGCCCGCACCATCTGAATAAGTAAATCACGGGTGTCTTTCAGAAATGCCTTGATCTGCATGTTGGTATCAATGACGTCGAACTGCTCCACATCTTCCAAGGCCTTGATGCAGTGCTGAATCTTGCGCCCGGTAATTGTTGCGTGCTCTTCTTCGTAGCTCAGCGACTCGACCTCGTTTGCCATCCCCGCGAACCATTCAATTAGCTTGTCATTCCGTTTCACCCTCGTCAGCGCCTTCTCTCCCGTAAAGTACTCGCTCAGCTCCTTCATCCTCTCGTGGGCGGAGCTCTTGCACCCTTCCCACTTTGCAGCCTTGGTGTCTAGCAGCCGTCGAAATGTGGCTTTGAGTTTCATCTCGAGCTGCGAACTCTTCAGCAGCAAGCTCATGACGTCGGTCGGCAGAACAGCAGGAGAGCCTCTCGTGGCCTCCTCCTTGCAAACAATCTCGTAGAATTTTCGCTCACGGGTCCTCCGGTGCATCATTCGCCATCGAACGGCTACGTTACACTCTCGCAAACACTTCAGCAGAGCTGATGTATTATCAAGCACATATTGATCCGTGAGAAGACCCTCCAAAAGAAAGTTTTTCAACGATACCATGCAACTCCGGAACATGTCGGCGTTGCTGATGTGTAGCTTTTGGACGACGCTGGGAGTTAAAATATTCGCCAGCGCGGCCGATGCGGCTGAAAAATTTGACCACTCCTTGGATATATCGATCACATGGCCCATGTAGACGCTGATGATCCAATTGTCACCGAAATGTTTATCGACAATTTCACGCATGCCACCTTCGTCATTGTGGAGCATGTTGGTATCAAAGAAGAGAGTCACGTAGAGCATGCCCGCTTGCGTGGCGAGGCGGGTGGACCGATGCTCGGGCGATGGAAAAGCCGGCGACATGAGATAAATGTCATCGTTCAACAAACGACCTATAACATTGATGACCAGCTCGCGAGGGAGCGGAAACCTACACCAGAGAAAAAGCGATAAGCGATTTGGGAAGGTTCCAAATGCATTCTGGTTAGCTCCCGTCATGAAAATGCGATATTGAAGGATTATACCCTCCCTCTCTTCTCCTGCCTGCCTGCCTTCCCGCGCACGTGTGTGCGTAAACTAATGTCGGGCGGGCGATACATACTACGACACTAACTCCTTCGCTTATCTCGATCTCACTCACTCACCTCGAGAAGAGCTTGTCCTCGTAACGCTTGGGCTTGGCGTTGGGGTTCTTCTTGGTCGGAACAATGTTGGGGTTGTAGGAAGTCGACTTGCAAAGTTTGCACACTTCGTCGATGTAGGTTAGGTTGCCCTGGCCGCCGCAGTACCTATAAAAGGCGATTATCATCTTCTCCCGAATCGGCCCAGGAATGTGCTTCTCTAGCATGATCAGCATTATCCCATACAAATACACTCCCTCGCACATCAACTGTTTGCCGTCAACATCCAGAAGCACGTTATCCAGACTGTACTGAATGTAATAACCTTCTTGCAGATCGGAAACAAACTTCAATAAGTCGGCTTGGTAGACGTAAATTGACTCAAACAGAGTATAGTAGCGCTGCAAAATATCAATGTGGTTCTCCTGAAAGTCTGTCTCGACCTCCAATAGACCCTCTGTGTCGTTGATTCGTTTCTCGTAGTCCTCGGGGTGCTTGAGATAGTGGAAGTCGAAGAGCAGGTCCTTGTAGCCGTTTGATTCACTCTCACTTCCTGGAAACCCGGCGGCGGCATCCTCCCCTGTGCCGTCCAAGTGGGAGGTACGTGGGGGGAGGGGACAGGAGGGGTCAAGAAATGCTTCAGGTATATTGGTAGATAGGCGGAGGAGCTCTGCTATAATACTGCTCCCTCGGCTGACAATTCTGAGCAGAGTTCCTCCGCAGAGGTTGTCTTCGGAGAGGAAGTCATCCATAGTGTGGATCTTGCAGGGAGGACTTGGGGGATTGTGTGACAATCAGGTAAAACAAAATATCGGCCAGGGAAAGGTACCCTACGACTTATCAGGGTCGAGGTGTCACTCTTAAATTGCAGTTTTTAGTCCAGATGCCACCCCAGCAAATCAGCCTCCTCTCCCGGCCGGGGGAACTCTCAAACTCCAAACTCCCCGGACCCCGGACGTCCGGACGTACGGACGTACAAATCTGATCTAATCTGATTTCTCCCAAGTTTTTAATGAAAGGAACCTAAAAGGGCCAGAATATAGGTTTAAGAGGCGCAGTAGCTCGCAAGACGTATCAGGACATCAAAGGGGGGAGCCTCTCTCACGGTTACTTTCCAGGCCATCTCAAACTCTCTTAGACTTCGTAACCCCCTCAAAACCTCTCAACCCCCAACTCTCTCACGGTTACTTTCCGGGCCATCTCAAACTCGCATAGACTTCGTAGCCCCCTCAAACCTCTCAAACCCCAACAAAATGGGTAGTGGAGCATCAGCACAGCACTCGGACCACCCGTCATTCGATGCATTACGCGCTGAAAGTAATCGATCTGCCGACGCACAGGACATTACAAATCTTGAAGAAGCAAAGATAATAATTGCCAACTTCAGGGGATGGGGCAGAGAATGGATGGAGAAGCATGATGAAGAAATTGCTGAACGCGCCAAGATCGCCAGGCAACCAGTTACGCAATACAGCTTCCGTGGAAAATCGCTGAAATCGTCCATCAAGATGTCACTACATTTTGTTGACGATCTCCTAGCTCGAGGCTATAATGATTTGAGTAACACTGAGCTTGAGGACGGATTTCAGTGCCTAAAGTCGACACTGTCCTCACCGATGCTGGGCGTTATGATGGCCCGACACGGAGCGCAGGAAGACTTGCAAAAAAAACTAGATACTGAAGACGACGATGTCAACGACTTTATTGCTGGACACTATGCAAGTGATGGGATTCATGATGTGTCCCTCGTCCAGCGCAAAGTCAAGGCAAAGTTCAACAATGCCATGAAAAAATTGAAGGTCAATATCATGGTCAAGAGTATGATGGGGCACATGTCGCCAAAATCGGCGGCGAGACAGCGGACGAGCAGCTTCTTTGCCGAAGGATCCACCCACCTGAAGCTGGTCCACACAAGCCAGGAGAAGGATGAGTTGGAGCAAATTCTCCGAGGCGTAGGTAATTGGAGCTTCGACGTTTGGGATTTGGTTCAGTTGACAAACGATCAGCCGTTGCTCGTCATGGGAATGGAGTTGATCAAGAGGTGGAACATCGATGTGGACCTCCATCTGAAAGATGGTGATATTTCCACCTTCTTCCGGGAGATAGAGAATGGGTATTTAGATAACCCGTACCACAACAATGTGCACGGGGCCGACGTGATGTACACGGTGCATTGTTTCATGGAGAGTAGCAAACGAATGCACGAGGAACTCTCGAGCAAAGATGTGCTGGCAGCTTTGGTGGCAGCGGCAGCCCATGACTTCCGGCATGATGGGGTGAACAATGCTTTTCACGTGAATGTTGGAAGCGAACTCGCGACTCTTTACAATGACCGATCCGTTCTTGAAAACATGCATGCCGCCGAGCTGTTCAAGCTTTGTAAGGAGGACAAGTTCAACATCTTCAAAACCTTAGGTCAAGAAGATTTCAAGGACGCTCGCAAGATCGTTACCATGGCAATCCTTGGCACGGATATGACCAAACATTTCAACCACATCGCGGACTTCCAGAGCCGGCTCCAAGCGGAGGGAGATTTTGCGGAAGGCGCGGACATTCCAGATAAGCAACGAATAGACAAATATCACATGATTGAGATGGCGTTGCACTGCGCTGACATCAGTAATCCTGCCAAGCCTATAGCTGTCTACCAGAAGTGGGTGCTGGTGGTTATGAATGAATTTTTCGCTCAGGGGGATAGAGAACGAGACCTTGGCATGCCAATATCGCCAATGTTCGACCGTCACAACACTATGGTCAGCAAAACGCAAGGTGGATTCATCGACTTTATTATCAAACCAATTTACAAAGTATGGGGAGAATTCATTCCCGAGCTCAAGGAGCAATTCGACAGCAACCTGGAGGTCGGTCGGTCTTTCGACTGGGACACCTTCTATGCAGAGAAGAAGGACACAGCCAATTTATTAAAGAAGGTAAAGCAAATGATCACGGTTAAAGAGGAGGGAGGCGAGGGTGTGGAGGGGCTCAGCGCTACTCGTGCTGCGAGTGTCGACGTCGAGGGGGAAGAAGAACTCGACGAAGCTGAGCGTGAGCTTCTGAAACAAGAACTGATCAAGGTGAAAGAGAAGCAAGGTGGGGAGCAGAGGGTTGAGGAGCAATGATTGCTCCAGCTAGTTTTTTTAATTGAAGTTAAGTGCATGGCCCCATTTACTTGCCCATTTAATGGCTCATCTTTATTGGTATTATCTTAATCTATTAAAATTAATTTGTTGGTCTCATACTTTTGCAATCGGAGAGTTGAGGTCCCCAACACCTTCGTTGACTTCAGTTTCATCAAAGTCGTCCTCAAATTCTTCTTCCTCGTTGACGGGTATATTTTTTGCCCGTTCTTGTTCATTCGGTGGAGCTGCGTTTGATTTCTTTGGACTGGGCGAATTCAGGTCGCTGAAACTTTCATTTGTCACAGCGTCTTCAAAGTCGTCAGCAAACTCTTCTTCGTGAGTCAGTGGATCGGCAGTCTTCGTTGGCAGTGGTATCTTAGTTAATACCTGCTGCGGCGTCGACCGTGGGTCAACTTTAGTCGATTCAGTAGGCTGTGTCCCTGCAATCTTTGAATCCTCCCCGTCCACAGCTACCGTCATCTCCTCCATTCGCAGCCTCTGGGCCTCGGCTGCTCTCTTGGGATCGAAATTGCTTTTTCCCTCCATTCTCTTGTCCTTGACGTCGTTGTCAATCTTATTCTGTTTCGCTTTTTTAAGCTTCTCCGCTTCTCTCTCGGCCGCCTTCTTGGGGTCAAAAGCATTCTTCCCCCCTTTATTAATATCCCCATGCACGATGCTCGTCCTGTCCTGTACAATTACAGGTCCTTTCCCCGCCTCTTTTCGCTCCCTCTCCGCCTCTTTCCTCTTCTTCGCAATTTCCACCTGTCTTAAGCGCTCTTTTTCTCTCTCGGCCTCCTCTGCCTCCTCTTTCGCCACCTGTAATCTAAGCCGCTCCCTTTTCAACTCTCTCTCCTCCTCCGCTTTCCTCTCCCTCTCCTTTTCCTCCTCCTCTTCCTCTCTCCTCTTCTCCTCCTCCGCCTTCTTTGCTTCTTCTTCCCTCTTCTTTTTCCTTGCTAGAGCCCTTGCCTCCTTTTCTGCTTTCACACGCTGCTGAAGTCGAACTTTCGCCAATGTCCTTGCCTTCTTCCTTCCCATTCCCCCTCTCACGACCCTCTGGATTCGACCCGCCGATATCTCCCTTCTCTCTTGAGCCATCTTCAGGACGATTCGGAGGGCTGTCTTTGTCCTTGTCAAACTTTGAATTTTGCACGCTGCGTCGAACTTGATTTGTTCGGTCCTCTTCTTTTCTTCCTCGATTAGCTTCATCTGCTCCAAGAACAGTACTCGAGCGTCCCTCAGTTTTCTGCCCCTCTTACCCCTCACGATTTTTTGAATTTGCACTGCTTTCGAGCTGTTGTATGCAAGCAGCGCTTTCGCAAATCTACGCCTCCCAACGTCCCCTCTCCACACCCTCTGAACCGCCTGTGCTGCAACATTTCCCCTATTCGCTATTTCCCTATGCCTCTCGCGAACATACATTCCGTTCAAAATCCTTCCCCTCGCGACTTTTTGTATTAACACGCTGCATTTTCTCAGCTTCGCCTCCATTACCCTGGCCTTCTCTAAAGAATATATTTTCTTTCCGAGTTTTGCCCTCCACCTACTTTGAAAAAATAGAACGACCAAACCCATCTTCCTGTTGTCCTCTCGAATCTGGTTAACCCTTTGTAGACCCCTTCTTCGGTGAAAATGACTCTGTAGCAATGTTGCCCCTTTCTTGACGCGCTCCTTCTTGGCCAATTTCTCTTCCAGTATGGCAATCCTTTGTTCCTCTCTTTTCCTCATCACAATTGCCTCCTTCTTTCTCTTGGCCTTCTTCTCCAATTTCTGCTGCTTCTGTTTTTTAGTGTGCGCATCCATGCTGCAATTTTCGTAGAATCTCCCATCAAGGTGGGTACTAAACTTGTTACTGTGCCTATAGGATTCATTCAGAGTATTGAGTCGACGAGCTGCTGAGTCAAAATCTCCTTTGAAGTTTGTGCGTTTCCCCACACGGCTATTCTCTCGGACTCTCAAAGTATTTAGCCCGCCAGATGATGAAGATTGTTGCATATTCCCCGGCAATTGCTTAAAATCCCAAGCACCGCCATCTAACATGGCTTGGATTGAGGCTGTCACTTAATTGTGCAATGTTTTAATTGATCCTCGGCCTTCCAAATAGTGGTGAGAATGTAGTTATGTCAATTTACGTCAATTCAAAACAAGATAAGATGCTCTAATTTAAAAAGTACAGAAAATTTGGCCGTTTGTTCTGAGACCCGGTCTCACAACATAAAAAGCTCACGAGCTCCTCCATGGTTGCAGTTACCGCCCCGAAAAATCGTCAAATCCTTGGAAAGAGCCACAGTGTTCCTGTGATAATGGCAAATAACCAAGAGGTAAGTCTAATCACCTTAATTACTCTTCAACACCAGCCCAGGATTGTTTGCAAGCCAACTACCCCATGCAATAGTTAGTTACCACGCAACATTTATCTCACCGTTGCCTCTACGCGATGATCTCTCACTTAGATCCCTAAAATGCGGAAAATGACTGAGCAAGATCAGGGTTGCTTTATGCTTGTGAGTGAGAATGTTCACCCTGACTTGCGCCTTGCCTTCCCCTCTTCCTGCAAGATTCTTGCTGGCACCGTTGCTTGGCTCGTTAATAAGTTGACATCCGCAGTCTCGATAGAGCACGGATTGAAAGACATTTTCGGTGAGACTGAGATGATGGACCATGCTGTGAACAATGTATCAACAATTGGTCCCCAGGTAGTAGAAACAGGCAAATATCCCGGAAATTTGTACGCGCTTATTCCCTACGTGCCCGTATCTGACAGAGTTGTTCAGTGGCAAATTACTGTCTGCGTTGAATATGTCATTACCGAGCTCCTTGCGATTGCCGGGGCTATTGCCAATAAGCTTCAGGACCAGCCGCAATACAAGAGTGATGCGAGGGTGAACTACGAGGACTTCCCCCAGATAAGGCCAAGTGACCTGAAAACGGCAGTTCGGGAGGACGGTGACTTGAAGAATGCCTTGGGCGCCCTCTTCAAGGTTTGAGAGCAGAGAAACCTAAATGATGCACTAATAGAAAGCAGGAGAAACTGTATAAAACTATTGTTTGTGAAGACCAACAAGGCAAATCAATTCCGTCTTCTCCCCAAAACCAAAACTTCAATTTAGCTATTCTTACATTACTCTTGTAGTGTTGTCCTCGAGATAGACGACGTATAGGGGATCCAAATTACGGCCTTGGCGGCAAATCGGTGCTATTCTCGAAGCGAAATTTATCCCTTGCCTTATCATTTCTGAGCTTGCTGGCGTTCATGTTCTCTCCCTTCATGTTATGAGCTATGACGTTGATCTTGCTTATCTTGCTAGTACCAAGGCTCTTCTCCAAATGAGGATCCAGCCTACTGTCCAGCTTACTCGCAACTCCTTGGGGGGGCTGGAAACCTGGATGCCTGGTCACAACATCGTAAATCCACTGGACCTCATCCGTCATGATGATTAACCTCCCCTTCTCGCTCTTACCGTACTCCTGCGGAGCGTACGTGATCCCCAGTTGGGTCCCATCAGTCCCATAACCGCCCAGCACACCACCGCTCGGCTCAATGCTGAGCGTATTAGCGCTGTCGACAGTGAAGAATGCCTGGAACTCAGCGGGCTCCTGAGTCCTGTTCGTCAACTTGAAGACGACCTTGCTGACCGTCATGATTGCTGCCTCGATCTCAATCTCCTGTTCGGGCTCCGCATCGGTTGCGTCTACCCTGATTGGGAACTTCCACCTTCCTCCGGTGCTCTTTCGTGTAATCACTAACTCACTGCTACATGTGAATGGGCGCAAAGGCTCGAACAAAATCTTGAATCCGAGGTAATCGTCGACTCCATTGAGCGTCAACTTGCTTCCGATGACCTTTGTGGTGGACTCCATGAGCCTTCTCTGGTACTCGGTAGCGCTGCTCCACTCCAACTCGAAACCAAACTCCTCGTTTTCTCCCAGGGCCTCCTCGCTGAGCCCATAAAGCACCAATTCAACATCCTCTCTCAAGGGTGTTTTGGCAGGCGTTGACAAGACGATGGTCCTTCCCGGAGGACTCTCTGCCAAACCCCTGATCGGATACAGCCAGGTTAGCTTCCTCTGACCAAGCTCTCCCCTGACCTCGACCTGCGCATGCTTCTCTTCTATCGTATCCGGGGCGAAAGAAATCGGAATCTGAATGCTCGTTAACGGCGCCATGACAATCTCCCGAGTTTTCTTAGGCAACAACTTGAAGGTCTCTTGGCCGATCAAAGCAGACTTCTCGCTCCCGCCGCTTGCAAAACTATCCTGCGAAGGACTACCGGGGATGTTCTTTCCAATGGCTCCGCTTGTTACAGCGCCATTATTCTCGTCGACCTCTCCTCCTTCATCTACGTGCAGAATCAAATCAACAGTCAACACTGCGTTGAATGGGTTCTTGAACTTGAAAGGGTAGCTGGTCTGGTCATTCACGACCGCTGTGGGATAGTGCTCCTCCATCACTCCCGGGAGCTCCCCCCTCCCGCTGCAGTAGTACACATAGTCCCCAATCTCCGGATGTGTCACCTCGACCTTGGTCGTCTCGTCTTCACCCAACGAACTCGGGGTGTAAACGATGTCAAATGTTGTCTCGCCATAGGGCTTCAGTATGATCCCGGCAGGTTCGACAGCAAAGTTCCGCTTATTCATGACACTACTGCCCATCTTGATCTCCTTCCCCAGCGGATTCTGGATGGTAATAGACTTCCTCGTTTTACCCCCGACAGGAGCAGACAATCTCTCCAGTTTCTCGGGGGGAGCGCTGATTGCACTAAGCTCCAGCTTGTACCAAAACTCTCCCGCCTGCGGGTTTGTGAAAGCTACAGTTCCCTGGTGTTTCCTCGCGACCAAAGGGCTGTAGAAAAGCTCGTAGCTGCTCGTGCTGTTGGGCTGTAACGTGAAAGTAGGATCGCCAATCAGTCCCTCCCCGTCTAACCTGACAGCAAATACGATCGACGACTCGGTCGGATTTGATAGAGAGATGGTCGCTGCGGCTGCAGTCCGACAGACAGCTTCGATCGAGATGGAAGCTTCCTCAGCCGGGGCACTCACGGTGATTTCACAGGTGTACCAGAAGTACTGACCGCTGGCCTCGTTCTTGAAGGTGATCTGTCCCGTGAAGTTTCCGCTCGCTTGGGGTGCTATCTTCAACTTGTAGACATTGTTTCCACCGTCACAATCGATAGTTGGTGGTCCGCTGACGTATGGAAGGTCGCTTTCTACCGAAAACTTGCCGTTCCCAGGAACAGCAAACTCCTGTTCCAGCACTTCCCTCGCCTTCATGGGGATCTGAAAGTGACCATCCGCCAAAGGTTCATCCCCCCGTCCCGTCAGTGTGAAGGCGAACGAGTTCCCAACCTTGGCATTCTTCATTGTAAGCGTTCCTTCCTCCTCACAGATCCACTGGGGTTTGAAGGTCAGTGGATAGTTTGCGGTACTGTTGGCAGGCACCTTGAAACTATTGCTCCCGCTGAAACTTCTGCTCCCCGCGATTGCGCAGTTCAGAGTCCAGTCCTCGCTTCCGTTGTTTTGGATAGGAATTTCTTGCACAACGACCTGTCGAGCGGGAGCAACAAAGGTCAGGTTTGTTTCCTTGGGCTTTGTCGTCACAGAGCTGTTAATCTTGAAGATTCGGACATCACACTCCCCGCTGAATGGCATCAGCGTAATTGTCAACGGATAGGCGCCCGCTTCCTTAGGGAAGAAGTTGATCATCAAAAAATTGCTCAAAGGCTTATCGCCTTCACAATCTTCCAGGATGACGTTCTTCGGTAAATTAGGCAGCTTTTTCTTCTTCTCAACCTCGCCACCGCCTTCTTCCTTTTTCTCCTCCCCACCGCCACCCGTCCCTGGCGCGATCGCGACGATCTCGTTCCCCCTCATGATAACATCTGGGATTGCCTGATAAAAGGGGCTGTCGAACATGCACCTGTATCGGAGCAACCCATTGGGGGCTCCTTCAGGAGCGTGCGGGGCAACGTACGACAGTAAAATATTCCTGCACCTCGTTCTCATGGCTGACGGGAGCCTGTCCAGCGCAATGCTGGCGGCTTTGTCTAATTGCCCATTTCGCTGGGGCAGCCGGAGAATCTTCTCGTTCTCCTCCTCCTCGGCCGTGACATCCATTTCCAACTCGGCAGATGGCTTGGGCAGCCCGCAATTCAAGACGACCTCGTAGGCAAACTGACCGACTTTCTCGTCAAGAAAGATTACGTAGGCTCTGTACGTCCCTGGAACAAATGCCAAGACCTGAACTGTGATCTTGTTCTCGTCACCAGGGTTCATCTTGAGCTTGGTACTCTCTACGTGAAAAGGACTCCCCAAAATCTTCAGACACTTCTCCCTGTCTTCTATATCCTGTGCAATGGCCTCAGCGTCATCTTTCTTGTCTCCGCCAACTCCTCTCAAGCTGCTTGCTGCAGTCCCAACTCTCTTTTTACTTTTCTGCCTGGCAAGCGCAGACCCGAAGATCTGGGAAGGTAGAGGCATACTAATTCCACTGCTCTTGCTCATCCCCGGGGGGACAAGCAAATAAGGTGCAATTAGTTCCTGCTGCAGCTCGGTCAGCAGCACGCAGCTTTGCTCGTACGGATTCTTCACAATAATTTCTACAGAAGTAGGCTCGTAACACCTCGCCTCAACGTTGTAGGTATCAGTCGCCTTCAACTTTGTCACGGTGCTTTTGAGAAGGAAAACAAGATTGCTCGCCATCGGCCCGCTGTCTCTCTGGGCCCAAAATGTTATTCTTGCAGTCACGGGCTTGCTGAATCTAGGCGTTGCGGTGACGATGAACTGCGTGACCGACTTTGGGTCCAGACTGACCGAATCAGACTCCATGCTGAAGTCGCTGTTCCCCTCCAATGTAACAGCATACGTCACCGGCTTGTTTGACGGATTCGTCAGAGCAATGCTCTTCTTCTGGCTATCCCCCAGCACGCAGTTAAAGTCGATCGTCGTCTTGGGAATCAGCTGCGGCAGTGCTTGGTATAGATTCAACATGAACAAGACAGTCTGCCTGGTAGTCGGATTCAGCAAGTTCTCCATGGTCGCCCCCATCTCGATCCTGCACTTCTTCAGAACATCGACAACGATCTTCATGTTCGCAGTTCGAACCTCGCTCTTCTGTAGTTTTTCCACTTCATTGCACTTCACGAAGTCGGATAGCAAACCCCCCTCTTCCGTCAAAAATGGCAAGTGGTTCGCCAACAAGCTGCAGTAAACGCTTCCATCAGCAAAGTCACTGTCAAAGTTAATGATTCGCTTTTTCATCCCGCCGCCAAGATTCTTGTTCACGTGATAGCCGACCCATTTTAATAACGTGCACTCTCCGAGGGAGTAAATGTTGCTCCCTTCCAGTTCGCTGTCAATCGTCTTGCCTCCGTCTTTTCCCTTCTTGGTCGCCGGCAACAACACCCCGGGCAATTTGCTCAGACCAGCGGGGGTGACACGCCCTAACATAAACACACGAATTGCCTGGAACATCAGGCACGCCCAAGACTCTTTGGCAGTCGTGGCGTGCTTGCTCTCCCATGCCAGCTTACTCTGCTTTAACTGAGCTGCGGTCACCCTAGTGGGACCACTGATCGCCTCAGCTTCTCGGGCAGCGACAAACTGACTACGCTGCAAAAAGTTCTCCGCCTTGACCCCTGGCAAGAGCGCCCCATGGCTCTTCATGAAAACCAACAGCTCCTTGTATTGGCCCAATAGCTGGCCCAGCTGGTCGCCCTTAACGCTGGTGAGCTTTCTGATCTTCCCAGGGATCTTCTTGCCACACATAAACTCGATGGCATCGATTCCAGCTTTCCCGTCAGTGTCCAAAAAGTCGCCAGGAAAGTTAGCAATAGGGTTCAACATTACGTTGCAGTTCAGCCAGAACTTCAGCGAATCGACCTCTTCGCTAGGAAGCAAGTAGGCAGGCTCTTCAATGTTTACTCCTGCCTGCTCCCCTGCCTCCGTCTGTTCAAGCAAAGAGGACACGGTCAATGGAGGGATCTTGGGCTCCTTCTTCTTAGAGGCCGCTGCTGCCTCGGCCTCTTTCTGCTGTTGGCTGCCCCGCCTGTTGCTTTTGCTCTTGGCATTGCTCTGGGGTATCTGTCCACCGGCTTTCGCCAGCTCGTTCATTTCAATCTCGCTCTGGCGCCTCTTGCGAGCGCGGTCTACCTCTTTCCGCTTGTGCTCGAACTGCTGCATGGCCAAAACCTGCTTTTTGTCGTAGTAGCACACTGGGTTCGCTTCCATGGCAAAGTACCTATAGTTATCCGCGTAGGTCTGCAGAAAGCTGTAATTGGTGAAGATGCTGTTATCGCTGCACCCGGTTACTTTGATGCTGTAGCAACTGCCATCGGCATCGAAGAAATCGATTTTTGTGTGGAGACTTATAGCTTTTTCGCTCTTGAAAGACACAATGACGGGAATCTTGTCCGTTCCCAGTCCTATGCTCTTGCCCTTCGGGAACTCGACCTCCACAGGAACCTGGCAATTAATCGGTAGCTTGTGGGTAAGATCTAAGCTATCGTAGCCATCGTTGGCCACATGGAACAGGGCGCGAGACTCGACGTTGAGCGGGACTGCCGGCAGCAGGATTTCTTGGCAATCGAACACGATGCGTGGATATACACCGCTCCCGTTCAAAGACAGAACAAGATAAGGCCGCGAGGTGTCCTCCTGGTTCTGCAGATAGCAGGGCAACTCGGCCTCATAGTCAACATCTTCCTGGGGACTAAACGTGACACGCAAGGTCACCACCTCGCCGGGACTCAGTGTTCCCCGCTTAGGACTCACGAACCAAATGCTTGTCGATGTAATATTCCCTCCGACACCGGTAGAAACGGGCCTCGTAGAAGAATCGTCAATCTCCCAGGCCAGGCCCTCCTGGCTGTCGTTCGTAAAGGTTAACTCGCTCGTGTAGGGCATGCGGCGGCTTGGGTCGCGCTGCACCACTCTGTCTTCGAAGTCTACGTTGGTCGTGCTCATCAATAGCTTGGGCTTTAACCCGGTTGCTGTGACCTGCCTCCGTAGACTGACATCACTTTGAATGCCCTGAAAATTGAGTGGCAGGCCGAAGTCGTGGCTGTTGGCGGACGTAGGTTTGTACATTAGCTCAATCTCGAAAACACTATTGCTATCGATCGTGATCTTCCAGAGGTGGCAATCTTCGTCGTCCTTTCCGCTCTTGTATACTGGGTCGAGTGAGTTGATAGTTGTGCTGGCGGTTCCGTCAGGCGCAAACTGCCCTGCCATCGAGGTCATTATTTTCTTCTTAGGCTCCTGGAGACTGAAGTTTGGATATTTGCTCATGTCCATGGTGAGGCACCCAGCAATGTCGCCCTCGTTCTTAAGCGTCAGGGGGAGCCGAATGTTGCCACCGATGACGACCTTGCCGAAATCAAAATTACTCTGCTCAAGCGTGACGTTCGGGACGACAGCCTCCGCATTTATGGCACAGCGAAGTATCTTCCCTCCCCGAACCATAACACTAAAACCGATATCAGTATACTTGCGCGGCATGGGTGGTTTTATGGTCAACGTAAATTCTTGGAGAGCTCCAACAGGTATACGGACCTTCTCAGGCTTGCAGCTGATCCCTGAGCCGTCAGGAAAGCTGTCCGCGAATACTACCGCTGGATTCTTGCCTGTGTTCTTCAATTTTACCACGTGAGTCGACTCAATTCCAACCGCGAGCGTTCCACAGTTGAGCTCCTTCTGCGCGAACGAGCATTTTGCGTCTTGAAGATTTCCAACGATCTTTAGGTCGACGTCCTCTCCCCCTGGGACGTGGAGAGACAAAACCTCGCTGTTCTTGTAGCTTGGGCTTGGAGACCAAGTCACCTCGCACTCCGTCGAGCTGAAGGGCGGTATCGTACCACTATCAGGCTTTACCTGGAAAGCACGTCTGCTGGTCCAACTGTACTCGGCTGGAGCATTACCGGGGTTCTCAAGGGTGATAAGCTCGCTCATAGATGATTCCAACGAATTCTCGCTGAAATTCATGTTCAGCTCGCTGGTATTCAGATCGATCCGGACGGGTACCACCATGGCCAAAATTGTGAATTTGAAAGTGTGCTTCCCATTGACGACCCAATGCACAGTTTTCTTGAATTTTCCTTCATGGGGAGTGCTAAACTTGATGTCGAATCCCGCTGTAGCACCAGAGGGAATAACCTGAGATGCTGGGCTAGACTGCTCCAACTCAGGCTCCAATTTTCCAAGACTTACGAGGACGCAACGGGGGAGATCGTTGCTGATAGCGAAATTTTTAGCCTTAGTAGAGTTGACCACAAGCTCTCCGAAATCGATCACCTTGTGACTTCCACTGACGGCAAGCAGCTCTTGCGAGGATAATTCTTGGGCACAGTCCCGGACTTCAGCCTGGGTCGTTGGTTGGGGCTTGAATTTCTTCGTTATGAGCCTGTTCTCGTCCGCTGGCATCCTCGAACCGCTGCCCGTCGCTTGGGAGCCATCGAGAGGACGTTGCAGCCACAGAGGTTCGTTTGATTGAGGGAGGGCTGGAATGGGATCATCCGCGGGATCATTGATCATACCCAGGTTCGGCCCAAAGGGGTCGAAATTGCCAGATCCAAATTTGGACGCAAATTTCTGCTCTTTTTTCTTCGTTGCTTTCATCTGGCGCTCTTCCCGCGCTTTAGTCAAGAAGGTATCGTACTTCTTCTTGTGATCGGCAATCTCTGCCAACTTCTGAACGCTGAAAGTGTTTTTGACCTCCGCACTGTCGTTGGGCCCGAGTTTTGATTCGTCCCAGGCGCTGCTGACATTAAGATCAACGTCTTCCCAGGGTTGGGGTCGAACAAACTTGTTCGTCTCCTTTCGGGTCTTCTTCTCGGATGCCTTTTCAGATTTCACAAAGTTGAACTGAGGGCGAAAATCCCCCGGTATCATGTTGGGTCCCCCCACGAGGGTCTTCTTAGCGCCTTTCTTGGGGGCGGTTGCCTGACCCATGCAACGTATTGGGATGGTGGTGAGACCTTGAGCGATTGAAAGATTCATCAAAGCCTTCCGCTCCCCCATCTGCCCCGGAGCAAAGGATACGACGCAGGATTGCGACTGCATAGGAAGGAGAACGCCCTTGGGAGGTCTGGCCTGGAAGTTGGGTAGCTTTCCAAAACTATACGGTAGCTTCAGCTCGCTTGTGTTTTTGATTGTCAGCAATATGTCGCGTCGTTCGTAAACCGGACACTCGCCAAACCGCAGGCATTTCTGGGAAATCTCGATGTTTGGACGTACAGCCTTTCCTGTGCAAGCCAGAGTCAATTCCTTCCCGGCCTTGATTTCGCTGCCTTCGACGGAAACTTTCACGGCAAAGTTACGCGCAGGAGCATTTTCAGGCCCTGCTTTGTTCGCTCCGAACCCCCGCTGCTTCTTCGGCAAATTCGGGCTGAAGGTGAAGTCCACAGGAAGCTGTGCGTAGGGTTCAATAATACCCTCCGTGGGAGTGGCAGTGATGGTCTTGAAGATCGGATCATCGTCGTCCGTCGCATTCGTACCGGTTTCGCTCGCCGCATCGTCCCCCGCGTCGAAACTACTATCGTCATTAGCCCCGTCAGCCCTGTCCATGTCTTCCATCGTTGTCTTGTCGAGTTCCGTGTGAAGGGTGTAGCTAATGGACTGGGGACCATTGTTCACGAGAAGAGCTTGCACAGTCTTGGTCTGTCCGTAGATTAAACTACCGAAGGATAACGTTTCGCCCAGAGCCCCTCCATTGTCGACATGAACCAGCTCCAAGCTTTGCTCGACGACCTGTGCACTGATGTCAAATATCTTGCTCTCGCCTCCCTCAGTGACCACCTCGGCAATTGATCTAAACGGACCGAGCTCTGACCCCTCGAAGTCAATTGTCACATCCATCTTATTGCTGCCATCGGTGACATTGGTAACTTCGTCCCCCTCCATTCGGCCATCGCCATCCAAATCAACGTGCTTTTTCCCGGGCCCGAGAACACCTTCCGAGGGGGTAATCTTAATTCCGGCATTTTCCTTGTAGTTGATCTTGAACTTGCCTTCCTTGCTCCCCTCGTTAATGAGAGAAACCCGCTTACTAACGGGAGCGCCAACAGCGCAGAATCCAAGGTTACAAAGAGAGTCAAAGGTGATCTGGGGAGAGGGACGCAGGGCTGTCAATGGGATGACAACGCGAGTGTTTTCGCTTACGACCGTTATGCTATCCGTATAACTTTCCTGCTCTTTGTCATCATCCGTCATCTGAAACTCAACCTCGGCTGTAGCGGTTAGGCCACTTGCCAAATCCCCCTTGACCTCGTAAAGCAGTTTAAAGTGAGGAGAAGATGGAGGAAGGATGCGGATTCGGCGATTTCTCTTGGCGGTGTTTGTATATTGGAACGTCAGAGCATACAAAAGATTCGGCTTCACAGAGGGGAAGGTAATAGCAGGCGGGAACACTGTGACCTCATTGGGCGGTTGCTTAGGGGGCATAGGAGGTTGAGTTACCATTGCATTTTTGCTGCTAAAGAAACCACGAGAGGTCTTTCCCTGCTGTGTACGAGAAGATTGTGATTTCTGCGGGGTGGGTGCATCAGAAGAGCTATCACTGACGCCATCATCCATTACCCCCATGGCAAAGTTTGGGATGTTGTTCGGAGTTGGTTGTGGATAACGGCAGGGGTAGGGAAAAGGGACAACGGGTAGCGGGGGGAATAAGGCGGGTCTGTAAGCGACCAGTTGGCGTCTGAAGGGTTTATTCGGGGGTTTAAGTTTAAATTGGGCCCCTGCAATTTGAGGATGATTTTTAACAGCGCGTTTCGTTTTCGTTTGTTTTTTTTTTTGTTTGGGGTCATTTTGGTCAAGTGAAAGGTTCATTTTTTAACCCTTTAACTTTGAAAAAAAAACTGCTTAAATTTAACTTTCGTTTCCCCCG
>Ga0115556_1000810_pt1 | contig 21267 bp, 15 predicted proteins | sample COGITO_mtgs_1104_5_FD_87282 | JGI IMG/M metagenome (GOLD analysis project Ga0115556, IMG submission 87282) | Pelagic marine microbial communities from North Sea - COGITO_mtgs_110414 | ecosystem: Environmental > Aquatic > Marine > Epipelagic | place: Germany:Helgoland, sampling site Kabeltonne... | reverse complement strand
GTTGAGTCGTTTGTCACAGTTCGTACAGGCTGATCACTCTAATGTGCGTGGTGAACGCGTGTACACATGAATAGTGTTGGAAGGTGGTGGGAGTGGTGTAGGGGGAAAAGGATGATAGGGGAGGGGGTGTAAGCGATTTTTCGAATGTTCTCTCGAGTTTAGGCAGGAACGCGGTAGCTCTGCGGGATATATAAGCATATCTTCCCGTTTAAGACAAAATTCTCACCTTCATGCACGTCACTTCTCGACGCCTAGTGACAATTACGGTCTGACCTCAAAGAACAAGACCAGGAAATCCAAAGGAAGTCGGGTTATTTGTGACGTTTCAACGTTTCGATTTTTCCAATTTTCTTCCACCTACTAGATAAGACTACAAATATTACTTTAAAGAGTTTATTCGAAGCGCGATAACGTGTTAGCGCTAGAAATAGAAAAGAGGAGAAGGTGGAAAGCATCTATATAGCGAATGAAGGGCCTGTAGCCTCCTAGACGCACGCAAACACCAAACTAAATGCTCCAACTGGCGTACTGCATCGTCAAACACCGATTATTGAACTTTATAAGGCAATTGATTGGACCAGGAGCCCACACCCCCCCAGAAAGAGAAAGGGCCACGAAGAGAGGGGAAGCTTTTTCGGCTCATGATTTATCAATCCGCGTAAAGGCTGTCGTTTGGGGCTATCTATAACCTCACAGATCGATTGGGGCTATCTTTAATCTCACTCACCGGTTCTTTACTACACGCCCCCGTGACTGGTGGGTCCTTTGTCTTCCCCAAATCAGTCAATTAAAAAAACGCGATTAGCGCACTCTGTGCTTATCCTACGTTTTAATTAACTACTCCTGACCACGACACTCGCTTCAATCCCCTCAGGGGGAATAAGAAACTTCAAGGTCATGGCAACCTTGCCATTGCGGGGTATTCTGTTGCCCTTCTTCCGTCTCCAGTCGGGTGTGTGGGGGGAGAATTCTCGAAGCTTCAACTTCCCCTTTTTTGCAGTTGGGTGCGGAGAGATTAAGATGGTGCGACGGTGTAACATCCGTCTTCGCCATGTGTCATTCCACTAAAACGAGCTACTCTCCAATCTTTCATAACCACTCCCACTGGGATAAAACGGTGTCAAGAGAGAAATGATGGGGCAATTGAAGAGAAAAATGCCGAATCTCTTCTTTATGTAAAAAGCTAGCGTAGCAGTATTTTTAGTCATTCATTAGCACTCGTCCGTATTCTCGTCGTCATCATCATCAATAGAAGCCTCAAAACCATCTGCTTGGCCTTTTTTGTGTGCTGATAATGACCCCCATAGCGTGTGCATGAGAACACCGAGTCGCAAGTCCATCTCTGCGATTTCAAAGCCGACATCTTTAATTGTCTTTTTAATGTTGACGAGTTGTTTCGTATCTGACATGCTCTCTCCGCGATTGCTGAGTTCATTTTTTATTTCAGTGCAGTCGTCAGCAACATTGGCAAGGGTATCTGCGGTTGTTGCGAGAGCCTCGGAGAGTTTTGAGTGCCTCTCTCTTAGCTCTGGCACCATTCGACTGTCTCTCACGTATTCATCGACGAGGGTTTTCACCGCCCTGATATTTTTCACGTTCCCTTCCCCCCTTTCAATGCGGTCGATTTCTTCCTTGAGCTGCCTGTGCAAGCTCTCCATTGAGGCTTCCGATGATGAGTACTTCTCAAAGAGGGCAAGCTGGTTCTCTGCGTTTTCCAGCCTACTCCCCCAACCACCCCTAATGTTCTTGGCGACTCTCAACCTCGGTCCGACCCGCTCCAACTCCATTCTCCACTCGTTGGCATCCAAATTGCTTATGACCATCTCTCTCTGACTCCCCCCGAAAAAATGTTCCTCCACGGAGGTCGCTGCCTGTCTATTGAAGGCACCCTCATCATCACCATCATCGAGTGCGTCCACCTCATCTTCGATTTCGTCGTCGCTCCCTTCCGCTTTCTCCTCCTCCACCTCTACCATCTCCTCATTGTTCTCCCTCACGATTTCCCCCTGCCTAAATCCCCGTTTTTCAAGCACTTGAGGGCACAGCCACTCCAAAATTTCACAAACGCCTTCTCCAAAGCCAGGAGTCAAGTTCATTGGAGAGATTCGCGAAGCCGACTCATCACTGAACCCTGCCCTGTTGACCGCCCTTAGAAGTTGGGTAGCAATTGCATTGGGGGCTTCCGTTCTTATGTCCGCAACATCTAACAAATCAGTGTGCCCCATCTCTGATAGTAAGTACTCGCAGCAGAGCAAAAAGTCGACGAATTGCGAGTGACGGTTTAAATTTCCAGCCCCTCCTCCATTTTCTAGGCTGAAGTGAGTACGTAGAAGGTTGGGCCGTCCACTTGCCTCCAACCGCTCAGGATACTGAAGCAATGTCAGCATGGAGTGTATAGTCTCCATCCTATCGGTCAAGCTACCTTTTCCCATTTTCGTTCTTGACGTCGCGTCGGTATCATTATTACTGCTTCCCCGACGCTCTCTTCGCGGTTCTGGGTTCGTCTCATCGTTGGCTGCGAAAAGCGTTTTGGCTGTCATATCTTTGTAATCCCCAGCTTCTTTGTTTGTTTCATGATTGTTGTCTTTATTTTTGTATATTTTGCTCCGACTCGCAGACCCCCTTTGGGACCGACGCGAGTCTTTCACACTTTCACCGCCACTCCCATTTCTAGACCCGTTCGATCCACCGACTGGTCTGGACAATTCATCAGCGGGGGTGCGGTGGTTTTGGTCGCTGTTGCTGTTGCTATTAGGTTCGGCAAACCGGAGTTTGCTGTTGGTCTTAGGTGGAGTCGTGTTGATGTCTTGTTGCTGCTGTTTTCTATTGGATGCGGGCGGCGTACCGCTTCTTGCTACTTCTTCGCCGTTCTTATCGTTGTTGTCGTCGTCATTGTTGTCGTCATCGTTTCTGTTTTTTTTTTTGCTATCATTGTCGTCCTTTCCTTCTGCCCCCTTCTCTTCCCCTCCTCCATCTTTCTTGTTCACAGCGGCAGCCGCTATCTTCTTTGCCTTACTAGCCGGCGGGTTCTTCATCTTAACATTTTGCGGGGGTTGGTTCTGTGTTCGAATTCTCATTGTCTGGGCAACTTCACAGGTCGCGGCAAGATCGGGGCGTTGGCTCGGCTCGGTCGAAATCATAGCATAGGCAAGCCGTTTTAGTTCATCGGAGTATTGTTCCGGAAGGGGCTGGTAGTCGCCCTTCGAAATCTTTTGAAAGAGAGAGTAAAGGTTGAGGCCTTCTGATTTGAAGGGCGACTTAAGCATAGCGAGCTCATAGAGCAGACAGCCAAGTGACCATATATCACTCTTCCAATCGTAGCCGTCGCCACGAAGCACCTCCGGGCTCATGTAGAGTGGCGTTCCCACTTTGCTGTGCGCCTCCATGGTGTGCTCAGAGAGTTCTCGGCCAAGACCCAAATCACCAACCTTGACAGTTCCATTCAGTGTGAGGAATATATTCGCTGGCTTCAAATCACGGTGCATAACGCGGTGGCTATGCATATGGCGGATAGCCTCGCAAATCTGCGAGAAATATTTCCAAACAACTCTTTCGTCAAAGTGCATCTCACGCTCCTGGGCCTTTCGGATTTGTCGTTTAAGATCTCCAGCAGCTGCCCATTCAAATACTATGATCAACTCGTTACCGTCTATGAAAGCGTCCAAGTAACGAATAACGTTTTGATGCGGTTCCAAACCCTGAAGGAGCCGCACCTCCTTCAACGTCTTTTCTCTTGATTTCTGGTCCATCATATCGATTGAAATCTTCTTCAGGGCTACTAGCTCGTCGTCTGACCGGCGCTTTGCGCGGTAAACAATCGCGAACTTCCCCTTACCGATGGGTTTGATGATCTCATACTTGGACTCGACGGACTCTTCGTTGATCATTTTAGGTTGACAACTTTTTTGAAAAACAAATTGTTTATTTGGGGGCGCCGAGATTCGATTTGGATATTGGAGGAAGGGTCTGTACCCAGTAAGGATTAATTAAACGAGTCAAGAGGCCGACGACGTTGACCCCCGTCTGTCTTACAATTATTTTAATGTTGACAATAGTTAGGTGATAGAAAACTTGAATTTAAGGGGGGGGATTTGAGTTCAGACCAACTCGGGAGAATCCCCACAACTTTGCAATTTTGAAATTACTATTGCTGACGGGCCGATATCAGCACCGCGTGGGACTGAACGAGCTCCCAGACTGCCAATAGCCTGGGACTTATAATAGAAAAAATTAATTTTACTCGATCCCTAAGCTTCATACCGAACAACTCCACTCCCAACATTCCACCCCCAGCATCATCTCAATCCTCTCCGGCAACGCTACCTCTGGATTTTCCGCCAACACCGTGACGTACACATCCACAGACTCAAAAAACCCCACAAAATGGTCGCTTCTCCTGTGAAAACAAAGAGCATAACTAATGTGGCAACAAAGAAGAAGATCAAGACAGGGTCAATCTATGAAAAGGAGACAATGATTGAAAACCTCCCCCGTTTGCCCTTCACTGCAACTTTTGATAACGCACTTCTGACGCTCAAGCTTTGTACTGGAAGAGGTGATTTGAATTGCGTTTTAGAAAAGTGGTTTGATCCTATCAAAGAGCATGATGAAGCTGTAAAAAAAGTGGAGGAGCAAGGTGATTATGCTCGGGAGCTGAGCAGAGTGTACAGCAACGAAGCTCGGACGTGTAGAAATTGGGAGACGGTTTGGTTGATTATGAACGAACGGCCCGAAGAGTTGGAGGAATACCAACATTTGAAGAAAAAGATGAAGGATTTTCATGAGGTTTATGAATCGATAAAAGATGCAAAGGCGAAAGTAGAGGCTGAGCAGGAATGGAAGCGCTTTAAATTCTTGGAGCCACGGATGGAGCGGTTGATAGATATGCACGAGGCACTTTTCCAGATACGAGACCAGAAGCAAACAAGCTTCGCGCGGTCACAAGAGGCTGACAAAGAACTGGAAAAACTCAAGGAGCTTGAGAAGCTCGGTGCCGACAAAATATCAAATGATCACGTTGTGGCAGACGAACAAAGGGTCGGTGTTGCAGAGTTATTTCCCACCGTCCAACTCGGTTACATAGTAACGAGCGTTAACGGAAACAAATGTGAGGACTTGCCTTTCAAGGATATCATGGACCTCATATACGAGAACTTTCCTCCTCACACATTGGAATTGAAACGTTACGACTACCGACGTGATATCGCTAGCGGTGAATGGCTCTCACTTCAAGAGCTGCGAGACCAGAAGAAATACGTCGAAGATCCGCGTCTTGTGAGGAGCTTCTTTGTTGACACGTGCCGGAAGGGTCTCGTCGATGACATAGCTATGAGACTCAGGCGCGGTGCTGATATTAACAGTTACGATGCAAGCACAGGAATGACTGGCGTCCACGTAGCGGCTGGTAATGCCCACATTGATGCGATGCAACTTCTCGTAGACAATGGAGCTGACATAGATGCCAAGGACAGGAACATGGAAACGCCATTGCTTCTCGCCACTCGAACAGGAAAGATAGATTCTGTTAATTTCTTGATAAAGAATCGTGCTAATATCAACGCCAGTGACAGGATGGGACGAAATGCACTCATGTTCGCCATCAAGTCGAAGGATCCCGATCTTGTTCGCCTAATGCTCAACTACAAACCCAACGTCCATGCTATCGACAAGGAATGGGGATGGACGCCTCTTCACTATGCAGCGCATTCAGGTAGCATCGAACTCTGTGCTGAAATAATGGATCGTGGCGGAGATGTGTATAAACGCTCTTCTAAAGAGAAGAACACTCCATTGGATGTCGCGGTGGCTAACGATCATACTGACGTGATTTACTTTTTTAGAGAGTTCATTTTCAGTGAGCCCGCACAGTGCATCACCCCCGACGATGATGTACAAATTTGGCTGGGAAGAAAAGATGGTACTTACCCGCTGTGGTGCAGCAAGATCGGCTTCGGCGCAATTTTATCAATTTTTGTTGGCGAGCGTCCACGAAAAAGTTACTGGCTTGACGACGAATGGGAGATTAAGCACAAGATTGTACAAATCGAAGGGAACGCCCTCGTACCCATCAAAGATCACGAAGAAGGCGAGGGAGAATGGGAGCTTATCCTCACATTTCTAAAAAGTAGTTTGGAATTTATTGACGAAGCCCTGGCCGAGAAAAGAGTTCTTCTCGTTCATTGTGATGACGGCGTATCGTTGTCACCAGCTGTCCTGGCAATCTGGCTGTGTACAAGAAAGCGCTTACGCATAGATGTTGCCATCGAGCTCGTGACAAAAGCAAGGCGAGATGTAAAATTCAGCAAGTCGCTCCAGCGAGCGCTTCGTAAGTTCCAGGAGGAAATTGATAAACGCAAGTTGAAACGGCTGAAGGATAAGCTGAAAAACAGTGACATTGTAGGACTTTGCTTTTAAAAACAATATTCTTGCAAGGTAATGAAAAGATATGCTCTTTGCCAAAAAACAAACAGCTACCAGGTGTTACGCCTTTTTTCATTCATATACTTATTGAATAGGAATCGAACTGTCGCGTCACGCGATTCCATCATCATCATTTGTTTGGCATTAGCACCAGGTTTCCACTAGGCCATAACCCCATTCTTTGCAGAGTCCAACCCTTTGTTTCCGTCGTCACGTCTATGGCCTTCATAGGACTCTCGTTCTTGTCAAATAGAAACCATACCCCCTCGACAAGTTTCTCGAAAATGACTGTCCCAAATCCCCCGCACCAATGCAAAACGTCCACCAGGACATCATCGCTTGCAAACCTTCTCTGAACTATCTTTCCACCTAAGCTTAGCTTAACGACGCACACCTGACCATATCCAGGTTCAACAGGGCATGACTTCAAATGCTTCGTTCTTTCCTCATCTTCTCTCTCGACATTCGTCCCACCTCTACCCTCTACAATATCAGCCACGGTCCTTTCAAAAACGATTTCTCCCTTCCTCTTGAGATACTCCTCCGACCCTCTTACAACCTCTAATGAGCTTTTCCCCATCCAAATTCGAGCCATATCTACATTGCCTGCCAAAATTAGCAGATTTCCCCTTCGTTCAAACCCTACAGCCACCAACAAATCAACCGCTCCAGGAGCGCCGCTCAATGCTCGCTCGAACGCAGGGTTTTTCATGTCAATTTTTCTGTATCGCTGATTTGTAGGATCACCCGACAAAGCCGAAAGCGTCCGGATAAGTGTATCGACTGCGGCAGGATGAGTTGCAAGACGCCCACTGCAACGCTTTATCTGCTCATCAATCGGTTTCTTCTCCATCGCCTTCGGAACCTTCACATGGGGGTGATCCTTCTTCAGACGGGCCGTCGGGGATAACTTTTTTTTTTCCCCCCCCCCCCCATCCAGTCGGCTGAGCGCTGCTGCAGCCGCATTGTTATTGGATGCCGAGCGACTCTGATTTTGAACCGGGAAATCTCTTGCTGCCTGCTTTTGTCTTTTGCCATTGTCAATCTTCTCAGATTTCAATGATAACTTCAGCGCTCTACTAAGGTCGTCGTCGTCGTCGTCGTCGTCGTCGTCGTTGTCGTCTTCGTCTTCATTGTCGTCAACGATACCATCACTCAAATTCACAACAGTAGGCGCCGGTCTAGACTTCGAAGTGGGTGGCAAAGCTGAGGGTGTCGTGTGCTTTTCCTCAAAGGCATTGTTCGTGAGCAGAAACTGCACTGCCTGTTCTATGTTGTCGTTGCTGGCCTCAAGCGCCACTTTCGCAGCGCTCAGAGGAAATCCCATTGCTGTCAGGGAAGCGAGTCCTGACATGGCTCTTGTGTACGTGTTTCTTTGTTCTTGCTTCCACCTTCTGCACGCACTTTTTCGCTCCCGTTCACGCTCTGACGGAAAATCACACACGCGTTGAGGCGGGAAATACACAGTTGCGCGTGATGATACAATTTTCTTTGTGTTACAATAGTGTTAGCCAAAGACAGGGCTTCCTTAATCACATTTTTTACAATCAAAATTACAAATTACACAGGCAGTAAATCAACAAATCTCGTTTTACGCGGCAACAGCCCCCCCCCACATCCATTCTCCCGACGATCCCCCACCCAAGCAATTTAGGACCACTAGAAATCACCCCCGAATGGACCGGCTTTCCGAATTCCAGAGTCTCACGAATACCCTCTCTGCGACCCCTTCATCTTCCCTACCCACCCCCCCCCTTCCGCCAACTCCTAATCCTCCACCTATAACATCGCTAAAATCTTTCCACGAATCTGCTGCTTCTGTGTCGCTTGGTATTGCAAATGTGTCCAAAAGACTCCATACCCTCTCCTCCATGGTTCGAAAGAAGTCGATGTTCAACGACAAGACAACTGAAATCAACAACCTCGTTGTCAGCATAAAGTCCGACATCGAAATTCTAAACACGGACTTGGAGAGATGCCAGGTGCTCATGAACGAAACCAAGAAGCATCGATCGATAGGTGGAAAAACCTCTCAAGCTTCGTCGCACACCTCCACAATCTTCCAAACGTTAAAGTCGTCCATACTCGACAAGACGACCAGTTTTAAAAACGTTCTGCAGGAACGTACAGAGGGTCTGCGGGAGGTGGACGAGAAGAAGAAAGGATTTGGCAGTGGGAGCGCAGGTGTAAATCGGTTGGCCATGGGAAAATCGCAATTGTACGATGAGGACTCTGCTAAAAATTACGCTTTGAAGATGGGGACTCCCGTAAAGTTGACGAAACCCCCCCCAGCGGCAACGAAGGGGTCAACACTTGCACCAACAACTTTCAGAGAAACGGCCGGAATGCACCATCGTTCCCCTCCTTCCACTTCCACTTCCACTTCCACTTCCACTTCCAATTCCAATTCCAATTCCAATTCCTACTACAGCAGCAGTAATCCTATAGCGATGCCAACCTACTCAAATTCTCAATACAATTCCGAGCTGTCATCACTATCTCATCTGAATGACAACACCGGAAGTTCATTATCCTCTTTAACACCCTATGAAATCGAGCAGAATGAACTAGAAGGCGGCGGGTCCTCACAGTCTCAGCTACTCCTCCCGAACGGCAATGAATATTACAACGAGCGTGCGACGGCAATGGGACAAATCGAGGTGAGGGAAAGCTGCCATCGCGGAAGAGCTCTCTCGCACCCGAACAGGTATGTTTTAATTTGTCACTCACGACCTTTCTTGCTTGTTGCAGAGTCACATTGTCGAGCTGGGCGGAATATTTAACCGTCTCGCAGGTATGATCAGTGAACACAGCGAGATGGTAACGAGGGTCGAGGAGAATGTAGACGACGCTACTGAGAACGTGAACAGCACGTTGTTACAGCTCACAAACACACTCAACTCACTTCGAACAAACCGGATGCTAGCGGCTAAAGTTTTTGGAGTGGTTGTCTTCTTCATAATAATGTTCGTGATGCTTATCGCCTAGTGAATAATGAAAGCCCTGTAAAAAAGACGAAACGTCGGCAAAGATAACGAGGGAATATTTTATGCAACAAACGGCATTTAATTTTTGGTGCTGCATAAATTTAAATAGTCCTCTATGCACTCTATCCTTCCATTTCATCTTCCCGACAGATAACATTGTCCAATAAATCTTTGAACCCGCTGACAGCACACAAGAAGGCATTGTCATTCTTTCCATGAATTCGACTTGCGCCACCTAGACTCAATACTCCAACAACTTCACCACTATTATTAAAAGCCGGACCACCGGAACATCCGTTGAAACTGTTGCAGTCAAGGAGCAAATGCTTCTGTGTCTCCTCCGAACTTGTTGAGCCGGGGAACTCTTTGATCTCTTGTGGATTCTGCCCGTGCAAATTACCGAATCCGATGAGACGGACAGGCGTGTTACGCTTAACACGACCGTTATTCAATTTGAGCTCACCAATGCAGGAATCTGTGATGGGAAACGTGCAGGGAGTGTGTCGTTTCCCCTCTACGGTTTCGACCACACGTTCACGCAATTTTAGCACAACAATATCGATGGGCATCATATCTTCACTTCTCTTAAAAAAATAATTTTGCCCAGCTTTTTGTACCTCTTCGCCTACAATTGAAGCGTCAAAGGCGTGCCTATCAAATATGGCCGAGCTCACATTTTCATTTTTGCAGAAAACTTCAACGAATGCATCGTAGTTTTTGACCCGGTGCCCGGCAATTGATCCAGTTTCATTCAAATATAGGTCACACACAACGTGTGACGCGGTTACAATCAGGCCTCGCTCCTTACTGACGAAGAACCCCGTTCCCCACGATACCTCATTTCTTCGGCGCCCTCGGACCCGGAGGAGGACGCAAGCCTCCTCAAGCTCGCTCGATTGCACGAGTCCATTTAAACTCGTATCTGGGAAAAAGTGGTCTGGATTAAATTCCGCGGCAGGGTGCAAAAATGTCATTCCAATGTTATGCTGCTTGTCGCAAGTCATGTTTCCCAATCTTTCTTTGACATTTTCCCGAATTAGATCATATCGAAAGCTCTCCACATTCCAAAGATAGTCCTCGTTCGCCAAGCATTGGTGACAAATCGAGTAACTGGAAAAAGTCAATCCGCTGTAATCCCTCAACACCGATAGCACCGCGGCGTTGACAAGTTCAAATCCTAGGTCCCAGATCAGCTTCCCCCGATCCTCAATCGGTCCGGTGGCGCTTACAATCAAGGTCGGCGAATTAGAGTCAACGTCAACGTCAACGTCAACATCAACGTCAACGTCAACATCAACGTCTACGTCAACGTCAACGAAGTCTTTCGAGGGAAGCTCCAGAAATATCTCAGCCAGCATATTATTCGTTCTTCCCGTTCCCTTGACACTGCACTTAAAAAATGTTGGCCAAATCTTCATTTCAATAAGCACCAATTCGCTCTTCTGCAAATCACAAAGAATTTTCCCGACGATGCGCTCGAAAAGTCCAGGTGGCTGGTAGTGAAAAACGTACTTATTCGCAAGCACGATCCGCTTGAAATCATTCACGTTTACTTTGTACGACCAGAGATCATTATTCTTCTCTGATTTATCTTGAGCACTGAGCAGCGAAGGCAAAAAATACGCACTGTCGTTCTTCTGACTTTCATTGAGAAAGATGTCAGAGTCAAACTCACTCAGCGGTACAATGACATGGAAGCGGCTGAGCAGCGACTTGAGAAATTTGCGATTCCTCTTCGTTCTCTCGTCATTTTCGGGCAGGTATTGTCGGATCCTGTGCGGAAATGATAGTAGTATTATGTGAGCGATAACGTAGCGACGACGAATCTAAAACGAACCAAATGTGAACCCAAAGCAAACCATCCGCATCCGCACACACAAAAAGCAAAACTTACATTGGATCCGAGTTCCAGAGTGCGTCGATTTCTTCATCAAAAATGACCAGGTCACGCTGCTCTTTTTTCCTTCCGCCCGGTTTCTTCCTTAGTTCTTCTATGTTTTTCTTAAAGTTTTTGTGGTCCAATAGCGTCCTAATAACCAGCATCAGCCAATTGGGTTCGATGATGACGAATTTCTCCTCCGGAGCATTCTGACATAATTCAGTGATACGGCCGCTGGTATGACTAATCGAAAAGCATGTGCTAGACAGCGAGTCAGTCGATGACGTCCTAGAGACGCTAGAGCTTGTATTTCTTAGCAGCACGTTCTGCTCCTCCTCGTAGACGGCAACACTACTGCTAGGGAGAAGGACATCCTCACCAAAATATAAAATGCTGCCGTTGTCATTTAAGTTGACCAGAGCGTCAGAGAGATTCAGAATCCCTTCTTCATTATTGCCGAATCGCTCGTCGCCGAATCGCTCGTCCCTTTGCCTAGCGAGATCGAGCATCTCAGAAAAAGAGACGATTGGCATCCTAGGGGGAGACACCTTTTCTTTGTTTCGTATGTCGCGGACCAGTTGACCCACGATGTCGATTGCCAGAGGTATCGAAGCGAAGAGATCGGGAAAAAGTTTGGGCGTGGCCATAGGATGGCCAGAGTCAGGAGAGTCTCGGGAGTGTCCTCGGGTAGCAAGCGAAACAATATGGTTTTTCAACTTATTAAACTTTGAGGAGAGACTACTATCCCATGAGAGGATTTCTTGACCGCAGACTGATATATCGTCAAATTGGATTCTGGGACGGGATCCGAGTGCCTGTTTGAGCCGCATCGCCCGCTTGGTACCGTCCCTACCTTCCTTGGACAGCAACTCAAGTTCTTCAGTCAAGATTGCAACTCTATTCTCCTCGTTTCTTTCAAGTTTCTCTCTCAGTCTATTCACCCTCCTCTCAACCTCTTCGTCAGATAATTTGGACAAGCGGCGGTCAGAGTCAGAGTTGGGCCCTACAAGTTCCTTGTAGTGATCATAGATTGCGTCAGCAAATGTAAGCACGGGTAAGATCACTGCGCCAGGTGCAGACGCCTGGATAGTGTCAATCCATCGTTGCACGTTGTCCTCGATCAAGATGTCGAGTTCCTCGTTCGCATGGGCTTCATCGGAAATTTGATGTTCTAGGCCTGGGTTGGTGGTGACCTGATCACCCTCAGCGAAGGAGTTGAAGTGTTCGCTCTCGTCACTGTCATCGCTGTCATCACCACAGTCTTCGATGCCACCCGAATCAGTAACTACTCCCCCCTCTACTGTGCGATCCACTGAAAAATAAGTCTTCTTGCACAACGCTCCCATATCCCATACGACGATGTACATACTACCACGATTAAAGTACAACTCATGCGTGGCATGGTATCGTTCCGTCTGGCCAGCAAAGTCCCACACCGTGAAACGAATCTTGCCGTCACCCATCTTGCCTGTACTCATGCTTTCCATCTCGGCACCCTCCACCTTCCAGGAGGAAATTTCAACATTAATGGTACGCTCGTCAAGACGAGTTTTCTTCCCACCCTTCCGGAACTTGGATATCAGGGTTGTTTTCCCCATAAGCTGGTTCCCCACAAACATCAAACGGAGCTTGGTGTTTGTCGCCTGCGTGGCCGCCTCCGTCGTCTCCATCGCTTCGGTTCTTTGTGCGGCCTCCATCGTTTGCTTCTGTAGTAGCTTCGCAGCCGCCTTCTCCCTCTTCTTCATTTTTTTTTTGACCTTCCTATTTTCGTCCTCTTTCAAACTAGTATAGTACCTCCTCATCGCACGCAGGCCTCCATTTACCGCGCTCATAGGTGGCTGCTCTATGGAATTATTCGCGACAAATAGCGTGTGAAGACCGTATCCCTTTCCCTTCGTTACCAACAACTCCTCAGGCACTTCGCGCAGTAAATTGTTCTCTAAGTCGAGCTCTCGAAGGCTCCCCGAAGCCAGGTGGCACAAAAAGCTGGAAATTCTCGATATCTGATTGAATCGCAGGTTGATGTGCTTGAGCTTTGGACAACTAGTCGGAATGTCTTTCACATCGAATTCGTCACCAAAATCTGTCAGAGAATTGTTGTATAGATCCAGGCTCTCAAGATTTGGCATCCCAGAAAAAAAAGATTCGGGGAGGGAGGTCAGCTTATTCGAGTGCAAAGATAGCGTCTTCAGGGCGGTACAGAGGGAAAAGGGGGACGGAGTTGGAAGTTCCGCAATCGATGTCATCGAGATCTCGAGCTTCGTCAGAGATTCCCACCCTATCCTTCCGAAACTGAAAGCGAGAGGAAGAGCTTTTATGCCTTTTCGGTTGTTATTCAAAGTCAATTTGGAGACGTGATAACGAAGGGAGTCAACCTCAGAGAGCAGAGAGGAAAGCGACTCGAAGGACTCTGTAGATTCCACAAGGGAGGTCAAAATGATTTTTAATTGCTTCGACTTGTTGTTGCATGCGGGTGGTTGCAGTGCGTGTTTTCTCTTGTAATGCTGCTTCTGTTGCTGCTGCTGCTGTTGTTGTTGTTGTTGTTGTTGTCGTTGTTGTTGTTGTTGTTGGAAGGATGGCAAGGTGAGAGGAGGTTCTGAGGGTGGAATTGACACGGACTGGGGATCTGAGCTGGATGTCTCGTCGGGGATATTCTTCCGCCGACCAATTTTCTCCTTCGTCTTTTTTCTCTCTAGCGCTCGCTTCTCACTGTTGGCAATTTTGGGAGTACCCGTAGGAGGGGGCGATACGGGAGGGGGGGACTGGCGGCCAACTTTAACCCTCGTCTTCTTTCTTTCCGCCGACGACCGTTTCTCGATGCTGGGAGGAAACCTAGGCGGTGTAGAAGAGGGAGAGTGCAGAGGCGGCGCCTCGGGAAGACAGCCGTTCTTGTAGTCCCAACGCGCAATTGCACCCATTACTTCTTGACTAACACCGTCGTCCAGCTTACTGAAATGCTCACTCCTCCTAAGATCCGACCAAATTGATTCTTTCGGGTCAGAATCCTGCAACATTCTCCATTTCGAAACATCGACATTGTACGCGAGGTACCCATCACTGTTTTTATCATTGTTGTTGTTATTCACTTCATCATCATCATCATCATTATTGTACTTGTATTTATTGTTATTGTTATTGTTGTTATTGTTGTTATTCTTATGGTTGTTTTCATCATGAGGGTGGAGATCCAATGGATCAAACATTATAATGCCACGATCCATGGCTACAACAGCAGCAGCCTCGTTATTGAAAGGAGACGTTGCCCGTGACGATTCCTTCGACGAATCCTTACTAGAGGGCGATAAGAGCGCCGAGAGACCAGACGTTCGCTTGCTTTTGTTGTCACCCACACTTGAGGAGCGCTTCATTCCTATGGTTAGGGAAGGATGGTTGCTACTGCCAGAGATGCGCTCCTCTATGTCACAGGCAGTCTCGAGAAAACCCCGGGTGTGAGGTGACGTAGCGCAGTACCCATCGTCTTCATCTATCGAAGGTTTCTGCAGGATGTTCAGGGTCATATCAGCCTCATTCGATTTCTTCAGAGGCTGACCACGAAACGAAGGTATAGGATGTCCTGGCATGCTAAAAGCACACGCGCAGATTTTGTGGATGGTTGGGTCAAGTCTTTTTTGGCGAGCCTCTCAATCAATCTTTTTGTTGCCCCCCCCCCACTACATACAACATGACAATGAAACTTGTCGTTGTTTTGATAGCTGCGATATTGATTCAGTCAATTAGTTTGCACGCTTTTACGCACTCCTTTCTCCCAATACGTTTGCAATCATTGTCAACGTTGCATGCTACCTCACGCTCATCATTGCTGCCGAATTCAGTAGCTGATTCTGCGCAAATAGCCTCTGCTAGCCTCCTCCAACACTTGGAAGATCCGGGTGTCCTATTGCCATCGAGAACATCAATAAAATTTGATACTAGGAGCTACGACGAGACCTTCACAATTAGCAAAGAGACAGGGGAATTTTGCAGGAATTTTGTCGCCTCGCTCACGTCAACTCACGAAATGAACGTCCGAATCTATTTTCCTGACGAGGGGACTGCAGCGTTAATGCGGCGGGACTGGGAAGAGTTCAAGGACGACGATCGCGTGCGCATGACTGGATTCTCTCGTAGCGGTGTCTCTACTGCCACTGACGATGATGTCTGTATATTTTACTGTCCGCTTGCCTCTGAGTCCGACCAGTTAGAGAAGGTCCTGCTTAAACTGGAAGATACATCTTATGAGGGGAGGCTGAAGACTTTAGTTTTTATGAATGACGAACTCATAGACATGGGGGTTACAGGGCTTGGATTAAACGGAAGGTTGTTACGGGAACGATTATGTGAGTAGAAGAGGGCTCAAGACTGGTACATTTTTGCTACAAAAAATTGATAACTAACAGCCATGAATAATGATCAATACTTTTCGCGGTCGGCAGTATCAACTCTCGTTCCAGTGTACACTCTGAAACAGCTCCCCTATGGCACTCTGACAAAGGCCTACCCAAATGACTTTACATTGTGGAAGGCCGAACCCGACGCCTCGGATGGGTCTGGATACGAATTTGTCCGCGATTTTGGATTCTCGCCGAGCGACGACGACATGGAGACGTTGGTTTTCGGCGACGGCGAGGAAAAACAGGAGGGGGGAGGATTTTTGGATGGTTTGGCCGATTTTGTCAGAGGAATGCAAAGCTTGTAAGCGACAGAAAATGTAGGACAAGTTTTTAAAGACACAGGGGGAGGGGAGTGAGCCCGGGTCGGTGTGTATCCTAACATCACACATTTACAGCATGTATTTATTACAATTAAAGTCGTGGGTAGCAAAAAATTACTCCTCATCTTCCTCCTCCTCCTCTCTCTCTTCTCCCCCCTCTACACCCCTCCCATCGTCATAAATCACCTGTAAGTCAGTCTTGCCGAAGTCAACGCCGTTCATACTGACTTCGATGTCGAAGACGTTGTCAGTCTCCTCCTCTTCTTCCTCCTCCTCTCCGCCCTTCTTCTCCTCTCCAAACCCTTCCTTCCCCTCTTCTTCCTCCTGCGCCCCTCCACCATCTTCTCCTCCTCCCTCCTCATCTAGCGGTATGCTTCGTTCCTTAAGAAGTACTGGGACCTTACACTCGACCCCTTTCCTGACGAGTCGCCCTTGGGCGACTCCTTCAATACCTCCAGAGTTGACAAACTTTACCGTACATCCCTCCGAATCAAAGCCACCCCTACAACCGATACAAAAGTCCTCCCCCCCACGAACGACTGGCGGGGAGGAGGGATCCGCAAGGCTAAAAATTGGCGGGTCATAGTACTCGAATGATTTGTCCGAAGTTTCCATTGCCGAGTTGTCGGACCTTTCCAGCGGCTCGTAGTCGATACCGTTGAAGGCTATGGCAACATTTACGCGCGTAAGCAGTGCTGACGCACTCGAACTGGATCCAGACATTTCCCCGCCTCCGCCGACGATAGGGTTTCCGTCCTCATCCACTTCACCGCCCTCAAAGTTCTCCTCCTCGTCCAGGGGCTGGTCCCCATTGTCTTCCAATTCGCTTTCCTCCTCGTTCTTTTTTTTCTCTACTCCTTCCTTCTCCTCTTCTGTCCCATCTTTTTCTTCCCCATCTTTCCCCTCCCCCTCTTGTTCCACATCCACGACGAGGAACTTCGGAGTCTCGCAGTCCACAAACATCTTCCTCTCCTCTCCTTGCCCCTCTTCGCTATCCACGTCATAGTCCTTGCCAGGCTCCTCCCCAACGAGCCTCGTCCTTCCTCCAACCTCCACATCGAACGTCCCTTCGTCGTTCCAGAACCGGACCTTCACCTCCGAGCTCTCAAAGAGTGCCGAGTCTGCCAAGAACGACACCAATGTGCCTCCTGTACTCGGTCCAGTAAATGTGTCCGAGGATGCCGAGAAAGACACTGGGTTGTAGTAGGTGAATTCGAGAGATCCAAAGCCATCGGGCCCCGAATCGCCTGATGGCAAGTATGTCTCACCGCCATCGATGGAAATGTCCACTCTGCACCTGATGGTTGTTCCTACATGTGAGAGGTCTAAGGAGCAGAAATTTGGGGACTTGGGGTTCTGATCAAGGAGAGAATACACACTCAATGTGAGCGTATTTTTATCCACACAAGTGCACGGGACAGTTATGGTGTGAATTTTCTCCCCCGATTCATCCTCCTCGGACTCATCTTCGCCGATTTCATCCTGGCTAATGCCCTCATCAACCTTGAACCTAAACCTTGCCACGATTCCACCTCCCGCTGGCTCGAAGAAGCTCGACCCTTTAATGGCTATTGTAGTTCCTCCTTCTACAGGGGCCGCATTGGGAACCATCCTCTCTGGCCTGAAGTCATGGAAAACGAAGGTTTTTTTCTCCAGCGTTTTGAAGTCCACACCGTTGAGAGCAACGGCGACCCTCGTTTCCCACGGGAGCTGTGACCTCGGCATGTCGACAATGGGTGACCTACAAGTAACAAAAGAGCGATATACATCTACCTCTTCTTCCGTCTCCGGGTCGATTTCCTTCCCGCAGACTTCCTTCATGAATTTCCCTCCGACGACAACTGTCGATGGGCTCCCACCAATTGACCCCCCAGACTTGCTCTTGAATCGTACCTTGAGCTCATCCATGGGTAAAAGGTGGGTTCCGTCAATCGCCAACGTCACTGGAGCGTACACTGAGGTGAACTGAGGTGTTATGGCCGTTATGTGGGTGTCCTGGTAATATTGGTACTCCATGCCGCTGCGGGTAAAGTCCTTGCCATTCATAGACACCTCCACCGTCACTTTGCCAACCATACCGAAACGAGGGGTCTTGCACAATATCATTTGACCCGCCGTATCAGAGGCGCCGTCTCTCGATGCGCTATCTTGCGCACTAGCCTCGGGAGCAATAAAGTTCCCCGCTGTGGCCCTGTTCACCGCCTTCTTCTCTTCTTTAGGTGGAATGAAACGAACTGTGATGTTATCGCTCGACCAGAATCCCCCGCCCTTCAAAAAGAGCTTAGAACCACCTGAAATAGGACCGCAAGGTGGGGAGAGGGAGTAGATGGAAGAGGGGGTGTAGGCATAGGTCGTCTGGTGAGTTGAGGCAAGGTGCGTCACGCGATTGGGAAGCAGGAGAGTGAGGGGGGTCGGAATAGAGCGGTGTTCGGAGTCACCGAGGCCGAGCTGGACAAATCATGACGCGACGACGCGAACACAGTGTTAGATCAATATCAATTGCCGCGTTTCGAGAATACTGACGTGACGCGTTCTCAGAACATATTGACCCCAAGACAAAAGCACCAACAACAACTTACCTGAAAAGAGCTGTTACAGCCCCAACTGTAAACACCGCCTCCACCATCTAATCCCATGCAGTAATTACCGAACGCCTCCACTTTCTCTAGTTTCATCCCTCCCACGCCTCCATCCGCATCTCCCTCTCCTCCGCCAGCACCCGCATCACTGCCGCACACTACCTCAGGGTAGTATCTTGTTTTCTGATCTCCTAAACCCAGCTGTCCATAGTTGTTGAGACCCCAAGAGTATAGCGACCCCGATTTCGTCAAGGCCAAGGAATGAGACCAACCGCACGAGACGGAGGTGAAGGGTGAAGAATCGTGGGGGGCGGAAGGAAGCACTAGGGTCGGTATAGGCTGCACCTTTTTCCTCCCTATCCCCAGCTGACCACAACCGCCTTCTCCCCAGGACCAGACGGAGCCCTCACCGGTGCAGCAGAGCGTAAACGAAGGGCCACAGGAAACGGAAACAACAGTGTGACGAACGAAGGCCGATATGAGCTTGGGAAGGAGCTGCACAGCCGTCAGCACATTGTTCTCCTCTTCAGTTAGAGCTTGGCTGGCATGGCCAGTCTGGCCCTCGAAGCCCCGTCCCCAGCTGAATACATCCCCCCCCTCGGTCAGCGCAACAGTGTGGTGGGAGCCAGCTGAGATCGATACCACGCGCTTATCAGCGAGGGCAGAGAGGACAGGCAAAGCGACACGGGTGGACATGCCACTGGCAGAACCGCCCAGGCCCAGCTGACCATACTTCCCCTTTCCATAAGAGAAAACCTGTCCCTTGTCCGTAAGCACCACCGCATGCGTTTCTCCAAATTTCACATCCACAATGCCGGGGGGAAGGTCCTTTGGGTCGATTTGGTGAGCAGGGTTGCAGCTGTGGAAAGTGGCAGTCGTCGGGTGAAGAGACAAGGACGTCGAACGAGAACCAGCAACGGACACCATGTGGGTGCCACGGACGGAGTCTACCGAAGTTGGAACCCCATTAGTTTCCTTTCCGAAGGAAAACAGGTCACCGGTGGTAGAGCTCATGCTTTTGGACGGCTCAAAGGGATGGGTATAACGGGAGTTGGAGGAGGTGAACTTTTGAAAGGGGTTATGAGTAGGGAGGGTGGATAATTCGCGGCAGTTGACTTCCAAGAGTACTAATTGTGCCCTGAGATGCGATTATTACCCTATACAAACACTAAAGGGGTAATTATCAAGACAAATATTTTCGTCGGTGGGTTTACAACTTTTTCCGATTTTGTTTTCTGAAATCTGAAATCGGTTTTGGAAAAAAGCAAGTTTGGAAGAAACACATTTACGGAATAAATACCCGAAAAAAATCGCCTTTTAGTAATCTGAGTTCGTTTCATCGCCCAACTTTTTATATTATTTCCTTTTGGTTAGGGTTAGTAAGGTATAAGGCAGCCAGCCCTGCAACTAAAATTGGAAGAAGCAAGTGGGGTACAGTTACAGACAAAAAACACAGCTACTTTTCAACGTTTAATTTTTTAATTTGTCAGATGTCCAAACTATGTGTGGTTGGTGAAGACCACATCAGAGAAGCCGACTTCGAGGTTGGCGTAGCGTCGGCCAATGGCCGCAACAGCGAATCTGACAAGCGTTCGGGGGTTTAGGGGTGTGTTTTGAATGTCAGGCCCTACCCCTGAGAACTTATCAAATGGCGCGAAATAAGAGTGCCATCCCCTGTTCCCGGCGGTGCTTATCTCGTACCGGTAAGAGCTGGAACTTCGGTTGCAATCGCCATTCTTGATGACGAGAAAATACTTCTCATCTATATTTGAGCATATGTCCAATGTGATCCCCGCAAACATGGAAGCATCAACCCACCCAGGGTCAGGGCTCAGAGGGAGTGTCAAAATTGCTTGCGCGAATCCCCTTTCGAAAACTTCGCCACGCAAAACGTTGACATTGCTGCGACCGTTGAACTGAAGTTCCCTAGTGAGAGATCCGAAAGAATTCCCAACCACGCCATTCTTGTCACTCACTCCTTTCCATCGATTGCCGCTAGATGAAATTGGAAACTCCTCGCTCATGTCGTCGATTATGCCCGATTTCGTGCAGAGTTGATACGCAAGCTTAGATTTTCGAATTGTTGTTGGTCTTTTGACCCCCCCAGCTGTTCCCTCATCGACACCCAAACAGGGTTGCAGGATAGCCCCGCCTACTCGACCCTTCTTCCGTAGAAATGCCAGCGCCTTCGGTTCAGCTGGAGGTTCGTTATCATCGTTTGACTGGGAGGCTCGTCCGGTTGGGGAGAAGAACGCTCTCGTACGTTGCACGATGGTGTAAGTATGCGAAGGGTGCAAAAACCACAGTATTAACGCAAAAAATACTTTTCCAAACCACATGGGACTAGTTTAAATTATTTAAACAACCTTCTTGGTTTATGGCCTCTCCTTCCTTCTTCCAAGCGAAAAGAAAAAGTAAAGTAAGTAAAAGTCGCCTAATAACCCCTTCATCGATTATCCACTAACCTCCTTACCCTCACATTTCATAAAATCCCAAGCTCTATCGAAATAACCATTTATTTTAACTGAGTTTAAGACACCTTCCCGTCTCTGCTGACTCCGTTTCCGACTCTGTCTTCTAGGAGTCTAGGGACCCTACTTGGCTGATTTTTACAATTGACTCCTTAGAAGGTAGACATGCACCCCCCTCTGAACAAACCACACCCTATGTGTTCTGATGTAGGTACGTAAT
>Ga0115556_1000806_pt1 | contig 21319 bp, 17 predicted proteins | sample COGITO_mtgs_1104_5_FD_87282 | JGI IMG/M metagenome (GOLD analysis project Ga0115556, IMG submission 87282) | Pelagic marine microbial communities from North Sea - COGITO_mtgs_110414 | ecosystem: Environmental > Aquatic > Marine > Epipelagic | place: Germany:Helgoland, sampling site Kabeltonne... | reverse complement strand
TGCGAGTGCGAGTGCGAGTGCGAGTGCGAGTGCGAGTGCGAGTGCGAGCGACCCCGAAAGACACTTTCAGGAGGCACAGGCCAAAGAAAAATAAATAAAAGAGAAAAAGGTAGAGTTTCCATTAAAACGTGTACGTAGCACTCTTCTTCCTGACAAATAATTTGGTCGGTGTCTTTGGTCCTCCTCCTTTTCCGCCGCCCCGCATTGTCATAGGGTTACTGACTCTACGCGGTCTCGTCATTACGTCCTCGGCGACCCCATTGCTACCGCCGTTATCGTCTTCTTCGTCGGTGGCGGTGGCGTTGGCGTTGGCATTGGCGTTGGCGTTGGCGTTGGCGTTCTTGTCCCTTCCCTTGCTCGGGCTCCTCGGCCTGCCGACAAAGTGCTGAATGACGCCAGATCCCGTGCCGCCGTCAAATCCGGCGACCTTCAGTGCCTTGAGCGCTGTGACGAGTTCGTCAACCTTGGCCTGGAGAACGTCACGCTCCCGCGTGATTGCGCTCCTCTGCATGATTATGCTCGCATTCTGTTTCAGCAGAGAACGGAGGACTTCCTCCTTTGTTTCTAGCACGAGGGCGTGCGCATCTAAATTGCTGTGGTATTGGTGTTCCAGCAAACTTAGCTCTTCGGAGAGATGTCCAATTTTTTCAGCATCGGTGCCCTTCAACTCCTTCTTTCGCTCCTCTCCTCCTCCTTCTTCTTCTCCCTTCATTCCCTCACTGGCGTCCGAAAGACGCTTAGTTGGACTCCAAAAATTGCCTCTACTACTCCTTCTCTTTGCAACGCTCTCTTCTGCTCGCTCTTCTTTCTCGTTCATAGCCTCGATTTGTCTCCTCGCCGCGGTCAACTCTCGCCTGAGATCGCCCTCAATCTTGCTGCTTTCGCTCTTGGTCGTATTCAGCTCGCCCTTGAGTTTTTTGTTCTCTACTTCGAGACGGTGTGCCTCCGCTTCTGCCTCCTCGACCTCCGCCTCTAGCTGCTGTACTTCGTTGTCCAGCAGCGTTTGGAGCTCGTCGCCCATCGATTTGAGTGAGTCGAGCATTTTAGGATTTATCTGGGGCTGTTTGGGGGACGCCCCCACCGGTACTTTATTTTCATTCGCTGTCGGGCTTTGCTGCGAGGGAGAAGAAGATGAAGGTGAAGGAGAAGGAGATGATGCCTTCGATTCTGCTATTGTTGCCTTGGCCGTAGCCAGCTCCTCTTTGTATTTGTGTGTTTCCTTTTGTGCCTCAAGCAATTCTCTCTTGAGCCCATTCTCACTTCGCTTTGCCTCTTTTTTTAACTCGAGCAATTTTTCGCTCGTCACGAAGAGCTCATCTGTAGCTTGCTTGGTCAGAAGCTGCGACTCGAGTAGCTCTCCCTTGGCTTTTTCGAGCTCTTTCCGCGTGGTCTCAAAGGTTGATGAAATTGGTTCCGCTTCCTTGGAGGGGGTATCTGGTGTTACCGTCAAGTCCGGGTCCACGGTAAAACTGTGTGACACGTTCATTCCACCGTTGTGGTCAATTAAGTCTTCGATGAAGAGGGGATTAGTCTGGCACTCGACCGTTGCAGTCGAGGTTGGTGGCGTTGCCATTAGTAACAAGGCCTCCTTGAGACTTTGATTTTCGGCTACAGTATTTCCGTGCGCCAGTTTCTCCATCGCCAGTAATTCCGATATCGGCTCCAGATCCGCCAGCCGCTCCTTCAACTCGTAAATTATCTGCTCGTTTTCGTCGATCTCTAGTGTTGTGATAGTATCCCGCTCCTCCTCCTCGATCCTCCTCGCCCTTTCCTCCTCTTCCCAGGCAATGCGCTCCTCGTGAAAGCGCAGTTTTTCTATTTCAGCGTTTTTCAGCTCCGTCTTGAGCTGCTTTATAATGATAATGTTCGCTTGATCAGCTGATTTTGATTTCGACTTACCGCCGTTCTCGTCGTTACCAATTGGCGGCGGCGGCGGCGGCTGCGGCGGCTGTTTTGGCGGAGCAACGATTCCCTTCATCAGCTTCATCTCGTCCAACTCCTTTTCCTTTCCCCCGACCACGCCCATCAATCGCTCGATTTCCTTGTTAGCATCTTCCAGCATGGCCTTAAGCTCAACTGTGCTCAGTTCCTCGTTTCGAACTATTTTGTTTCGGATACGACTAGCCCTCTCCCCGAATCGCAGAGTCGACACACTTTCGCTCGCGTGCTCGCTCTCTGGGGAGCAGCAGATAATCAGTGCTGTCCGGCTGTTGCCTCCCAGGCTCTCCTGCAAGACGCGCGTAAGTTTACTGTTTCTGTACGGCACGTGGCTGCTCCCATCCGTCAGTGCGTTGATGACCATTCCCAAAGTAGTGAGACTTTGGTTAATTTTCTTTGCCTCCTCGAGCCTCATCTGCGTCACCTTGGTCTTCTTGATCCTCTCGCTTCCTGCAAGATCACCCAAAACCAACCGAGCACGGACGACGTGCTCGGTTTGCAGGTGTTTTTGCGAAACAGTGATCATTAGAAGAGAATGCGACCGACTACTTTCTGCATTCATCAAGGTTGGAGCCGTGGCTCGATTCGCTTTGCCCTGTTGCATAGCTGTGAATATGCCGTCTTCATCAGTGACATATAATTCTGTTACATTGTTCAACGCAAGCTCTCCAGTGGGAAGCTCCTTTATCTTCAGGTTGTTGTTATCCGGCTCCAACAAATCCCGGATCTTCTCGCAATATATTTCCACGAAGCTCAGCTTGAGCGTGAATTCTATTTCTGGATCGGCGTCTTCAATGCAACCAAAAAGAGTGTCCACTGCTCGAGGACAGATTCCAAAATCTTCCTCCGAAGTCATCTTGCCCTCCATAGTATGCGTCTTCCCGCTGCTCGTCTGACCATAAGCCATCAGTGTTCCGTTGAACCCGCTCATCACCCCGGTGACGATATGCTCCACAGATTCATAGATGTTCTCTTGAGTGGAGCTTTCTCCAAATACCTTGTCAAAATAGTAACTTCTACCTTCATCAAATTCGTCCTTGCCATTTGTTCTGATACAATTATTCTCTTTATCAACGAGAAAGGTGTCTCGCCGGCTTGCGGGGTTGGTGAGGCTCGCGTAGTAGGCGGCATTCGGAGACTCGTCATGTCGAGGACGGAACCTGCACAGAACCTGAACGGAAGACACGGTATCGACATCCATATGTGTTTCATCTTCCTCTGCGGTGTCTATGGGTTGTAGGGCTGCAGGAGCAGAAGTCCGTCGATTAGGGTCCATCATATGTCCATACTTTCTTTATTTTGAAAAGTCTTGTGGAGAAAAAAATATAAAAAAAACACAAAAGTATTGGATGCAGCTTGTTCTGTTCCGTTGAGAGTTTTTTTTCCTCTCGCAGGCGCCTTTTTGAGAATAATCTTGCGCAATGGTGCAAGTCCGTTCTCTCCTCTTTACCCTGATCTTCCTGTCAACATGTTTTAGCAAATCTACAGACACTCCGACGACAACCACCTCAACAGACTCCTCAAGGGAATCAGCGACGACAAAGACCAACTCCAACATCAATCAGATATATATGGACGCGGCTCCTGCCGATACAGAACTTTACTTGTCCCAAATCCGCCAGCTGACCCTGGAGACGTACAAGCTGTCTTACGAGAGAAATTCAGACCGTGTAAGAGTGGGCGCAATTGGTCCTAACGTACCACTGATCATCCCGGAGGCTGTCGAAATCGTTCCCAAGCGGACGTTGCCCCCGGCGAAGAAAGGGGAGAAACCCATCGTGATCGAGAATGTCCCCGTTGTCCACGAGCAAACCCTGTTCATGTATGGAGTTGGGGCAACGCAAGAGCTTGCCAACATGTTGGACAATCTGACAGCTCAGGTGAATGAGCAGCTGGACATTGCAACTTCGCTTGAGGGGGAAATCAGCAAACTGGAAATGCTCACGAGTGAGAGCAGCGACGGGGGAGCTGAGATTCGCATGAGGAACAGTGCTGCCGAGGCCAAAATTATCAGAAGCGAGATGGACCTGGAAATGCAGAGGGCCGAGGACGAATTGAGCTACGCGGAAGAAAATAAGAAGGCGGAGATCAAGGCGTTGGAAAGGAGCGAACAGCTGACGTTGAAGCGGTTGGCCAAGGAGGACGAGAGCGCCCGGCTTCGGGCACAGCTGCTCATGAACAAAAAGGTCGAAACGGCCCAGCTGTTGGAGAAAGCGCGAGAGCGTAATGCTGAAGAGCTGAGCAAGGCGGAGCATGAGAGAGAGCTGGAAATTCAGCGCGCGAAAGAACTCATGAAGGCTGAGACAGCCAAGGCGGTGGCGAAAGCCAAGGCAGAAGCAGAGAGAGCCAATGAAGATGTCAAGTTGAGAATGCTGAGAGCAGAGGGGGAGCAGCGGAGGATAAGAAACGTCGCGGCGGTCAGGGAAGCATTCGTCTGGTTGGGAAATGGCTTCAGCAGCCTGTTGCAGAACCCCAGGGACATCTTGGTCATCATCGGGTACTTTGCGCTGCTCGCGTTGGCAGTTTATTTTAGCAAGGAGGCCGCCGGCTTGTTCAGGACCATCGTGGAGTCCATGATCGGCAAGCCCAAGCTAGTCAGAGAAACTACGAAGAAGAACATCGGAGGTGAATTGTGGGCGTTTTTCCAGGAGGATGTCTTAGGAACGTTGCTTCTCAGGAAACGATTCAACAGAAAAAATCTAACCAAGAAGTGCGAGCAAACGTTCAGCGATGTTGTCCTACCAGATGATCTGAAATCCAGAATCGTTTCTCTCGCAATCTCGGCGGCAAAGGCGAGGGAGCACGATGCACCGCACCGGCACGTCTTGCTGTACGGCAGCCCAGGAACCGGGAAAACGCTGGTTGCGAAGAAACTCGCCGAGACGGTCGGAATGGACTATGCTTTGATGAGCGGCGGAGACGTCGGGCCTTTGGGGGCCGACGGTGTGACCCAGATCCACTCTTTGTTCAGGTGGGCGAAGGTGTCACGCAAGGGAGTTTTGTTGTTCATCGACGAAGCGGAAGCATTCTTAGGATCGCGAAGCCAGAACATGATGAGCGAAAGCGCCCACAATGCGCTCAACGCTCTCCTCTACAACACCGGAGGCGAGAGAAAGGACTTTATGCTCGTGCTCGCAACGAATCGAGCGGAGGACTTGGATGCGGCAGTGCTGGACAGATGCGACGAATCTTTGTTGTTCCCTCTGCCCAATGAAAGCTGCAGGGAGAACCTCTTGAGTCTATACTTTTCGAAACACGTGGTCGAAGCGGCCAACAAAGTCAATAAGCGGGAAGGACACCTTTGGAAGAAATTATCCAGGAAGATTCAAGGGAAGGAAAAAGTTGAGCTCGTCATTGACGAACTCGCTTTGAGTAAGAACTGGTTGAAGAAGGGCGTAGAAATCACGAAAAATTTCTCAGGGAGAGAAATCAGCAAGTTGATGATCGCCATTCAAGGCATGCTATACGGGAGCAAAAATGGGAGCATTTCCCTGAGTGATGTCGTTCACGCCATATCACGAAAAGTGAAAGAGCACGAGGAGAAAGCGGCAATGGTAAAAGCTGGGGTGGGTGGGTGAGTTTTTGTGGAAGACTAGCACACATTTTTGTCTACATTTTGTTTTGTCTTATCTTATCTTATCGTATCTTATCTTATCTTATCTTATCTTATCTTATCTTGTCGTGACAAACACACCCCTTATTCTTTCTTCTCATGGGCGGGTGGGCGGGCAAATTGAAATCTTTTCTTCGCCTTCGGACCATTTCCCGAAAACACCCCCCTGTTAGATAATAATAATTTTCTTTTCGGGAATGATGGAACCTGAAATTTGCTATTTCGTAAATTTAAATAAGTTTTGTAATACAATTTACTTTAATACAATTATAAAAAGTATAAATTTTCAATAATTTGAAATTAAGTTTCAAATATGTTTATGTTATATATAATAAATTTATATAATAAAATTTTAAAATTTTATAACCAATTCTTTGATAATAATTTTTTATGAATTTAAATTTACTTAAAAATACATAAATTTTTATCATAAAATTAAAAAGGTTTATATTTATAATTTAAATATTTTTTAAGTGAGAATAAACCTCAGTTAACCGAGACAGAATTTTCACCTTTTGTCAAAAACAGCTCAGAGCAGGAAAGAGGAATTTTCCCTTCCTTGCCTGACACTTCGACAAAAGAACTGAAACATTTAACGAAAACCTAACTAACCTTTGTCGCCGACCCAAATTAGCTAAAAGCCAGAACCGTTTAAACATTAACAAGCGACTCCACTACACCTTTTCTTGCTCTGAGCTTTTTGACAAAATATAGTGGGGATTGGGGTACATTATCAACAAACATTGGCTAAGGTAGGGCAAGTTAACAACATGCCTAAATCTGAGCACGTGCAAGTGTTTGATCCTCTGTGTGAGAGAGAGGCACCATTGTGCATTGGCCAATCAAACTACACGTCATTATTTTTATTGTTTTACTTTTTTCCCTCGCTTGAGCAACGACATATCGCCTGGGGTTATACTTACTGTCAGTGTTCTGTCCTTACCCCGGATGACCTTGACCTCCAACTTACACTTTGTGTCGCACATATCAACCATTTCTTGGGCGTCTTTGGATGTGAAGATTTTTTTCCCAGCGATTTCCACAATGACGTCTCCCATTCGTATCCCCCCCTTTGCAGCTGGTCCGTCCTCCATGACTCTGAGGACGATGGCGCCCCATACCTCTGGTACGCCGCTTACGTGTGCGTTGGGGTCCCACTTTGATTTGTTGGTGTTGGCTCTCTTTGCCATGTTTGGTGTCATGTCGCTCATTTGGACACCAATGTAAGGGTGGGGGATGGATTTTCCGTCACATAAATCATCTAGGACCATTTTGACGTTGTTGGTGGGAATGGCGAAGCCGACGCCTTCAAGGTTGGCGCGGATGCACGTGTTGATGCCTATGACCTCACCTCGATCGTTAACAAGTGGACCACCGCTATTTCCCGGATTTATGGCAGCATCTGTTTGGATGAAGGAAATTTTCTTGAATGGCGCCATCACACCTGCGACCTGCAAAACAACATATGCAAATGTAAAGTGAGTAGATGACGACGACGACTACGACTACGACTACGACGACAACGACGACAACGACGACAACGACGACAACGACAACGCGGGAAAAAAAAAATCTGACAATACCCAACACAACTCCCTCTCACCTCTTCAATCGTTCGCTTGAGTGAGCTCACAATGCCAACGGTCACGGTGTTGTCAAGACCCTCAGGGTTACCTATTGCGATTACCCATTCTCCCACATTCATGGAGTCGCTGTCTCCCAATTTGGCGGTCGGCAGAACTTTCTTGCCGGCAGTTTCAAAATTGCCGCTGTTGATGTTAAAATTACTACCATCTTCGTTTTCGATCTTGACCACCGCCAAATCCATTAAATCATCCACGCCCTTCACTACAGCCTTGAAACGCCTCCCGTCGGTGAGCGTTACAAATACTTTATCTGCATCCTTGACAACGTGGGCATTCGTCAAAACATTCCCATTGGAGGAGAATATGAAGCCGGAACCGGTGCCAACTCTCGGTGCATTTGACATGTCGTCCCCCCCGAAATAAAAGCTTTTAAAGGGATCGGAATCGACGCCACCAGTCGCCGTTTCAGTGTTGATCCGAACGACTGCCGGTCCGACTATCTTCACAGCGTCACTAATGAAACTCTGAGGCCTGTTGTTGTTCATGTTGTTATTGCCATTTATCGTGTCAGAACCCAAAAAATCACCTACACCCCTGCTCCTCAAACTCGGACCCGTTGCACCCTGTAGCTCGCTAACGGCCTTGTCTTCAAAGTAAGTCGGGCGCCCAAATATCAAAAACAGCCCCACCAAGCTTGTGTACTTTGCCAAACCAAACCTGCCACGGGGGCTCAAAATCCTCTTCACAAGGCTTCTTTTCTTGTTTTTTGATTTTGCCTCGGAGGACGAAACAACAGAAAATTTTTCGTCAGTCGGACTATCTCCTAACACCGGGCTTGTGAGATTTGGAAAATTGTTACTGGTAAAAATGCCATTATCGGAGCTGGGAGTAGAAAAATCTGATGGGAAAGGAGAAGAATCCGGTGTCAAAGAAGACGAAGAAATCGAAGTCGGCGACGACGACGAAGAGCTCTTTTCAGGCGACTGGGACGTAAACTGCCACCATCTCTTCTTCTTCCGATCCTTATTTTGCTTTCCCTCGTTAATTTTTTGTTTGTCCTGGTCATCCCCTTTCTTGCTGTTATGCAGCGTCAACGGTGATTGAGCTCGAATAGCGCTTCTCGGCAGATTGGGAGGGAGACGGAAGCTTAGACAGAGAGGAACTAACAGTAGGAGGAAAGCATGCATTGCTATAACGACCTGATTCTTGGCGTAGGGTACTTGCAGAATGAGGCCGTTCTTGCGGAGGGTGATTCCGTCTTGGCGAAGTCTTAGCAAGACAGCAGGAACACTACAACTGAGCAGGGCAATGATGCAACTTTTTGCGCTTGCAGAAGAAACAGGGAGGTGACTTTTTGCAATTTTGGCAGGGGGGGGACAAACAATCAACGTGATAGTCAGAAACTGGCTCTTACATGGATCGTTTTTTCTCCTAATTACCATTTCTATTCTGCTACTATACATATAAGTCAACCGCAAGCAGAAACATAAACGTTTAGGGTCACCTTTAGCGCCACAATCAGAACACACTGAAACCCAAGGATGATTCGCAATGTTCCGCGCATGCTAACAGTGGCACGCAGGCTCCCCCCTGCCTGCCAGACGATACGATTTCACGGCGACTTGGCAGCCGGCCTTGACAAATCGAAGAAAATTACAATAAACTGGCGACTGGCCGACGGATCGACTAAGGCAACTGAGGCCATCATCGGACAAAATTTACTGCAGGTTGCGCACTCGCACCACATCGACTTAGAGGGAGCGTGCGAGGGTGTCTGCGCCTGCTCGACGTGCCACACAATAATTGATGACGACCTTTTCGATACCCTTCCCGAGGCCTCAGAGGATGAAGAAGACATGCTTGACATGGCGTTTGGTCTTGAGGAGACATCGAGACTTGGCTGTCAGGTTCTGGTGACGGAAGAAATGGCTGGCTTCGAGTTCAAGCTTCCGGCTGCCACGAGGAATTTTTATGTCGACGGCCATGTACCTCAGCCTCATTGATTTATCTTTGTGATTAACTTTGACTGCCCCCTTAGATGGAGTGAAGTAATGAAGAGTAGAAAAGGTTTGGTTTGTTGGACACAACGAGCTGCGTTTCCTCTACATACTTCTTTTTCTGCCTATTACCTTCCCCCCCTCTTTCACTACTTACGTCAACACTCCATTGTCTATAAGGGTTTGCAAGAAGGGACCGTCAGCTTCATTCCGTAGGAATGTCTCAAGCTTACCCCCTGCTGATTCCCCAAGCGGCTCAGCTTTCAATTTTTTAGCAACGTCGTCAATTTTTCGTCTCGCATCAGCGATGTCATCGCTACCCTCAACCAAAATCTCAAGCTCCATTATTCCACCAAAACCTTTGAAATCCGCAAAGTCACAATCCACGTTCACCCCCTCAACGACAAACTTCTTTCGCCTAGTGACGAAATTCGCAAATGTCGTGCTCGAAAGGACAGCTTCTACATTCACGGGTGGATCGAGCATGCTGAGCGCTTCCACAACATTGGAAAAGCCCACAATCTCACGAAAAGCAGTGGTCTCACCGCCAGATTTCACCCCCACCGAAGCCGGTATTTTCAGCTCCCACACCCCCCCTTCCTCACCATCACCATCACCATCACCATCACCATCACCATCACCACCATCGGCATCGGCATCGGCATCGGCATTAGCTAAAACACAACGTCGACGCAACCACATATCCCTCTCTGCCAACGCTTCACAGACGTAGAAATCCTCAAATTCACAAGTTCCAACCAAATCACCCCCAAGTGATTCAACCAACAACTCGATGTTATCAGGAACAGAAAACTTCTTCTCAACCTCGATAAGTGAACCCCCCGTCATAGCCACTTCCTTCTTCTTCCGCCGAGCTTTGGCCTTCGCCTTATTCTTCTTCTTCTTATCAGATTTCATCCTCGCCTTGACGCTACTCTTGCTTCTTGCCCCATTCATCTCGTCGTCAATCTTCACCCGCAAAAGACTACGAGCGATCTTACGGTTCTGCTCGAGGCTGCGAGTTTGGTGACAGTTAACAACAATCCCCGAAGGAATGTGCCTCAGAACAACCTGATTTGAGGTTTTGTTCACCTTTTGTCCTCCATTACCAGAGCCACGGACAAACTTCTCCTCAAGGTCGTTCTCATCAAGGGGAGGCAACTGCGAGCGCAGAATATTCTTATCGCTCCCATCAATAGGGGCCCTAGATGTGGCAAACGATGCTGCTGACAAAAGCCGAAACGATGGAGCGCCGCTCCGCAGAAAACCAAATGAGCCAGGAACAAGCACAGAAGACAGGAGCACAACCCCCGTAGACTTCATCCGAGGGAGCCAAACGGTAAAATTTTTCTTGTTAAGTGGATTGAGCTTTTAGCCCTCGATTTTATTCGAGAAAATAACTAAAATAAGGCTAGGTCACAATAGCTAGGTCACAACTAACCACAAACTCTCCATCTGACTCCACACCACACAAGGCCCCTAAGAAAATCTTCAGCAAAATCCTCCTCAGCCGCATCCTCCTCAGCTGCAGCCTCCTCAGCAGCAGCCTCCTCAGCATCTGCACAATATGCTAACCCGAACTAGACCCGTAAAAAAAGTAACTGCATCGCCAAAAGTCAGTACCAAGCAGAAGGGGAAATGCGTGCATGGGAAAGCAAGGAATGGTTACCTCTGCAAGCTGTGCCCTGGTAAAGGGATATGCGAGCACAATCGTCAACGCAGTCTGTGCAAGGATTGTGGAGGGACATCAATATGCGAGCACGGTCGTATACGCAGTCAGTGCAAGGAATGTGGAGGGGCATCAGTATGCGAGCACGGTCGTCAACGCCATTTGTGCAAGGATTGTGGAGGGGCATCAGTATGTGAGCACGGTCGTCAACGCAGTAAGTGCAAGGAGTGTGGAGGGAGTGAAATATGCGATCACGGTCGTCAACGCAGTAAGTGCAAGGAGTGTGGAGGGGCATCAATATGCGAGCACGGTCGTCGACGCTGTCAGTGCAAGGAGTGTGGAGGGGCATCAATATGCGAGCACGGTCGTCGACGCTGTAGGTGCAAGGAATGCAAAGGGAGTAAAAAATGCGAGCACGGTCGTCAACGCAGTAAGTGCAAGGATTGTGGAGGGGATAAATATGCGAGCACGGTCGTCAACGCAAGAAGTGCAAGGAATGTGGAGGGGGGTCAATATGCGAGCACGTTCGTCAACACAGAAGGTGCAAGGAATAATGTGGAGGGGCATCAATACGCGAGCACTGTCGACGCAATCAGTGCAAAGATTGTGGAGGGGCATCAATATGCGATCACGGATGTCGATGTAATCAGCGCAAGGATTTTGGCGGGAGTCAAATATGCGAGCACGATCGTCAACACAGTAAATGCAAAGAATGCAAAGGAGTAAAAAATGAAGCTAATGGAACTGAAGCACCAAAGCATGCAATTGCTCTTTCCTTACTTCCCAAACAGACAACTCTAGTTCGCTAGACGTTGGTCTTTTTCTGCAAACGATGAATGCTTCCGGGGGCAATTGAGTTCAGGGCATGGTAGGATACATACTGAAATTCGTGTTAAACGTAAGGAACGACTAGGGTACATTTAGATACTATTTTAGTTTATCATTTAATAATCATTTATGGAATTGTTATTGTATCGTTATGAGATGAAGGTGAAGTGAGGTAAGGGTTATCTGAACAAAAGAAGCTTCCAGAACCATCGTTCTCAAAAACCACCCATTCTACTTAATTTAACATAGTATACTTTCCAATCCGCTCAAAACATCGAATCATTCCCAAAGATCAGTGGAAAGGTATTTCAAGCCATTGTCGCAAACCAAGACAAGAACGCAGTTGACGTTGGCATTTTCATTTCTGAGCAATTTCACAGCACCAGCAATGTTGGCACCCGCACTAAATCCGCCGAATATGCCTTCTTTCTTTGCCAATAAACGGCTCATTTCCATGGCTTCATCATTAGTTACCTGCAGAAAGCCGTCTATTTTGTTCTTCACAGCCTTTCCATCATCATTCCCGAACAAGGGCAAATTGGAGAAATTCTTCGAGTATCCTCCACCCTGGATCTTATGCCCTCCGTCTCCTTCCGCCATTATAGCGTTCTCGTCGTCCTTACTGTAGTTTAAGACGTCAACTCCAGTGGGCTCCAGTACAAAACATTTGCATTGGTCGTCAGTTTTTTCCTTCAAGAACTTGGTCACTCCGATGAAAGTTCCGCCGCTGCCAATAAAGTCGCAGAAGCCGTCGATTTCATTGCAAACATCCCACGCCTCCGGGCCTGTGTTCTCGTAGTGGGCCTTGATACTGCCATTCAACAAGAATTGGTCAGCTCTGAAAGCTCCTCGATCCTTCACAATCTGGTTAGCAACCTGCACACCAACACCAACCAAGCGAAAAAAGGAAGAAAGAGATTAGACAGCAATATTAAGCGCACAGGGCACGAAATGCGAATCAAGAATCACGAAAGAAACATCGAGAGTAGACAGCAATATTAAGCGCACAGGGCACGAAGTGCGAATCAAGAATCACGAAAGAAACATCGAGAGTTAGCCTTATTTCACTTGATCTCTCACCGCTCTCACCTCTTCGACCTTGTCAAGATCACCTCCAGAAACCTGCCCTACCGCCGACCCCTCCTCTTGATCAACCAGCACAACTTCAGCACCAAGTGCTCGCATCATTCTAGCCCTCTCAATACTGTTCCCCTTACTCATTACTGCGACAAATGGAAACCCTAACACTGCACAAGCAATTGCAAGACCAGTACCTGTGTTCCCTGAGGTCAGCTCACAGACAGTCTGGCCAGGTTTCAGCGACTTGTCTTCGATCGCATCCAGAATAATTTGCTTCGCGATTCGATCTTTTTTGCTGCTTCCGATGGACAAGTTGTCAAGCTTCGCAATGATCCTCTTGTATGGAGGCAGAGACAGGTGTTGACAAAGCCTGCTTAGATCCACAGTCGGGGTTCCGCCGACGGCATCGAGTGCAGAAGAGCACAGTGACACGGCAGACTGCCGATTATTAGTCATATTGTCAGTTTTCTTGACTTCACAGAGAACTCTTCTGACATCATGCAAAAAGTCACATCCGAATCAAAAGTCAAACTGATGATTCAACAATTTGTCTATTACACACTTGCAATGTCTTCATTACCATTAATTGATGATCCACCTACATTTTTGGCCCCATCACTAGTGATTGCGAAAAAACACGCGAAGTCATTACTCCCTCGTGACCCGGATGGCAATCTCTTCGGGCATTCATCAAATTACCATGTTGGTAGCCACTTTCGTCGCCGGGACGGAGATGCGATCCGACAGTTTGGGTACAAGAGCTCACCAAATCAACAACGATTATACAGCAACACCACTGACTCCAAGAATAGAGCTAAAACCCCTGCCGAGCTAGAAGATGCTAGATCAGGACTTGCATTTACTGAAACGTTTGGGATCGGCACAAGTCTGTATTTGAAGATGGTAAAGTTTCTTGTGGTCATTTTCACGTTCCTTTCCATCCTTCAGATTCCAGCACTAAAGGTTTACTTTACTGGAGCGGAAAAACTCACCTATGGGGGGGCAATCATTGGCTTTGAAAAAACAACTCTGGCGAATGTTAATCAAAATAGCAGCACCACAGAAATGTGGGGCTTGGGCGAGCGGGACATATTCCTTGTGTTGGGCTGGTTCGACGTGATGACTTCCATCACGTTCACCGTAGCCATATTATTTTTGATAAAGGTACGTAACGATAATTATGTTTCTCACGAGCTCCTCGATTTGTCTTTGGCGAATAAAGTAACTCATAGCGCCCAGGAGAACCTTCCGGGCAGCATGTTTCCGTCCACCCGCCAATGTCGAATCAGGTAACCCATCATATCTCCACTCCTCCCACATTGCACTTACCCTTTCACGACATTCCCCCCACTCTGCACCCCAAAGAAACAATACATCTTTGAAAAGGACATGGATGTAATAGAGACTACGCCTGGTGATTACACTGTCTTAATCGAGGGGCTGCCAAAGGACATTATTTGGGTTGAGGAAGTGCGGGATTTTGTGGGCACAGTGATGAGACAGAAACTTTACGGCACATCCGAACAAGATTGCCACACTTTCACCCAAAGCCTTGAAGATAATAACCAAAAGATTCTTGAAATAGCGGAGGTACTGGTGCATTATGAGTGCGGCAAAATTTTGCAGCGAGCGAAACAAATCAATCGGCTTCAGGCCCGCCTTGAACGAGCGAGATACATCGCCAACAAAACGCGAGACTACAAACCCTTGAACGATCTTACCAAACAACTCAGAGAACTCAATGACGAGCAGGCTCGTGACATGAATATGCAGCATGACTCGGTTTGTGCATTTGTTCAATTTGAGAACGACAAAGGGATAGATTTTCTTCTCCAAAATTTCGACCCTGATACAGATTTGTACAGGGGTACTCACAAAATTAGAATAAAACGTTCCCCAGAACCTGACGACATCATTTTTGAGAATTTAGAGGTTGGAGGTTTGGGAAAATTTTGCGGCAGAATGTCGAGTTTTGCGGTGATTTCAGTCGTGCTATTGATCGCTATGGGGATAAACACGATCCTACGTTCCGAGCAAAAAAAAATACAGCCTAGTGATTCCGCGAACTGCCCCTCAGACGGGGACGAAAAGAGCGACTTATCTTTTTGCGACAAGGATTTTCTCGGGTTGGTGCTTGCTTACGCGACGGGTCTACTTACAAGCATCGTCAACGTATTTTTGGCCTTCGTAATTAGGGTATCAGTTCAGAAGTTGGAGAGGCGACGCCTCAAGAGCGAGGAACAGGCGAGCAAGTTGCTGTGCACATTCATGTCGCAGTTCTTGAATATCGCGGTAATAGCTGTTCTGATCAATCTAAAGGGAAAGTGGAACAAAGATGGTATATCAGGGTTGGATGAAGATTGGTATATCGAAGTTGGAAGTCCAATTATTATCGCACATTTGTTGTTCGCGTTTGTTCCCCATTTGATCGTTTTTGGGAAGAAGAAATTGTTTGCTTTCCAAAAAAGGAAGGGGAGGGTAAGAAAGTGTGTTACCCAGGAAGAGCTGAATGACTTGCTAGCGAGAAAATCTGAATTCTACCTTAGCGAGCGTTTTAGCTTCGTACTGACGACGAGCTTCGTCGCCATGACATTTGGATCATCGATGCCCATACTTATGGTTATCACTACCGTGGCGTTTTACGTACTTTATTACGTCGACAAGAGTAACTTGCTTCATTACTACAACAACAAGACTCCACGGTACGACGATGCACGCATTTCTCACCTAGCGGGAAAAGTTTTGCTGAACGCAGGCTGGGTCCGCTGTGCGTTTAGTGTGTGGAGCTTCAGGTGAGCAGCGAGCGAGCGAGCGAGCGAGCGAGCGACATAAAACATCTCATTACTACTATTCCATATTAACGCCTGCAACGTCGGCTCACCTTTTCTGCAGCGCGCCTTGGTTGAATCCTGCTAGTATCGACCTACCAGCTGATTATTTTAAAGGCGGGTTTTGGAGGAAAATGTGGGAGAGCTGTCGGCTGAGCAATACTGTCGGGCTGTCAGTTTGCTGCTTGCTTTGCATTGTTATTTGTTTTGGTGTCGGTATCTGTGTTGGAGGTAGTAATCATACGGATGAGACAGAGGATGACATCGATGATAATCCCACATTGACGCAAACCCTCTTTGACTTGAAGGAGAGCAACAGGGTTTTCAGCTACGACATATTTTACAACAACAAATACCACGAGATTGTATCCGGCAATACCCGCGCCGCGGCTAGTAGCAACAATATTCAACGAAAGTGGAGTAGCGGGGCGAGCAATAACATTCACATAAATGTCGAGGAGAGGGGCATCGGAAGATTTGTTGATACTAATGTTTACAATGTGTATAACAATGTCGGCCTGAGTATGGAGAGTGAGAGCAGCAACGAAGACGAGAACTCTCCAAGCAGGAGAAACATGGCAGGTAGCTATAATTCGAGGAGCAATAGTAACTCGAGGAGTAACAGTAACAGCAACAGCAACAGCAATATCATGACACGTAACCCCAGAATCAACAATAGTGAAGGAGATTGGGAAAGCAGCGGGTTTGCTAGCGCCCGTGGCAGCAGCTCAATCCAGGATTCATTTGGGACGCCTCAGGAGAATAAAAGCGAAGCCTCAGCTAGCATTGGCATTGACATCAGTAGCATTGACATTGGAACACCTGCCTTGAGAAACGAAAGAGTTAGCAGTTTGCGCGACGACGAGAGAGCCATCATGCGTTTTCTCGCGGGGGATGGTAGCCCAGTGCATACAAATGGGATAATAAAAGACCCTCCTCCGTAAATTGCCATATCTTTAGCAGCGAGATCTCAACTTATGTCATTTTTTTTGTTTCATTTCTTCCGTGTGTGGAAAAACCTCACAACTTGTCAATCTCCTCAGCAAGATATGCCCTCTCCTCTTCACTATTATTGCCTAATTCGAGTATATTCCTCGTGGTTTTGATAATCCTCGTCCCCGTAGAATCTTCCATCGACCTACCATACAGAAATAGTAGGCTCTCCAAATCGGGGACCTCCAAGTAATCCTTAACAGCGTCACCGCTGTCCTCCATCCCCACCGCCACCCCCCCGTCAGAAGGGAGGTAAATACCCTCAAAACCCGCCCCCTTTGCCCCCCTAACATCCTTCTCAAAATTATCACCCACGTGCACGCAGTCCCACTGCTCGCCAACCGCGATTCCCGCCCTTTTCCGGGCCTCCTCGAAAATCCCCCTCTCGGGCTTTTCGCTTCCCACCTCCCCCGAGGTGAGCACAAAATCGAAAACATCGTAAATCTCAAGCTCCTCGAGTACCTTGTGAAGCCGATCGTCAAAATTGCTCACAACGCCAATGTGCGTCGGCGCATCGACCGACCCCGAGTCCCGCCAACTCTTCAGATTCCTCAAAAACTCAGCAGTGTAAGGCTTCAGCTCCCAGGCCTCAGTCGTGGAAAATATCTCGTCGTAAAGCTTGTCGAACACTATGTCAAATAGCGGCCCGTCGAGCTCCTCTCGCAAAAACTTTTCGTTGTCGATCTGGGGGACGCGGTCGTACGTTCCTTTGACCACTTCCCTCCACCAGTCCCTGCTCCCCTTGTCATTTTTACCGAAGCAGGGGGACTTTTTGCTCTCTTGGGCATACGCTTCAAAAAAGGCTTGTGTGAACACGTCTGGGCCGGGCAGACGCGCCTTGAAATCGGTCGAGACGAACAGAGCATCGCGGTAGTACATGCCCACGGAGGTACGCAGTCTCATAAGCGTGCCGGTGGCATCGAGTGTGAGGAGTTTGGGGGGGGTGAGGGGGACGGGGTGGAGCGGTTTCTGGGAGGTTATTGAAGAGGAGTCGGGGTTGGGGGCACCTGCCGGTGATGAAAACATTACAACATGGGCGCGGGGATGCCGGAAAGTCGAGCGCGTGAAGCGGAGCCCGTGTGATAGGGGGAGAAAGGCAAGCGAGAGGAGCGAGGTCGCTCGCATGCTATCAAGAAATCGGACGTGAATTGATATTTTGAAGATACAGAGGGGGAAACAATGCTTGTTTTGGACACTGCGGCAACGATTTGTTCTTAGAAAGGGTTAAAATTGCCTGGTCTAACGTCTGGAGGCGACCACGAATTTCACATTGCAAACCCAAATTAATCTGCGATTCCTCAACGAACCCCGCCCAAAAGAGTATGACAGTCTCCAATGTTGTTCGACGTACCGCCATTGCGCTACAGTCAACATGCGTCCGCTCACTCACTACGACCACCGCGGCCAAACAGTCCAACCATGTGTTCCGCACAAGTGCCTTCAGCCATCTAAGCGCCCACAATAATCAGATCACCAGTTCGACTCCCGGCGCCGAGGGTTTACAAGCGAACTCCGCGGCCCGTCGTGCACACCTGAGCAAACGCACTGTGAGATACTTTAGCTCCAAGACTGACAACAAGTCTGATGACGACGAATCCTCCACGGACTCCTCTGATGCAAATACCTCCGCCGATTCACAAGACACTGCTAACCCCGGTAGCAGCGAACCACTACTGGACACGGACAAGCTTGAGGTGAGTGATTCACGAGCGACAGAAGCGACAGAAGAGACAGAAGAGTCAGAAGAGACAGTGCTTAAGTAGGGTTAGTGGTTCCCTCGCCAACAGTTGTCATAATTTCCATTCCTTGCAGTCTGAGCTAAAGAACATGAAAGACCAGTACATCCGCTCGATAGCCGAGCAGGAGAATATCCGCGCGATCGGCCGTCGCGACGTCGAGTCCGCCCGGAACTTTGCTGTCACCAAAATGGCCAAGTCCCTATTTGACATCAGCGACAATCTCAGCAGGGCGCTGGAGGCCGTCCCGGAGGATATGAGGAGTAATGACGAACACGCGGTTTTGAAGAGTTTTTATGAGGGGGTCGAGATGACGGAGAGGCTTATGGTTAAGGCATTTCAACAGAATAATATCGAGGGATATGCCGAGGTGGGGGATAAGTTCGACCCTGATCTTCATGATGCAATGTTTGTCTATGAGGACGCTTCGGCGGAGACAAACACTATTGGGCAGGTTATGAAGGTCGGGTACAAGCTTAATGGCAGGGTAGTGAGACCCGCGCAGGTGGGAACCGTCAAGAACCCCTAATAACGAAAGGAAGGAGTGATTTTGGCCAAATAAAGAAGCTACTGTATTACTTTCATTTCTTCCCACTACAATCAAGCCGCCAATCAAGCCGCCAATCAAGCTGTCAATCAAGCCGTAGTCAATCAAGCCGTAGTCAATCAAGCCGTAGTCAATCAAGCCGTAGTCAATCAAGCCGTCAATCAAGCCGTAGTCAATCAAGCCTTCATTTCACTTCACCCCGCATTGCTCATTCAAACTTTCGTCGTCGGGAGGGAAGGGGAAACACTCGCCGTTGCGATCGTCCTCAACCCAGGGTGTCACATCAGAGGTAAGCATGTACCACTCCAGCAGCTCCATTTTCAGCTGATCACGAATACTCCTGTACTCATCGACATTGTAAACATTCGTCAATTCATTCGGATCCGCCCTCAAGTCATACAGCTCGCTATCGTGATCAGTATCAGACCAGTCGCTTCGGTAAATGAGTTTGTACTCCAAGGTTCTGATCATCACTGCCCTGCAGACACTCAGCGGCACCTCTTGTTGCTGCAGATTCTTGGGGTAGTAGTCGGTTCCGTCCTCCGGCATCCCCCCAGACGAATCATCGCCTTCAAAGTCTCGCGGCTCTCGCGTGCTATATCCGCCCTCAGCATACACTCGGCGAAGGGGATCGCCACCCACTCCCAGGAGGACCTGTGGCGCAAGTGAAGAGCCGAAGTGCACGTGGCTCGCATTTATGTTCGCAAGCTCGAGCATCGTCGGAACGATGTCAAACAACTGGACCTGCTCCTCCACTATGTTCGGTTGACCCTCAGGAGAACGAATGATGAGCGGCACTCTTGTCAGTACATCTTCGAGACCGCTCGGCCATTTCTCGACCAGACCGTAATCGCCAGCGTAGTCTCCGTGATCACTGAACACGGTGACAGTTGTGTCATCACGATGCCCAAGTTCATCGACAGCATCCATTAGCATGCCAAACATGTGGTCACTGAAGCTGATGCTCCCGAGGTAGACACTGTTTAGCTTTCGCCAGAATTCATCATCGAGAGAAGTCAAATTACGATATTCACGGATCAACTCGTAGTAATCGGGCTTGCTCGAATTCGCAGACACTCTCTTCAAGGGGGGGAGAGAATCTGGGTCAATTGCACTGTAAAATGGCTCCGGAACGCTGTATGGCGGATGAGGATTCAAAAGAGGCAGAAAAATGAAAAATGGTGTGTCATCATCCGCATCTTTCCTCTCTCTAAGGAATTCAATAGCCGACATGACATTCTTGTAGTCCTGAGTCTCATTCACCATTCCGTCAGTGGGATCAGTCAACATCGAATAATAGCGAGGGTCGGTGATGTTAAAACTGTTGGGACCATTATTTTTCCCTCCCATTTGTCGGGCACTAGTAACACTAGTACTCCAGCTGTCATTCGCAAGCATGTCGTTCTTCCCCCACCATTTGACGGTATAGTTTGCGTCCAAGAAATATTTGAATAGGTTTGGTTCGTGGCTATGCAGTAAAGACCACAAACTTCTATGACCTAGAACATGAGTAGGCCTGTGAAGATAGTAGGTGAATAGTTAGTTTTAGGATGAATAATGAACAGATGAAACCGCACCTCTTCACGAGGATGCCCTAATCCTTATCAACGAGACAAACACTCGTAGGCAAGTTTCAATCAAAAAACATTCTCATTCCCACTTACCATCCGGTGATGAAAGCGGCCCGCGATTGACTACAAACAGTGTGTGATGTATGAGCCTGCATAAACTGCGTGCTTTCGCTAGCGAACTTATCAAAGTGTGGCGTTTGTGATGTAGCGTGTCCGTAGCACCCAAGCGATTCAGCACGCATCTCATCTGGCTGGAAGAAAATGAAGTTTTTGGACAGAGCAGCTTGTGGGAAGAAGGTAAAGATGAGGAGGAAAAAAATATTGAAAACCATCGTGAGTGTAGCGATAATTCAAGAACGCGGGAGGCGAAAAAATAATTTCAAAAGAGAGAAATTTGACCCTCGAGAACTCTTATGCCCAGACAAACGGGAGAGATCTCGAGATCTTTCGCCACCTTGGGCATAAACTTTTAAGGTAAGCCTAAAAGCGACCAATAGCAAAAAAACCTCCATCAATGCGCTCCCTATGACATTGATGGCACCCTGTCGACTTTTTAAGTGAAGACACTGCCTGCATCGTCATGAACACACCTTTGCCTGTTTTTAGTCCTGACAACTAACTTTTGCCCCTCTCTGCAGTTTTAAACCGCTTTAAAAATCTATTAATATCATGGCTGACGAAGACGTTGCTGCTCTTGTCGTTGACAATGGTTCCGGTATGTGCAAGGTAAGTTGGATACCAGTAACGGCCAAAGATCTTTTTTTCAGTTGCTATGGCTGCCAACCGTTCCAAAGCTTCTTAGCCACATTCTAACCCTTTTCCATTTATTTATTTATTTATTTATTTTTGTTGTGTGTTGACAGGCCGGATTCGCCGGAGACGATGCTCCCCGCGCTGTGTTCCCCTCCATTGTGGGACGCCCCAAGCACCCTG
>Ga0115556_1000804_pt1 | contig 21330 bp, 24 predicted proteins | sample COGITO_mtgs_1104_5_FD_87282 | JGI IMG/M metagenome (GOLD analysis project Ga0115556, IMG submission 87282) | Pelagic marine microbial communities from North Sea - COGITO_mtgs_110414 | ecosystem: Environmental > Aquatic > Marine > Epipelagic | place: Germany:Helgoland, sampling site Kabeltonne... | reverse complement strand
TTTACAGTGTTTCTGAAGTGGGATTTTTTCATACCTGGATTTTATAAGGGAGCAAAGCAGTGTCACCGGTGAAGGTTATTGTGGAAGATATTTTGTCTACAGTAGTGTGTGTGTGTTATATAATTTCTTCTTAAGGGATTGTGTCCATTTCTGACTTCTGAGGAAGCTCAAGACCGCTCTCGGGCTCGGGCTCTCCCCGGCCCGTCCGTCGAAAATGGTTGTTAGTTCACAATAATTAGGTTAAACGAAAAGGAGGGGAAAAATCGCCAGCTCGAGACCATTTCTCTTACATACGAAACTCTTCTTGGATCGAAAGATTACCGCAAATTAAAGTGTTTGAAGAGAATAACGAACCTTGAAAAAAAATTAAAATTTAACTTCCTCCTTCCCCCACAGACCCACAGCACACACCACCGGACGCGAAAAAATGGAGATGAACGATGCAAACCTACGGGAAATCATAAAAAAGGACAACCTCTACTTGACGGCCGAGCTGAATGATAAGCTGTACCTGCATTACAAAGGGTTCAAAGCGATAAAAAACCTGGAGGCTTACACAGGGCTCAAGGTCCTCTGGTTGGAGGGGAACGGATTAGACAAGATCGAGAACTTGAGTGGTCAGGCGAACTTGCGAACTCTATACCTGCATGAAAATTTGATTAGTAAGATTGAGAACCTTGAGTCCTGTCCTGAGTTGGACTCCCTCAACCTGTCCAAGAACTTCATCAAGAAAATCGAGAACTTGAATCATTTGACGAAGCTCACGACCTTGATAATTTCTAACAACAATCTTGCAAGTGTGGAATCTATTGGAGAGGTTGCCAACCTCCCGAATCTCCACTCCCTGGACATCCAGTCGAACAAGATTGATGGGGAAAGGGATGATGCGGAGAAACTTGTTGAAATCCTCTCCGCCTGCCCACAACTCCGGGTCGTTTACCTCAAGGGGAACGAGATTGTAAAGAAGATCAAACACTACAGGAAAACAATTATAAGCAGGTGCAAAGAGTTGCGATATCTTGACGATCGACCTGTTTTTGATGACGAGAGGAGGAGGTGTAATAAGTGGGGCGAAGTTTTCCGCGAGACAGGCGACGCTGACAAGGCCATGGAGGCAGAGCGAGCTGAGATTGTTAAGATGCGAGAAGAGAAGAAGGAGAGGGAGGTGAGCAGCAGCAGCCGGTCTTCTTTTCCCGAAGCCCGCCTATTTTCTGTCACACAACACACTGCATGCTAATCGTAATCCACCCCCCACCCACCCACCCACCCACCACCCACACTATACTTCCTTTTTCAAATCATCACCAGGACCGCGCTTTCGCACAATTCGAAGAGATGGTGAGAGAAGGTCAGAAGATCAAGGCCGAGCGGGAGGCGGCGGAAGCGGAGAAGAACGGGGGTGTTCTACCCAACAAGAAGATTGTTTCTACTGACCACAAGAAATTTACTACCGATGGTTCAATCAGCGACGAAAAGAAGCTCGAGAAAGACATGGGAGTTGGGTCTCACATTGTTAACGTCGACAGAGCAAAGAAACTAGACAATAAAAGTCCCTTTAGCGGCGAGACAATCGTCGATGTTAAGGAGAGTGACGTGGTCAGGGAGGCAAGAGAGAGGCGCTGGGGGAACAAATCTCACGATGGGAAGAACCGTGTGCTGTCGCAGAACGCCCCCAAGGTGAAAGACGATCTCCCAATCCCACCCACGGCAGAACAGCTCAAGGATTTAAAAGCAGCAGGTTTCGACCCAGATGTGGACATATTTGGCCAGGAAGATCTCGTCGAGATGAGCAAGGAAGCCCAGCAAGAAGCGGAGATAGAGAAGTACTACACAATGACTGCCGATCCCGACTCCGCTAACTTTGAAAAGAATGGTGTCAAGAATGGAGGGCAGAGCAACGCTGCGGCATCCATGGATATTAAAATGGCAGCTGAGCTCAGTGAGCTCAGGATGAAGGAAGCTAGGGAGACTGAAAAACGCATCTTCGAAGCAGAGAAGGAACAATATGCCAGGGACCAATTCGAATTCGGCGTAACACCAATGCCCCCCGCCCCTCCAGATGCTTCGCAAGAGGATGTCCTTGAAAAGAAACGACAGATGATGGCAAAGGATGATGGCAAAGAACGCGTTGGAGTAGGTGGTTCTTGGCCTGCTAAAGCCACCAGCACAGCTGGAAATACCACCAACTACGAGGAGCTGGATTAATAATAATAAGCGAATAACGAAGTTGTGATTGGTGGAGCTATCTATAATGTTGCATTCAATGGTCAGTTGGTGGTTGCGGGCGCAACATCGGTATTATTTTACTCGTGTCTCTACTATTCCAATACTAAACTCCCATCCTCTGCAAACCTTCCCTAAGTTCCCTTAATCCATCATCAGTAAGATTATTTGCTGCCGCTCTGAAGGCCTCCTCGCTGGGCAGCCCACATATTCCTGCGCAAATACGGATAGCCTTTTCGGAAAGCTTCCCGGCCAAAGTTCCTACCATCGCCAAATCTTTCATGTTCTCGTTAGCGAGGGTATTCTTGATGAACTCACTTGCTTCCAATTGCGCCTCCATGTCTCCCTTCTCGTCGCCACTCTGAAGTTCCTGGCTTTTCGCGACTGCTTCGCTACGCTCGACACCGTCGTAGTACCAGACAGTGAGAGCGTACCGGTTTGAGTTGGTGGCAGTGACCTCATGGGGCACTTTGTCAGAGTAAAACATTGCAATCCTGCCACCCTCTGGCATTATGTCTACGGCAGGGAGAGCATCCTCGGTGCCTTCATTGGCATTTATTTTCTCGGCAGTCGCGCCTTTATTGGTGGCATCATCTACCTTCCAAACTCGGAGCATTCCTCCATCTTCTTTTTTCCAACCACTTTCGTTCAAGTAGCAGAGGACAGTAAGTCGTCTGCCATCGTTCGCAGTGTTGTCGATGTGTCGTTGGAACCTTGATTTCCCGCCAGGGTATACTGCCAACCTGTGATAAGCAAGTGAATAACAATAACAAAGAGTTTAGTTAAGCGTAGCTGTACGTCCACTATTCCACTTCACTTCACTTACATTGCGTCTGATCTAGCCGTCAGCCGACTCAACCGCTCAACTCGATTTGTTAGCTCGCCAAAAACCAACTTATCGATGCTCTCCAGCAGCACCTTCATTTTGCTGAACTGGTGCATGACGCTCGCACTAACCGATCTACTCCCTCCTTTGTCGATTTTCGTGCCAAGATCATCCTTGACTTTTCTGTCGCACGGTTCAATAGCACCTCTCCCCTTCGGCTGCTCTCCTGCGCTATCAAAGAGACTGCTATCCTTCTTGAGATGACCACCGCACATCCAAAGAACCTTATCTCCCCTCACATCTGGTACCGTAATCTGCGCACCAACGTCAGCTCCCTTGCCAACCCAAATTTCTGACGGGGTAAAGTGAGGATCGAGAGAGTCTATCTCTGCACGGACCATGCGGACAGTTTGCTCATCCACAAAGTTGTCCATTACAGCATAGCTGTTCTCACTGAGCAAAGCTGCGATCTTCTTACTCTTCGATTTCACTTTATCCCTAGCAACCTTCTTCTTGCTGCCTTTTGCCGTCGTTATCAGCATGGAAGACAGATTATCGCCTTTAATTATGTCTGCCTCGGGCAGAATCCTCGAAACATTTAGGTTCATGTCATTGTCAGCGCTGGTGTAGTTGTCACCTTTTTGAAAAGTAGGAGCGTGAGCGTGAGTGCTGTACTTTCCTGACGTCACACTGTCCACCGCCGTTGTCGCCTTAGCTCCCGTTTTTTGCTCATATGCCGCAATTTGCCTCTTCCGGACCTCCTCCATTACCCCCCTAAGCTTCCTCATTTTCATTTCGCACAATTTGATGAAGTTCTGTTTCACATCATCGGGCAGATTTCCTCTTGGTTGCTCGCACCTCATGACAGCTTCCCTGAGAGTCTGGCGGACGAATTCTGCCTGGCCAGAGGAAAGCTGAGAGAGGGTGCTTTGCAGGAGACCATTTTCATTAAGGCTTCCGTGCTTGGCGGCAGCCATTACCAGGGATTCTAGTATTTCTATGAGTGCTTCTGACGAAACTAGACCGAGATCGTCAGTTTCGTGCCCAAGGATCTTCAAATTCTGATGTTGTCGCTGCCCGTGTAAGTCCCTCTCAATCGCTTCAATCGCTGTTGTGGGCGCGGTTTGTTGCTTTTGTTGCTGACTCTTCACTTTACTGTACTTTTCATACAAGCTTTTGTGTGTAGGTTCATCAATTTTTTGCGTTTCTGTTCTTGCAACTGGTGGAGGTGGTGGTTGAGTAGGTGCAGCTGTCTCTGTTTTTGCCGTTGCTGCTGCTGCTGCTGCTGCTGCTGTTGCTGTTGCTGATGCTGTTGCTGATGCTGTTGCTGATGCTGTTGCTGTTGCTGTTGCTGTTGCTGTCTCTGCCGCTGTCTCTGCCGCTGTCGCTGTCGCTGTTGTTTCGATCTCATTCAAAGATATGTACTCTTTCCTAGCCCTCTCAACATTCTCAACCAGCTCGTTTGGCTGCATTTCCCTTTTCAGGACAGGAAGCGTAACACTCAGCTCCTTCCGCTTTTTGCTGAACTTAGCGCTGGCCTCATCGCCATTAACACGAAGAGGGAAGAACACTTTTAGAACATAAAGCGAGGAATCTAATGACAGCTGGTTCGTTTGTACGTCGAGATCAACACCCTTCATCGAGGAGAGTAGAGGAGTCTGGATCTTCACAGAGAGAGTGGAGGGAAGAAGAGACTGGGCTTGGTTTTGTCCTTCATATTGCAATTCAATCGTGTACTCTGGTGTGGTTTTCGCATCATCATCATCTGAGTCACCACCGATATCGATCTTGCCCATTTTGGTCGGGAAATTGTTCAGATTTAAAAGTTAACTTGGAGCTCTCGTGGATAAAGGGAAGAAAGCATTTCATCTGCTATCAAATAACTCTTCTCGGGAATTTTTGCGTCGAATCGGGGGAAATATCGGGATAATAAGGTCTACCTCTCTACTTGAACTGGAACACGAAAACCCCCTCTATATAGCCCTACGCTGTCGCTCACTATTCTCTATTCTCTCAACCTGCCTCCCTGTCCACCTCCGTCCACAGGGACGCGCATTCTTTCTAGATTCGTCCCAGAGATCACCATTATAAACCAATATGTATGATAGACTTGCAGAATTGCGTTCATCATCTTCCTCTTCATTCTCATCAACTCCGTCAACTACCAACAATGACCTGGAAGCTCCCCTCCTGTACAATGAAAAGCCATCCACCAAAAAGAATAAGAAGAAAAATAAGAACGAGATGAGAGATATACCGGGGTCCCCGCGGGACACGGGTGCTTCAAAAGATGGTGAGCAGTCGATATTGAATGAGTTTTTTGCGCAAGTTGATGAGGTGAAAATGGACATAGAATTCATCCAATCCACCTCACAAGAGATTATGAGGATAAAGGACGACAGCTTCAGGTCTTCAGGTGGTAGCAAAAAGAAGCTTACCTCGAACACTTCGCTAGCAAAGATGGTTTCCCACACTAACGTGATAAGTAAGACTGTGAAGGAATCAATCCAACTCATGCGACAGGAACTTGGGAAGGACAATAACAAAAATTCAAGAACCTTGCAGGTGCGAACAAACGTGTTGAATGCGCTGACGAGGAAGTTTATTTTGGTGATGAAGGGGTACCAAGCTGCACAAGAGGACTACCGGGTTAAGGCAAACGCAACGGCACGGCGTCAAGTGAAAATAATTCAGCCAGAGGCTACCGAGCAGGAGGTGGACCACCTGCTGAAACATGCTAATTCAAGTGATCTGACTACAATGACCATTTTGAAAAAGAGTGGAAAAAATACGGCGAATAGCAGCATCACAGACGCATTTTCCAGGATAAACGACAAGTACAGCGATGTTCTTCTCCTCGAGGCTTCAATAACTGAGCTTGCAAGAATGTTTGAGGAATTTGCTCTCATGGTGGAAGAGCAAAGCGAGCTACTAGATAATATTGAGTTTCAGGTATTGTCGACAAAGGATTTTATCGAAGATGGCCTGGATGAATCTAGAAAGGCCATCAAATTGCAAAAGAAACTCCGGAAGAAGCGGTGTTGCATAATCTTGTTTTGCATGGTTGTGGGGTTCCTCTTCCTCTTGATGAAGGTCAACCTTCAATAGTAGCGGGCTCTAACCCTGCTAACAAATATAAAAGTATCCCTAAAATATAGTTTTGCGCGTTAGTATGGTTAATATCCGATAGTCCGATCACAAAAATATTTCTGGTAGTAGTAGTAGTTCATTCCTTTTCTAATCCAAACATGAATGGATGATTTTCTCTAGAATCCACTCTGTCCGACGACCATGGTCTTAGACTCAGTGTACGCAGACAAGCCAGCCTCTCCAAGCTCCCTGCCAATTCCGGAAGCCTTGAAGCCTCCGAAGGGGAGGGCAGCATCGAAAGTGTCGTAACAGTTGATCCAGACAGTTCCAGCCCTGAGCCTCTTGGCAATGTTGCGGGCCTTGTTAAAGTCCTTGCTAACGATGGATGCGGCAAGGCCATAATTACTGGCATTGGCCCTCTTAATGACCTCTTCGGTGTCCTTGTACTTGAGAACAGACATGACGGGGCCAAAGATCTCCTCCTTGACAATAGTCATGTCGTCTTTGCAGTCAGTGAAGACAGTGGGCTCGATGAAATATCCCTTATCTCCAAAGCGGCTTCCTCCTGCCATTAACTTGGCTCCCTGCTCAACTCCCTTGGCAATGAGACCGCTCACAGAGTCGAACTGTTCCTGAGAAACCTGGGGACCCTGGGGCCAACCCTTGCCGTTTCCGTCCAAAGTTTTGTGATCCTCTCCATATCCAGCTCCCACAGGTTTGGCCTTGGCGACCTCGGCAATCCTCAAGCAGAACTCGTCGTACCTGCTCTCGTGGACGAAGATCCTCGAACTGGCACAGCAGCACTGTCCCTGGTTCAACCAAAGTCCGAGACCGGCAGTATTGACAGCGAGGTCCATGTCAGCACTCTCGTCGATGATCAGGGCGGATTTACCACCGAGCTCAAGGGTGACTCGTTGCAAGTTGTCACTCTTGGCAGCACTCTCCATGATCTTCCTCCCGACGCCTGTACTTCCAGTGAAAGCAATCTTATCGAATCCTTCGTGTCCAGCTACAATCTTTCCTGTGTCATCGTCACCAGGGAGAATATTGACAGCGCCAGCAGGGAATCCAGCCTCGACAATAAGCTCACCGACACGGTTGGCGGTGAGAGGAGTCTGGGGGGCGGTCTTCAGTACAACGGCGCAACCAGTCGCCAAAGCAGGTCCTAGCTTCCAAGCCTGCATCAGCAGGGGAAAATTCCAGGGGATGATTTGTCCAACGACACCTACAGCCTCACGCTCCAGGTAGCCAAAGTTCCCCTTGGCAACGGGGCCGCTTGGGTTGATCACAGAGCCACTGATCTTGTCAGCCCAGCCAGCATAGTAACGGTAGCACTGGATGGACAGGGGAAGGTCAAGGTTAATAGCCTCAGCGTAAGGTTTTCCATTGTCAAGGACCTCGAGCATAGCAAGCTCATGGGCATTCTCCTCAATCAAATTTGCAAGTCTGATTTATTGCGTGTTAGTATGTGTATTCATCATGTGCATGTGTTCTTTGCGCATATTCTTTGTCCGTGCCACCACCTTCAGACGGTCACCGCACGCACCTATTCATCAGCTGCCCACGCTCATAGCCTCCCATCTGGGCCCACTCACTGTTGGGGTTGTAGAATGCGTTGCGAGCCGCCTCAACAGCAGCATCGACCTAAGCGTGTATTATTTGGGCAGTTAGGTGATTAAATAAAAAATCAAATTCGATTTTGTCAGTAAGTTCAAGTGATATTTTGTGATTGGCGGTTGAGTTTGTTGAGTTGAGGTTAGTGGAGTGGAAAGGCTAGAAATATTTTTTCATCGCGGTGAAATGATCAACCCACCTCATCTTTTCCAGCAGCCTTGACGGTAGTAATGACTTCCTCAGTGGCGGGGTTGAGAGTCTGAATATCATTGCCAGAGTTGAACCATTGATTGTTGATCAAACTTCCAGTGTGGGGCAATGGAAGCTTGGGGGCGGCCAAATTGGACGAGATAGCACTGAAAGTGCGAATGCGCGAGCGGACAGCAGTTCTAACAAACATCTTTAAAAAAATAGAGCGAGGAAACGTAAGATCTTTTTTTCTCTCTGGATAAATCGGGCCGAATTCGTGTGGGCTTCAAAATTGCAAAGATCCACAGGGGGTCTTCTCAAAAACTTCATTTTGATAAGTTTTTTGGCAAGTTCCCACTATACTTGTAAGACTGGCTTGGGAGTTCGGGTAGTAAAATATCCTGGAGTTTTTTTGAGGTTAGATTCAGAGGGCTCTTCGTGATCGTTTGTTGTTCGTGTTAGATGCCTTATGACAGCAATTCTGGCGGGCAACCGCCGCGGAATAATCTGCCGTCCTCGAGATCAGTAAACTCTGACTTAGACAGCAAGTCATCTGGATCACCAAGGGCGGATGATCGATTTCACACCCCCCGAGCCTCTGCCAGGGGAAACACACATAGGGGAGAGGGAAGTGATACAGAATTCGGCACACCACGGCTGAGTGGCCGGACAGTAGATGGCGGAAGTGCTCGTTTTTTCAACAATAATTCGGACACCGAGTTTGTAACGCCACGATTTGGGGGGGGGGGCAAAACAGTGTTAGGAGCATTCCCGAGGACAAATTTGAGGATGACAATGGTTATTATGCTGAGGCCAAGGGGGGAGGGGCGTATCATAATAGTCAGTATGCGGCTCAAGCCCAGGCAAAATACGAAGAGGATCAGAGGCATTACGCTGCTCAGCAAGAGCAGGTTCGGCAGCAACAGCAATGGCAATATACACAGCAGCAGCAGCAGCAGCAGCAGCAACAGCAATACCAGCACCAACAGTACCAACAGCACCAGCAGCAGCAACCGCAATATGACCAATACGGTCAAGCTTATCAACAGCAACAATATCACCACCACCATCACCAGCAGCAACCCCCACAATATGACCAATACGGCCAACCTTATCAGCAACAGCAATACCAGCACCAACAGCAGCAACAATATCAACAGCAGCAGCAGCAGCACACACAAAATGACCAATACGGTCAACCTTATCAGCAACCACAGCAACAATATGCACAGCAACAGTATTATGCTGAAGCAAAAAATGATTACTATAGTCAGCAACAACAACCTCAGCAACAACCTCAACATTATCAACAGCAACAGCACCAGGAACACAAAGTAGGGGACTACGGGGAAACATCAGCAAGTGATGTAGAAGATATATTCTCATATGCTCGGCACAATCGAGTGGAAGATATCGAGAATCTACTGGATAGAGGAGTGCCCATCGATGTCAGGGACAAGCACGGCAACACAATTCTCTCTATATCGTGCCAGAATGGACACAAGAGGGTGTTGAAATTAGCCCTTAGGAGAGGTGCAGACATCAACTCAACCAATCATAGAGGAAACAGCGCGCTGCACTTTTGCTTTAAGTATGGCTTCGGGAGCACTCTTGGGGCGTATCTGATAGGGAAAGGTGCGGATGTCAGCATCCGAAACTGTGAGGGAAAGACCTTTTCGGAGGGAGGTTTTTGAGGTAGAAGAGAAGATTATTTTTTCAGGAAGAAACAGGGAGGTTGTGTGTGGCTTTCATAGGGCGTGAAGCAGAGAGGGAGTATGAAAACGAAGAGAGAAAAAAAGTCCCTACCATCTTCATGGACAATGGCAGACAGATGGCACGAAAATGAACCAAGTAGCAATTTAATTAATTACGCAGCGAAAAATAACAACAAGAAATGTTTCTACCACAAACGCAATTTTTATTCATTCCATCATTATTCCTCCTTGAAGCCCTCACCAACATCATCTTTTACTCTTCCCCTCACATACACCCTAATTTCATTCACCTCATCACCCTTTAAGACATCACGAACCATATCACACTTCACTAGGAGCCCTACCTGGCTCAAGCTTCCCTCCAGTACACCACACAGTATTTCCGAATAAGACAGATCATCGAAGCCCTCCGAAGGCAGCTCCACAAAGATCGCGAGAGGGTTCTGATAAATGTACAGAGAGAAGGTTGTCCCCTCGGGCCCACTGGGACCGTCCACAAAGTTAGCAACATCAACATTGATTCCCAGGAACATTTTGAACCCAACCTTGGCAATGCACTCTGCTGTCTCATTCAGGCTCCGACATACGCCGTTGTTAAAGTTTGTCGACGAAGAGTTGCTCGACGTAGGAGGTGGGGAAGGATCAGTGCTTGATGAATGGTAGGCAGTTTTGGAAAGATACTCATCAATTAGTCGAATTCCAATGTTGGACCCCATCCTATATTCGGGCAAGAGAGAGAAAGAGAAGAGAAGAAAATATTGAAACGGTCGGTGTGAGTGGTTCCTGCACTGTAAGAAAGCCTTGCAGCCGAGCAGGGACACAGTGACACCATTTCGGACACCATCCTCGACAGAAGATCCACCCCTTTCTCTCACCTTCTCAATTCCTTGTTTACCTCCGCGAGACCCCCACCTTCCTCTCTGAATTCCTTAATCACGCTCCGCACCAGCGCACCGTAAGTTAGAGAGAAGAATTCAGAGGAGAGCTTTGGTGTTTTGGACCAGAGCAAGTTGCCTAGACGGACATTTTTTTGAGACATGTTGAGACTTTTTGGTCGAGACTTTTGATTCGGAGGCAAGATGGTGTTAGAAGAAGCGTCTAAAGCCTATTTAACGGCGATAATACTAACAGAAAGAAGCGTAGCTGAGGCTTTCAAGGGTCTGTCCCTTTTTGTCTCACGGACGAAATCTTTCGTAAGCCTCAAGCCAAGCTTCAGGTGGACGCAGATACTCTCCACCGCGGCCGCCGCCCTATCGCTTCGCACGGTTCACCCGCAATTAAAAATTTCTGAAGCATGATGCTGAATTTTCCTGTGCCAGTTCTCCTCCTAATGCTGACCTGGATCTCCTCCTCCTCTGCGGAAACCAAAACATGCGCATCCAACTCCTGCCACCACGTGGTAAATACCTTCAAGATCCCTTTGCCGCCGGAGCCCTCATCTCCTGATATTTTGGATCCAGCCTCCTCCCACCGCTCCGTGATGAGGCATTTCATCGAACTAACCGCCGACAAGGAAGTACCCCACACTGGGAGCGAGCCTTTCCCTTCTCATCTGCTAGGAGTATTTGAAGTTCTGCGTGGCTGGGACTTGCCCAAGCATGTCCTGGATGCCGGCCTGTATCACAGTGTTTACGGCACGGAGGGGTTCGACCCTGGCAAAGATAACGTTGTTTCGTATCTTTCACGCCAGGAGATAGTTGATGTCATCGGTCCTCGGTCAGAGAAGCTTGTCTTTACCTTCTGTGTGCTTGACAGATCAACACTCGACAAAGTCGTTCGCACCTTTTACTCAGGGAAAAAGGGAAAAAAGTCAACCATCATTCTCCGGAGCAGAATGGAGCTCGGTGCATTCAAGATATCGCTGACGAGAGACGAATTTTTGGACTTTTTAGCGCTTTCGCTTGCGGATTGGTTGGAGCAGGTGGAGGGCGCTGCTGAGGGGGGGGAGGGCGCTAATGGTTATGGTTGGGGCAAGGGGGAGGCGTGGGCTTACAGACGGGGGGCATACGAGGCCATGAGTGAGATTTTAATTAAGGAGCGGGGACTGGGCATAGCGATGAACACTTTTCGCGCAGTGTATGGGGCTGAGCCAGAAAAGACACGGAATCTTGAGCAAAGGCGCACCCCACCTCTGACAAAAGCCGCTCAGGATGCGTATGACTGCTACTTTAGCACCGTGACGGCGGAGGAAAAGATTGCTATCATGGATGAATGGAAAGTTTTAGAAAGAATTGTCGACGAAACGGACGAAGAACAAAAATGAATGGATCACAAAAGAAAAGTAAGAAAAAAATGTTCGTGAACGACCTTTCTCCCAAACCAATATTCTGTTCTACAACCCCACGAATTCAATGACAGGCAAAATACTATCGCTCTTCCAATCGTAAGGAAAGTACTTTATAAACTCTCCATCAGCGGGCACACTCTCGAGCAGCTGCTCAAGCTTTCGCTTCTTGTCGCCACGCAAATAGTCCACGATTGCGCTTGCGACTTGGACATCAGTCTCACCAAAGTCAACGCGGTACCACTTGAATATCGTGTTCAATTGCAGAAACCCCTCTCCCACCAGGACATTTCCGTCGCTCTCGCAGTAACTTGCGCTGACAATATCGAGTTCTTCCCGAATGGCCTCTCCTGTAAACTTCTTGATGGGAGGGCAGGAAGACGCACCACAGTTGAGGGCAAAGTGAATGCGCCTGTCAACATCCTTGTCCGAGAGCGCAAGCTGCAGTCGATCATCGCCTGACTTGTAGATATTCGATCGATTTCCGCGCAAAAGACCATTCTCCAGACCGTCGAATGAAAAAAACTGCTGAGACGAGCCTAAAACGTATCCTACTCCATCAAAAAACCCACCCATAATTTTCCCCTGGCCACCCGTCGGGTTCGTACCCTCCGTGAACGGAATGCCGACCTGTATGAAAGCGTGCTTAATCAAAATGTTGTATAGGTTAACCAGGAAGGCCGTCTTCACTTCGTTGTCCATTGAACTCATTTCACACGCTTGGAGCATCGCAGTACTCTTCTTGAATGTTTCGAACCTTTCGCTCTTCTTTGCCTCTGCATAGTCTACTCCCATGTCAGTTCGATGGTCAGAACACACTCCATCTACCATCTTCTTCAGCGAGTGAGTCAGCTGAACAGGATCCACGTTGTCCGACCCCGTCCAGACGAGCTCATCATTCAGCGCTATATAGGATCCCCCCCTCTTCTCGTTCAACATGGTATTTTTGTCGTTGATTTCAGGAAGCGGTTGGACAACTACTGGCGGGTCAGTGCTTGGCAGAAGTCGGCTGTCCAGTTCACCCTCTACAATTTCACTGTCGAACCAGCCCTGTACTAGCTCATCAGACGCACCAGAAGGAATTGAAGACAACAATTTTTGAAAATCGTCATTCCCACCCAAGTGCCTGTTTCCAAAGAAAACCTGGGGGACACTCATTCGACTACTCAAGGCAATCATGTCGCTGCGCCGATTTGGGTGGGTCTCAATATTTATCTCGGTAAAGGGTGCTTTCAGCGATGCCAACGTACTTTTCGCCTTCAAACAGTGTGGGCATGTTGTGATCGAAAACACAGTGATGGTGTTCTTTAACTGCAGGAGCATGGCAAGGACAAAACCTGGCGAGAAAATGTGTCAGATGTTTCAAAGTTGGACAAGGAGCAACCAAAAGGAAGATGTCCGATTTCTTTTAGACTACTTTCGGAGTTAGACGAGAATAGAGCTTGAAAATAAATAAATAGTAAGAGTGACGGCATTACGTCATCAAGTTTTGCGTTGTTCCTGTCTTCTATCCCAAAACACCATCAACAAATTTTTTAACGCGTTTTTCGCTCAATTATATCCTCTTATAAGCAACATACGAAGGAGAAATATTTTTTAGGTTTTAAACTCTTTTGATTGATCAGATCCCATCACCACCAACAATTTGTAATTCCTTTTCTGCCGATGAGTTCTGCCACTAGTTCTGGTGAACTATCGAAGACAGAACGCCGTCGCATATCAAAAGCAAAGAAGAAGGCACAAAAGTTGGAAATTGCTGCGAAAAACGGAGGGAGCACCTCTCGTAGCTCAATTCCTTCTGAGAAGACAAAGACAAAGAAAAAGAAGGCAAACAAGGTGAAGATAACGAAGGAGGAGCGCAAAGAAAAGTACACAAAGATCGCCCGCGATCGTAGCGAGTCAAAGCAAAAATCCAAGAAAGAAAAGAATCTAATTTGCTTCAATTGTCGTGAAAAAGGGCACAGTTCTGCCAGTTGTCCGAAGAACCAGTCTGCCAGCCAAATTTGTTTTCGATGCGGCTCCACCGAGCACAGGCTTGACAATTGCCCGAAAGGATCCTCCCGCAGCGGTTCACTCCCTTTTGCGACCTGCTTTATTTGCAACGAGAAAGGACACTTATCGTCCCAATGCCCTCAGAATGATAAGGGAATTTTCATCAATGGAGGGTGCTGCAAAATATGTCAGGGCGTAGATCATGTGGAGTCCAAATGCCCTGTAGCAAAAGAACAGAAGAGAAAAGCCAAGGAAGAAAAGCGTGCCGTTTCGTTGCACGCCGATTTGGGAGACCTGATGGATCGCGGGGGCGGTGGTGACGAAATTTATGATTGACCCCCGTTTCTTTCTGCATTAAAGGATGACATTAAGAAACAAGCAAGAGTAGCTGCGGAACTGCCTTCTTTTTCTTTCGTTTTTACTACTTTCTCTTCACGTCTTTCTCCCATCGGGAACAAAAATACTGTTGTAATGGTCCTTCAGGAGTAACTTATAGCCCAACTTGGACATTTGTTCCTCATTTGGTGTCTCCAAGATGACAACATCAAAGACGCAATCTGGTAAATGTGCATTCTTTAGAACCAAAGCATCGAGCCCTTCTACGTCTATACTCAATACTCCATATTCACACCCTTCCACCTTCATGGCCTTGCACACCTCCTTCGCATCTCTGATGGCCACCTGGTATTCAAAAACTTGGCTGTCAAACTGACTATTCTTGTTCTCTATCACAGTATTCTCAAAACCCATGGGAAAGACCTTAAACACACTCGTCGTTTCCTTGCCCCCCAGGCCGTAATTATAGAGCTTAACTCTATCGCTTCGCCCGGCTCCCCCGTACAACCCCCTCAGCTTCACAAACGTCCCCGCATCTACCTCGTACAAAAAACCCTTGAAACCCAACTTGTTGATGAGATAGTAGGAATTGCTGTTCCACACACCGTTGTTAGCCCCCACATCCCAAACGCATCCACCATTCCCCTCGCCGACGAATTTTTCCGGCACGCTCAGTCCAAGTCGAGTGAACAGACCCCCCTCACTGAGATCCCCCTTGGGGAACAATACGGGAGCAACATGATAATGAAAGTCCACAGCCAAGGTTCTGATCAAGGCGAACTTGTTTTCCACCACCAGACCCAAGAGCTGGATCACCACGAGACAGCAGAACAACAGGGCAAACGGCCGCTTTCGTAGATGCTGATGCAATGTTCCATCAAATGTTTGTTGTTGCATTTCTTGTCCGAAACCTGATTGTGGTAACCCAAGCGAAGTTTTCACATCGTTTAAAGGCAGTATAGGTTTGGCATTATTTCTCTTGATCATGACTGATGAATTCACCTCTGTTGGCGCAGGTTTACAGGGTGGAGTTGACAAAAAGTAAAAAAAACCCCACAAAAATTCAGAAAAGTAAATTTAAGCGTTTGGAATCACCCATACGACAAAAAAAAATTACCGCCACCCCGCCCCGACCTTTTGACGGCTTCAATTCTTTCACGAGTTCGCCCTTCACTTTGCGGCTTGGGATTTTGGTTACGCTCCCCCACTGACAAACGCAGTGCCCGCCTGCAGTAAGCCCTGTCCTGTACTGTGTGTTAATCCCTCTTCGGTGCCTTGGGTTCGATCCTCCTTTGACCCTCCTTTTGACCCTCCTTTGACGTCCTTCTCCATAACACCGGCATTTCCCCCGCTTCCACAAAAGAATTCCCCAATCCTTCCCCACTCCTTCCCCCCCACCCCCAGCGATGGACTACGACCGAGCCCTGTTCCGCGTGTACGAGCGCGTCCTCGATGACCTGATAAACTCCTCCGGAAACGGGGAGGGGGCGGTGGGAGTGTGCGAGTTCATCTGCTGCCTGAGCTGCGCGCATGGGGCAGGGGAGTGCGAGGGGGGCGCTAGACGTAGATGGGGAGGCAGAGAGGTGGAGACCGCCAATGCCAATGGGGGGGGACTGGAGGTCGGCTTCAGGGATAGTGATGCGGGGGATGTTGAAATGGGGGAGATGAGGCGAAGTAGTGCTGGTAGAGCACGTAGTGCTGAAGGGAGTGAAGGGAGTGCGGGGAGCGATGGGAGTTCCGAAGAGGACGATGTTCTATCGCCGCCTCCACCCCCAGATGGGCCACCACCACCTTCTCCTCCTGAAGGTCAACAACGAGGTCAACACCAACAACACCTCCAACACCACCAACACCACCAACAACACCACCAACAACAACAGCAACGACAAAGTCGACAACGCAACGCAACCTCATCCTCCTGCTGTTCCACCCTCTGCTGCTCTCGCTCGATGAATCTCTGCGCCTTCTTTGGAATCTTCCAGCTGGTGACGGTGTTATTTCTCCATGTTTCCTTCGTCGGACAGGGGAAGTGCATCGAGGCGGTTCTGAACGACAGAGTATGGGACCAATCGGACATGTCGAAATGGGTCAACATGTCGCTGAACCCCGGGCTTAATCTCAGTGATGGGATTCTTCTGGTCAATGGCAATGAAACGAATCTCCTGCCGGCAGACACCAACTACACTTACTATCCTCCGAATTATAAACTTCGTGACGACGAATTCTTGCAGATAGAGGTCGTGTCGACTCGAAAAGGCGGGGGCAGCGAGGGCAGACGGAGCGGAATATACAACGCCTCGGAGCCGCTCCCCGGGGGCGAAAGCGATGCGGATGGCGAAAGCTTCAGCTTCACTCCCAACTACATTTTTAGTACCAATCAGGCCGTGCTCTATTTGAACAATAACTTCAGAGACGTTCACGGCGTTCGCACCTTGAACCTTACTTTGACCGACCGCTGCATGTTGACTGGCGTCGTAGAAAAAGGAGATTCTGAGGGTTCAAAAGAGGGTTCAAAAGAGGGTTCAAAAGAGGGATCCTCTGAGGGTTCCTCTTCGCTGAGTAGTCTGGGTACATTGAGTACTTGGGACAAGGCCTCCCGAATTTTCTCTGGAATTTACGGCTACGACGCCGCAATCATAAACCAACTAATGTACGGCGTGAAGGCGCGAAATTCTTGGAGGGGCTACTCGCCGGGGTTCTTGCAGAATCTGGAAACGAAGGAGCTCTGGAATTGGAGACCGTCGCTGTTGGTCGGCCTCCTCAATTTGACTCCCTTTGAGTGGTTCGTCCACAAATTCGTCGTGGTTCTCAACTGCGCTATTTCGTTCCTGTTGATTTCGTCCGTGACGGCGTTTGTAGTTAGGATTCTTTTGAGCAGTGGTGTGGTCATCATGTTTGTAATATTCGGCTGCATGCGGATGCTGGGAGCCGACCATGCCGACGATCGGTTGCTCAGCTTAAGCTACCCTTGGATCGGGCGGGGGTTGGTTTCGATAGACACCACCGGGACGCACCCGAGGCAGCATTATCTTTTTGGCCATATTGGAAAAGTAATCATCTTCTACGGCATGTATGAGGCGTCCCAGACTGTGTTTGGGGGGTGGCTCTACGATAAAAGTATACCAAATGGAATGGTGGTTCTGATTTTTGGGCTGGTGATGATTTGGGAGGTGAGTTCTTGTTTTGAAGCGAAGCCCTGGGCGCAGGAGTGACGACGCGACGGCAGAGAGGTCTGCTTCGTCACTCCTGCACTGCCGCACACCCCGCTCGCTCTGCTGCAACATATTTCTCATAATCTAATCCCTATCCATATTTTTATCACCTGTAATAGTACTACTCGATGGTTTTTATCCGCAGTGCTGCTTCGACTCACTTCTTCCCCAAATTAACTTTCATCTATTGGTGCTTCTTCCACATTTACTTTTACAGTGTGCCTTACGCCTACTTCGGGCTTGCAATTTTCCCGCTATTCTGTTTTGTTTCTCACGCAATGTTCTATTGTGTTTTAGCACTGGAAATACCGGCCATCAAGAAGGGAGCTGTGAGTTTGGAGTGCCCTCGTGAAGTTTATAATTTACTCAGTTGGCCAGACTTCGAAAGTGCGCTGCCGCCAGACTGGACCATATTTCTTCCGGTCAACTCTCGATACGCCCCGCTACATGATCGCGAGGTCGAGAACGAGGAAGACAATGACGATGATGACGTTGATGACGTTGATGTTGATGAGCAGGAAGATCTGGTACTTGAAGAAGATTGAAAATAGGAGATACACCCAACAACGAATTATTTTGAAAGTGAATGACTCTCTGTGGCGTCTTTTGCAAGTTAAACACTCTCCTACACTTCACTCATTTCATTTAACGCGCCCAACAACCTCCCTCGTTGCGTCGTTTTGTAGTTGCGTCGTGATCGTATCATTGCTATGGTAAGCGATACAACCCCGAAAGGTCATCAGACATAAGGGAATCCGTGGCCAGTGATGACTGACTGAGTCGCAATTCCGCCAAGCGCACACATCGCGAGACGACCATTCTTGAGCTCAGCATCGCGTTTCACGTCGAGAGCCTCCTTCGTTTCCGGCGCGAATGTCATCCAGGCATAGTCTCCAGGCTGCAGGCGAAAATTGATGCATTAGAGATCGAAAAAAGTTTTGCGAGGTCGAGCGAATGCGTCGAACGAATACTGCGATTTCACACTCACCTCACGTTCACCGTCCATCATAGCCTTGCAAGCAGGTGCGGTGACCAACACATCCCATAATCCGATCCAGAAAAGAAGCTGGTACATTGGCCCTGACTTGAGAAGAGCGTCGTGGATGTCAATCGTCTTAGGAATAGCATCAAAACTGTACATGTCACCCGGAATGCGGAAAAAATCAGTTGCCCAGAAGCCAAGGACGGCGATCATCGCAGTTCGTCCTACACAAGATGTCAAAGTTAGATGTCGAAGGTAGATAGATGTCAACCCACAGTAAAAAATAAAGTCGCATCAAACAAAACTCACCATGGCGCAGCTCGCACTCGCGGAACCACGGAACAAGCGGCTCATAACTTGTGGCAAGTCCAAGGGGATCAAAGTCGAGGCGTTTGCCGCGAAAATCCTACAGTTGATGAGAAAGCAGGTTCGGCTTAGTGTTAGCATCGAAGATAATCTCACTTCAACATGACAGAAGCAGCAATTAGAACGGCATCAACACAATTGCGGCAAGGTATTGTGAAGAACAACACATCCGACATTCGCGTTATGTCATGGGATAGCAGTACGCACCGAATTGCCTACATAATCATCAAAAACACTGCTGATTTTTTTAACAGAGGATTTAGGAATGGGGATCGATGGAGATGTAAAAGCTGCAGCGGCAGCAAAGAGAATGGAAACAAGGGCACTCCTCATAGTAATTTTTTCGAGAAAATTGCTCGCTATAGGATGTTATCGGGCAAAAGTGGGTGCTGAGGTTTCGGCACTATTAGCAGATTTCACGAAACCTTAAAATAAATGGTACGTCAAAATCATCTCATAGAGAGCTCATCTGAAAGATCAAAACCCTCCTGTGTCGAAAAATCTCACTTTCGTGTCCCCAGAAGCGTAAAAATCAACCCTGTTTTGCTCTCGTGAGGAAGCTCATTTCTGCCCTTGCAGCGATTGCCCAATACATTCTTCCTAAGATATTGCACGTTCAACAGCCTACTAACACGCATTAAAACCGCAGATGCGAGCCGCTATCCTGTTCTCCCTGCTGGGTGGAGTGAGTGCCTTTGCCCCTCTCAACGTATTGGGAAGGGGGATGTCTCCAAGGAAAATGAGCGATGCCTCTGTCGCGGCTGAAGGTGAGCGCTAGTCAGAAGGGGCAAATGCTCCTAATTAGATCGAGCGAAAGGCCCAATCTGAACCTGATATTAACCACAATCATTGCTTGCAACGACACCACAATCAAACCGATGCACAGAGCCTGCGGCTGAGGTTCCAGTTGTACCTTCCGGCTTCTGCCGTGGTTACGTCGGGGGAGAGGGACCCGAGCCGATCTTTGGGTTTGTCGGCGGGAGTGGTTCAAAGAACTTTGATCCGCTGAACTTCTGTGAAAGGGCTCCAGAGTGGGTTCCATGGTTTCGCGAGGCGGAATTGAAGCACGGCCGTGCTGCAATGCTTGCCACCGTTGGCATCGTTGTCCCTGAAATTTTCCGTATCCCCGGAGACCAATTCTCTTTTGCTTCTGTTCCCAAAGTTATCGATGCCTTTGATGCTTGCCCGGACTCGATAAGCCAGATCATCCTTTGGATCTCCCTCCTAGAGGCCATGAGTTTCGCTGCTCTCGCAAATATGAACAATTACGACCGGCGCCCAGGCGATTTCAGCTTTGATCCTCTCGGACTCTATCCCGAGACCGAGGAGAAGCAGAGGGAGATGCAGTTGAAAGAGCTCAAGAATGGCCGCCTGGCCATGATTGCGATTGGTGGCATGGTGACGCAGAGGTGAGAGCTCAAGAGGAGACTTATTCTATTTAGCAAACTTGAAATTAACCCGCTCGCGCAGTGCTATTACGGGCCATGGATTCCCTTACGTGTAAACATTATTATTGTGGTGTGATTATTTTGTTTGGTGGGGATGGGATGGACGTTTGACGTTTAAGATGTAGGACAAGAACTTGGCAAAGGGGACCTTTTGCCTCCACAAAATCCCGTTTTTTTCCCTCATCATTTACATTTACTTGCTTCGCTGCCTTTTTCTCGACAAAAAAAGCACCCCATTCATCATTGTTGTGCCCTCCCATTCGTCTCCAAAACTTGCCCTTTCTTCATTCTCACACACTCACGCATTTCGTCCAACTCCTCGTCAGTGAGAAGGCAAGAATCGAGAGTTTCACAAATCTTCTGTTGGTCGTAGTTCACACCGATGAATACGAGCTCTTGCCGTCTGTCTCCCCATTCTTCGCTCGCCCAGTCTTCCTTGAGAATGCGTTCATATTCTCCAGGAGCTTCTGAGAGGTATTTCTTCATCGTCTCCTTGCTTTCAACGCTCCCCCACCACTTTCCAGCGCTGTTAATTCCAAAGTGCTTCCCTGCATGGGACCAGAACATGGCGGTATCGTGACGCCACGGATCGCCTTGCGCCTCATCCCAGTTCGAAGGGCACATCCAGCAGAAGCCCTTGGATCTGAGGATATTTGCGAACACGTGCCCGGGCCCAGGTTCATTATCATCGACCCGAATTCCGTCTTCACCGTACCTTGCTATCTCATCAATATCAAGAACGTCTTTAACCGGGACTGGCCAGGTGTTCAGGACTGATAAAAGCCTCGAGACGCTGAAAGGGCGTGCCGACTTGTACGTAAAAGAACTTATTCCCACGCTGTTTGAAACTGGCGATTTCTCAGCTGTTGATTTTGAGTGATCGTGATCGGGGTGATTACAATTAGGATCACCGCAGTCGTGGGCGTGTTCATGTTGCTGTTCGTGATCATGGTTATGGTCGTGATTATGGGACGGATCTGAGCAGTTTGGATCGTTGCAGTCATGCGAATGGTCATGTGCGTGGTCGTGGTCGTGGCTGTGGTCGTGGCTGTG
>Ga0115556_1000788_pt1 | contig 21544 bp, 17 predicted proteins | sample COGITO_mtgs_1104_5_FD_87282 | JGI IMG/M metagenome (GOLD analysis project Ga0115556, IMG submission 87282) | Pelagic marine microbial communities from North Sea - COGITO_mtgs_110414 | ecosystem: Environmental > Aquatic > Marine > Epipelagic | place: Germany:Helgoland, sampling site Kabeltonne... | reverse complement strand
TTGACTTCTTCCTCTCTGTCTGTCTGTCTGTCTGTTGTGCGCAGATATACGACTCAAACGAGAGCGACAGAAAAAGACTGAATCGTCGTCTATCGTTTACGTCGTCATGCCGCAACTGTTGACGCCTCGTCACCGGTTGCGACGGAAATCCTCTTTTTTGAAGAGACAGAGACGCAGGCAGTTTTTTCTCCTGATGCTCGTGGCTATTGGAATTTGGAATTTCCTTCCTGGTTTTTTACACGTGTTCACGGGAATGTATAAAGCGCACGGACGAAGATATTTCGGGGGGTACATAAAAAGGCCAACACCGTGTAAAGCTGAACAGTTAGCGCCGGAGTATTTACTCGATAAACCAAAGATATTACCAAACTTGGACGATCCCGATTTATCTAATTTGCCAGGCCAACGAGTGCACCATCCAAAAGTTGGTATTATTGTTATTTGCGACGGGAACGTGCACTCGATTTGCGCGAGTTCTGTCGCGAATAAGCAAGCGTACGCGGATAGACACGGATACGACATGATATATGACGAAAAAATAGTAGACTCGAGTCGTCCGGCGTCTTGGAGTAAGTTATTAGCCATGCGAAAGTATCTACCAAAGTATGACTTTTTGTTATACTTGGACGTGGATACGGTTATAGTAAACTTTGACGTGCAATTAGAAGACATCGTCGATTACGAGTACGATCAAATATTAGCGGCAGATAGAAACGGTTTGAATTGTGGAGTGTGGATGATCAGAAATACCGAGTGGAGCTTGTGGTTCTTGGACGAAATGTGGTCCCAATCGCAACTCGTCGGTGCCGCGCCGTGGCAAATGCTATTTCACTTCGAGCAAAGGGCGTTTCATTATTTGTACCAGACGAACATATGGAGGCAAAAAGTTGGAGGCGAACAGTTCGAGAAAGCGAACACGGTGAGGGCGAGGACTAAAGTTGTCAACGCGTGCGTGTTTAATTCTCAACTGGCGTTTTACGAGGATGGAGATTTCTTAATTCACTTGGCAGGTTTGAAAGGCGTGTACAAGTGCTTGACGTTTCGGAGGTACTATAAAAACGCGTTGAATAGTTTAGAAAAATACGGGAGCTTATCAGTCGAAGCGGATGAACTACCGCCGAGTTTACGCGAGTGCTTCTTCGGAAACACCTGATGTGTATATTTATTCACATGTAGCAGAGAGATTATTAGCAAGAGTTTATCATTTGATTAACACATAGAACGCAGCACGCGCGCGAAGAAAAGGAAAACAAAACGCAAAACCAATTCTTTCTTTCTTCATTTTTTTTCTTCTTCAAACACATCAGGACACAACTTCTTCTCTCTCTCTCTCTCTCTCTTGTTATAACATAAAAGAAATAATTTAGAGATGGCGGACACGGTCACCCAACTTCAAGATCAAGTCAATCACATGGCCATGCTCATGTTCAACTCCATAGGAACGTTGCAAAGAGACGCACTTCCGGCTGAAAGACTCAACCCGACGAACGCCTTGAGCGATTCTATTCCTCCTCAAATTGAGATTCCAAATCAAAACATAAAAAAAGGCGTCACGAAGGAACAGATTGAAGAGATGACGAAACAACTCGTCGAGAGCTCGAAAGTTATCGACATGTTAGCGGAGCAGCTTCCAGACGCGGAAGGCACCCCGGCAGAACAACTGAAACGAATAGAAGAGTTACAAGAGGAGCACGAGAAAATTTCCAAAGAGTTAAACAAAGAGTTGGAAAAAGCGAAAGAGAAACTGGACAAAGTGAACGCAGAGTTTGAACAGTTGGCAGACGCAGAGTTAAAGTTAGGAACAGACGGAGTAGGTGAAGGTGGAGGAAGTGGAGCGAAGAAGAAGAAGAAGAGCATAAAGTAGCACATAGTAATAGAGAAAGAGAGAGAGAGTGTGTGTGTGTGTGTGTGTCTGCGCGCGCGCCTCGCGTGAGAGACTGCGCCCCAGCGTCGTGCTTCTCAACTCTTTCTATATAATGTAGCTAATAGTGTAGAATTACAGAAACTAAAGTGTTATTTTAACAATGAATTGACGGCTTTCTCGATATCTTTCTCGCTCATATCGTTTAAAGCCACGCTCTTTTCCTCTCCGAAATCTGTTTTGATGTTTTGAGAAAAGAACGGATTTCAGTCAGTCAGGTCTCTTTTCGATCTCTCTCTCTCTCTTCTTTTTCTTTTTACTCGAACGAACGAACGAACGAACAAACAAACAAACAGATACAAATTATAACACAAAATATCTCTTCTTCTTACCGTATCTCGCGAACAGTTTCGGTTCCACCCCGTGCGCTTCTCTGATCAACACCGGCGTGGTCGGACTCGCCGCTTTTAACTTTTCGTACGATTTTAGGAGGAAATTTCTCGCCCCTTCCGAGTGTTTGGACGTTTGGCATAAGTGGAACCGCAACTCGTGCACCGCTTTGAGACCTGCGAACGCTTTCGACATTATTATTATTATTATACTCTGTATTTCAATTATTATTTAATTATTGTTGTTGTTGTCTTCTCGTTGCAAGTGTGTGTTATTTGTCGTCCAATGATGTGTTTTGTGTGATGGGTTGCCACGCTCGAAACTGAATGAAGAAGACTCTGCTGCATGCTTTCGAATCGAAAAAATTTCCGTCAGATTGGATTTCTCGATCGAAAAAATAATTCTCGTCGAATCACGCGCGTTACATTTTTCCCCCCATCCTTCCCCGTCGTCGTCGTAATATTAAGAACATAATATTATATTTAAAAGATGTCTTCCAACTTTCGATTGCTGAATTTAGTCAAACCGTTTCTTCCGTTCCTCCCAGAGGTGAAACAGGCGGACAGAAAGATTCCATTCAGAGAGAAGGTCTTGTACACAACGGTCGCGTTGTTCGTGTTTTTAGTGTGTTCGCAATTACCTTTGTATGGTATTTCAAACACGAGCGGGGCGGATCCTTTGTATTGGGCGCGGGTTATCATGGCTTCAAACAGAGGAACAACCATGGAGTTGGGGATATCGCCGATTATTACCTCCGGTCTCGTCATGCAGCTGTTGACGGGGAGTAAAATTATCGATGTCGATCACTCCTTGAAAGAGGACAGAGCTTTGTTGGACGGCGCGCAAAAACTCCTCGGGATTTTGATCACCATCGGTGAAGCCGTGGCGTACGTAGCCTCGGGTATTTACGGCGATGTTCGTGATATGGGCATGGGTAACGCGTTTTTGATCGTTTTGCAGTTGTTCATGGCTGGTTTGATTGTCATTTGCTTGGACGACTTGTTACAAAAAGGCTACGGTCTGGGTTCAGGTATTTCGTTGTTTATCGCGACGAACCAGTGCGAATCGATCATCTGGAAAGCGTTCTCGCCGACGACTATTAACAGTGGCAGAGGAACCGAATTTGAAGGCGCAGTCATTGCCTTGTTTCACTTGTTGCTCACGAGAACGGACAAAGTGAGAGCGTTGAAAGAAGCGTTTTACCGTCAAAACTTACCAAACATCACGAACTTGATGTCCACGGTTTTGATTTTTCTCGGCGTGATTTATTTCCAAGGCTTTCGCGTGGATTTACCGGTTCGATCGAAGCGTAACCGTGGGATGGTCTCGAACTACCCGATCAAATTGTTCTACACGTCGAACATGCCAATCATCCTCCAATCCGCTTTGGTGTCCAACATGTACTTCATCTCGCAGTTGTTGTACAAAAGATACGGAGGCAACTTCCTGGTCCAATTATTGGGGAGATGGCAAGAATCCTCGGAAGGTTCTGGTCAGTTAATGCCAGTCGGTGGATTGGTGTATTACATTTCGCCGCCGACGTCTTTGGCGGATATTGCGGCGAACCCGTTACACGCGGTGTTTTATCTCACCTTCATGCTCTCCGCGTGCGCGTTGTTTTCCAAGACGTGGATCGAAGTTTCTGGGTCTTCCGCTCGTGACGTTGCGAAGCAGTTGAAGCAACAGCAAATGTTTATGACGGGTCACCGTGAGTCGAGTTTACAAAGAGAGTTGAACAGATACATCCCGACGGCGGCGGCGTTCGGGGGCATGTGCATCGGAATGTTGACGATTATTGCAGATTTTATGGGCGCAATTGGAAGTGGTACGGGTATTTTGTTGGCGGTGACCATCATCTACCAATACTTTGAAACGTTTGAGAAGGAAAGAGCGGCGGAAATGGGCGGGTTCGCGTTTTAAATGAAGAAAAAAAGAGTGCTACGAATAAAAAACACGAATCAATAAAATACTTAGTCGCGACCACCAACGCAACAAAACTACTTTTGTTTTCTTTTAATATGAAAGTAAAAAGCGAAACTTACAAATAATTTGGCTACACATTGTACGTCCGCACTCCTCTATTATCACTCTCTTCCCCAATACAAATCTACCTAACTTACATCGTCTTGGCCTTCTTCGTGCCGCGCACCTTCTTGAGTCTGTTCTTCTTTTCCTTGATTTGCTTTCTCGATTTTTGCGAAGCTTCCTTCAAACCCGCTCTGACTAATCTGTGTTTCGGTTCAAACTTCTTCATCGCGTCGAGATCGTCGTAAATCAAGCCGAATCCAGTAGATTTACCGCCACCAAACGCCGTTCTGAAGCCAAACAACGAGACTTGCGTCGCGTCGGCGATGTCGTACATCTTGGCTAACTTTTCTCTGAGTTCAGACTGTAGTGTTGAAGAAAGAGAGGTGAGTTTCGGATCGTCTTCGATACGCGCCGTTTTGCCAATCGAGCGCGTTCAATGCACGTCTACGGTGACGTTGATTGCAAAGAAACGAAAGAGGCTAATAAGAGAGAGAAAGAGAAAGAGGGAGCGTTGAGATGAAACACATGTATCATTTTCACGCAACCCAGAAACTCTGCTCTTGTGACTAGGTCTCCCGAGCTGGGAAAAAAATCTACGAAATTGAGTGCGTACCTTCGGGACATTCGCGCGTCCTGGGTGAAGAACATCGAGAATCTGTTGTGAAAAAGAATAGAGTCGTCAGTAAGAGCGTTTGATTTGGAGTGAACACTTCGCGAGTGCACCTATTCCCGCGCAATTCGCAACCAAACAAAAAAAGGGCGAAAATTTCTCTCCCTTTCTTCCTTTACGCGTAAGCGGCGGGTCTGTGAAAGTTGAAATGCTTCCGCGAAAAGCGGGAAAATCTAAACGATGCGAACACTTACGAATTGTCTGCGCTTCAACAAGCGGTTGGACATGAATTTCCTCGTTCGTAAGGTGCAAGAAGTTGACATCTTGAATCCTTATGCGTATCTATTGTTGTGAGGATTTTCTTACGCGATGATGTCTTGTTGTTGTGTGTGAAAGAGAGATTTTTGAGTTTTGGGAGAAAGCTGCGTTTTTCGCCCCCACGACCTAAATTTCGAAGGAAGACTTTTGTCAAAAATTTGTTCTCCATCGTCGTTTTCTCCACCTTTCGCCCGTTCCTTCTTTCCACTTTGGCGACGAAATGACGAGCGATAATACAAACTCCTTTTCCTACGATGGAGGAGAAGGAGGGAAAAAAAAGAAAGGAGACAACCAAGGCGAAGAAGAAATCGTCGCGCTCGTCAGAGAGTCCGCGGAGAAGTGCAAAAAGTGCGAACGGAATATCCTCTCAAACATCGACGCGTTCAACTCGAAATTTTTGACGACACCGAAGACAAAAACAACAACGGTCTCGTCCGAGGAAGAAGAAGAAGAAGGAGAAGAGGGAGAAGCTGCTTTGCAACGCGCTCGGAAATACGTGCAGGCTTTGAAAGGAATGGTTCAAGATTTAGAATCTGTGGCGGAAGACGTGCTGATGAACGTGGAAACGAATTTTAGCAGCAGCAGGAGGAGGAGTACGACGATGACAGACGGTTTCGATGAAAACAACGACTGCGAGGAGAAGATCAGAAACATCGTGCGAGAGCGAAAGTTTGCCATGAAAAGAGTCCAAAGCTTATTTCGCGAAGCGCAAGCGAAGAAACAACGGAGAGACGTGGAAGAGGAAACGAAAAAGCGGGACGAGTTGTTGCTTCGTAAACAAAAGCGCCGACAATTACGGGCGGGAGAACTTCCCGATAGCGAAGAAACGTCCGTCCAAGCGGCGAAGGACTCCACGGACGCGTTACGCAGAGCGAGACAAATGATGCACCAAGAACTCGAGAAAGGGGAAACAACGCTCATGCAAATGACCGAGAGTAGTAACACGATGAAAAAAACAGACTTGGAATACGACACGCACTCGGGTACGTTGAAAGATGGATCGCAACTCATTCAGACGTTGGAAAAGCAGGCGAAGAAGGAACGAATCGTTTTATGGCTCGGCTTTTTCTGTTTCGTGACGGCGTGTTTGCACGTGGTTCTAAAGCGAACGCCAGTTCTAGCGCGATTCCACCCGCGACTGTATTTCTCGAAGACCAAGAATAACGATACTAATCATCATCACAAAAAGATTGATATCGATGAGAAAAAAAGTCATCATCAAAGCGAGAGCGAGAGCGGAAAAAATCCGCCGCCGCCGAGACGCGAAGAGTACGCGTATAAACCGACAATGAACGACGACGAGTATAACCAAAACGCTGAGCTTTAGTGATGAACTTCATTCGTATAGTATAGTATAGTATAGTATAGTATAGTATAGTAGGAACTTAGTTCATAGAAAATAGTTTTATACAATAACAAAAGCTTGATTAACACATAGTACCTCTAATCCCCCAACTTTCTTCTTCTCTCTTAAATTTCTCTCTCTACTTCTGTTTCGGCGCCGCAGGTCTCGTCCTTCGTCTCGGCGAGTTTGCGTCTATTATTTTCTTCTTCCTTTCAGCCTCTTGCGTCGCGTCGAGCTTCTCGTTACTCGCGAACGGATGGTTCGCGGGAATTTCCACCGTCTCCAACTCCTTCGCTAAGTTTGCGTCGCCGGCTCTCGAGGCTCTTCGTCGTTCCCTCGCCGCCATGATTTGCTGCTCTGTAAGTTCCGGCATGTCCACCGTCCTGACCGTTTTCATCATTCCTTTAAAAAACTTCTCCTCGTCCACCTCTCGATTTTCGTCCAACATCCCTCTCTCTTCCAATCGTCCCATCGAACCTCTTCTATTTCTCCCGCCAAAGCGCACCTTGACGATCGCCAACGACGCGAGAACAATACCAATCGTTCGCTCGTTCCCACTCACCATCGCTTCCACTTTCGCCGGCAGTTTCGGTTTCGGAACTTCCACGCCAACGATTGGAATTTTAATCTTCTCCCCCACCTTCAGAGAAGATGATAAGTCCTCTTTCGCTTTGCCTCTTCTTCCCGCTTCGGTGACGAAGAATTTCGATGATCGTCCTTGGTTTTGGTGTCGTTGTTTTTTATTACTTTTCGTTGAAATTCTTCTCCTCAAAAGAGTGTTGTTGTTGTTGTTATTAATATTATTATTATTATTATTATTATTGCTGCTGATGCTGTTGCTGCTGCTGACGTTTCGTCCACCTCGAGGAGGAGTTGAAGAAACGATGATGAACGACCCGGAGAGGAGGTGAGACGACGATATCATTCGTAGTATTCGTAGTATTCTTTCTTTTTTTCTTGGTGTTGTTGGTTGTTTAAAAGTGGGGCGTGCACGAAGCTTTTTCGCAAAAAAGGTGCACAAAAAAACTTCTTTCATCAGTCTTTTCCTCACAACACAAAAGTCTTCTCATCACGTCGTCGTGAGGAGAGAAAAGAGAAGAGAGACTCTCTCTCTCTCTCTCTCTCTGAGTGCGTGTGTGTGTTGCTCTCTCGCCTTACCGGATTCCTGAGAAGACAACAGAGAGCTTTAACAGTGTCGTTTCGTTTGAAAGCGAAGAGAGCTCTTTTTTTTTTCGCTCATCAGAAGAAAACCGATCCCATCTTCTTTGGGAGAGAAAGAGAGAAAAAAAGATTTTCGACTCGGTAAACATGTCCTCCTACCGTCGTCCAGACAATCCGGAGAGGACTTTGTGGACCGAATTCGACGAGAAGGAGGATTGTGGCGTCACGTTTTCCAAGTTTGGTATCGAAACGTGCGAGGAGATGATCACGAGGGAGGAAGATTGCGACCGATCAGCGGCCGAGAAAAGTCGTCGCTGTCGGACGGAAAGAAGAGTTGGCGCCAAAAAGTCATCGAAAGAAGAAGAAAAAGGAAAAGACACGCTTCCACCCTTTGAAACAACACCAAAAACAATCAATACGAATAATATCTCCCCGGAAAGGATCGCAGAGAAGGAAGAAGAAGAAGAAGTGAAAGAAGGAAAAGAAAAAGCGACGAGAAGAGCATCGGTGTTGTGCAAGCACGAGCGAGGGAAGAAGAGTCCATCGTCGGTGTTTATATCCACGTCCTCGTCGTTGTCCTCGTCGTTCGAGGATGGAAAAGAAGAGGGAGAGGAAGAGGAGGAAAAAAACAACCAACAACAGGAAGGAAGAGTCGCTGACTCGACAAATATTTTTTCCGAAGAGGCAGAGAAGAAAATATCTGCAGCCTCCTCTTCCTCCTCTCCATTTTCAGCAACGGGAGGCCAAAAAATTAATAGGAACAAAAATAGGACTTTTCGCGAGGAAGAAGAAGAAGAAAATGAGCACACGACGAAAGAAGATAAACAGTCTGGATTCGACGTCGAGAAGGAAAAAGAGCGCGAGTTGCGACGGCAGAATGTCCTCGAACGCGTGCAACGAGTGGCTGAAATCTTAGCGCTCACTCCGACAACAACACCAAAAAAAGAAGGAAGTACAGAACGAGAAGGAAGAGAAGAAGCAAACGAGGATACTTTTGCGGTAAATAAGAAACAAGAACGCGTGGCGTTATCTTTGATCGATGAGGAAGATGGTGAAACCGAGTTATACTCGAAAGTAGCCGCGTTACGTCTCCAACTTCGCCGGTATAAAGAACTCGCCAGCATGGCGCAAAAACGAAACGAGGGATGGGAAACTGAACGCTTTGAACTTACGAAGGAAACGAATGAATTAAAGATTGAACGATTCAAATTGAAGAGCTGTTTGGATGTGCTCAGCGCTCAGCAGCAAGTGCAAGAGTACGTTGAATCTTCGTCCTCGAACAGAGACGAGGAGGAAGAGGAGGAGCAAGCAGAAGAGAATAGTAGAGCGAGCGAAAAGAAGAGGAGAGCGAAAGTAGTATCTGAGGTGCTCGAGAAAGCGACGTTAGAGATGGAGAATGCAGCAAAAGCGAATGTTGCCGCAGATAATCGATCTGTGCAGGCAATGCGAGAAGCGCAACGGCTCGAAGATGAACTCGTAGCGCAAAAAGAAGCATCTCGAGAAGAAAATGAAGCGCTCATGATTGAAGCCAGTCGGTCGCGAATCCGAGCGAGAGAGTTTAAGCGCGAACTCGAAGAGTCCAAGGAAAACTTCACATTAGTCGAAAAGGAAATGAGAGCGGCGCTTGCGAAAACGATAGAAGAACACGAAAAGGTAATGGACGAAAAGGATAAGAGAACGCACACTCTGCGCCTGAGGCTTGAGGAAATAGAGAAACGCAACACGTTTTTGGAAAGTAAAAACGAGGAACTCGAAACTGCGTTGGAAAGCGACGCTGGTGCATATTACGGTGCGCAACTTAGAAAAGTGCGGGAGGCGCACGAAGAGATGCTATCGAGAGAACAAGTAAAGTTGGAGAGAGTACAAGAAGAGCTCCGCATCGAAAAGGAAAAAGCGGCCAAAAATAAAAGCGAGTTTGAGAACGTCAAACGTGCGCTCAAGTCTCGAACATCTGAGAATGAAAAAGACAATATCGCGGCGTGGTCGAATGCCCTCGGATTGAACGATATGGATGATAATAATAACATGATTTCATCGCTATCATCTCCATCTTCTCCGTCTTCTCCAGTATCTTCGGCTACATCTTCTGATTCAGCGGCGGCGGCATCTGCGACCAAGAGACTCCAAATGAAGCAACAACGCATCGAGATGCAAGACTCACTTTTGCGCATGGCTAAGGATGAAATCGAAGAATTGAGGGATATCAATAGGCGACTTCTCGAACGTCAAACGAGTCGATGTAATAGCTCGGCGTCTCTGTATCGTTCGGACTCTGCGCAGGGGATTCCGACTGTTCCGTCGTCTCGCGCCTCGAGTCGTCCCTTGTCTCGAACGAGCAGCAGAAATAATAATAATTTCAATGCTTTCGATGATCACCAAATCCCAGAAGACGACGAGTTGTCTTTAGAAGCGCGCGAGTTCTTGAATTCTCCGTATTATTGCGGAGTATCGCCACATAGGAAGAACAGAGCCTCGGGTGAGAAACTTCGCAAGACTGATTCCTCGGTTTCGCTCAGTTTGCGTGAGACGGCAAACGACGACGTGAACCTCGCACCTCTTGGTTCATGGGCAAGCTTTGAAGCTGCAGCGGCATCTCCAAAAAGCGACGATTACACGGACGACGGAGACATCTTATCTCTGACGAATACCACGAATGCAACTTCTGAAGAAGAAGAAGAAGAAGAAAGAGAAGAAAGAGACGCGGAGCTTTTACACAACTCTAGGAAACTCCAAGCGTTTTTTGAAAAGAGAGCCGCTGCGCTGTCTCGCAGCTCGAGCGCTTCTTCTCGCTTGACCGAGCATCGAGGTTATAGCGCGAGCAAAGCTTTGGAAATGAGCATCAAAGAAGGTGAAGCGGTAATGCGCTCCGTGAATGTGCGCGCGTCAAAGCACTTTTCGAGACCAACTGGGAGCAAAGGAGCCTCTGATCGATATTACGACGAGAATGGCGAGTGAATTACGCTGTTCTGTTAGCTACATACATACATAGAAATCTGTTGTACATTATATATTCTTTTATACATCTAATAATCTACACGCGTCGGATGTCCGTTTTTCAGCAATAGACTAGTTGGGGACCAACGTCGGGTGTCGCAAACTCGCGGTTCTCTTTTCGAACTATTCCAAATATCCTCGAGGTTTACAGTTGGCGAAAATGACATTGATGGATACGATACTTTCTTTATCGTTGGTGGAGAAATACTTGCGTTCTCTTTCGATGATCTTTTGTCGTCGCCGTCGTCGTCATAATCTGCCTCTTCTTCCTCGCTCTCGTCTTCGTATTTCTTTATTTCCGAAGAGCTCGTTGTTTGCTTTCTCTTTATCTCATCCTCTTTATCAGCGGGTGGAAGATGCGGGAGAGGTTTTGCTCTAGTAACTGGCTTTGAAGTAACACCATCCGCTGCCACTACCCTGCTTGGTTTCAAATTTCCGTCCAGGATTCGTGGAACTCCGTTCTCTTTGCTCGGTGCGAAGAGTCGATGAGAACCGAGGAAGCGCAAACCGCAAAGCGGGCCTAAATCTTCAGTTGCAGCCTGCGTAACCCATTTTTCTTCCTTTTGTTGTTTCTCTTCGCTATTATCGCTACTAGTATCTCTTTTCAGACACATAACTTGTAGTATGGACTTTTCGACGACATCGCTTTCACTGTTCACGCCATTTGAAGAAAAGGCGACAGACCTCCCGTCTTCGCTCACCGAACAAGACTCAACGTCGACGGAGTTGTTGAAATTTCCTCGCAACCGCTTTGCCACCGCGTTTTGTAAAAGCTCGACGCTCCAATCTGCGTTCTTAATATCTCCTCCAGATTTGAATAGTGTACTTTTCCACACGCGAAACGTTCCCTCGTTGCTCGATCCAACAAAAATTCTCGCAAACGACAGAGACGGAGACGAAGAAGATTTGTAATACTTCAAGGAAACGCACGAAATCGGCGAAACTCCGTTATCTAGTCTACACAACATTTTCAGGCGAATATTGTCCGAATCTACGATCCATATCCGGACGATTCCGTCGGTACCGCCGGATGCAACGATAATATCCCCGTTGCTCTCCTCTTCCTCTTCCTCCATCTCTCTAACTACCGAAACGCACTTCACGCCGCCTTCTCCATCGTGCGCCCTTCGACACGACCCGACTTTTTTACCATCTTTGATGGTGTGCACGAATAAGGATCCATCTGTCGCTCCTGAAGCAACGATATCAATTTTTGAATTCGCGTTAACCGCTAAGCACGAGACGGGATTTTCGTGTTTGCCGAACAAGTACACTTGCGAGGGCGAGTGCACCGCTTTCGTCAACTCGGCGTAGAGAATATTCTTTGAGTTTCTCTGCGCGAATACGATCTGATTGTCGTCTATGAACTCAAAGTGTGCGACATCTCTCGCGTTCACCACTCTCTTTTTCTTCCCGGTTTTCTTTTCATCGTCAACGTTAGTATTATTGTCGTCGTCCTCGTCCTCGACTTGAAGTTGATATTTTCGTACAATCGAGCGGTCGTCAAAATCGATTTTCGAAAATCGTAAAGTTCCTTTCGACCCTTCGCAGCTCACCAGACAAGACGCGTTGTTTTCATCGGTACTAAACGGGTTCATCCGGGCTATTATGGATGACGATGTGACGTTGTTGTTGTTCGATGTAAAATTCCCTTCTCCTATTCCTCTTCTCGAGAGAAGATTTTCAAACCGTTTCGTGACTCGCTTGTTGTGCACGTTTTCGCCTCTCAAACCGCTCGTGAATAACTCCTTCTCCTCTTTGGACGGCGCGTACGGGAGAAGATGGACTCGAATCGTCATTATTGTGTTTGTTGTTATTCTTAGTATGAGTACTCGTAGTGTTGGGTTGTCGTTCTGTGGGTATCGAGATGAACAACTCAGTAAGTCTTCTTCTGAGGACAAAAATCTCTCTCGCTTTGGATTTCAGGAATTCGGCGACTTCTTTACAGTACTTACTAGTTCTTAAACAACGCAGCAGCTACTCTCTCTATATTTGTAACACTCCTCTTTTTCAACGACGAGCTCTTCTCCTACCTCTGCGCCGACGCAGTCGTCGTCGTGCCGGCGGCGTCTAGAAGTAATTTGTGCACCTCCGTGTTCCCTGAACTCGCGAGCGTTTCTCGAGTGAATATGTCGTACTCTTTTCCGGAGAAGTCGGTGAAAACGCCGCCGGCTTCGGCAACGAGCAAAGCACCCGCGGCAGTATCCCACGCGTTTAAGGATTCTTCTATGTAACACGATACTCTTCCACAAGCTACCCAGGCTAACATTATCGCCGCGCTACCGAGCATACGAATCGAGCGGACGGGGTATTTGGTCAAGTTAGTGGTCGTTTCGAGGAGGAAGCGACTGCTCTCTTCGGTCGGAGCGTACCCGGTGGCAACCAAACAATCATCTATTTTCGAACAGTTATCGACGGATATCTTTCGTTCATCCATGAAAGCACCGCGACCTTTAATCGCGTGAAACGTTTCGCGACGAAACGGGTCGTAAATGACAGCGACGACGACTTCTTTCGTCTCGAGCGAACAGACACCGATGCTAATGGCGGAGAGTGGCATGCCTGAGACGAAGTTGGTTGTCCCATCGATTGGATCTATCACCCACACGTAATCGCCATTCGGGTCTTCGCCATCGTCGTTTTTATTTTGTTTCGGAATGAAAGCGTCTTTGGTTGCTTTTATGGCTGCATCTGCGCCTGGAGCGACGTCTTCTTCGCCAAGTATTCGGTGGTTAGGAAAGTTCGACTTTATTTTCGAGCAAATGATGTCTTGGACCTCTTTGTCGTATTGCGTTAACAAATCTCTCGTGTTTACTTTAGTCTTGACGATATCCGCACCCTCAGAACCAAACTTACGCATTATGTAGCCACCTTCGTTGGCTGCTTTGATCGCGACTTCGAGAATCCTGTCCAACTGAAACGTTGTGGACGTCCACTCGTTTTCTTCTACTCTGTTTTGTCCATCATCATCGTTTGTAACAGCTCTCAAAATCGGAGAACAAGAATTTCCATTTTTATTACAACTTTTTCGGACGCGATGGTGAACTGAGCTTCTTTTCAAAGAGGAGACGCGCTTATCACTTCTAGAGGATGTAAAGGGCAGAAACGTGCACAAAGAGGAGGCGAAGGACATGATAGTTTCCTCTTTCTTTATCGGAGATGATGGATGAGAAGAAATAGAAGAGATTTCCCTCTTCCTTGTGAGGAACTTTTAAAATTTTAGAAAATAAAAATTAATTTTAAATACTATTACGATTTCATTCGACCCCCTACTTTTCGTCATCTGATTTGAAATAATATAAATATTTCGTTTGTATCCCGATCACATTTATTTCTAATAAAATTCACTTTATTTTGGGAAATTATTTAATTCTTCTGAAAAAAATATTCTTCAAAACAACCACAAAGAGAGATAAATAGATATACACGATTTCTAAATTTCACGTAAATGATGCGAAAAAGTGATTATATCATAAATTAAATGTATTTGTATTTATTTAGTTATTTAGGTGTAATATGGAGAATTCATCGAATTTATAAAAAACTAAATTAATTTTATTCCCGAGAACATTGAAATCTAGGCGAGTGTAAAATGTTCATGTGTATAAAATTAATTTCCAAGCTTTAATAACTAATAAAAAACCGGGAATAACACAATTACGCGTTGTTTCTTTTTAAATCAAATTTTCTCTTCCATCCTGTTTCTCGCATTTTCTTCAGAAATTCTCTCCTTCTCTTGATAGCTCATGGGTGACCTGAAGGCGGTGTTCTCTTCCCTTTTGGGGAAAGAGAGCGCCAAGAAGGTAAGGAAGGACAAGGACAAGAAGAAGGACAAAAGGAAGCGGGAAAAAAAGGAGAAGAAGAAAAAGAAAAAGGAGAAGGGGAAGGACAAGACGAAGGAGAAAATTGGGCGGCGAATTGAGAAGAAGAAGAAGAAAGAAGTTGAAGAAGAAGAAGAAGAAGAAGAACCAGAAGAGAATCAACGAAACGGACGAACGCAACAAGAGCTACCATTACAACAGGTAGATGGATACGAGATTTATGAAGAAGAAGAAGAAGAAGAGGTACAAGAACACCGGGGACAATCCGTTCCCAGAAAACGGAAGGAGAAGGAGATTTTGAAACCACGGGCAGACAAATCGAGAAAAAAGCCAAAGAAAAACAACAACGACGACGACGACGACGATGACGACGAACAAGTTGCAGGAGAACAAGACGGAAGAAAGAATTGGAAGTGGAACGCACACAATCTCGAAGGACAAAAGTATGGACAGTGGTCGGAGACGGAGCAGGAAGCGTTGACGAACGCTTTAGAAACGTGGTGTAGAAGCAACCGCTGTCTCGACAAGTTCAACCGCAAAGACTACTCGTTCTTGTTGAGAGAACGAAACCAAAGTCGACGTGAACTGGATAAAACTATATACTACGAAATTAGCGCCGAAGTAAACACGAGAAATCCGCAGCAGTGCTATGAACGCATTCGGAGAACGCTCATTCGTTCGGCGAAAGGTGCGGACGAGCTCAGGAACAAAGAATGGTCCGACGAAGAAAAGGTGCGATTGAAAAGCTTAGTGGATAGGTACGGCAACACCGCTTGGAATGAGATTGGAAAGAGGCTTGGACGCGATGGCCAAAATTGTCGCGATAAATATCGCAGCACTTTTGATATTTTTGACGAAAACAGAGGAGAAGTAAAGAAGGGGCGATTCAGTGATGAGGAACGAGCAAAGTTCCGAAAAATCATGGAGGAGTATTACGAAGAACACGACATCGAGCTCGGGAACCCGGAAGACGGTAAACACGGGGAATTTTTAGACAACATTAGTTGGACCGTCGTCGCGAAGAAGTTGGGCGGTAATCGTTCGGAAAAATCGTGTTTCACTCACTGGAAAAACGTCCTAGCTGCGGGCGAAAAAGGGGATTTCATGGTGGAGAACGGAGCCTGGGGAGGCTACGACGACGACGCCTCTCTGTTGGAACAAGTGAAAGAACAGTGCATTTCGGACGAAATGAACGAAGTGGATGTAGATTTCAGTCTTGTCACCGTTCCTGGTCGTTCGCAAACACAAATCGTCCGCAGATGGAAGTTTCTTAAGCAAAGAACCGATACGAGAAAAGTCAAGGCGCTTTCGAAGAAGATTGAAAAATACGAAGCGAAAGTCGTGAAGGAGAGGAAAAAAGAAGCACGACGCAGAGTAAGTTAAGTAAAGTAAAAAGAAATAGACGAAATACAAAACAGATTATGCATTAGAAACACGTTTGAAAACGTGACGTAGCGAGCGGAGTGCTGTCGCTCACATTAGGGTAATACGCGAGCCGAATTTTTTTTATATTAGTATTCAAAGTCACCGCTCTCTTCTCCTCACTTACACAAAGAAAATAAATAGTGAGAGCGAATGCTTTTTCTGCAACACTTTCTCTCTTCTCCTTCTTCTTCTTCTTCTCTCATCGCGGGCAGAGTCTTCGGTTTTAAAACTTTAACCGCGTCGTCGAAGTTTTGTTCTCGTCGAAAAAGTTCGCGCAGTAAGAGTAGTAAAAGTAAAAGTAAAACCATCATCGTCTCGATGGCATCAAACCCATCGTCGTCGTCGTCGTCGTCGTCGTCGTCAAAATCGAGAAAAGTTTTAGACGCGCACTTGCACGTGTGGCCGACGCCTGGAGAGTACAGCTACCAGGAAGGTAAAGTTCCACCGGTGCCTGGTTCTGTGGAGGAGTTGGTCGAAGTTCAAGCCAAATCGGGCGTCGCGGGGGCTATGATTGTGCAACCGATAAACTTGCTCTTCGACCACGAGTATTTGGAAAAAGCTGTCAACAGATATCCTGGAAAGTTCGTCCTGTGCGCGTTGGCGAATCCATCTCCAAACGTAAACGGAGAGAAAGAGTTGGAAAAGCTGTTACATCCCGCGGGCGCGTTTAAAGCTGTTCGATTTAACCCAGGTTTGTGGCCAGAAAAGGAGAAGATGACGAACGATGTAGGTAAAAGAATGTTTCGCATGTGCGGCGATAAAGACGCGGTTGTTGGTTTCATGTGCTTTCACGGGCTGGATAAATCGTACGAGGAAATGTGCGAATTGATGACGGAGTTTCCAAAAACGCGGGTTTTAATCGATCATTTCGGTTTTGCCAGAGGTATTAGCGACCCGAATTGGCAAAAAGTACTCTCTTTAGCAAAGTTTCCGCAGGTCTCGGTGAAAGTCTCGGCGCAGTTTCGAGTCGCCGCCGGCGAGAAAATAGAATGGCCGTACGAATCAACGTTCGAGCAAGTGAAAGATTTAGTCAAACATTTTGGTGCGGAACGATTAGTCTGGGGGAGCGATTTCCCATTCGTCGTCAACGAGTGCGGATACGAGAAGGCTTCGCAAATAGTGAACGAGATTGAGGATCTAACGGAGGAGGAAAGAGATTTGATTCTCGGCGGTTCGTTAGAGAAGATGTTTCCGAAGAGCTTCTATTCGTCGTCGTAACTTGGAGAGAGAAAGAGATGGATGATGATTTGTATTATTACCTATATTAGCCTTATTGTACACATGTATTCTAAAAACAACGCTCTATTTTATCTGCTATTTACTACTACTATTCGTTTATTATTGTGCTTTATTCATCTCTCGCATCTGTTTCGGAGTAAAAACGCCTAGTTTGACTAACTCGTTCTGCGTTCGTTTCATGTCCTTCTTTAACGTTTCCGCCGCTTTCGGACAGGTTGGGAAAAATATCACGGAGTGCACGATGTAAACTAACGAGTAGACTCCGAATACGACCGTGCAAATCAGTGGAAGGCACCAGAGAAACACGTGCAAGGAAGAATCCGTGGTCGTTTTTGCAGACGTAGTAGGAGTATCATCGAAGAAGTTAAAGAAGTTTTTTAGCAGAGCACTCTTGTTCTTGTTGTTGTTGTTGCCGTGAGAAGAAAGTGTCTTCTTCAAAGCGCCGCTCTGGTGCAGCAGAGATACCCAGACGGCGACGAAGACGGTGAATGCGATGCCTGTTTTTGATGATGTTATTCATCATCACAGATAGATTATTGAGAGATGATTTTATCAGCACAAAAAGACGATACCAGCGCGTTGAAAGAGAGAGAGAGAGAGAAAAACGAACCGTCGTCGTCGTCCAAAATCATCATCTCATCTACACTAAAATCAAACGCATCAAATCCTCTTTTCCTCCTCCTCTCCAAAGACAACAAGGAAGGAAGGAAAGAAAAGAAGAGAGAGAGATGTCGCAGTAATAAAAAACGACGTACCAAACTGATGTATTCGCCGCATCATAAATAGAGAGAGAGAGAGAGAGAGAGAGTATCAAAACAGCGATGATATAGAAATTCACCACCTTCGTGTTTTTTTTGCAGTTCTCTCTCATGATTTTCTCTGCAAAAAAGACACTTCAGAAACTCGACAAAAGAAAGGAACACCCAAGAAGAACAAACGAGAAAAGATGATGATGACGACGAGAAGAAGTAGAAGAAGATTCCCGTTATGCTTAAATATCTTCTTTATCTTTAGCTTTCTGATATTAAAAGTAGTCGTAAACGGGCAACAACAAGATCTTCTCTCCGGGGAAGCGCAAACGGCCGCACGGAGAGGCGATTTGGAATACTTCACGACCTTGCTTGAAGTCGTTGACGATCCGATTTCGTTCTTAAACCATCAAGAACAAGCGACGGAACAGACGCCGTTATTGGCAGCCGTGTTGGCTGGACAGACAGAAATCGTGAAACAGTTGTTAGAGACTGGAGTGGACGTGACGATACCGGAGAAAGATGGGTACACGGTCATGCACGCGGCGGCGTTTCAAGGGAGAGCGGAAGTTGTGAAACTGTTGTTGGCCTACGGCATTGACGCGAACGACGTCAGCGCGTCGGATGGATTTACGCCGTTCCACAGAACGTTGTGGACAAATTCTGAGAGGCACGTGGAAACGATGAGAGTATTCTTGGAGGATGGGAAAGTGGAGGTGGATTTTGTCTCGCACGTGGGTAAAACCGGGGCGTTGATTGCGACCGAATTGAAACACACGAAAGTGTTGGACATTTTGTTGAGAGAATACGGAGCGGATCCAAACTTCCGAAACAAAAGAGGCGACGCTTTAGTGCACGTTGCCATTCGCGCGCAAGACGAGAAGACTTTAGATATGCTTTTGAACAACGGCGCGGATATCACGTTAGAGGATGCGAAAGGTAAATCGTGTAGAAAGATAGCGAAACAGTTGCGCAGTAAAGCCGTTTTAGAAAGAATCAATCGAGCGTTTGAGGAGCTAAATACTCCTAATCCAAATGATAACGATAGAAAAGAGAATAGAGGCGAGGAGTTGTAGTAGCACAATTCGCAGTAGCATTTTAATAAGAATCCTCGTTCCCGTCCTCCGTTTCGTTCGCGTGTAAAAAAGCTTCCGACTCTCTCTTTAGGTGCATCACCACGTGCTTGGAAGTCTCCAAAATTTTTCTCTTCGCTTGAACGCCTTGATCGATTAAGTTTTCCACCTGTTTTTGCTTCTTTTTGTTCTCCTCGACTCTTTTCTCGAGTCGCTCTATATCGAGCGCATCCTGTCGAATTTTGTCGCTCAACTCGCGTTTCTTCTTGCTCAAACCTTGTATGTCTGTGTAGATATCAGCGAGTGAGTAGTTTCCCTCGAACGAACGAACAACGAAAACGAAAGTAGGAGAAAGAGCAAAACAAACGAAAGAACAAAAAAGAGCGCACTCACGCTTGTCCAATTCTGCGTTCTGATGCGACCAAACGCGCTTCATATCTTGTTCGTTCTCCATCCTTTATTATTTGTACGCCACGCGAGTGTGTGTGTGCGTGTTTCTTTGTTGTTTTGTCGTACAAAAACTCAAGTTGCAAAATGTGACTCGTATTTTTTGAGAATTTGAGAGGAGGCAAAAGCAAAAGAGGCGAGAGACCAAAAAAAAAGTTTTGGGGGGCCGGCGGATAAAAAAAGGACACAGTTCAATTTTCTGACCGAAAAGGTACGCGCGCGCGGGAATAAAATCCACACACTTTTATACGCGCAACAATAAATATGGCAGCCATGATGCTCAACCAACGTACGAGTGGATTCGTCGGCACCCCGACGGTCTCGAAATCTGCATCGCGCACTACCACGCGCACTACTTTTACGATAGAATCGGGCCTCTCCACAACCGACCGAAACAATAAGCGTTCGAGAATCGGGAAGCAACCGATCTCGGTGCCGAAAGGCGTCACGTACGACTTGAAAGAAGGCAGTTTAAAAGTGAAGGTACGTATTCTGAATAGTTTTAGCGTGATTTTAGAGGGATATAAACCTCGCATACGCGTCGAACGCGGGTGATTTCGCGAATCTAAAACCTCGAATTTTTGCGAGAGAGAAGGTTTTTCCTTATCGAAAGACGCCGACGACGTGGTGGTGGTGGGGTGAAAACTCATCCCATCTTTCCTTCGTCGAACGACGCAAGGGTAGAAAAGACTATCAAAGATAAAAACTCACCACCGTAACATCTCTTTTCTTTTCCAATCACGCTCTGCAGGGCCCGAAAGGTGAATTAAGCTTGGAGTACCCGGCGGAATACATCTCCATGAAGGTTGAAGGCGAACAAATCGTAGTGGATAGAACGAGCTCGACGAAAAAGGCGAGAGAGCAACACGCTTTATACAGAACCTTAGCTAACAACATGTTCGTCGGCGTCTCTACTGGCTTTGAGAGAAAGTTGAAACTCGTGGGTGTTGGTTACAAAGCTGCCATGCAAGGTTCCAAGGCGGTGAGCTTGTCCTTAGGTAAGGCGCACCCGGATGTGTGCGAATTCCCGGCAGGCGTCACGGTGAAAGTCGATTCGCCGACGGAGTTGACGGTGTCTGGTTACGACAAGTCGGCGGTCGGTAACTTTGCGGCTATCATTCGATCAAAGAGAAAGCCGGAACCGTACAAAGGGAAGGGTATCAGATATTCGGACGAAGTTGTCATCCAAAAGGAAGGCAAAAGAAAGTAAAAAAGAAGAAGAGAAAGTACCTCGAAACTTGTTTCTTTTATACTTCTGTTCAGCTTCATTTACCAACAAACTACTTAGGAAAACTAGCACATTTAACTCTATTGAATTTTATTCTGTATACATTGATTATTGATATCTATAAATCTACTAACGCTACGACGACGATAAACTCTCGTGCTTTCTGAGTTTGTGGCAAGGCACGTTCTCTTCGCCTACGTTCAAACCCGTGGAGCAAGACTGGTTGCACCCGAACAACAACGCTTCGTCTTTTTCAATCGGCGGCGGCGTTTGACCAAAGTAAAAAGCGCACGACTTGTCCTCAAAATTCGGTTTAATAGTCAACGGCATGTTGAACGTGTCCGTGAAGAAATCCTGCGTCGTCGTTTTGCACATGTTCACGCACATGCCGGTGCACCCAGACTCTTGCAACCATCTGCACTTTGTGATTTGTACTTTACTCGCGATGGGTTCGTTCAAGTCGTTTTCGGTCGTCGTCTCCACCGTCATCGGACCAACCATCCACGCGAAAACAATCTGACAGATTTTCGCGTTCAATTCTAAGCTAAACTTGTTCAGAGGGAACAGTTTTTGAAACACTTTCTCTCCTCCTGGTGGCATCAACGAGGTTAAAACGTCCATGGTTATCTGTCGCTGTCCGTCCGGATCTCTGCCTTTCATTTGCAGAAAACACAAAGCAATAAACGCGTCGTAGGAGATGTTCGAAGCGTCGAAAGGGGCACCTAAAGCCATGCTAATTTTCCTCATGAACCAACCCATGATGAATAAATCCAGAGGAGAGTCTGCGTATTTGATCTTTTTGTTCGGTTCGTCCCAGTTCTCAGGGAACTCGGCTCGCGCTAAACCGAAAAACGA
>Ga0115556_1000775_pt1 | contig 21626 bp, 13 predicted proteins | sample COGITO_mtgs_1104_5_FD_87282 | JGI IMG/M metagenome (GOLD analysis project Ga0115556, IMG submission 87282) | Pelagic marine microbial communities from North Sea - COGITO_mtgs_110414 | ecosystem: Environmental > Aquatic > Marine > Epipelagic | place: Germany:Helgoland, sampling site Kabeltonne... | reverse complement strand
CTACCCCCACACTACCCAAAGAGAGAAGAAGAGGTATAGAAGAAAGCCTTTTTATTTTTATGTTCCGCGTGTTTGAAATATATGTAATATGCTAATGATAAATAACCCTTGACGACTGCTATGCATTGCTGCAAAAAATGGCTTTTTTTTCTGGGTATCAAAATTATTTTTTGCAGCAGGAGATTCTCTCATTCTATCAAGTCCCCCCAGTTCTTTTTATGTTCACACCAGATTTCCTTCTCCCCCCTCCCTCCCCTCCCCTCTCACTCTAAAACACTATCCAAACTCCCCTTCCTCTAGCCAATTGGTCGGAAAGGGAAAACAGGATCACAGCCTCCGTCCATCTCGCTGAGCTCACTGAAGTCTTCCTTCAGGGACAAGTTGGACGCGCTATTGCTTCTGCTGGAGATCTTCTTGGGAAACGTGGAGACTAGCCCACCGTTGGCGTATTGACTAGGGATGTCGCTGCTGCTACCGCTAGTTGCGCTCACCGCGCTATTCGAGCTATCCATCTGGGACAAGGGCTTGCTAATGATTAAGTCTGTGAAGTTGAGGGTCTCAGGTAGCAGTGGCCCCTGCAGGTTGTCGAGGCTCGTGTTGTACCCCTCATCCTTCGAGAAGTCCAGCGCGTCAAGCAGCCTGATGTTAGCCTTCCGATCGGAGAGAAGACCGCTGGCGATCGGAGTCTCATGGGAACTAGAGGAAATAGGGGAGCTTCTACTGGTCGACGCCAACCCAACTTGGACCATTGCAACTTCAATCGCATCACTGGTAAATCTCGTTGCAAGCTCAAAGAGAGAGAGCTTTCTCTTTTTTGATTGCTGCAGTTGTAATTGTTGTTGCGGCGGTTGTGGTTGTTGTGGCGGTAGTGGTTGTATCGAAGGTCGTGGTTGTTGTGGTAGTAGCTGTGGCTGTGGCTGTGGCTGTGGCTGTGGTTGCTGCTGTTCTTGTCTTTGATGACGCTTTCCCCCTCCACTCTTCGATCCTGCTGCTAGCATTTCCTCCTTCGCAGCCCCCGCTTTCTCCAAAACTTGCTCATATTGATGCTGTAGGGCCTTGAATTCATCCCTCCTTTGCCTGCCTGGAATGCTGTCGGGCTTGTACTTGGCTATGACACTCTGATTGACTCGTTTCATCAGAGGGACATTAATTATTTGCTGGATTGTTATGCGCTCTTTAGGATCTTTCTTAAGCATATCCTTCACTATGGCCCACAACTCTTTGTGGCAGTCGATAATGGGATTCTTACATGGGGGCTCCCCAAAGCCAATATGTTTAACCAACTCAACATTATCGGCTCCTATAAAGGGGTTCTCTAAGCAGAGCAGCTCATATAAAACACAGCCTAAGCTCCAAACGTCACTGGGAAAAGAATAGCCTCTGTTATGAAGTATTTCGGGCGACATGTAAAACGCCGTACCGACCTCTGTGAGGCAATCAAAATTAGGAGGTGACAAAATCTTAGCAAGTCCAAAGTCACCAATGCGAACGTACTGTTTGCTCTCGTATAAAAATATGTTGGCAGCCTTGATATCTCTGTGCAAAACCCCATTCGAGTGAAGGTAGTCCATTCCTAGGCAAATTTGACCGAACCACTTCAAAACATCAGTCCCAGTGTAAGGATAGATTGGCCCCTTCGACTGATTTTCATCAGCTATTGCGCGCGCTCTCTTACCCGACTTAATCAATTTACCCAAATCACCGCCGTCGCAGTAACTCATAACTATGTGCACGTTTTCATCTATACCACCCTCTCCATAAAAGAGATCTCCCACCATAACGATAAAAGGGTGTCTGAGAGAAAGCATCAAATCAATCTCCTTCTTGGCAGAATGCTTTTCAGCAGGTGTAGAATGCTTGATTGACTTCACAGCGTGCAGTGTATTATCACTGCACAACTTCATCAGTTTGCACGACCCAAAGCTACCTCGGCCTAGCTGCTTAATTACAGAGTATTTACTAGGGTCAAATGTTGACGGGGTCATGACGCGGTCGTGATCAACACTGAAACGGCGCTTACTCATCGATGAGTTGGGAGGAAGGGGTGAGAGTACGTTCTGTTCTCGCTGGGAAAGTTGGGCAGAGCTCTGTCTGAAGCTCATTTTTCTTCAGACTTAAAGCTCCTCGTAAGCCTTCCAAAACTTTCAAATTGAGTTTATCATACTGATTTGGAGCGTTTCCAGCTTCCGTGGCAGAGGAGAGTGGGAAATATATACTTTAAAATGCGGCAAAACACTGCTGACTAGACAAGGGTACTGAGTATATTTTCATATTTTGTCAGGGCGAATCTGAAATCTGAAATCTGAAATCTGAAAGACTGAAGACAGCAAAAGTGAAAAGTGGCGTTGATGAGCGCAGTTTTATTTTACCCTCCTGCATCCACGGTTTTTATATTTTTTAACAAGAGTTCACACATGGTTCATGACTATTGCTGAAAGAGGAATCAACGGTAATAGATCATTTGAAGCACTTGGAATAACTGATCCCTCTCCAACTTACTCTCAGTCGAAACCCCCTGTGCATAACCCCTCCCTTCATCCGGAAACCTCCCTGAAATCAGAGCTGGGGGAACCAAAAAGCCGAACCGATCCATCTTCGAGGAGAGAGAGGTCGAAGGAAAGGTCGAAAGACAGAAATAGGAAACCAAGCCTCAGTTTTCTTGCTCAAAGGGAGCGTTTTCGTGCTGCACAATTAGGGCAGAAAAAAAGACGTACAGTTAGCGTGAATCTCGGTTTAATGAGTGAGTACGCTATTTTTTATTAGACTTGGTGAATTCTTGTCGTTTTGCTAACCCCTCCTTCCCCTAACCCTACTTCCCCTCAAACCCCAAACCCCCCAAATAACCCCAAACCAACCAACCAAAACTAAAACCAAAAACCAGACATGAGTGAACTCAATGAAGTTAGCCAGAAAAAGAAGACAATCGAGGAGCTGGTGGCAGAACACAAACGTAAGACTCCTATGTACTACTGCCCTGACCCCGAGCAGGCAAGAGAAAACACGAGATGGTTTCTAGACCATGCATCCATCCGACTGACATACGATGATCTTATGATGTTCATAACTGTCTATGTGCTTTTTGGGGACGATTTGAAGATTCTCGCGTTTGATAAGCAAGCAGATGACGCTTTCATGGTCCTTACATCACTTTCTTTCATATTGTTCTTGATAGAGATGCTCCTCAACATTTGGGCCAAGTCTGAGGTTATTGAGCCCCGTCCTGGGAAATCCAGCCCCCTCCCCTTCGCGATTAACGGTTACTTCCTTGGTTTCTTTTTCTGGCTCGATCTCCTTGCGGTGTTGAGCATGATTTTTGACCTTCCCTGGTTACAGACAGTCTTCGGATTACGGGAGGCGATGAGGGAACTCCTTTCATCTAGTAAGGCAGGTGCCGCTGGGAAGGTGGGCGCCAAGGCTGGGCGAGTAGTGCGAATGGTGCGATTGGTTAGGCTTGTGAAGCTATACAAGATTGCCTCGCAGCGTCGGCGCGAAAAAAAAATGTTGGAGGATATTGAGCATCTTGTAGACCAGGGTCGGATAGATGAGGAGGTGAGTGGTTCAGTAATCTGTTTTGCGAAAAAAATATGAGGCACGAAAAACACTGTATTTCTCACTTCACTTTCTGTTTTCCAGGAGATCGACCGATACTACAAAAAGATGCAGTCTCAAACTCAGAGCAAGGTAGGAAGCGAGCTTTCCGACAGCATCACTCGTCGAGTCATCACAATTGTGCTCCTACTCTTAGTGACAGTGCCCTTCTTGACCAACGAGGACATGAGCCCATCGTATTCTTCTGCCACCTCATACATGCAACGAGTGACTGAAAATTACCAGACAAAGTTGACAGCAGACCCAGACTCTCTTGATTGCTTCGATATTACACGAGCTACGAAGTCGTTCCTCCTCATCGACCCGCTCAAAATCCGGATGTCCCCCAACCCTCTACTTGGGAATTGCTCTGATTATGCAATTGAGGATGGCACTTCTTCTGGCTCAGTCTTTACTCTCGAAAAAATGGTCAACGACGGAATTTCACACACCTCCACAGATGATGAGCTCAGCGTAATTTTTAAAGACGAATGGCACACCCTCCGTAACCCTGAAATTGGCGAGGATGTTATCACCAGCGAAGTCTTCATGGCCAAGTCTACTTCAGACATTGCTGTTTTCGAGGCCCACTTTTCCGACTATGATGCAGCGCAGGAAACTGCGTCATCTTCCGTCTTGCTCACATTATTTGTTATCGTAATTTTGATTGGCATGGCGAGCTCGTTTCAGAACGTCACTCAGGAGCTTGTGCTGGCTCCTATTGAGCAGATGATGGAGATGGTCCGCTACGTTGCAGAAGACCCTCTCGATGACTTCGAGTTTGAAGACAGGCTGGGCTCGGGGCAGTACGAGACGAAAGTAATTCAAATCGCAATCCAGAAAATTACCAGTCTCCTCCGCGTGGGTTTTGGAGTGGCGGGAGCAGAGATCATCAGTATGAACATGAGGATGGACGCTGGAGGGAGCAGCGGACTGGATCCCATGATCCCTGGAAAGCGCATGTACGCTATCTTTGGCTTCTGTGACATTCACGAGTTTGACATGTGCACCGAGAAACTCAAGGACGAGATTATGACTTTCGTTAACTCAGTTGCTAGGATTGTTCACGAAGAGGTCACTCGGTGGGGGGGTTCTTGCAATAAGAATCTGGGGAATGCCTTCCTCATGATCTGGAGGATCGCAGATGAGAGCGATCTTATTTCTAAGGGACAAGGGGTGGGCTCCCGCATAACCTCTATTGCCAAGAAGGTCGGGGAATCGCCTGACCATGAAACAGAGTCAAGGATGAGGTCTCGCAGTATTGCCGCAAATAAGGTCCTCGCCAATGTTTCGTCGAGCGAAGAAATGAAGGCAGCCGCCAAGAACACTCTCTCTACCGTTGTCTCCCCATCGAAGACGGGAAAGAACACACCCAACGTCAATCTAAAACGTGTCCCTCACCTTGATGTTATGAGTGACAAAGCTCTCATCGGTTTCCTCAAGGTCATTGTCGAGATCAACCGCGATCCGAGCGTCCTCGCTTATCGGCGTGACAAGCGACTTCAACATGGGGAAGAAAACTTTCTCCTGCGAATGGGTTTCGGTTTGCACGCGGGCTGGGCTATTGAGGGGGCTGTTGGATCATTGCAGAAGGTCGATGCAACTTACCTTTCTCCCCACGTCAATATGGCTGCGAGGATGGAGGCCGCAAGTAGGCAGTTCGGTGTCGCCGTTCTCATGACGGAGAAATTTCAAGAGCTCCTTAGTGACGAAGCTCGCCTACACTGTAGGAGACTGGACATTGTCACAGTCAAGGGGAGCGCGCAGCCTATGCCCATATATACCTACGACACTTTCCAGAACCAAACTTTCCCCATCCTTGAAGTGCCCAAGGGCACCGACCTTACACTTAGCAAGGTTTTGCAGAGAAAAGCGGACCAATACACTGTAGACGATTGGAAGAATGACGAGGATCTCGTACAGTTGAGGACCCTTGCCACCAAAGAATTCCGTGATAACTTCAATTTGGGAATTAGTATGTATTTGGCAGGGGACTGGCCCAAGGCCAAAGAAATACTCGAGAAGTGCACTGAGCATATGAAGGATAGCGATTTCGGGACTGACGGGCCAAGTAGGACCATTCTGAACTACATGCGTAACCGAAACTGGGAGTGTCCTGACGAATGGGAGGGATTCAGGCCCTTGACGAGCAAGTAGGGGGGTAAATCTCGTTCTGGAAAGGGAGAAAGCACCCTGTATTTTAATAGTGTTGTTTTGCATCACACATGCACGCACGTTCGCGCGCACACACGCACGCACACACACAGCACACACAACATACACACATATATATTTAAATGAAAACAATAAGCAAGAAGAAGCATATGTTACCCCAATGGAAGGGAGATGTTTTGGTCGGAGGACATCCTTATCAAGCGCGGGGGCTGTAAGCACCTACTACTCGGGAGAAAATGGAGAATTGTGCATTTGCGGAAACGCATTATTAAATTTGCAGCACATTTTTACTGCTACAGTATAATTTTACAATACCCGGGTAACAACAACTCCCCTCCCTTTATTCCAATCCGTCATAGCAAGAATTTCCGTTGATGTTCTCCAGGGTGTCATCTGCTCCCTTTTCGATCAAGAACTCACCAATAACTCCCTCAGGATCGTAGGCCATAGCATAATGAAGTGCTGTGTTGCCGTGCCCGTTTTGATGATTGATGTTGGCAGCTCGAGCGAGCAGGAGCTCGATCATTTTCTTCATCCTATTTTGGGCTGCGATCAAGAGCAACGTGTTGCCCTTTTCGTCCTCTGCGTCGACAGGGAAGCCAGCATTGAGACTCTCTTCCATTCTTCTGAGCCTACCGTTTCGTGCCTGCGAGAACACTGTATCCAAAGGCGGAACGTCAATTCCTTTGGAAATCTTCTCGCTCTTTTCCTCCCTCTCAACCGTTTGCTTCATTTGGTGCTCGCGCTCGCTCAGCGGTCTCAACTTGTCCCTGGCTAGAATAATCTTACGCACGTGCAATTTGTGCTCCATACCCAGCACTTGCTGCAGATCTTGCTCCCTTAGCTCCATCAAGAACTCGCCGTCCACGCTGGCCTCCTTGAAAGCCATCTTGTACTGTTGCAAAGCCAAGGTATCCAGCCATCTTGCCACGTCTTCGACGGACCAGAATCTTACGTCCTTGGGGAACGGGTTTGCCTTCGATATCTTGGCATCCTCTTGCGCTTTTTCGGCCGCCGTGAGCTCGTCTCGCTTTTGTTTGATGCTCGCGTTGACCAATTCGTTGGCTCCCATCTTCAGCCCCTTGACATTAGGGATATTTGCGGCCGCACTCGCCGCCGCGGCCGCTGCCGCCGCGTCGGCAGTGCTACTAATAGCTGCCGCTGTTGTGTCACTGTTGATTTCTCTCATGTTCTTGAGCATATTCAGGCTACTAAAGTAGCTTAAGCTCATGCTCATGAACTGAAACTTCATCAGCTCCTCTTGCTGTGTAAACATAGCTGCCGATTGCTTCTCATGCTCCTTCGCTCGCATAGCTGTCGCTGTTGCAGCAGCCGCACTCGTCGCTGTGGCTGTTTCCAATTCAATTCCTTTCGACCTTAACGCATCCAACTCGTATTTCTGCTCTTCCAAAAGTTCCATCAAATTTGATTGCAGCCGGCTGAACTCCCTGTCCTTCCGAAGTCTCGTGGCTTCCATATCCGCCAGGGCGACCTCTAGTCTGTCCAGCTGCTTTTTCTTCAGCTCAACATCTGCAAAGACACTACTGAATTCCGCCTCCAACTCTTGCTTCTTCTTCTCTCGCTCTGCTCGTTTTATGTGGACTGCCATTTCGAGGGCATAAGCTTCTGTCTGCTTTTGCCGGTGCTGTTCGCGCCTTGCTTGCATCGATAGCCCGCTGTCACCGGTGGCAATGCTCATTGACCCTCTTCCATTCAGCGTACCCTCGTCTGGTTCCGGATCGCCGGTAAGAGGCAGCCCGGCTGCGCCTTCAATTCCCATCTGAAGCAGATTTCTCTCGTGAGTGAGCTCATGGAGATCAACCTCGATCTGGTCGATTTCCTGTAGCTCCCTCTCCAAAACGGTCAGCTCCCCCTCGCTCTCTTTTAACTCCGCATGAACATGGCTAATACGCGCCTCAGCTGCACTTTGAGCTCTGTTGAGTGCGTCTATCTCTTCTTGCTGTCGCTCAAAAGCAACCTTGCTCTCCTCTATTAAGGCCAACCCCATCTTGAGACGCTCCGGCCCAGGTTCTGCCGCTTCCCACTTCTTCTTCCGCAAAGCTTTCTTGCGCCCAATTCTACCCCTGTATACGCGTTGAATTTCTGCACTGGCTAGAGTATGTACCCTTATCATTCGATATTCCTCCCTCGCCACCCGCATTTTCCATACGCTCTGAATCTTTGTTGCAGAAGTAACCTGAAGGCGAACGGCTGCGAGCTTATCCCTTTCGTGTTGAGCTGCGCATCTGCCTAAGTGCCCACGGTAGACTCTTTGACAGAAGCATGTCGCCATGTATCGACGGCGGTTTCTCGCAATGCACCTTCCCTTATGTCCACGATACATTTTCTGTATAAGGATCGCCGATCCGCCGAGGACGAGCTGGCTTATCTCCATCTCTCGAATGAATTTGATTTTCTTTTTGCACAGATAACCACGCATTGTCTTCTGTATCTTTAGGGCTGCCTTGGCCTCCTCAACGACTCTCTTTGCCTTTTCCCTCACTTCTTTGGATTTTGCCCTCGAAAGGCGGCCCCTGTAGTTGTTCTGTATCTTAAGCGCCATTTCGTTGAAGAGGATTTGCTGCTCAGACTGGTCCATACTTCGCAATTTCAAATCTCGTTCAAGCGCTTGCGATGCCATCTGTCTCTGCACATTGTGGTAGTCTTCTACTCTCATGATCCCCATCTCCTCAGCCTTCTTTTGGTCCTCAGCCAATTTCTCGAGAATTTCGTCTGTTCGCTGAACATTGACTTTCATGTTCTCAGGGAGGTCAGGTTGTTCCTCTAGAAGTGTCGGAGGCATCTCCAGGATCTTATTCTTGACATTTTCATCGGTAGGTTTCGTAACGCCGTCGATTCCAATACTTGCAGTAGAGTTCTCAGGCGTGAATCTGTCTACCAGTCCAGACTTAACGAGTTTCTCATCAGCCTTCTGTAGCTCGAGCCGGCGCTGGAGATCTTCATTGGCGCGTTCTACCCGAGCTTTGTCTTTATCTCTTTCCAGTTGATTCAGCAAGGCAGCATCTTCGAGTTCGTACTGCTTTCGCCTCCTCTCTTGCTCAAGCTTAATTTGTTCAATCATATCAGCCGCTGCCTTGTCCGCCTCTTTTCGCTTTCGCTCAAGCTGCTCTTTAAACTGGCTAAATTTGTCGTCTGTGGACGCTTCTTGCCTGAGAATATCGTCAGCGGAACGCAGCTGTTGGTCTTTGGAAAGGAAATTTCGGTCAATGCGGTTGTCCTCAGTCAACACGGCGTTGCTGTCTAGATTGTTGAACAAACCAGGCTGGAGCTCCACATTCACTCTAGCGGCGAGGGGTGCAACAGGATTGGTTGGAGCTTCAAAGAGGTCGTTGATACTAGTAAAATCGTCGTTTTCCAAGCTACTGACCTCCAGTGAAGGAATACTAATTGGTGCTTGCGTCGTGGCAACATCCTTTTCTTTCTTTTTATCTTCTTCAGGGTTGGCTTTGTCGTTTTCATCCTTGTTATTGGCAGGCTCCAAATCAATCACACTGCTGAATTCTTCTAATTTTGAGGCCTTCTCAATTTTCTTCTTTTGCTGCAAGGAAACTGATCGGTTGAATTCGTTTTCTACCTCCTTTCTCTTGGCCTCCTGTATTTTAAAGTCATCAAATTCTTTCTGGACGTCTGGTCTCAATTCAATTGTTTCCTCGCTCTTGACTTCAACAACATCGGGAAATTTGGGCTTGCCACCCGGAACAGCTGGTGTGACTGGTTGGTTTATTGGAACCCTATCAAACTTGGCAGCATCTTCGGCACTCTGTCGGTCGCGCTCACTGAGTTTTTTTTCCAATACTTCATCAACAGTCAGAGGGGGGTTTGTATTCGGGGTGACATAAGCAGCTGCCTTAACACGAAGATCAGTCTGCTTCTTTGCATCGTCCACTAGCTCCTTGCTCTTTTCTTCCGCCTCGGCAGCAATCGTCTGCACGGCCGACACAACTGAAGACTCGATTTCGTCGCTCTCCTTTTGAAGCTTGGCGAGGAGGTCATCTCCGCTCAAAATTTCCTTAGGCGCTGCACTGATCTCATCAAGAGTTTCATTCATCTTTTTCTCAATATCACGCTGAATTTTCTGTGCATCTGTGGTCGCTGCAAACAAAACGGATGTCTCAGACTCCATTCTTTTCTTGAGCTCTTCCTCTTTTTTTCTCTCTTCAAATCGAAGCATGTGCTCTTCTTCCTCGATGCGATCCTTTTCAGCCTTCTCAATAATTTCCCTTTCACTCATTTTCCCCTCGTTCAAGACTTGCTCAAACGTCATATTCTCCTCTTCCTCTTTCTTCTTCTGCAACCGCTCTTCTTCCTCTTTTTCGGCTTCTGACCTCTGGTTGTTTATGTTCACGGTGCGGATAAAATCCTGACTCGGAACGAGAGATCCCTTCTCGTGCATCTGCGTCCCATCATAGCCTTGATTGAGGTGCATTTGGGAAGCATTAGTAATATTTGAGGGTTTAATTCCATCATCAACTCCTGATATTGTCATGGCAAGTGTGTCGAGTAAATCCACCACAACTCTCTTATTTTCTTGACGAAGTTCATGCCCACCCTTCGTCCATGCCACAAAAGCTCCGTAGGGGCGTCCAAGAGTTTCCGTGAGCAGTTGGACCCCTCTTGACCCGTAGCACGATCGAGACTCTGGGTTCTCCATCTTGATCTCGTGCGACCAGAGGTGATTGGCCGCCCTGCTGTCCAAGAATGGATCAACGTTGCTCGCATTCACAAGAAGATTGTCCGTAGACTGAAGGACAACTGTGGGAATCTGTAGCTTTGCGATTTGGCCAGAAACGTCTCTACTGTTGAGAAGCCCCTTGCATAGCTTAAGCCTGCCGTTGAGTGTGATTGGGTTGGAAACTGCGGTGTATATGTTGAGGGCCAAGTTTTTGTCCACCCTTTGCAAGTATTCTTCTGAGAAAAGGAACTGAGTAAAAAAAGCAACAGGCAGATCCGGTCGATTTTGCGGAAAAGCCTTGAAAACGTTTACGGAGCTGTGGATGATTGCCGCCAGTTGGCTGTCGACACTGCTGAAACCGTTTATGGATACTAATGACCTGAGCGATCGCCTGTATGACTCGTGTTTTCCGTACTTGACAGCAAAAGAGGACGCAATTAAACTGCCATGTCCGAATCCGATCAAGTGGAAAGGAGAAGATAAGAGCATCTCTCCGCAGCATTCGACGTGCTGAAGGAGCTCATGGAGCCGGTCTGCCTGCCACTCCGCAGTAAGCGTCTGCCCGCTCCCCCCATGAGACTTCTCAGCTGCAGAGAGTGTCGGGTAAGTTGTATCCGCTTGTCCAGGGTAGTTGAAAACAAGGAATTGGCTACCCTGATACTTGACAGAGAGCTTCTTAAAAGCCATTCCCGAGGCGGGGTGCGTATCGAAAATATCATGCACAACTACAAAGTTTGCCGATTTCACCTCCATCGAAAGTTGACCAATCACAGCGTACGTCATTCGAGTTTCACCATCTTCACAAAGGAATCCGCGAGAGCCGTTGGGCTCCGTTTCTCCACCTTCGTTTGGGCGTGCAGCTAAGCGTTCCATTTGGTGTCTTTGGGCCTTCTTTCTTGCTTCTTTCTCCTTCTTGGTCAGGACACGCTGAGGAGTTCCTGTCGATTCCTGAGTATTGATCGCAGACCACCCCGTAAGCGATTGATTGTGGTTCGTCGAAAGGTCGAGAGACTGCGACACAAAAGATTGTTGGTATTGGCTGATGCTGTCAACGCCGAACGCGGCCTTACTAACAGGCATTTTTACAGGAGAGAAGCTTGGCGACATAGGCTTCGAATTAGTCATGGCCACTTCAAAGTTATTGTGGTTGCTCATCGTCCTACCGAAGCCAACCTCAAGCGTCTCTGTTGATTTCAGCTTTGTTCCCATTCTTCTCGCCCTTTCAGCCCTTTGACGCTTGCTCTTCTCAATTTCTGCCCAAACCGCAGAGAGATTTTGGTCAGAGGTTGCCTTGAGTTTTGAAGGGGATGTAAATGGTCGGCTGGCCTCATCATTTTTGTTGTATTCCATTTTCTCTCTCAACATCTTTCTCCTCTCCATCTTGTCGGCAAAGTCGCTCTCGTTATTTCCGACGACCGACGCCGAAAATGCAATCTTAGGGAGAAATTTTGATGTTTCAAGCGGGTCGAGTCTATTGTGTGCCTCTCCCCTTTTCCATCTGTAGGCATTCATCATTCCGATGCACCAGCTCAAGAACTTGGCTGCACATAGACAGACCGGTGCGACCGCGTCAGGATGGAAACTTGGGTTGGCCTCATAGGGACGAAGCATCATCAGCTGAGAAGTGGTGAGGGAGTCTGGGTCGAAGTCAAGGAGGAGGTTGAGAAAGCGATCCCCGTTGCTCATGATTTTTTTGGCGTCTGACCAGGGAAGAGGGCGTCCTTTGAGAATTATCATCAATACTGATGAAACCATCAGCACTGCTGGAGGTGGGTTCACAAAAGAACGAAGCTCGGCAATATCTGACTTTCCAAGGTTTGCGATGGCTTCGTAAGCCCGCCTCATCCCTTTAACCTCCTCAAGCTGGCGATTGTCTGGCTGAAACAACGATTTCTCATTTTCCGCTGAAATTGTTGGCCTAGCGTCCTGGATTGCTCCAACACTTTCGTTGCTTTTCTTTGTAAGGGCCGCGAAAAGATCAAGGGACTTCTTTGTTGGGCTCATGGTTTCAATGGTGTTGGGTCTTTTGAGCTCACTGAGAGCGCTCTTGAGTGTAGTCAACTTTCCTGACGGCTTCAAACCAGAATTCGCTTCGATCTGTTTGATTGCTCTCGTCCTGTGAACGTCCACGAGGGAGTAAACCCGGTAGCAATTTTCACACACTCTCGAGTGTTTATAAAAATGTCCCGGGAAAGCAGCTCCCATGGACATGTCAGAGAGGGCCTCACAGTACGGCCCGCTCTCACGGTTGGCATGTCGCCGTAACATGACGTCGACGAGGTGCCGCTCATGTCGGGCCTGGACGATAGACTTCAAAGGAACTGTGTTGCACGGCGAGTTGTCATCGTCTTCACCATCTTCGTTAACGTCGGTGGATTTACCACCTTTCATTTTCTTGCTCCTTCTCCTACCCTTTCTCATCACATTGCTGTATTCTTCCCCCTCTGCCTCGAGCAATTTCCTTCGGAATTCACTTAAGTTGTTATAGTCCTTCGTGACACCTTCCAGCGCCTTATCAATATTAACCTTGATTCCACAAAAGTCGCCAGGGCAACCTCCCAACTGAGTAGATCCTAAAGTCTCTGCCGCCACTTTCGAGGACGACATGACGTTGATCTCGTACTGGGAGCGGCCATATTCCGTTGAGGGTGCTTTGTGAGCCAGCACGTTTGGAGCCGTGACAGAGGTGGAGACAAGTGAGTCGAGATTTTTGGTGCTGAGGGGAGTATCGTGCTCCGTTTTTTCGCGTTGCTGCTGTTCTTCTTTCTTCTTTTTCACTTGCTCCCTTCTTCTGCGGCTCGCTTCCTCAGGGTCTTCTTCATTCATGATTAGTTCGACGAGGTCTTCATCAGGGACCCTGATCCTGCCCTCGCGGAGACGAGCACGATTTTCGGATCTACTTCCTGCGACTCCTCCGTGGGAAAAATCGGGGACCCAGGAGATATCATCGTTCGAGTCGGGATTGTAGTTTTCCACATTTTTTTTGCCCTTACTCCTGTCCTCGTCGTTGGGTCGTCTTCGGTGCCTTGCTCTCCTCGCCACTTTCTGCATTTCGACATCTGCCTTGGTCGCCCTTTCCATTCTTTCTAAGTGGCTTCTTTCCTGATCCTTCCCTCTGCTTATCTTGTCACTCTCCGCTGTTACGCAGCCGGTCGTCCTTACCAGCCACAACGTCTGGTTCTCGTCGAGCAAGAACTCGAAATCCAGCTCAATCACCCTGCACCCACTTTCCATCTCGCAACGACGAACGATAGAGGAAGACATATTTGACATCTCTTTATTCAGAGGCTGGTGGAGACAGCGAACGCAGGGGACCGATCCTCCCCCGAAAGTTTTCATTATACCTCCTCTGGTTCCGACGCCATTCACTGAGGAGGACACACCCGCTTTGAAGCAGGAAGTCTGAGGGAGGGAAGTCGCCGACTCGCTGTTCAAAGAGGAGCTCCCAAAAGAATACCTGTAGAAATACGTCCCCACCATGACGTCAGAGTTGCGCTTAGTTAAGTTCTCATCAGTCATTAGGTTCGCTCCCCTAGGAGGCAAGAATTTTTGCACGCACGCCACGTCAGGAGGAAATTGAGTTTCGCAAAGACGAGAGAACTCTCGGTAGTCTACGAGAGTCTGTTCGCCATTGCTTTTATGGATAATCGCGCAGGGGAGGGATTGAAGGTCGAGAGTGGATGGGTAGGTCGAGTTCTGAATGTTGTTGTCTTTTGTGTTTGGGCTCCCCCAATCACTTGCCGTGCTCCCTCCTGCCGTAGAAGGTGTAAATTCTTGGAGGACATGCTTCCAGCTCGATTTCTCTCCTCCTACCTTCGCAACGTAGCCGCGTCGGTCGGTGTACAACCAAGAGGAAATGTTTCCCCCCTCCACCAAAATGGTGTCCAAAATCTTACATTTCACCCCGTCTCCCACCACATCCGCGAAACTACCCACACCCTCAACCGGCCTCCAGAGTTTCTCAGCTAACCACTTGAAGCCTTGGGAGATGCGGGGATTGAGAGTGAAGGATGCGGGGGCAAGGTGCCGGATTATGTTGCCCGATCGCAGGGTCTGGTTTTCTAGTGAGGAGCGGCGGAGGGCTCGGGCATTTGACCCGCTTTGGGAACGGCGGGAGGGAGAATTCATGGTATGTCCCACCCCTTCAGATGTTAGTTGACGATAATAGAAGCCACTTGGTGGTTACTGTGGTGATTCAAATTGGGATGTGAGTAAGATGTTTGTGTTTTCGGTCAGATGGAAAGTGGGCGACGTTAACTGCAGTATTTGGGACAGCAGACTGTTCGTGTGGTTCGTGTCGAGGATGACCGATTCTACTTATTTCTAATTCAAAGTCTGTTGACCAATTTTGAATTTTTGTCGTTTGAGTTGAGCCAACTTCGTCGGACGACAAACGACGAGAGAAAGCCCAGCTTTCACAGGGTGAATATTATCGAAAAAGGTTCAAAAAACATAGCCCAGGCACCACCTACGTCGGTCGTGAGGGAATCATAATCTTGATCATCATCTTGTTTTTCACCGCCTCCTTGTCGGAATTTTCCAATGTCCTTCTCCACCCCCGTCTCTTCTTCTGCATCCACATCGACACCTGGAAACACCGATGCTAATCACACACCCCAACAACTCTTTGACGACAATCGTATCGCATACTCTTATGGGTCGAAGGGAAACATCTCTTGGTGCTGCTGGAACGATTCTAAAGGCGAAGACTGTTTTGTTGTTTCAGACTCTGTCTCAGACAAGTGTGAGGCCCATGTATTTGACGGTCACGGAGGGAGAGATTTTGTGCGAGCTATAGCAGGGGAGTTTGAAAAAAGAGACGGCCAAGGGGGAGAAAATGTCGTGAAGTTGTACAGCGAAATCAACGAGAAGGGGCGTGATATTGCAAGGGTCAGAAATAAGGGCGGTACAACAGTCGTCAGTATTTTCGTTGAGTATTCATCCGAAGGAAAAAAGATTATAACGGTCGCAAATGCTGGTGACTCGGCTTGCTATGGAATCAAAAGAGAAGGAGGCTATGTATTGCTCACCAAGCCCCACAAGGCGACATCACTTGATGAGATCAATAGGGTCGGAAAGGAAAATATTGAGTTTGATCGACTGGATGGCTGTCTCATGGTGACGAGGGGGGTCGGAGACTACGAGTTCGAAAGAAATGGGATGATTTGCGAGCCGCATGTAGTAAGTTTTAAGGACGATGGTGACGACTGGAAAGGTTTTGTACTGGGAAGCGATGGAGTCTTTGACTTTATTAGCGTTAACGATGAACAGTTCTCAATAAAAGGCAGCAACATTGAGGGCGCAGAACTGGCAAAATTATTTGTAGAAATGGCGTCTACAGGAGGTAGTAACGACGATAAGACTGTGGTGGTTGTTTCGACGTGATAAGACGAAAAAATCAGATAAACGATCCTAAACCAATTCTACGAAATTCACTTTACTTTCTGTCACGTTTCTTTGCATTATTTCGGCGGCCATCACGGCGCATAAAGCTTGACTGCTTGTAATCATCAATGCTCATACTCATTGATTCCATTTCATTGGAGAGTGCATCATTGCTAGCATTCATTCTTCTCCTGTGCTGTTCGACGCTGCCGTAAAGGCTGCCCTCCTTCATGCTGGACATCATACTCATGCTGACTAGGCCGATGTCCTGCTTGTCCATTTCTCGTTCGATGAAAGCACGCATGATGGTGACAGCATCCTCCAACCTGTGGATGCCGTTTGAAGGAAACCAGGGGGAGCCGATGATGACGTCGGCGGGCATGCGCTTTTTGGGGTCCCGCTGCAAGCACCCCGTGAGCAGTTCTCTGAGTCCTGGCGAAAGTGGGAAGTTCGTGGGTACTAGGGACTCAGTCTCACACAGCTCTTCGATCGTCTGGACAAGTTCAATGGGAGAGAATATGTCCTCAAAGGGATTGGAACCGCAGGTGCACTCATACAGAACGAGTCCAAGGGACCAGAGATCGCAGCTGGTGTCATATTTCTTCCCTCTTAGTCGTTCGGGCGACATGTACCTCGTTGTGCCAACAACTGTGTTGGTGGATATAGCATCACCCTGTTGCTTTGCGATACCAAAATCACTGAGTTTAACCTCTCCCGCGCTATTAAAGAGCACATTTTCTGGCTTGATATCTCGATGGAGCTTGTTCTGATAGTGAAGATATCCTATTCCCCACAGCATCTGATAGGCAATGCTCGCAACGATCCGTTCAGGGAGTTTGTGTGTCTCATGACTGCCGCGTTCAAAGTTAAAGCGTCCGCCGTTCCTAACACTTCCGCTGATCAAGTTACCGATGCTTCCCCTGTCCATAAACTCCAACACGACCCACACCTCGTACCCCTCGTTCTCATAAAAGCCTCCATGAAATGCTACAAGCCCCTCACAGTCACACCCAACGAGAAACTTTACCTCTGTGGCCAGAAACCCCTTCTTATCTTGGTCGTGTAACGGAAAAACCTTCAGCGCGAAGAGCTCCCCGGTTTGATTATGCTTCGAGAGCAGAACAGTGGAGCAAGCGCCGCTACCCAATGTCTGTAGCACGGTGAGATCACTTTTCTTTATCTCAGCAGTACTACTGGGAGGAGATATAAAGCCTCCGTGTTCTTCCTGTGAATTCGTGGACGGCTGCCTCACGTACGTACTACCCAGATGACGCACGTAGTTTTGACCGATAGAAATCCCTAGATCGCGATCACGGTAGGTCGTGTCGGATTCATCAAACTCCTCATTCTTCATTTCATTGTACCCTGTGTCCATGTTCGAGTCATCTACAAGAGAAGCATCAAGCTTCAAACTGAGAGGTTTCTTAGACTTATACATTGCGCCCGCGCCCTGATGAGATGGGCTTTGGTGCTTTTTTGTGAGCAGCTGCAGGGGGGCCTTAATGACAAAGCTGAGCCAAGTCTGAGAATTTTTGAGAGAGGGCTGTGTTGAAAGATAGGTATTTTGTATTGAAAATATTGTTATTCTCTCTGAGAGAGCGACAGTGGGAGGTATATAAACCCAAAAGCAATGGTTGGCCTTGTCTATCTTCTTCTTCTTTTTTGGGCCGAGAGATACACTTACTTTGCATCCAAATTGCCATCAAATTAGGAACTCTCTCCAGCAACCCTTTCCACTTTCCTCCCCTCCCCTTCTTCATTCCCCTTAATTCCCCTTAATCACACCATTTAACTCGACTTTCTGACGTGAAAATGGGTGACATCCAGAAGAAGATCGACGAGATCGAGGCTGAGATGGCCCGAACCCAGAAGAACAAGGCAACAAACTACCACCTCGGCACGCTGAAGGCTAAGATCGCCAAATTAAAGTCGGAGCTGGTGAACGGCCCGGGGGGAAAGAGCAGCGGTAGCAAGGATGCTGGCCGGGGTTTCGAGGTTTCGAAGAGCGGGGACACTCGGGTGGGGCTAGTGGGGTTCCCCTCGGTGGGAAAATCGACGTTGCTGACTACCCTCACTGGCACGGCAAGCGAAGCTGCCGCTTACGAATTCACAACTTTAACTTGCATCCCGGGAACAATGAAATACCGAGGTGCTCGCATCCAGGTGCTGGATCTTCCTGGTATCATAGAGGGCGCCGCCGACGGCAAGGGTAGAGGCCGGCAGGTTATTTCGACGGCGAGGACGTGCAACATGATCCTCATTGTTCTGGACTCGGCCAAACCCATCACGCACAAGAAGCTCATCGAGCAGGAGCTCTTCAATTTCGGGATTCGAATCAACCAGAAGCGGCCACAAGTCACCGTCAATATTCGGGAGGCGGGTGGAATCGGGTACCAGGAACTCAAGACGCAGACTAAGGGGATGAACCGGGAGGTGGCAATGACAGTTTTGAAAGAGTACAAGATCAGCTGTGCCGAGGTGATTCTGCGGGAGGACGTGACGGTGGACCAGTTTATCGACATCATCGAAGACAATCGAAAGTACATGCCCGTGCTCTACGTCATGAACAAGATCGACCAGCTCACAATCGAGGAGCTGGACATTATCGACGCTCTTCCCAACTACGTTCCCATAAGCAGCCAGCACAAGTGGAATCTGGAGGAGTTGATGGAGGAGATCTGGAACCGGTGCGAGATGCTGAGGGTATACACCAAGCCTAGAGGGCAGTCGCCCGATTACGATGAGCCCGTAATATTGCATGCCAAGAACCCCACCATCGAGCAATTTTGCAACAGGCTGCACAGGTCCCTCATTGACTCTTTTGCCTTTGCGTGGGTTTGGGGAAAGAGTGCCAAGCACCAGCCACAGAGGTGCGGGAAAGAGCACGTGCTATGCGACGAGGATATCGTGCAACTAGTCAAGAAGGTATAGGGAGCCTAACACGCAAAAATGAAAATACTAAAATGAAAAAATGAGTTGAGAAGTTTGAAAGGAAAAAAACCCCCCCAATTTTGTGATGAGAACAGAACAGGATGAATGAATCTGTTCAAACAACAAATACTTGCCAGTAATGTTCGTCTCCATTTGAGTATCTGATTAATTCTCCAGCACCAGGGCCCTGACTAGCCGCCCTCGGAGTTTGTCTTCCCCCGCTAACCCTTCCCCAAGTAACCGCAAGGCATCTTTTACCACATCCTGATTAGAAGATTTAAGACTGCGAGCGAATTGCACAATGTAGTCATCCGCAACATCAGAATCACCGAAACACGACCGGTAAACAGGCAGGAACGAAGGTTTTGACATCTGGCGAAGAAAGCCAATTAAAGGGTTCCTGATGCTATCTTCTTCGTCCTCATCTTCATCTTCATCTTCATCTTCATCTTCATCTTCATCACTACTGTCGTCAAAATCACTCTCAACGCACGCACACTTTTTTCGCCTTTCCTCAGATGCCTGATCGTTGCAAACTTTTGCTACTTCAAGCTGGTTTTCCAGCAAAACACTCTCCCTAACCATTCTGTTCATATCTTTGATACACCTGCCAGCCCTTTCTGAGAGATCGACACTCTTTGCCACGAGGCTGCCGCGCGACAACGCAAGGCGAAGAGCCACGTCTCCCGGAGGGGTGGAAGACCAGGTACAAATCTCATCGGTGGTTGTGAAAGCGGCTGAGTAGTCCTCATTTATGGTCAAAGATTGTCTTATTTGGGAAAGCAGAGGGGGTCCGCTCTGTCGACCTGGGCGGCGGAAGGTAGGGCCCGAGGACGAAATCTTCCTCTTCGGGGTGGCAGGGGATGGGTTAGGCAAAGGGTTTGTCCTAGAAACTTTAGGGCTAGCAAATAAATTGCTTGGTAGAGGGTGATCTTTGTTCGATTTGTTCGATGCCTTCGGTGTTGGAGTGTTGCTCGATGCCGCCTTCGGTGTTGGTGTTATTGTTGCTGTTGGTGTTGCTGTCGACAAAGGTACGTCTTTCTTCTCCCGTACCATCCCTATCTCTCTCCAATCTACCGTGTTAGGCAGTGCGACTGTGTCAGGAGAGGTACTTTTGTCGATCTTATTCACGATTCTGTCGACAATCCCCTTGTTAATTCCTTTTTCAATATCTTGTGGGGAATCGACTTTTTTTCTCGAGGTAACTCGGCCATCAGCACCCCTGATATACTCCCTTGTTCCCCCCTGACCTGACTCACGACCGTTTTTCGAACGGATCAGTCGCTTTGGACGGAGGGGGGGGGTTGGAATGTTGGAGAGCACCGCTAGGGCTGCATTTTTGTTGTGGGGAGGAGAGGTGACGACATTCTGGGTGAGTATACCGGTTCCCTGAGGGCTCGACACAGGACTAATATATACAGCACAACTCACCCTTTCTCTCTCTCTCTTCCATGCCCTTTTCTGTCCACCCCCTCAGCTGTTCTGTCGCCCCATCACAGATCGTTGTCCCCCTGCACATGCGCTTAATCTCCAGCTTTACCAGGTCATTCCGACGAGCCATATCCCCAGAATTGGTAGTTGCTGCAGCATTGTTGGCCTGCGGGAGCACGCCAGAACAGGATGAGGCACGGTGTGGGTACAAAGGGGAGGAACGAACAAAGGATGTTCCTTGGTGATTCATCAATGAGTAATTTTAGCCAAATTGCGCGACTTTCTGGCTAACATAAACGAAAAAAGACAGGAAAGCTGGTTTAAAAGACCGAAAAATAAAATTCTGTTCGTCAAAATACAAAAAAACGTTCGAATATTGGTTCCTGATAAAAACTCATATTGACTACACAGGGTACAACTTACGACGTATTACCTGCCCAACGTGCCAGTCATTAGCTAATAACTCTCAGGTCCCCTGGTTTTTAGCCATCGATCCGCTTAAATTCCACTAAGACCCTGTGAAACTTTTCACACCAACGACGTAACAAGGATACTGTCTATACGCCTACTCTACAATCGGTCATGGACGATTCTCATTTCGACGAATCAGAATTTTTTGACGCTGACCAGTCAATCGCGATGAGTCCGTCAAACAATCACGGTTCAACACCCGCCAAGTCCCCCACCTCAAAAGCTGAAGTGTCAATTGTGGACATGGCTTCTCCTCCTGCTGCTCTCTCCGTAGGAGGGACGCCAATTTCAAGCCCAAACACGTTCGACGACGAGGATGATATACTTGAAGATGTCTTGGGCGAAATGGATGAAGACTTTGAGGAGGATGCGGGGAGAGAAGACAGCCAGGGCGATTTCTCTGACGAAGATGAATCATCTGATGATGATGAAATCACTTTCAAAGACGACCTCGTCGTGACTGCTCCTGGAGGAGAGGTCGCCAAAGTTAGTCAAATAGTAGGTCACACTACGGTTGAGACAGTTAAGCCGACTGTCAGTCAAGATGATGGAGAGGACCCCGAGGAGCAGGAGCCTGAGGAGACTTCTAGTATTGCCGTAGATTCTGTTACCGAACAGATCATCGGTATTGCCGAGGATTCAATGGCCGAAGTGATTGTCTCTGCAACAGACGAGAATACAGTAGTTGTCGGAGAGACAACCGCTGTGGAAGAGACAACTGTTGCCGTCGATGAGACAGCTGTTGCCGTCGAGGAGACAGCTGTTGCCGTCGATGAGACAGCTGTTGCCGTCGAGGAGACAGCTGTTGCCGTCGATGAGACAGCTGTTGCCGTCGATGAGACAGCTGTTGCCGTCGATGAGACAGCTGTTGCCGTCGAGGAGACAGCTGTTGCCGTCGATGAGACAGCTGTTGCCGTCGAGGAGACAGCTGTTGCCGTCGAGGAGACAGCTG
>Ga0115556_1000772_pt1 | contig 21646 bp, 9 predicted proteins | sample COGITO_mtgs_1104_5_FD_87282 | JGI IMG/M metagenome (GOLD analysis project Ga0115556, IMG submission 87282) | Pelagic marine microbial communities from North Sea - COGITO_mtgs_110414 | ecosystem: Environmental > Aquatic > Marine > Epipelagic | place: Germany:Helgoland, sampling site Kabeltonne... | reverse complement strand
CCTCGACGCTGGATCGCTACGTCGCCTAATTTCACAATTTTATGTAGCGTTTGAAATTTTGCCTTTTTTGTGAGGTACTGAACCTAGGGACCCCTATTGACGTTCGTCAGACGACTTTCTTCCAATATTTTTTACAAATGACCAAATTACTCTTCTCCCTTAAAGATTTAACGAAACTGGCTCGACCACCACGATAAAATAAAATCCTCCCTAAGATTGATCTGAATTCGTTCAACAAAAATCACGGTAGGTTCAGAAAAGGTCAGCAAAAAATCCCTTGCAGCATTTCTCCATGATGGAGGCCAGCCCAGACCCCCCGCCCTCCTCCTTCCCCCAATCACCCCATCTCATTCTTTTGACAATTCCTGTTACGGGAATGATGTGCCAGGCAAATTGTGGTAGTACGGTAACCTCAGCGCTCATCTCAACAATTTTGGAAGAGATGCCACCACCGCCGACAACCACAACCACCACCTCAAACACAACAACTGGCAGTGTGGTCCGCTTCGTGGACGGATATGGGTGCTTTGCGGAGAAATGCGCGTATATTTTGCTGTTCGTTGAGGGTTTGACCCCTGGGGCGGACTCATCAACTGCCTTGGAGGCTACAATAAAGACATATTTTGACACGGGTGCTGAAGGGGTAGAGGACGTAGGTTTCGACGTGGTTGACGACGACGATGCGGCGGCGGGAGAACCGATTTCTCCGAAGATAATAACAGACCCCTCGGCCGTAGACAAAGTACAAGCTCACCTCCAAAGTCTCTCCCCTCCTAATTCTCCTTTCCCCCCTTCAAGCCCTGATGGTAGCATTGTGATTAGTCTCCTAGGACTGGACGCGCCTCCTTCCTCGAGCTCACTCCCTTCATTCATTCCAAGTGACTTCAGCGATGACTCCTCCGTGAGCTCTGCGGGATCTTCGGAAGGTCTCCTTTCCCCCTCTTTAACCAAAACGAAGTCCTCTTTGGGTGAAAAGGCTAACTCGAACGCAAGCGGAGCCGAAGCCGGGCCGCCGCAATCATGTGTGCTCGCAATCGCGGGGATGTCTTGCGCAGTTTGCGTCGGAAAGGTGGAGAAAGCCCTTTCCGGTCTGCAATTCGGAGAGGGGGTTGGAATGAAGGTCGAAGAGGTTGCTGTGAGTCTGGCAACAAATAGAGCTGAAGTTACTTTTGGTGCTTTAGGCAACAACGTAGGTGATGAGAATTATGGCAACGATAAATCTGACGTCGTTGGCATTTGTGTAGATACAGTCAAGGACCTTGGATACAACTGCAAAACAATTCGAGTCAAACACCAGAACGCATCCTCAGATGGCTCCATGTCTCTCCTCGAAAATGGACGTCAACTCAGAGCCGCTCGCGAGGCCGAGCTCGCCGAGTGGAAGAAGATGTTTCTAACTTCCTTGATCTTTACGGTCCCCCTCGTGGCGATACACTATGCCTCGATGTACGGCAACATGACGTCTGAGTCCCATTCGTCCATGATGGACGTGGACATAGCAAATCCACAAAAGACCAAGGCCGGGTTTGCCATGTGGAGCATGTTTCTCCTCGCCACCCCGGTGCAGTATTTTGTCGGCGGAAAATTCACTCGTCAAGCTATTAACTCCCTGCGACACGGTGTAATTGGAATGGACGCGTTGGTTTCCATGGGGACCACCGCGGCCTACCTCTACTCCATGGTGATTTTCTTGCTCTGCATCTTTCAGTTGTCCTACAAGACCACGGCTACCTTCGAGACAAGCGCCATGCTGCTAACTTTCGTCACATTTGGAAAATATCTCGAGAGCTACAGCAGGGGCAAGACGGCGTCTGCGCTGGGGGAGCTGATGATGCTCCAGGAGAGGTCTGCTACCAGAATAACTGACGTCGATGATATCGCCGCCGCCGCCGCCGACGAAAAAGACGACGACTACTCAAAATGTGGCGACAATTCCTTAGCAGAAGACTCCACTGGCACCCCTAGCAACCGCAATTATACAATTAGAAACCTCGCGGGGAGGTCGACCGAAGATGTTGAAATCGAGCGAGTACGAACGGGCGACTATCTGCTCGTACGCCCGGGAGATAGGATCCCCGCTGACGGCGTGGTGTTTGTTTCTGCCGGGTCTTCCAACCGGGACATATTTGTGGATGAAGCGGTGTTATCAGGCGAACCATTTCCACTTCGCAAAGGTCCTGGGTCCACCGTTACGGGGGGAACAGTGAATCAGACTGGGGTGTTCTCTGTGAAAGTTACGGCTACCGGAGAGGACACTATGCTCGCAAGAATTGTTAAGCTTGTCGAGGAGGCGCAGACATCAAAGGCACCGATACAGGCTTTCGCCGACAGCGTTGCATCGAAATTCGCCCCGTTTGTCATGTCTCTCTCCTTCTTGACCTTTGTCTTCTGGATGCTGCTGGGTAGTTCGGACGCTTCCCCGGCCTCGGGCTCAGCTGACTCGGGGAGGTTTCTGAATGCGTTTCTCTCTGCAATATCAGTGATTGTCGTGGCGTGCCCCTGCGCTCTTGGTCTCGCGACTCCTACTGCCGTCATGGTTGGAACTGGTGTAGGTGCACAGAATGGCCTGCTTGTGAAAGGAGGTGGTGTCCTGGAATCTGCTGAGTCTATCGGTACCATTGTCTTCGACAAAACTGGAACCATAACTACAGGGAAGGCAGTGCTCACTCATGTAGCAGAATTCATTGAGTTGAAAGATGGCAGGGTCGAGACGGCGCCCAAGGTCGTCAGGGAGGGAAGGAAGTTTTTCAATGACCTGAATGTCGTTTCGGGCAATAACAACTCGGACGAGAAAGATGGGCACAGCCTGACGCTTTGGCTTGCTGCCCTGGCGGAGGCAGGGTCAGAACATCCACTGGGAAAGAGCATTGTGAATGCAGCTCGGAATATTTGGGCAGGACAAGTCGGAAAACGTGGCAAAATTGTCAGCACCATGGGTGCGGAGGTTGAAGTGACAGATTTTGAGTCGTTTACAGGAAGGGGCGTAGAAGTCAGGGTAAGTTGCACTGGGGGAATGCACTATAATGATCTCAGCGAAGACCACAGCGACGATGATGACCATCATCAGCCGGAGCTGGCGACCGGAAAGAAATCGATTAGGTGGGAGGGGGATGGAATGATTGTCAGGGTCGGGAGGAGAGAATTTGTAACCGATGTCGGGCCTAGTGTCGCCAACAAGAGGGATGTCGAGGACGAGAACAAAAAAATCTTAAAGCGCCACGACAAATCCATCAAGAAGTTCCAAAAGCTGGGCCATATCGTCGTGTTCGTCTCCCTCGGGTACCGCATCGTCGGGTTCCTTACTATTGAGGATTCGGTGAAAGCGACTGCCCGCAAGACGATTCTTGCTTTGGAAAATACTCTCGGCGCTGAGGTTTGGATGTGCACAGGTGACAACGAAGCAACTGCACGCGCAGTCGCCCATCAAGTCGGAATCCACCCGGATCGTATCTGTGCCGAGGTCCTCCCCGAGGGCAAGGCAGACCTTGTCACCCGTCTCTCGAAATCAAACATTCGTCGCAATAAAAAGAAGCAAAGTGTCGCCATGGTCGGAGACGGAATCAACGACAGCGTCGCCTTGGCACGCGCGGACGTCGGCATCGCACTCGGGGCAGGGACGCAAATAGCGGTGGAGGCCGCGGACATTGTGCTGGTGAGGTCGGAACTCCTCGACGTCGTAACAGCCCTCGACTTATCTCAGGCCGTTTTCCGAACCATCAAGAGAAATTTTGCGTGGGCTTTGGTGTATAATTTACTTGCGTTGCCCATTGCAGCGGGAGTGCTTTACCCGTGGACAAGCTGGAGACTACCGCCAGCGTTCGCTGGACTGGCCATGGCGTTCAGCAGTGTCAGCGTCGTGCTTAGCAGTTTGAGCTTGAGGTTGTACAAGAAACCCACCGTAGAAGATGACGGCATGTTTGAAAGGAGGGGACTAATGGGGAGAGTCATCAAGAACAATAGAAAGGAAAGTGTGGACAGCTTCGATAGTGCGGGCAATAGTATCCATGGCGGCGTGGAATTGATGCATCTCACGAAAGGGATGAAGAATAGCAGCAGCATCGTTTAGTGTGAGCGTAGGAGAAAAGAAAAAAGATACAACAACTGTTTTCTGCGCTAAAACTCCATTCCTCTACGCTTCTTCTTATTTCCCACTATCTCTTGCACGCCCACCCAACACTTTCCCCTTTCGCGAAATTCACAGCCGAATGACCTCAGGGAAGCTCCTCCAAATTTCCTCCCCATCAAATCCCCCACCCCCCTCCTCCCCACACCAAAAGACCTCAGCTGCATTGAGACACCTTCCTCCCTCGACACGGCAGTCCGCCGATATCCCCAGAAGTGCTTCGCGCAAGGAAGTGATAGATGTACCGGAGACGCCCTTTTCCACCGTTTCCTGACCCTGAAGCTCCAGTACAATCCCAATGATAGCAGCCTGCGAGCTGCCAGTGATGGGAGGCTTGCCAGTGGCTCCAGCATTTTCGACCAGATCAAACTTGGTGCCCATCTGGCTCGACCATCTATTAAAGGCTCGCTCCGCTTCCCTCCCACCTCCCTCGCCACCCCCAAAATATTTTGCCTCGATACACCCTCCCTCCCAGTTATCCTCTCTTTTGAGAAGTTCACCGCACACGCGTGACAGGAAAGAGGACAGCTGACTCGGGGATTGAGTGGGGGAAGATGAGAGGCGAGATACCGTCTTAAGAACAGATGGACCGCCACTTACTGTCACAAGCACTTTAGCCACAGTGATACCTTGGCCTAGAGGAGAGGCTGGAGCTGTGAGATCTTGAAACCAATTGAAAAGTCTGGTATCTGCAACCGTTGGCTTCGATAATACATTCCCCCCGGAAAAACTACCTGGAAATATCGCACGGGGTTGGACTGACAGCGGAGCAACCGGATTCTTGAGGTGGAACGAAAGGGTTTCCATCGTCGTCAACAACATGAACAACAACGTTTTGAGAATAAAAAGTTCCATGGCGATTTAAACCATTCAATAGTCTGGAGTTTATGCAATAAGGATTTCGATGCGAGAGGCTCCGATCTTAAAAAAAAACTCAACTTGCTGGGTGTGGATGTTTGGGCCGTAAGTAGGACTCTGAAGGAAAAGTTCTCCTGCAACCAATAACCGCTTTGACCGATGAACCACCAACCACCATATATACCTTTTGTGACCTATGAAATTGAGGTCTATTGGATTTGACCAAAAAAATTCAAACAAATCAACTGATAAACCCTTAAACAAAGTTTGCAAACTTCAGATTTCTCTGCTTCGTTTATCCTGCCATCCTGCTTTGTTAAAGTCACCAGTCGTGCTTTCGCAACGCTCCCTCTTCGCATCTGAGAATAATTATTACAGGACAGCACGACACGAGCGCTCCGCCCGATATGTCTGGCGAACAAAAAAGGAACGATGACATGACGATTAGCACAACTTCCTTCACCTCCTCATCCATCGATTCCTCTCCTATGCTACCATCAGGTCGCAGCAGCAACACTGCGGGAGCTGTTGTCCTCGATCCTGTTGCGGTTCTGGCGACCAGGACTTTCCGCCAGCGTCTCAGAATATTTTATGATTTGGTTTCTCCTGGGGAGACAAGTGGGGAAGGGTGGAAGGAGAGAGAGGAGGAGATTTTTAAGAAATATTCCGACGTTCATTCCTCGTTCACTGGAGGGTCATTGAAAGGCAAGACGTGGAGCGAAAAAGAGTCCGTTCTGCGGGGTAAGCTGATTAGGAAGTACGGGTCTGAAGTTAGCTTTGAAGTATTTTCCTATTCCCAGCACAAGCACCTCCTAACTAATAAAGGTGGAGTTGCGTTCAGAGCCGCCGCAATTTATGACGACGATACAGAAAGAGCTGTTTTAAGAATAAGTGACGTTGTTGACGATTGGGTGGACCCATATGAGAGCGAGAGGGGGGGTGGGAAAGGAATTGAGAGACGAAATCCACGGACCAAGTATTTTGACTCTGTTTTCGCCTTGAGGTCCGAAGAAGGGCTGTTTTGGGATGAGAGTGACCGCGACCGTCAGGACAGTATCAACAATAAGCTTGGAAAATTTAAAGACGGCGTTCATAATTGTCGCTCTCTCCTCCCATCAGACGACCCCTTTTTCCTTCCACCACCTGCTGTCGGATCTGAGGGGGAGAAACGGAAAGAGAAGAGACCCAAGGTTGTCGTTAGTGCAAATCCTCTCAGAGATTTGATGGGAAATTTACTTAATCCTAACAGCAACAGCAACAGCAACAGCAACAGCAACAGCAACAGCAACAGCAGCAGCAACAGCAGCAGCAACAGCAACAGCAACAGCAACAGCAATAATACCGCCGCTGCTGAGAACAACAACAGTAACAAACGGCGTCGTCAGCAGCGAAAGAAGAAACCGAAGACGTCTGTTCTCCGGAACTCAACGATAACGACCATCCTCCCGTCAACGTCAACAACTTGCCTGATTCCTTCTTCAAATCTTCCGCCAATCCGGCAACTGGTTCGAATCCTTGTCCGACTAACCACAAGCCTCTATTCTTACGTGGTCGGCAGCCTCATAACGATCGACAAACACTGGAACACTCTCTTAGATTCTGATTGGGTTGAGTGCGCGTGGTGTCGCGACAGCGGAGCTCGCAGGTGGAGAAAAGGGTCGGAGGGATACCGTAATGCAGACAAATTGCGAGGGAGGAAGATGCCATTTGCTAGAAAATTTAGACGAGAGAATGAGGCCAAGGCAGAGGAAATTTGGGAAGATGTCAGGGAAGAAGAAGGCGGAGCGATGTTCATAAGGGGCGGGAGTATTGTCATGATTTGCAGAGAAAGGGGCAACGATGAAACTATAAAGTAGCGTAGCCAAATAAATACGTACATTTTGCTGCAGGTTAATAAAACAACTATCGAAGCGACTCATCCATCATTCTTCCCCAGTTTTCATCTCTCCTTTTTTTACTACCATTTTCTTCTCTTTTCTCATCGGAGAGAGCTCTTCAGTGCGAGCTTTAACCTCGCCATGCTTAGCTGCATGTTTTTTCAATGCGTCCGCGCGAGCCTTGAACTCTGCCTCCTTAGTGGCATACTTGCTTGGCGATTTTTGAGTTGATTCGCTTTCTCTTTCTCTTTCTCTTTCTTTGGCCAAAGCCCTCTCCTTAAACTCTGCTTCCTTGGTTGCGTATCTGCTGGGGGATTTTGGTGCGTTACTGTCGAGGATCACTTCTTCTTGCCTTTCCAACTCCAAAGCTGCAAGACGCTTTTTCTCTTTTTTCAATATCTTCTTCTCCTTCTTGATGCGTTTTTTTCTCTCTTCTTCTGTCTCCTCCCATCCTTCGCCATCCTCGTTACCCTCCATGATACTCCCGAACTTTTCGACACTTCCCTCTTCCGCAAGGCCCATAGAAGGAGATAGTAGACTTCTCGTGGGCGACGAATTCGAGCTTCTTCTGCTCGCTTTAGTACTGATAGTGCTAAGACTGCGATCGTCAGCTTCGGGGCTGCGATCGATCCTCCCCATGCTGCCCAAGCTCGAATCATTGGTGTCGATTCCTTTAGCAAAATCTAATGCGTTGCTATACCGCATGCGTAGCTTATAGATAGGAGCTTTCGCCGCCCTACCCAACCTTGGCGTGAAGTTGTAGAACTTTCCGCTCAAGCTTTCATCGTACAACTCAGTGCTAGTGCATTCCTTGCAGATGTCCTTTATGAATTCTTCCACGATACCATCGAATAAAAATATGCCCACGTCCTGTCCAATTTTGAGTCTGTTGGGCACGTAGTCGTCTTTCTGGACTTGCGTTTCCCATAGGGCTTTGTTGGACTCCTTAACGGCAAGCTGATCCTTCGTCCTTCCCATGTTCTTCATTCTCGCCTTCAAACTAACAAACTCCTGGGCCGCATCTCGTTTCTCCTTCTCCGGCGTGACTTTCATGTACTCGTGGGGTAGTAAGCTTCCCGTCCCGTGCAGAACCCGGCTGGCTAAGCTCGACTTGCTGACGTGATTTCCTACTTTCAAATTGGAGCTGATCTGTTTGTTGTTTGCCTTCTTTAACTCCTCCTCCGCCATCTTCATGTACTTCTCAATCTTTTCTTGCACCGCCGCTTCTCTGACCCTCTCTTTCGACTTGAGAGTTGACGCCAACAGCTCAGCCTCAGTGGGTTCGTCAGGCCTGCCCTTTGCGACGATAAGTTTCTGGCCAGAGTAGATCTTCTTGACATCCTTGATGCCATTCCACTTCACAAGATCGGGGATTGGAACCTTATACTTCCGCGAAATTTTCGCAAGATTATCGCCACTTTCAAAGGTGTGGTACTTGTCGGGCTTGTTACTAGCCGAACCCCACTCCCAGTGCCGCAGCGTTCCGTCACTACTCGCCGACAAGATTTGAGTGGTGTCAAACGCGAGCCCGATAACGGGCCCCGTGTGTCCTCTCAGCGTCTGCAGAACATCCCCCGTGGTGATGTCTATCAACTGAAGGTTATTGTCAACCCCGCACGTAACGATCTTCGTCGCGTCAAATTGTAAATCAGTTACTACCCCGTCATGGGCCTTACTCTTCTGAACAATATCACCAGTTTTCAGCCACCAGACTATCACGTAGCCATGCGCGTCCCCGCTGATCAGCTCCAGCTGCCCATATCGTATTACAGTTACCTTACAACCGTGTCCCTTGAGTCTGTTCATACACTTCACCGTCTTGTACTTCGGGTCGTCTTTTGGATGCAGATTCCCCCACACCCTTATTTCCCCCTCGGTTCCTCCGCTGGCGAACCAAGTGGGCCCGCTGTGAATGCAATTCACTCCACGACTATGCCCGTGCACCAACTTAATCATCTCGCCAGTATCCTTGTCCCAGATTATGATTTTCGTATCTGCCGCCCCGGTGATTAATTTATAAGCATCAACGTTGATGCAGGTGACAGTGGCCTCGTGCCCTTGACATACAAATAACCTCTCTTCAGTCTCAATATCCCAGCACATGACTGTCGTGTCCATCGATCCCGTGTAAATCCTAGCGTCGTGAAAGATCATCGCCGTTATGACACCGGTGTGCCCTTCTGGTTCACCTACGTGCCGTCCGACTTCATCTCCGCTGAAGACCAATTTTAACTCCCCCGAGTGAATGTCGTAGATATTGATATTTTTGGTTTCCGCCGCCGCAACAAATTCAATACCTCCAGTGGCAGTACCAGTCACCTCATTTCCGGCCGTATTGCTCGGATTTAGGCTTATGCACCTGAGGATACGCTGCTGCATCACCTTTTGCATCAGCGGTCCTTGCTCAATGGCTAAGTCTTTGTCCATTTCTGCCAGATCGTCTTCCAAGTTTTTGATATTCATTTGCTGCTGCTTCGTTCTCGATCGCTGCTCCTCAGTTTCAACTTTAACTTTCTTGAGCTTCTCCGTGAGTCGCATTTTCAACTCCTCGACCTCGAAGACTTGTTCCTTCTCGTGGACCAGCGCACTGCTCATTTCGTCCTTGTCGGTAGTCTTTGCCTCTTGGAGCTGCTCCTCGATTTGCACGAGCAGTTTCTCGATGGCATCGAATTCCTTCTTTTGTTCGTGGTACTTTTCTATAGTCAATTCAATTTTCTCCTCAAGCTTGATTCGATCCGCCCTCATACGAATGCACCCAGCCGTGATACGCTCCAACATGATCACCTCACCCATCGAAGCTGTGGTGTCGATCAGCCTCGCCTTGAGATCTTCCATTGACGTGTAGGCTCCCTCCATTCTGACCTTAAGTTCGCTAGTCAGCATGTCGGCCTTCTCTTTGAACCGCTGAGCGTACATCACATTGTACATGCGTTCATAGCTAACTTGGATGCCTCTGTAGGACCTCGCCTGGCGGACCTTATCGCCGATTACAATGCACTTAAGCATCGCTTGCTCGAACAGAACCCTGCTGTTATCGTAGTCTCCTTTGCCCAAATATCCTTCCCCCAGCCCCATAAACGCAGCTGCCCACTCAACGTCGCTCTCTATTTCCTCCGCCAACGATCGTTGGCGATCATAATTTAAAATCGCTCTGTCCCAATTTCGCATGGCGAGCTGGACCCTCCCCTTCCGCCCATAAATAAGAGCTAGCACCTTCACATCTGGATTCTCCGGGTCGTCCTCGCTGCGCATTTGCTGCAGCTGCTTGTCGAAGCACCTGTCTGCTTCAACATACTTGCGTATGTTGAAAAATGCGTCCCCCTGGATCAAGTGGGCAAGGTCTCGAGAGTAGCTGCCCAACGTGTGGCCCAACTCACTCTCGTGGAAGTGAATATTTCCCTCGAGTTCCCTTCGCTGCTTGTTGCTATATTTCCCAAGTGTTGTCTCTTTTCCAATCTCGGTAAGCGTAACTAGCACATCGGCCATATCTTTAATGTTCTCAAGCCTGTTCCGTTCGCTGTGGATGAGCATCTTCCCGCCAGCCCCAATCACTTTATACTTGTCTTCCAAGTTCCCCTGTTCCTCGGCATGTTTTCCGTACTTCCACTTGTGCAACGCGGCATTTAGATAGCGCGTCGACTGGTCTCCCCACACTTTCATCATGACATTCCTCACTCGAACTCTAGTTGCGGCGTTGTCGGCCCATCGTTCGAAGAACTGTTGCTTCATCATTAGCGGATCGGCAGCAAACTGACCGTGAAATTTCTCTGTTCGCTTGGCTTGATTCTCGAAATTTTTGTAGGCGGCCCGTCGAATTTTCAAGGATTCTATCTTCTTGAGTTTCAAATTACTCATGGTAGCTTTCAGGCGATCCCCTTGAATTATCTCGTTTTTCTACCCTGCGATGGATCCTTGGGCGTTCTCGAGCTCTACAGTCAAGTCTTCGATCAGCTTCTGAACGGTAAAACGTTGGTCAGTTCCGTGTATAACATCACTGTTAATGTCTTCCCCCTTGAAGGTACTCGCCCGGTCCATTTCTCCTTGGAGAGCAATTATTCGCTCTTGCATGTGACCCATCTGGTAGGTTAGATAGCTCCTGTTGGAGACGGCGTCGACCTTTCTTTGCTCACACTCCTCAATTTCCTTCTCGAGGGTCTCGATTCGGTACAAGAATTGTTTCTTCCGCCTGATGAATCCTGGCTGCATGCTCTCGTAGATCTCATCATCAGTCATATTGTGGTGCTCATCTACCTTTCCTCCTACGCCTCTCGTGAATTGAGCACCAAATTTCAACTTATTCCATTTCTTCTTCGCTCCGGCTTTGTCGCCACCAAAGATGTCACCATCGACTTCCTCCTCGGGAAGTTCGTGCAGCTCTGCCTCTAATCTACCCAGATAATCGAGTTTCTCTTCCCTTTGCACAAAACCCTGGTGAAAATCGGTATCAATATAGTCTCCTTCTGTTCGTCGTACGCGTTGAATCTCCTTCTGTAGGAGCTGCCGACGAGTAGATTCGAGTGTAACGAGGCTGGGATGTTTTACCACTTCTGATTCAAGACCGGCGGCACTTATAGCTCGTAGCTCAAAATTCTTGAACTCCGTTTCGCCTCTCAGATCAATCATGCTGTGATAAGTCTGGGGACCTTCGAGGTCAATCACGTGGTCGATCTCTTCATACTTCTCCGAATCGGTCTTTACGCCGACGCCTTGTTCATCTTTTAGGCTCACTTCCGTGTAAGTCAGGATGTAGTTGACCACTGGCGCACCACCGCAGTTGAAAGGCTCGCTCCATTTGAACGCGATAACACTGCTAGTGAGCTTGATGTTCTCAAAGTAGAGCGGCATGGTAGGAGGCTTGAACTTTTTAGTAGTGACTGGGTCTAGCGGGGCAGAGAAAGGTCCCCAGTCGATCTTGTTACGGCACCTTATCACAATGTCACTGTACTCGGTCTCGCCGCTTAAGTTCTCAATAGTAAAACCATATGTTGCAACAGCATGTCGCTTTACATAGCGCGACGTCACGATTGCCGGCATAGCCTCGTATTCTCGAGTCTCTCGCTTTCCGATGCGTTGCACAACACATTTCTTGTAGTTAATCTCGTATTCATAGACCTTGCAGCCTCCGTCCAAAATAGGCGGCTCCCACTTCAGCTGAATTGAGTCGTGATTTACCAAACCAACTTCTATCTTTCGCGGCTTTTGGGGAGCCATCAATGAAATTAAAGACCCTTCGGCGCCCTCCTTTTCCCCAAGAAACTTTGCCCTGCAGAATCGAATAGAATATTGAGGGGTTAGTGGAGTGAGACGACGTGGTTGATGCCGAGGGAATGAATGATGAAGCGAAATTTATTTACCTCTCCTCGCATTTTTTTTGATGCTTCGTTATAGTCTTTGAGGTGAATTTCTTTCCACAAAGAGGGCAGAAGACCTCTTCCATATTGGCGCCTTGGATGGCACTTGCAAGGGATGCTTCATCATTCTCCTTGGCCTTCTTTTCCGCCTCCTCATCATCGGCGACATTATCGTCGCCCACAGCAGAACAGTATAGACTGTGCGAGAGCAACAGATGTTTGACAAATTTTTCATTGCACTTCAAGCAGCGCCCAAACTCCTGCTTGACATCCTTACTGAAAGCGCTTCTGATGCCGTTGTCGACATCCTTGTCAGCATCATGAGTCTTCGGCGGACCATCTTTTATGATTTTTTTGAGATTCATAAGCCGCTTTTCATACGTCGAAACGGCGTCAATCTTTTCCCTTCCTCTTCCTCCCGTATGATCCAGATCTTTTCGAAGAGTTGACAGCGTGTTGCTTACTGTGTACTGCTGGGAAACTGCTGAAAGGAATTTGCGATTCTCATTGTTGTAGGAGGCAAGTGAAAGGAGCATTTGGCCATGGTGTTTCTTCTCCGCGTCAAGTAGTTTTTTCGAAGGCTTCTTAGCACCACTGTCCTTTTTAAGTAAAAAGGGAAGGTACTTTGCGTCTTCCTCACTCATGGACTTCTTCTCCTCACTTGTCTCATGCTCAGATGATATTCCTAGGCGTTCTTCCCTGCGGGCTAAAATGCGTTTGCGAAGCTCCTTTGCACGGGGGTGATTCGATACGATATTACCATCTTTGTCAAATTCGTGGTTAGGGGGAGGCTTACCACGGGCAGCGTTGGCGTCCAGTTTTGCTTTGGTGTTGGCATTCAGAGTGGGAGATAAAGCGTCGCTTTCAGAGCGATTAGAATCTGGAGGCGGCATCAGGCCTATATATAGATCTTTTAGGTCATGATGAAACGAATAGAAGCGCTTAAAAAGGCAGTTGATGACAATTAATTCATTCAAAGTTCAGATCACAACCCACAAAACTCGACCCTCTCTCGAACTCCGAACTCGGAGCAGAACTTTCACGTACGCGGAAATCTTCCTTTATCATAATTAAAACCCCCAACCAAGGATCTCAGAGTGGTGTGCTCCCGACAGCTTGCTTTACTTTGAACGGAATCCTCACCTGGACACCAACTGTTGAGGGATCTTCTCTTCTCCCAATTATTTTCAGGCTACCTTCTTCCTATCTTACTGAACGATGTTCGGCGGCGCAAGCGACAAGCAGACAAAGAAGCTCCAGAAGTCAACGTTGAGCCGCATAATAAAGTCGGGCTACTTGACAAAGCGAGCCAAGTCTGGGAAGGCTTCTTACTCCAAGCGTTACTTTGCTCTTTCAGAGAGCACCCTTACTTACTTCCTGGACCACAAGCACACGGATATTCCAAAGGGCGATCTCATGCTTGACGAAGGTTGCAAAGTGATAGTACCAGAGGAAAGTGTCTTCGATTTCGGTTTGGAGGTCCAGACAAACAACGAGAGTTTGTTGCTAGGATGTGCAGATGAAAAGGAGCAGGCTGATTGGAAGGAGAAGATTGAAAGGGCCGTGGGAAACATCCAAGGGCGCTGCAGGGGGGTACTGTGGAAGGGTGGTAGATTTGGAAGGGAGAGTTCTTGGTTCTTCATGTTGCACAGCGACGGGATTACCTACCACACCAACCAGCACAAGACGAGCCAGATTTTGGGTTTGCGCAAGTTCAGCAAGAAAACTACTGTCGAATCACTCGAAAATAATTACTTTGTTATCAAGACGAACCTAAGGGATCAGAAAGTCTGGAAGCTGCGTGCTAAAACCACGGAGGAGTGCGACAACTGGGTGACTTGCATCCAGGATGTTGTCTCAAAACTTGGCTTTTGCGAAATCGATTACTTAGACAAGTCTGCCGACCAGCTGTCGACCGATTGCATGAAGAGTGGATTCCTGTCAATCAGGCCAAAACAGGGCGGGACCGACTGGCTCGACAGATACTATATTCTTAAGGAGAACAAGGTGTACCAATTCCAGGATAGTGACAGCGTACAGCCAGCGAACATTTACGTGTTATCCCCCAACTGCAGTGTCTTTGAAACGAAGTTGAAGAAAGACAGTTTCGAGCTTGTCACTAACAGCAGGGTGTTACATTTTCAGGGAGCAAGTACTGATGATACCAAGGCGTGGATTACGGTACTGCGCCAGGCCATTGGCGAGTCAAAACACGAACAGATGGATCCGCTTTTGGAGGCGGCGAAAAAACAAAAGAACGTTTTTTACGACGTAACCTTTGAGACTAAGAAGCCGCTTGGGCTCGTCCTAGAGCGAAGCGCCAACTGGGCGCTGGTGAAGATCGCGAACCAGGACTCTACCCACGTAACAGTCGGAAGCGCGTTGAATACAGTGAATGACGACAGTGTCGTTCTTAACGATTACAACGATACGATTAAACTTCTGACTGCCTGGTCTCCGCCGCTTAAGCTTGGCTTCAGGTTGGCCCCAGAAAAGAAGGGATGGGTTACAAAGCAAGGCAGGGGCAGGAAGACCAAGAGAAAGAACTGGAAACCAAGGTACTTTGTATTGGCGGAGGGGCGGCTTAGTTATTACAGCGATAGCGGCCCTGATGCAGAGCTGAAAGGGGTCGTCCATCTCATGGGTAGCGCAGTGAGTCTTGTTCCTAGGAGCGAGACAGGACAGTACTTTTGCTTCAAGATTGTTAGCGGCATCACGGGAATAGTGATGCAAGGACTGACTGTGGACGACATGATGGAGTGGGCGGTCACCATATATCATGCAATTGCTGTGGCAAATGGCGGTGGATTTATCCTCGATGTGGAGAGGGAGAATCAAAGTACAAGAATAAAGGAGGAGAAAGCGAAAGCCGAAATGAGGGAGAAGGAAGTAGAATTGCAATTTGCCCAGGATGAGCACGTCAAAAGCCTTGCAATTGTGGAGAAAGCGGTCGAGGAGGAAGAAGAAGCCAAGCTGTTTAGGGAAGAATTAGAAAAGAACGGGGGTGGCGAGGAAAACATTTTGTCGGCGAAAAAAGCTGAGGAGAAGGCGGGCGCAAACGCAAGAATTGCGTTTGCCAAGCAACAGAGCTGTAGATTGGAGGTCGACGAAATCAAGGAGTATGTAGAGAATATTGGATCAGAAATCGCTGCATTGGAGTTTGAAGGCGGCGAGACTGGGGCCAATGCGGCTAGAGACGAAGTCGAGGGGCGGACTGTTGACTTGGAGGACGAGGGGATCGCGACGACTGCGAACGGGGAAGAAGGGGACGACCAATTAATCGGGGAGGAGGAGGACGAACCCACGGAATGGCAGGCATATTGGAACGTCACCCATTGTGTCTGGTACTACTACAACATTCACACGAACGAAACCAGCTGGGAAAGACCACTGGGAGTCGAAATCACTGTCAACCAGCCAGAGGTCTGGGAACCCACTGAAGACGACGAGGGAAATACTGTTCCAGAGGGAACAAGAAAGAAGACGATGAGTTTAGCCATGAGCATGGAGGTGATGGAGAGGGAAGTATCTTTGTGTAAGACTTCTAGGGGAAAGAGCAGTTTTGGAGGGGTTTCGGAGAGTGGAGAGGTCTGGGAGAGTGGAGACAACGACGTTGAGGCCGATGAGACTTATGCGGAACCTGAGGAGCCTGAAGTTCGTGAGGTCGTTGGGTCGGAAGTTAGAACTGAGACAGAAGCGGGAGTTGAAGTTGAGGTCAATGCGGCGGATATCGAAGTTGAGATCGATGCAATCGGTGCCGAGGTAGGAACGGATGTTGATGCAGCTGGGGGAGCCGAGTATGGAACCGAGTATGAAGCCGAGTATGGAGATGAAGTCGGAACCGTAGAGACCGAGGCCGGATCCGAAACCGGAGCCGGTGCTGAGGTGGTGCAAGAAGAGCAAATAATGACGCCTTCCCCGTCTGTGCCATTTGCCGAAGATACGGAAACACCGACCCCCCCCTCGAGCGCTAGTCGCTCCCCTGGAGTATCTTTTTCGACCGAGAGTTCCGGAGGCGAATCCCTCCCACTTGTACCACCGCAATCATCGCCAGGAGCATCGGATCTAGATAATGGCCGGGAATCTTCACTTTCCCTGGGCATCGAGAAACAACCCTCTATGCCAAAAACTGCTTTTCACCCCCCTTCTTTGCATACTGAACAGTCAACTATTATCCGAACCAACCAAATTAATGACGCGTTCGGTCTTGACCGTACGCAAAGTGGAATGATCCGACCAGAACCGCCTACCGATTATCTCAGAGCGGCCTTGGATAGGAATAAATCAACCAGGGAAGGGTTAACCACCGGGGAAGAGGGTGAACTGGTTGCCGCGGATGCTGCATCGAATAGGCGTGCTTCGAGAAGGCGCAGCACTGTGCCAATCGTACCTCCACCGATCACTCTACCCCCACAACTCGAGGAGGAGCTTGGGGGAGACGAGAGCGACGAGGAAGAGGGCTTGGGTGCGGTTGGAGAGATGGGAAGCACTCCACCCTCAAATATTATGCTTCCCGTGGGACTCATGGCGGAAATGTCCCTGAGAACACTAAACAAGAGTATTCCGAAGAGAAGGGGAGACGCCAATGACGACGAAGACGATGATGACGAGGAAGAAATGGAGGGGGGGGTAAGAAGAGAGCAGCATGTGCTTAAGGGGCAGTACCAACAGTATCTCCTCACTACTGATACCCACGATGACGCCCACATTCCCTCGCTCACTGATGAACAGCTCACTGCAATTTTCGAAACGGTCGACCATGGCGCGAATAAAGGTAACCTCAATCCTATGCTTTTTGGTACCCTAATCCGAGCAGTAACGAGCAATTCGCTGCAGTTGTACGACGAGATGAATTTTTTCGCAAAATTCAATACCAGTGGGGATGGTGTGATCGATTTAGGGGAATGGATCAACGGTGTGAGGACACACGAAAAAGAGCACGGTAGAAACGAACTATTCTACAAAGGTCTCATCAATTACCACGAAAGCGCCGCTTTCACTTTGTAAATATGAAAGTGGGGTGTTGTTAAAGTGTTTTACTTAGTTTGCACAAAATTGTGCGTTTGAAAAAACTTGTGTTCCCTCGTCCGCCACCTTCCCCTCGTGCAAAACAATAATCTTTGATGCTTTTCGGACGGTTGACAACCGATGGGCGATTACAATAACAGTCCTTCCGACCATAACCTCGTCGATAGCGCACTGCACGAGGTGTTCGGACTCTGCATCAAGCGCGCTGGTCGCCTCGTCGAGCAACAGAACCCTGGGACAAGGGATCAAAGCCCTTGCGATAGCAATCCTCTGCTTTTGCCCTCCGCTCAGTCTTACCCCTTTTTCTCCGACGAGTGTCTCGTAGCCCTCTGGGAACTCGGTGATGAATTTATGGCAGTTGGCCTGTTTGCACGCGTCTATAACAAGTTCCTTGGTAACAGATGAAGGGTCGGCAATGCCGTACGTTAGATTATCATAAATAGACAACCCGAACAGGGTAGGTTCCTGACCAACGAGCCCCAAGTTGCTCCTCACCCATCCCTGATGAAGGTCTTTGACGTCCACGCCATCGTATTTGAGTGAGCCTTCCGAGACATCGTAAAAGCGCTGAAGGAGACCGATAATGGTACTTTTGCCTGCCCCGCTTCTGCCAACAATGGCGACGCTCTCGTTCTCCTTCACCGTCAAGTTGAAACCCTTCAAAACGGCAGTCTCAGGGCGTGTAGGGTACCGAAACTCAACATTATCGAAGACGATGTCTCCTTTCATCTTTCCCGAGGGCTTGATACCACTCTCAAGTTTGATTTCGCTCTCGCGGTCTAACAACTCAAATATTCTCGCTGCGGCCCCCTTCGCCGACATGAGCGCAATGAAGTGACCAGAGAGCGTCGCGAGCCCGATACCCATTTGGAAAACGTACGATTGAAAGGCAACCATCTTTCCGAGTGAGAGCTTCCCGTCAACTACGTCGTAGAATCCCACCCACAATGTAGCATACATCGCAGATAGGGCCACGCCAAAGCCAAAAGCTCCAAAGCTAGGAGATACAATACCCTTTATCGTGCCAGTTTTGTAAGTGGACCGGGGGGAATCGAAAGGGTACCAAAAGCGGTGAGACCCGGGACTACCGATGTGCTCCTTGTATCGCGAGATCTCTTTTGTTTCGGAAAAGAACGACCTAACTGTCCTCATGCTTCCGAGCGCCTCGGTACTAAACGTAGAGGCTACTGCGAGGGAATCTTGGTACTCCCTTGATATCCTGCCAACAAAACCCCCAAAGGGAATGCAGAGGAGAAGCAGCACGAAGAAGATACTGAACATGACGATCGACAATTTGATTGAGATGAAGAGCATGAGGGAGAGGGTAGCTATAATCTTGACCGCTCCAATAAAAACTTCAGGGCAGGAGGAGGTCGTGGCCGTTTGTATGAGGGCCGTGTCACTACCAAGCCTGGAAACGAGATCCCCAGACTTCTTCTTGTCGAAGAATCCCATCTCCATAGAGAGAATGTGGGAGTAAAGTTTGTTCCGAAGACGTGCTACAACTCGTTCTCCTGCGACAGCAATAATCATACCACGGGCTGCTCCCCCTGCAATACCCGCCCAGTGCAAAATGAAGACGAAGAGCATCTTCGTCGAGACGGCAGATTTGACCGAAGCAGACGTCTGTGTCGGGTCGACTATGATGTTGTAGCAATCGGACAGCACTAGGGGAGCATACAGACCAGTGACCTCAGCACCTGCCATCAGAAGAAGTGCAAGAGTTAAGGCTTTCCATTCAGGCTTGGACATCGAAAGAAGCTTTGAAAAGGAAGGGCTCGGAGGAGTTGTTTCTGGTTTCGAGGGGGTGTCAGATGGAGCTTCGACATCCTCGTTGGTGGGGGCTTTCTGATACTCTCCAAGCTCAAGCTCAATGTCCTCCATTTTTTGGTCTTGCTTTGCTTTCATCATAATTTGGTATGGCAAGTTGGTTTATTATCGCAATTGTCCCCTGCACTTAAGACGTAGGTAGGCTAAGGTTGTAATATTTATTCGACCTTACGCTTGTTGCAATAATCAGTAACAACATCGTCGACTGATGCTCGAACAAACACATGCGGTGCCAGCCCTTGATGCCATGACTAACCCCCCAAGAATAATTTATCCGCTTAAATAATTGGCCTCATGCCAACCCGCTCATTTCTATGCCGTATTCTATTCGTGTTGGGAATTGTTACCTCCGACCTTGACCAGTGGACCTGGATAAGCAATTATTCTCAAGATTATATTGGCAACCCTTTCCTGCTCCCTTCCGATCCCTTTGAGTGGCTTCTTGGGGACCCAACATTCGTAGATATCTCCGGCTCTCGATTCGTCTTTGCCAACGAGGTTTTTCACGGCATTTTATCCTACCGCCTGGACCCGGATTCCTCTGCTGAAGAGTTTAAGTATAAGAAATTGGGCGCAGCTGTGGGGAAACCTGGCGCCGTTCGGCCTTACTGCCACGTCGAGGACGGCATACTATATTTATTCTGGGAGCAGTACACGCTGCGGAGTTTTTATGGCAACAGCCGGATGATGATGAAAACGGGGAGGGTTAAAGAGGATGGGGAGTTGGAGTGGAACAAGGACGAAGTTGTCGTGCTGGAGCCTGAACTCGATTGGGAGACGGAGGGCAGTGAAAGGGTCGGGAATCCATTCGTTTTCTTTCACGAGAAAGACGAAACATATTACCTCTACTACTCAGCCTCCTCACAGGTACTCCCTGATTCGAAGGTAGCTGAACCAATTTTTCTCGGCCTTGCAACCTCTGATAATCTCTGGGGCCCTTGGACTCGGGTTAGCGATATGCCAATGGTCGTCAACGGGCTTAATATCGAAGGAGAGGAGACCATGGGGATTGGAAGTCTGAAGCTTGTAAAGGGGATCGATCAAAATTATGACCATCTGGTGGGTCTCATCAACAGGGTAACAAAGAACTCGAAAACGGGTGCCACAGGGAGTGCAATTTCCATGGTCGAGTCGACCGACTTCGGTCTAACGTGGAATACGGTAGAGCCCCACCTCATAACCCCCACTCTCGTGGAGAATGACTGGAAGGAAGCTTACGTTTATGGGTTTGATACCGGTTTGGACTTGGACGATGACGAGTACATTCTGGTTATGTATAATGCGAGGGACGGGTGGGCGCACGCGAAGGAAACGGTTGGGGCGACGAGGATCAAGAAGGACATGTTCGTCAGTTAGATAAAACAGAACTTTACAGCTCGCAAACTTAGTTTTGGCTTCCTCAGCATATCAACATATCTTATTCAATTAATTTTACACTCGGAGGAATCTCAGCGAGCCAAGTTCTGCGGTGTCGGTGGCGGGGGTGGTATTCCGACAAAATCGATTTCTCGAAGCATGCTCGCCTTGATCTTTGTCTTCTTTCTTGCAGGTGTGGTTTTTGCGGTCATACCAGCCCAACCCTCTCTCCGCATTCTTTCGATGAGTTCCTCCTGCTCACTACATTTTTCAAGCAGAAAGAGCATTTTTTCATCCTCCTTGACGCTCCTGTTCTCTTTTTCGTCATCCTTAGACTGTGGCGGAGGCTGGGGAGACCCACTCTGCGGTTGAGGGAGGAACCCGTCTCTACCACTCATGCCCATTTCGTCTTCAATCTGCTTAATTCTATCGACCAGATTTTCCTTTTCTTTCGAGTACGTGGACTCATCTTTCTTTCGCTCCGACTCGAGCTCACTAACTTTCCGTTTTGAGCAATCGACTTCCAAGTTCAACTCCGTTATCTTTTTCGCACTCTGTTTTTGCAGGCTGACGATTCTCTGCTGATCCCTAATCTGATCATTCAAGCTTTGGAGCTCTTCCTCACACTCTTCAAAGTTCCAATTGAAGCTACAGTTATTGCTGCCGCTGTCTCTCTCGTCGCTGAGGCGCATCTTGTTGATTCTCTGTGTGAGGTCGGTCTTCCGGTCTTCATACCGTTGCATGAGTCGTACTGCATCCATTCGGGATCGCTGAAGAGTGACGATGACATTCTCCTTTGCCTTAATCTCGCTCTTGTTCCTCTCTATTGCTTGGTCGCGCTGTCGTTGATTGAAGTGGAATTTGTTGTTGAGATGTTGGACAAACTCCGTCAATTTTGTTCGCTGTTCCGTAAGAGTGACGAAATTGGTCATTCCTTTCACAGGTGTGGAGTTTGTATCTGCGGCGTTTCCCTCATCTTCCTCTATTCGTTGTTTCTCCCCTTCCTTCTCTTCTTCCTTCCTCTTCTTTTCGACCTCTTTCATCTTCTTTTCCTCTAGCTCTCGTTCGAGTTGAACCACCCTCTCCTCCAACTTTGCTGATTTAACAGTCTCGCGATGGAGTTGTTTTTGAATGATTTTAGTGTCTCGACTCTTCGCTGCAAAGATTTCTTCATCCCTTAGGAGGTCTTGCTCGTACTCGTTGACTTGTTTCTTTAAGTCAAT
>Ga0115556_1000768_pt1 | contig 21705 bp, 16 predicted proteins | sample COGITO_mtgs_1104_5_FD_87282 | JGI IMG/M metagenome (GOLD analysis project Ga0115556, IMG submission 87282) | Pelagic marine microbial communities from North Sea - COGITO_mtgs_110414 | ecosystem: Environmental > Aquatic > Marine > Epipelagic | place: Germany:Helgoland, sampling site Kabeltonne... | reverse complement strand
TGATTAAATTAAAATAAGTGTTTTGAAAGTATTTTGATTCCAGATTTGAGAAATCGGGCAGTGCGGGCAGCCGGGCAGAATATTATAAAATGAGAAGACTCTCTGAGAGCGGCAAAAGGCCTAAAATAAAAAATCATCCCCCAGGAAAGGCCTGCCTCAAGACCTTGTGACGGATAAAACGATCGAAAAATCTGTGCACGTGCGTAAATCGTCCGATTCTATTGCATCGAACATTTTTTGGACTTAAATTAACTTTTTGTCCGAAGAAATTAGTTGTTTCTTTTCGCACCCTAGCCCGCTGCCCACACCAAGAGAGATTTTCAATTTGTCCGCCAAAATCCAAAATCCAACAAATGTAAGTAAAAACAAGAATCGCTGAAAATAATCGCGCTGTCGACTTCCCCTTGACTCCAGTGTCTCTGTGAGCAAATTTATTGTATAAGGCATGCATAAGCACTGTACTTTTTCCAAGTCTTAGTTGCGTGAATACGCCAGATGTTTTGCGGGCTGTCAATAAACCAGTTTGGCCTCAATGCCCTCCTTTTTGTTGCATAGGCGTCGCAAACTGGTCGTTAGTGCGGGTCTTTGTCACGTTGTACTCTGGTAGTCCCTGTGTGACCCACCATGACCTTTTGACATTACGAATCATTTGACCGCCCTCGGAAACTAACGCCCCCCTCAACCCTCTACCTTTCCGATGCAGTATTCAAAATGGCTAAAACTCCCTCCAAGAAATCTGCGAAGGCCCCCAAGAAGGCCGGATCCGGCAAGAAGAAGAAGAGGGTCGAATCCTACAGCTCCTACATCTACAAGGTGCTCAAGCAGGTCCACCCCGATACTGGTATCTCCAAGAAGGGAATGAGCATCATGAACTCCTTCATCAACGATGTGTTCGAGCGCATCTCCAGTGAGGCTGGAAAGCTCGCCAAGTACAACAAGAAGGCCACCCTCTCCTCCAGGGAGATCCAGACCAGTGTCCGCCTCATGCTCCCTGGGGAGCTTGCCAAGCACGCTGTCAGTGAGGGCACCAAGGCCGTCACCAAGTTCAACGCCGCCATCGCCAAGTAAGCGCGTTGTGGGTGCGAATGAGATGTTCTCACTGCATCTTTGGGCAACCTCAGTTTGTAGTGTGTCTCTGCTTTTGCAACCAACAAAAAGAAAAAGTCAAAAAAAACAAAACAAAAAAACAACTCGGATTTCATAAAATCCACCCTAAATACATACGAATAGTGCGAACCAAGGTTGACGGGATGTCGTGGCGTCCTTTTACTGCCTTCTCGTTAATTCTTAAATGTTTACTTCCATTAAACAAACTTCTCTCCTGGTGTTCCCTCCCTGCCATTCAGGGCTATTACCTTGTTTATGACATTCTTTGCCCCTTGTCCTGGCAACCCGTCTATGAGCACCACACCTGGTCTAAAGTCGTCGCCCTGCTCCTCAATAAAACCGCATATTCTTGAGTTGACGTACTCTGCGAGCATTGCAATGTTTCGGGGTACATAATTGCAGGACAAGAGAAAACAGAAGAATAACCGTGGGATCTGTATGAGGAAGCCAATAACAGTCGTGAGGGGCTGTGGGGACAGAATCGCCTGAAGTACGGTGATACGTTTCGTGTCCGCGTTCATCGTAGGAATAAAATCTGTAATCCTCTGGAAAAGTGTTTCCGTATTTTTGGCATCAAACCATTTGTCACACAAGATATCACAGGCGCTGCACAGTGATACCTCTTTTTCTGCACCAACCACTGCATCGTTGCCGTAAACACACACAATCTTTCTTCCTCTTTCGACAAGATCTGCGTAGCTACATTCGTATTCGTTCCTGGGCATGAAGGAAGTCTCATGGTCAGGGAAAATCCTCCTCAGCACTTGAATCACACAGGCGTGATCAGCAACGGTATCAAAACCCTCCCCACGAAAGTTGTTCAGGTGCAGTATAACGATCTCCCCGGGGTGGGCGTCCACAAATTTCTTCACGCAATTCAATCCCACTTCGATGCTCTCCCCGTAAACTGAATGCTCCGTTCTGAGCTCCAAATTTTTTTTGTGATGCTTGCAGACCCTCAAATCAATGTAACGCACGCCAGCACAAAGTTGCTCGTAAATGTCGCAGGTCTGGCATTTCGACCACCGCTCAAAGAAAGGGGCAAGGAGAGGGTGGACTGGGGAAAAGGGAGCAATACCATGCTCATTAACACTGATGCTGTGGCTCCCTGAATTGTGAGATCCTGGGAGGATGAATCTATTCAGCGGGAAGGCGTGTAGTTTAGGGCTTTGCGATTGCCACTTGGCCGGATCGAGTGGCTCAGCACTCATAAGGGGGACGCGGGCCGGGTTTTTAGATGGTGAAGGCAGAATTGTGGGGGAAGGCAAATTGCCAGGTGAGCCTTGAATATAGATGAAAAAGTAGTAGGACCGTATTAAGAAGACGAGTCTGGTGCTCTTCGTGATAGTCACGAACAGCTGATGCCAAAAAAGCAAAGACAAGCCTTTTTTATGTTGATCTCTGCTCACTTCTGCACCGCCGCACCGTTGCCAAACTCTAAGAACCCAATCTTGTATTTTCTGATTTAAAACCGTAAATTTCGCTTCCTGAGGAAGTATCGTACGTATCGTACACCGAAGAGGAATTTTTAACAACCCGCGTATTGTCCCTCTTCTTTTGAGTGGGTTTGTTGTCAGGACTTCGTTGGCCACGTCAGTTTTGCTTTAAAGGCACTGGACATGCCATGAGGGCTCTCTTGTCTCTATCCTGCTTCACTATCGTGTGTGCATTCCAAAATACTAGCCCCCGCTTCGTTCCCCGTCGTGCTCGGTCCCCCTCACTCCCCTCCACTGTCACCAACAGTGAGAACAATAATAAAAATGAGATAAAACTTGGTGATTACGCCCGAATCGACGGTCCTGGGCGCAGTTCACGCGATGCTGGTGACGAAGGAGCTTCGTGGGCACCAGTTTATGGAACTGCGACGAATTCTGGAACTACGGCCAGCAAACAGGATCCATTTGAGGTTTTGGAGAGCCTCATCTCCCAAGAAGGACCATCCACTTCAACGTCTCAGCGGTTGGAGTCATATTGGTTGAACAATAAAGGGAAACCTTCCGATTTGCCTGCTGGATCGGCCTTCAGGCTCCCCCTTGAGCACCAGGTGAAGCGGCAGTCCGTCTCCAGGGTCTTTTTGACAAACTCTGAGGAAGCTGCTCTCTCTGCCAAAGTGGGGACTCTCAATAAATACATGGAAGCCAAGTCATCTTTGGCTAGATCGCTGAATCGACCTCCCTCGGATGCTGAATGGGCTGCGAGTCTAGGGATTACTGAGTTGCAGTTGGCGAAACAAATTGACATGAGTAACGAGGCAAGGTCCAAGTTTGTGGAGTCCAATGTTGGCTTGGTCATTACCATTGCTCAGAAGTTCGAGAATAATGGGGTCAAGATGGATGATTTGTTACAGGAGGTGAGTAATTTTTTCTCGCAGAGGCTAGTCTTGTGCGATCGTCTGCTTGAAATGTACGCAAACGCAAACGCGAACGCAAACCCTAACAAACCTCTCAACATGAACATAACATTTGGAATGGAACGAACCTAGGGATATTTTGGTTTGATTGAAGCCTCCAATCGCTTTGATCCTTCGAAGGGGTTTAAGTTTTGCACTTATGCGTCTTGGTGGATCCGGCAGCGCATCGCCAAGATTGTTGCTGACCATTCACGGGCGGTTCGGCTCCCAACACACGTTCATTATACTGTGAATAATATGAAGAAAGAGAGGAAGAAACTGGAAGCAATGTTGGGGAGGAAAGCGACATTGTCTGAGCTATCGAGCGTGATGGAAATTCCTGTGAAGAAATTAAAGCTCTACTCTGACGCAGCCCGTCCCATCCTCTCGCTCTCTTCTCCTCTTAACTCGGGTTCATCAAAAAGCGGCTCCTCAGCTGCCGTGGACAGCGAAAAGACTTTAGGCGACACGATAGCTTGCAGCAGGGAAGGACCGGAGTCACATGCTCAGGCTGAATGTTTGCGCATTGATTTAGGCAAGATTATGGAGCGAGGTTTGAGCGTTCCAGAAAGGAAGGTTTTAGAGGTGAGTTGAATATCGGAAATGAGGGTGGCTGATGGACGAGACCAATAAATCAAGAGCAATCACTTACGGCGTTCTTCGGGCACCATAATAATTGGCATCCTAACACGACGTAAAAAAATACGTACAGCTTACGTACGGCCTAAACAAGATGCCTTCAGCGACCCCAGACGAAATCTCTTCCCTACTTTCTATTCCACGCTCCCGTGTCAAGGTTATTGTAACCCGCGCCCTGAACAAGTTGAGACATCCGAGCAAGAGTAGCGTGCTTAAAGATTATTTGGTCGAAGAAGGAGAAGGAGGTTGGGGTATGGATGGAACGGAGGTGCAAGAAGGTTTTGACATATGACATGATAAGAAAACCTTGAAATGTTCGATTTTCGCCAATAACAGCATTTGTTAGGGGCAAAAGTTCTTATTCAAATCTAATCTTCTTTACTCCCCCTTTCCGGCCTTTTTCCTCTCTCTTTCCTGTTCCTTCGCCCTATCAAATATTCTCTCCTGCAGAGATTTCACCACAGCACTGTTTGCCACCAAGATTATATTTGTTAGCGTTTCCCGTAAATTGCCCGAGTTCAACACAAAAAAATCACTCACCTCCTTTGGCCATCAGTCATGCTGGCCATCCCACCACCGCCCATAATTCCCTCAACTTCACCAGGGCGGATCATATTGGCGTCGATTTGCGTAAGCGATGGAATGATAAACTTGAGTTTCTTACGGTATTCGAAGTCTTTTGAAAGGGGATTGTGTTCAAGATAGATCGTTTGCAGGGTTGCTACCGCGCTCAGCTCTTCAACCTCCTCGAATCCCCCCACTCCATTTTCACTGATCCACAATTCCTCGATTGCCGGTAGATTCTTGAATGGCGCAAGCTTGGTGATTCTGTTCTTGCTCAAATCAATCGTATTCAAGAGTGGCCATTCAAGACCGCTGATCCCAGTCTCATTAACAAGACCGCTGTCGTTGATACCATTGCTGGCAAGATATAGCTCTGTTAAAGTGGAAGCCTGAGACCCCAGGTTGGTAATCGATGTGAGTCGGTTGGACTGGATGTCGAGCCGACGGATTTTGGTCAGGTTTTCGAGATTTTTTATCTCCGTGATTTTGTTCTTGCCCATCCACAGATCGACCAACTCAACACAGTTCCCAAGACCCTCGATCTCCCTTATCCTATTGGAGCCAATGTCTAACACTTTCAAATTTACGCAGCCCTCAAGCCCTTGAATCTGGTTGATCTTGTTATTCGCTATGAAAAGCTCCACCAAATTCTCCAAGTGTGAAATTGGCTCCATCGACCTGATAACATTGAAGGAAATATCCAGAACTTTCAAAGTGATGGCGAACGCGCCCAAGCTCTTGAGTGCGCCGATCTGGTTGTCATAAAGTTCAAGCTTCTCCAGCTCAGTGAATGTGTCAAGACCCTCCATTTTATCAATGAGATGGCTACGCAAAATCAACGTCTTCAGCTTCGTTAGATTCTCGAGCCCCCCGATTTTTGTAACCTTGTAACCTGATGTGCCAATCAACGTGAGTTCCTCGCTGTCTTCTTGGAAGCACTCATCGTACTCCTCCCCAGCGACGTCACGGGGAGTGCGGATGGGGGGAGGCTCATTTGCATTGCAGAGGTCTGAGGCTTGCATCCTCGTCCAGTCCAATGGAATTGAGGATTGACTGACTTCCGAAGCGGGGATCTTTGGGGATGACTCCACAATGTAGCCACTCATTTCGGGAGGGGAATGAAAAGTGGGTTGATTGTCTCTTGGTTGTTTCGTGACGATCTGTGGTAATTTGGTCTTAAACCGCCTTTCCAGATTTTGTAACAGATAGGTTCGGTTTTAGAACAACGTTTTTCGAATCGAGAGGGGATAATTAAGACATTAATGAGAAAAAGAGAAAACAAGAGTTCTTCCTCCCCTCACATCAAATTAAATGACAAAAATTAATTAAATTACACAACGCGCCTTGTGTTCTCTCACTTGTTGTTGACGGGAAATTTAAGTGGCCATGGCAGCTTTGTCTGTGTGCTACGTAGGGGACTCAGACATTGTGAAGTGGCCCCTCCCATCAACCATAACAAAAATTGGAAAAGATGGGGTCACGAGTGTTTCCCTTCTTCCCGTCCTGTCTAAGTTCCAGTCCACCCTTACTGAAAAGTGTTGCACTACAGATTTCGACTCTGTGGTAATGACTATCGGCGAAAATGATCTGTCGAACCCTTCTTCCCTTGAATGTGTTGCCCAAAATATCGAAATCCTCCTCTCAACAGCCCCTCTCCAGAGATGCAGCCGTGTGCTTTTCCTCGGTCCAAAGCTTGAGCCGTGGATGTGCAGTGATCCTCTAAGCCCCGATTTATCTGCTATGCGATCTCATGCCAGACTTTCGCAAATAATTTCATCGACTCTCTCTCAATTTCCCCATGTGACTTTTGTTGACTGCCTGGCTCTCTTTACCGACTCTCCCTCCGCCACGCACGACGAGGTTCTCTGTTCCCTCTTGGAAGATACGCATCCGGAAGCTCGTGCAGATCAGCTGAAGTACGTGCCTGACGTGTCTTTTTTTACGGCTGATATGCTGCACCTTTCAAGTGAAGGCTACCGGATTTGGGATTCTATTGTGTTCAATTGGAGAAATAATGTCCCGGCTTTTTTTGCAAATAGAATCCCAGCAACTTACGATGAAACTGTTGCTAAGTTGTACAAATCGATAGCGAAAACGCCGTCCCAAACGGAAGAGGACCGCCAAAATACTACAAATTATATGCGTCGTTGCCTCTCCTTTCTGGACATTTCTACTGAGAACATGTCTGTCGACACCCCTTCTGCCTTTAAGAATATCATCCATATTACGGGTACAAAGGGGAAGGGCTCTACTGCGTGTTTTGTTGAGTCTATCCTGCGGTCTTGTGGTCTCCGAACAGCCCTCTACACAAGCCCACACCTTGTCACACCGAGGGAACGAATTCGTATCGATGGCCTACCCGTGAGCGAGGAGGAGTTTCGTAGGGGTCTTGGATATGTCATGTCGGTTATGGAGGAGAATAATGAGCAGGTCGGGTACTTTCGTCTCTTGACCCTTGCCGCTCTCTACATTTTTAAGCACCACAAATTCCCTGATCCATCCGATGAAATCAACGTGATGATATTGGAGGTCGGGATCGGTGGCATTTATGATGCCACAAACCTCTTTTCGACCAGCGTTGCTACGGCGGTGACTCGTCTTGACTTGGATCATGTCCGAATATTGGGTAATACTCTTGAAAAGATTGCGTCAGAAAAAGCTGGCATTTTTAGGAGCGACAATAGAGGCTGTTTTACGGTAAATCAGAACGACGAAGCCGCGATGGAAATTCTTCGCAAAAAGAGCTCAGGGAAAATCGTAACAGTTGAAATAGAAGGAAGCGAAGCAGACACACCAGATCTGGGGCTGAAGGGAATGTTCCAGCGTGAGAATGCTGCAATTGCAGTGGCGCTCGCCAAGACGGTGCTCCCTCCCTCCACCTCTCCCACGTGTATAGGCACCGGTCTGTGTCTCGCTCGCTGGCCAGGTCGTTGTCAGACCCTCCAATTTCCACACTCGTCCATTTTTGCGTACCTGGACGGTGCCCACACTACCAAATCAATCTCGGTGTGTGCTGATTGGTTTAAAACCGAAATGTCGTCACCTCAAAGATCAGGTGAAGACGCTTGCCTGATATTCAATTGTAGTCATGAGCGCGACCCAATAGACCTACTGAAGACTTTAGCTGATAAGTTAGGTCCCAGCAATTTTAAGTCGATATACTTTGCCAAGAGCAACAGTGAACGACCGAGTAGCATACCTGTTCCTAGTGTTGCTGATTTGTTGGCTGGTACTGACGTCGCCAGTAACGAAGCCAAAAGTCAAATTAGTGTTGGTGCTAATGCTGGTGCTGATGCTGAAACTAAAGCTCACAACGGCTCTAGTTGTGACTCCAAAACAGACACCAACCCCAACTGGCAGAAAACACTTTCTCTTCTGTATCCTGCCCTGTATCCGCAAACAACCTCAAAAACTTACTCGTTTCCCAGCGTTAAGGAAGTGATCGCGCACATTAATTCGGAAACACTCAAGGGTGACAGAACAAATATTCTGTGTACCGGTAGTCTGTTGTTAGTAGGATCGCTTTTGGAAGGAGTGAACTTTGAGGAGCGGACCCCTGAGGGAAATATTTTGTTTTAGCGCGCACATACTGAACTGAAGTAGAAAATGTTATTAAAAAAAGGGAATTGCAATATAAAACTACTCTTCATTTACAGTCTCGTGCCCTCTTAAATGACCTTCGATCACCCGTAAAGTTTCGGTCATCTCATTCCTGACGGCTTCGTCCTTTATATTCCCCCACCACTCCTTGACATTTTCTACAAGTCGCTGACCATAATTTAAGGAATCCTTGATATCAATCGTGAGCCCCTCATTAACAGCAGCCCCTTCACCAACCAAAATCACTTTCCAGGTATCGAGACTCTTTCTGAGATTGGACAAAATTTCATTCCCGAGAGAGAGACTCTCCCCAGCGAATTTCTTCATCCTCCTTGTCTCGACACGACAGCCTAATTCGTATCCTTCTCTCACCAAATTTTTTAAGTTCTTCTCTAGGCCCCCAGCTATTATTCCTTCGCAGATTTTTTCCTTCCTTTCACCATCAAAGAACTTGCTGACAACGTCGTGCCAATTCATTTCCCCGATGGTCTCGAACATGGCTATCTCGGAAAATTTGTCAAAATCTCTCGCAAACTCTTCTCTTGCCCATACACTCGCAAGGCCTGTGAAAAGTAAATCGCCGTAGCACTCCTTGTATGACTCTGGGAATTTTTCCTCCCATTTGCGGAAGATTTCTGCGAGAGATGAAAGTGATGTGAAATCAGTCGCAATGTCGCTAACAGCAGCAACTACTGCGAGGGACAGATTATGACGTTTCTGCCGCCGATCATCGTTATCGTTCGTGACCATTGTTGGCTTGCCACGGTGAGTATGACGGAGCTCCCGGCGCTTGTCACGCTCATTTTGTCTTGCATGCGACAAGTCTCGACCAAATTCGTCCACCAAAATCTCATTGACGGATTCGACATTTTCTGACCGTCCAGAAATCGAGATGCATCCAACACTACCAGTAGCTTCACTACCACCACAGTCCCTCTCAATATCATCCTCAATCAGCATTCTCCTCTTTCTCCCGTCTTCCACACCTTGAGATTCTAATGCCAAAATGGATTGCTCAACCATGGCAACTTTTTTGTCGACGACCCTCAGTGCTCCCACAAAGTCGGCTACCTCCTCCCGAAAAGACTGGAAAAACTCAAATTGCGGCACATTTTCGCTCAAAGTTCCATCGTGCTTGGCAAGGTCGACTCTCGCCTCCTCTAGCTCGTTCTCTCGACGGCGGAGCGCCCTGTCTGTCTCCTCAGCGAGTTCTCCAAGGGAAGAACGAGCAGACTTTAACTTGTCGAGAACGTTTGGGATTGTGAGTGTTTGTAGTTGGGAAGAGTCATAATTGTCGTTTCTATTTGAATTATTCATTTTTCCACCACTGTAGTCAACAACACGACTGACAACCTCTTCCTCCCATTCCATAGCATCATCGTCCTCACCAAGCCGACGTTCGAATTCAATTTTATCGTTCAAATTTGTTGCAGAGTTTTTCGTTGTAGGATCGCAGGCGCGAGAGTCGTGAAGAGGTCCAGAAAGGGAAAGAAAGTCCATCGAGTCAGATTCCAATTCTAGGCCAGGTAGTTTGTCATCAGATTGTTTGTCATAATTTTTTTCGGCGGATTCATTACCTCCACTGCTCTTTTTGCCACTAAGGTCGATCTCTCCAACCCCTCCCTTGAGCGTCTTTGACTTTGTAAAGTTTTGCCGTTTACGAAGCTCATCCAATGCCTCAGTGCCATAAACAGAGCTGGGAGCAGAGATGTCAGCAAAAACAGCATCTCCAGAAGAGGGAATGTCGCCCTCTTTCACCGCCGCATCTTCTCCATCTCCAACAGTAACTGACCCGCCAAATCCTATTCCCTTTTTCTTCTTCCTTTTCTTCTTTTTCTTATCACAATCATCATTATTAACATCATCGAGATCATCTTCAAATGAAACCAACCCGCTCAATACGCCTCGCTTAATTGCCTTCTTCTTGCTTTTCGTTTTCGATACTAGTGCTGGTGCTGGTGATGTGATAGGTAATGTGGAAGCTAGAGCAGGAGCAGGGGTGCTGCCATTGGTGTCAGACTCTGACCCCCCCTCATCCAGAGTTCGGATTACTTTCTTTGAATTTGGTCGCTTACTTTTCTTCTTAAACATAGCGACCGAGCCTTCTATAAAATTGGGGAGGTGATAGAGTCCGGGTGGAAAATCTGAGCTGTTCGGTTGGGGTTGAAAAGTAAATTTTGTCTTCTTGCAGCATTTATAGAAGCGAGAAAGAAAGTCCCACCCCTCGCTTTAAGAGTTGGTACTTCTGCTTCTCTCACGGTCACCCCCCAACCACATCTCAGTCCTTGCTAAGCAATGGTGAAGTGTATACAAATAGTGATGGGGCCTGCAGGAAGTGGCAAGTCTACGTACTGCAGCACCATTCACGACCACTGCAATAGCATCGGACGGCGAGTTTTCGTTGCAAATTTGGACCCTGCTGCAGAGCACTTTGACTACGAGGTTGCTTTCAATGTGCAGGATCTGATATCTGTGGAGGAGGTGATGGATGAGTTGGGATTGGGTCCTAATGGAGGGCTCGTGTACTGCATGGAATACTTGCTATCCAACACTTCCTGGCTGGAAGACCAACTTTCTACTTTTGGGGATGATGACTATTTGATTTTGGATTGTCCTGGGCAGATAGAGCTGTACACGCATGTACCTATTATGCGACGGCTGATCGACAGGATTCGGCAGTGGAACTGGATGATGTGCGGTGTGTTTGTAGTTGATGCCACTTTCTGTTGCGATATGACCAAATTTATCAGTGGGAGTCTCCTCTCCCTGAGCGCTATGTGCCAGATGGAGCTGCCACACATCAACATTATGAGCAAGTGCGATCTGATGGATGAAGAGGAACTTGATAAGGTTCTAGATATGGGTAGCGCTTCTGAGGTTCCTCTTTCGGGGGGGAACCCTCGCCTTAACAATCTCACTCGCAGCATCTGTGAGCTCATTGATGACTACAGCCAAGTGTCTTTCCTCCCCCTAAACATTCACGAAGAGGACACGATCGACGTAATTTTGAGCGCGGCCGATCACTGCATGCAGTTTGGAGAAGACTCCGATGTAAGAATCGCTGAAGATGAAGCGTTTGAAGCCAGGGGAGATGAGTATTAGTTAGATGATAAATCAAGAACAACACAAGCGGAAAGAGTGGAAAAAGAAAAGAAAAGAAAAGAAAAGAAAAGTGACTGACAAGTAGAATTAAAGCGACGTTTTGCGGCAAGTAATCCTTTCTCTTTAATTGTCCTTTCATTTTTTTCACTGTTTATTAGCTTCGGCGATGAGGTGAGATCCAGGGACGACACAGCACTTGCACCACATGCCACTGGCAAAAGTCATTGTTCCAAGGAAGTCAGCAGAGCCGTCACTGAAATTCTCTTCCTTGCTCTCATTGGCCTTGGCCTCCTCCTTCTCTTTGCCGCCGTTAGACTTGGCGATGTACTCATCTATCATTTCCTCGAGTTTGGTCAAGGGAACAGCACCGGCATTCAAAACAATTCCGTAGAAGTCGCGGATATCGAAGGCCTCCTTCTTAATCTCGTTCTCGCAACGAGTGCGCAACTCCCTGATTTTCCTCTCGCCGACCTTGTAAGCGCACGCCTGTCCTGGCCAGGTGATATAGCGCGTCACCTCGCATCCTGCATCGTGCTCCGCCATTGCGGTATTCTCCAACATAAAATTAAGAGCCTTGTCGCGACTCCAGCCGAACGCATGCATTCCCGTGTCGACGACCAGACGACACGCACGAAGCTGCTCCATAGAGAGCATTCCCATTCGATCTGCGCAAGTGTTATAGAGACCCAGCTCATCCCCGAGACTTTCACAGTGGAGACCCCACCCTTCGATATATCCTGTGTAGAAGGGGAAACGAGCGGGAGCCTCAAAGTATCGCCGATCCTCTTGAAAACGTTGGAAGGCCTGCAAATTTGCGTTCTGTGCGCGTGTTTTCGTGTTTACGTTGAGTGACCCTGCCCGTGCCCGCCCACGCTCACGCTCACACCCGCAACACCTGCAACAAACCTAACACACCTGCAACACACCTAACACACACCTGCAACACACCTAACACACACCTAACACACGCAACACTCGCCCCCTTTCTTACCTCGCTCATGATAGCGGCTTGAGTGTGGTGTCCTGGAATGGCCTCGTGAAGAGTCAGCGCTTCGCACTCGAAAAGACGCCTGGTGGGGAGCTCGCTGGTGTTGGCGTAGAAAATTCCCGGTCGATCCCCAGCCCCAGCGAGGTAAAATGCGGCCGGCGCCGTCTTCGCGCTCGCCTCAGGGGTCGCGGTAATTTTGAAAGGAGTTCTGGGCAGATCCTTCGCGTGGAACAACTTGAGCATCTCAGGGGCAACTCGCCCAGCAATGTCACGGTAGTGAGCCAGCAGCGCAGGAACGCTCGATGGGGAGTATTCCTCTGCAGTTCGCAGGTACTCGTTATACTTGCCCACATCGTCAAATCCGGCATCGGCGGCAACTTTCTTCATCTCACTGTTGATCCTTGCAACTTCACTCAATCCGAGATCGTGGACCTCCTTCGGGGACATTGCAGTCGTGGTGTGGAACGAGAGGCACGTGGAATAAAAATTATCTCCATCGGGGTAGCCAACAGTTGACGCGATCTCCGTCCGCAAGTTTGGAGTGTAGTCGTTGTCGAGAAAGTCAGCGAGTTTTTGGAACGCGGGGGGAACAGTGGCGGAGATTTTGTCTGCAATTTCTCTCTTGAGATTGAGATTGAGTTGGTCATCAGTATCTTTGATTTTATCGAGGGGGGCAAGAAATGAGGCAGCTTTGTTGGTCACTATCGTTCGGACAGTGTCGCTAACTCCGGTCATGGAAACCCGAGGAGGAGTGCGCTTCTCTTTTAAGCCCTGCTTCAACAGAAGAATGACCTCATCCACTTGTTTAGGGACAGCCGAGATGAAATCAGAGAAAAATTGGTAATCAGCAGAGGTGTTCATGGGGAGATAGCCAGCGTAGAGGGGCAAATCTGTCTGTGGGCCTTCCATTCGGTTCACGCAAGAAAGAAAGGTTCTGTGCTTGAAGTTGTTCGTGTAATCATTCAGCTGGTCCAAGTAGAGTTCTGCTGTGAGTTTCAAGTCTTTTGGGAGGGAATTAAGATCATTCTTGGCAAGGAGCGACTCAAACCTTTTCTTGGCCTCAGTCACCCAGGCTAAGCGCTGATCAAAGGACTCGAGACTGCGGGGATCGAGCGCATGCGTTGAGCGGCGCTTCTCCAGCCATCCGATCGACACTGCTAGCTCAGGATCAGTGTCAATCCTCCACTGCCAGCAAGCAGCACATTCCGCCAAAATCGATCGTGCAAATGTTGTATCCATGATGTTACAAGAGTTGAACGGGCAAAAATAAAGGAATCGCCAGTGCCTGGTTCTCCTGAAATTCTTGCTTTTCGTTTTCCCTGAATAATTATCGCTGTGGAGGCTGTGTTCAGTTTCCTCCTCCTTTCCCCTTCATCGTGAATTAATCGCATAAAGTCCGAATTGTTGACTTAAATAATGAGTGAGTTTGATATTTTCGGGGACGTCCCTAGCGTTGGAGGCTCAGCAATAGAAGGAGAAAAAATGGCAGAGACCCCTGCAAAGATGCCATCCCTGTCTGCAGAGGCTCAGGCTTATTTACTGAAACGGAACAAGCAGAAGCAAAAGGAGGCGAAGAAGGCTGATACATCGACAATGACAACGACAACGACGACGACAACGACAACAACGTTGCCACCCTCTATCGATACAAATTCTTACGGACCTCTGTGGATCCCCTCCTACCTTCATCCCTCTATTCTGATAATTTCTGCCATGGATATGGGAGGCAGCCGCGACGTGACAACATCATCTCCTCTGTCCCCTGGCACACTCATACTTCGTGAGAAACCTCTTCTGTTGTACCCAGACGTGATGACTGAGGATGAGAAGACAGGCAACAAGCAGCTTGATTTTTCTGTTGTATCATCTATATTCTCTCGCCCAGACACTGCCAAAATTCTAAAGGCCCTTGCTCCTCTTCACCCTCAAAGGCTGTCCGACTTGCCTGCGCGTTCAAGGACGTCCCGAATCAAATCGCTGAAATCGAATTACCAATCCGAAATTGATTTGATAGTTGCTGGAAACCACGGAATGGACGAGCCGGCAGTCCTGCGTCTATGGTTCGTTGTTAGCATGAATGGTTTCGACAGCGGGCTTTCTTTGTATTCTGCAATGCTAAATCACGCGACGAATGCAAATGCTGTTAGATATTTTGTGCCTGAGTCTGAGCCTACCACTGCCACCATCAACAACAACGACGACGACGACGAAGAAGAAGAAATTAAAACCAACATCAGCGGCGGATTTTCGGAGGTCTACATCACCCGACATGTCGCTAGAGGGGAGGGAATCCGAATAGATTACCTGTTCCCTCGCTTACAGGACCTAAAGAACCGTCGAGAATACTTCTCGGCGCAGCACTTTTTCGATCTTGCTGACTCCCACTCCGGGGATAATGTGGGACCGGGTGTGGACGAAATGGCAATCCAGAATGTGCAAAACGCTCTCATCGAGCTAGAGTCGTCAATGGGAGAGGTATCAAATGTCGTGACGTTGATGGTATCATCTAAAACGAGAGAGAATATTGAGACGGTTGTTGCAAACGCGGTCGATCTCGAAACTGCCTCGAAGTTGCTTGTGAACAAAGCAGAAGATTTGTTAAGGAACAAGGACCATTTTTTGGTCGTCAGAGCCCTGAAACTGCACTGCGACGCAGCTGAGCTATTTTTTAAGATTACCGACTTCGAGGCCAGAAAGCTTGGACAAAAAGATACTATTTACAGGCTGAAAGTGCTCGGGGGGTTTTTGGGAAGCTCTCGACGTCTTTTGCACATACAAAGGGATTATTTGGGGGAATTCCACCCTGACCTCGGGAGAATTCACAGTGACATTGCTATGGCAGTCGGGGGGCTTGTTGGGGAAGGCGTCGAAGGCATGAAGGTTTTAAAGGCTGTTTTGGGTGATGATGAAGGTAGTAGCGTCATAAAAGCCGCTAAGTATGAGAGTGATTGTCGGAATAGGTTTGAAGAGATAGACACGCTCTACAAGAGCGATGGCGGCGACGATGGAAAAGATACCAAAAAGAAGTGAATAGTGCTCGTTTCCTAAAGCGTGTAGCGTAGCTAGTTTATCGACAGTATATTATCACTCACTTTATCACTCACTTTGTTTTTTCTTCGCCTCCCTCCTTAACCATTTTCTCTCTGCCTTGAGCAACGTCCAATAATATAGCCCAATCTGCGGCCCCGTGCTAGCACTGAGGGGCCTTGTGATTGTCTCACCCGTCTTCTCTCCTGTCCCCACGATACACCTGCCCCGAGTGATCCCGAAATTGTCGGCAAGCTTCGTTCTGAATATTTGCTTCATCAGGTTTTTGGACAGATTTGGGTGGCGGAGCAAGTCTCTGGTGAGTTCTATTTCACTCTTAATATTATCGAGGTTGGTCATATCCATTTGCTCGTTGTCGATGAGTAGGTCAATTAAAATATCCTGAGGCTTCTTCCGTTTTTGTGAGGGTTTATTCCTTACGTTGATATTGGAGGTAGGGATTAGTTTTGGTGGTTGTTGTTGCATTTGTGGTTGTTGTTGTGTAGATGGCGTTGGTGACTGGGACTGGGGTTGCTTTTGTTGTTGAGACTGTGGGTCTTGTCGCGATTCAGGCTGCGGTGCGTTTGAAGGTTTGGGAGATCGCGTGACTTTCTCGAAGATCTGCTTCGTACTTCTCATTGCCAACTTGCCTAAATCGGTCTTTTGAGCATCAGCTTTCTTTTTATCCCCGCCCTTTCCCATCCCCCCGATCCAGCCCTCCAGCCATAAACTGCTCGTTCTTCCCTTTCCTCCAATCGCCCCAGTAAAACTCGACCTAGTCTTCCCCCGCGCAGTCACAGCAATGAGAGATCGGTTTCTCAATTCCAGGAGAAACCTGCTAGGCCTCTGGATGCTTGCCTTCTGTCCGTTGTTTTTGATATTGTTAGTATTGACACGACGACCGGCGTACGTAATAGTAGCCCTTTGTCTACTCCTTGTTAGCGCGACATAAGCCAACCTTCTTTCCTCGTCCACATCATTCTCTTGGTTGGGCTGGGGGAAAATTCCCTCCTCCCAGCCCGCAAGGTAAACGTCATCGAACTCGCAACCCTTAGCACGATGCATCGTGAGAATGCGAACCGGTGCCATGTCGAATCGATTCGCCCCAAACTTTTCGTTGCCTGCCTTTTTCAGAAGTGAGTGGGTGGAGTCCTTTGAATTATTGTTATTCCTGATGTCGGTGACAAAGCCCCCTAGCGAACCGCACTTGGACGCCATCTCACAGAGCTCCGATAGAGATGCTTTTTCTTTCCTTTGGCCGTCACTCAGTAGTTGAGCTTCGCCCAGGCAAGACGAGAGAAACTGTATACGCGCGGACTCGGTATTTAGGTAACCCTTGGAGGTGAGGATCCTGTTCCACTTCTTGATGAATTTGATCGTGGATTTTGCGACGGCAGTTTCCTTTTCGGATTTGTCGTCGGCTGCTGTCCTGTTTATTTTTGCAATAGTTTTATCAAAAAGAGATTGAGCGTTGGGGATGTTGGTGCTGCTGACGCTCTCGCTGTCGCCATCGGCATCGGCGTAGAGGTCCTCAAGAAAGCCGCCCATCTGCTCATAGATTCTCGCGAAGTCAACATCGTCAATAAACTCCCCATCAACACATCCGCCGAGCACATTAAGACCGATGCGTATCTCTTCCCGGTTGATGAGGTCGTTGTTCTCGTCGGAAGCACGGCTGTCGCGGCGCTTTAGCGGATTCGAGAAGTTGCGCTCGCCCTCGAACTTGCTCCTCCAGTTCGTCTGCCCGTCTACAAAAAACGGGACTCTGACGTCCGCCAGTCCTTCCGCCAAGTCTCGGATCTGGTCTGTAGAGCGTACAAGGATCGCTACTTCGCTCGTGTCGAAAAACTTTCTTCTCTCATAATTCCCGCATTCCTCGGCCCTTCTCTTCCTCTCCTTGAACTTTTTGATGATTTGCGAGGCGATCCAACGTCCCTCCTCACCGGAATCCCACAAACCCCTGACAACGACCCTTTCAGCCTCTTCCTCGTGACCATCAATCACGCCGCCGTTGAGTAGCTTGCTGGCTTTTTCCGCCGGGGAAGTCTCAAATGCCTTAATTTTTGAGATGGGCGAGTTTTTTTCTTCTCGGGCGTTGGTGCTTCCGAAGCTATCTCTTTTTTTTATTAAGCTGCTCGCCGCAGTAAGGATAGTACGCGGGAGCCTGTAGCTTGTGCCAAAGGGCAATATCACCCCCTGGGGGAAATCGTGAAGAAACATACCAATGTTCTCTTTGGGGTTGGCACCCCTCCAGCCGTAGATGGACTGATCAGTGTCCCCCGCAGCGAACAACTTGGGCACATCCGTGATCGCAGTGGAAGTAATGGAATTATGGGTGTGATGACCGTTGATAAGAAGCTTCAGAAGCCTATGCTGAGACCTGCTCACGTCCTGAAACTCATCCACGACGCATTGCTTCAGCCTGCCCCTCATCGAGTTGAGCACATTCTCGTTGTTCATTAATAAGGAAACGGCAGTGGGGATGAGGTCACCCGCGTCGATTGCGTTAAGAGATAGAAGCTTTTTCTCGTAAAGGGGGGAAATATTGGCGGAGGCAAGGGCTGCTGATTTCGGAACGATTGGTACAATGCAATCGCTGTCCGCCTCACAACTCGCCTCCTTCCAAAAAGAAATCGTTTTTTGGACGTTGTATACCAATGAACCGATCCCTGGTAGATCCGCCAGGGCGGACTTGACGGATTTTGACGCTGAGGGGGACGAAGAGTCAGACAATGTCAGAGATGTAACAATCTCCTTCAGAATTTCTCTCTGCTCGCTGCTGGTGATTATGCGGCGGTTCTTTTGAGTTTCACTGCCATACTTTCGAATGATGCTATTGCTGAAACTATGAAACGTGCCGGCCCACATGTTATCCTTGAAATCTTGCTCGGTGGTTGCAACATCATCGAAGTACCCAAGGCGCTTGAGCATCCTCACAGAAGAGGACCGAATCGAGTCAGCATCTTTCTTTGTGAAGCTGAGGATGACTACTTCTTCTGGTTTTACATCAAAATTGCTCACAACATAGGCAGTTCTAGCCGCCAACACGCGAGACTTGCCAGTGCCCGGACCGGCATTGAGGAGCACCGCAGGGGCCAAGGTAGTAATGGACGAAGATTGTTCAGGGTCTGGGAGGCTGGTTGGAGCGAGGGAATTAGCTTGGGATTGCGCCTCCAAATTTGACTGCGACTGTGACTGCATAGCCAGCCTATTCGCAAATTCAGAAAATCTGGTTGCTGTCAGCGCGGTTGCGGGAATTCTATGGGTCAAATGAACGGTTGGAGAGGAAATTGTAAATGGGGAACTTTCGGGGAGCAGCAGGAGGATCAATGCGATCGATAGTGCGATTTGCGACCACGGTAGGGACAGGGTCATAGATTTCACAAAGGATTGGTGCATAATCGACGACCGAAAATGGCGGGGTGATCTCACTGGGCCCATCAACCTTGGACGCAGATAAATGGTACCGATCAAATTGAGGTGATTTATCGAATCGATTTCATTCTTCCATAAGCGTGAAAGATGGAAATTATCTTTCTATGGTACAGGCGAACCGTTATCACTTATAGAGCTCTGTGTGGACTTTTTTATGTGCCTTTCCAAATTTGGTTGTTCTTTTTTTGAGGTATCTAATATCTTTAAGGGTGCGTGTGAGATAAAGAAAAGAAAAAAGGTCGTTTTTGTCGTCACTCGTCTCACCTTATATGTAGCAGATACTTTTTATGATGAAGAGCCTCCTCTTCCTCGCTTCCCTGTTCCTCCTGTCAACTCACCTTGCTGAATCTAACTTCGCCCCGGAGAGGGGAAGGCTAGCTCCTGAAGGTGTGGCGACAAATAGTTTAATGAAAAAGATGACTATCCAAAGCCTAGTAGACCGTGCCCGGACAAAATTTAGTGCAACGGGCTTTGTTTTCAACCTGGAAGTGGATTACTTTGACTATTCTGCCTGGGCAAGTCCAGACCTCACCTCTGTTAGGGGTTTGAAGGCCCCGAGGGATATCGATGAATCTATCCTTATACACACTCCTTACGATATGATTATAACCACGGAGAAGATTCTCGACACGTCTACTGAAGCTGGATTGGACGTTGAACTGGCAGTCAAAGTTAGGAAGTTGGCAGAGTCAGGAGAGGGGGGGACACTACCTGTCGGTTTTGGTGAGCACGCTGTTTTCACGTGGTGGCTTGCGAGGGAAGGAGAGAGAGTGAGGAAAACTTTGATGAAAGATGGATGGTCTCTTGACGACCTGACGTTTTTGCAGCTTTATATCCTTGACCTTCAACAAAACCTCATTCCCTCAATATACACAACTCCTGTGTTCCTGGACTCCTCCTCTCTTGACCTCATCTTTCCCACCGACCCAGAAACGTGTCTTTCGGCCGAAACAAAGTATAACGACGCCAAAACTAATGCGGAAGCAAGACGTGAAATCTCTTATCTAAGACAGGCAGCTCGGATCGGTTACGATGCTTTGGAAAACTCATTACGCGGACAGAAGATCACATGGGAGACTTATCTGTGGAGTTGGATGGTTGTGGATAGCCGTTTTTGGGAGTTGGATGTTGATGCACCCCTCTTACACACAAGCTATTTTATGCCGACGAAGTCGACAACGATATCATGTTCCACATGGCTCCCATTCATGACCTAGTGAATTTCGGCGACGAGACGAACATTGCCTATTATGAATATTCCAATGTTACGAACTCTTTGCCCTCTGTGAAATTAGAAAAGAGAGGCTTCACGCTATATGCCGAGGAATTGAGGAGAAAGGGCGACGAGGTCTACTTCTATTATCAGGACAATTGCCGGGAGTACTTCGAGGTCCACTACGGCTTCAGCGATATTGTAATCAACAGCAAAAATTGTTCTTGGGACTTCCAAAATAATTGAACTATGCGAAAGTAGATACATTTGGGTTTTTGTTTGCGTTTTCGGGAAAAAACAAAAGACCTCGACCATTACTTTTTCTTATTAACGAAACTGCTGACAAAAATCACTGGCATGAAACTACTGTATATTTATCGGGGGGGAAGCAAATACATCAATACCTCCGTTCACGCTGTAAGTCCCTCATAACTTTATTCTGGTACTCGCTCGTACCTCCGCGACATTCATACTTGCAAATCTGACTTGCCTTGAACTGCATGACCCCGGCATCCCTTTTTGCAATTTTTAATGATGAATCATACTTCTTGAGCCTCTCCCTCTCCTCTTCGGAATCAAGAGAAGCGTACATTTCCTTCTTGCTTTTGAACGTCCCCGCTTACAGAGCTTGCTCGCTATTGTTGGAAATAGACCCGGAAGCGTTGAGTATTCCCTTGCAACGGCATTGTTAACGTCGATAGTAACGGCGAGAGTTACTGAGGGGAACAGTGCCCCGGAGGTAATTGAGGCAAGAGCCGGGAGGAAGAAAGAAGAGGCAAAGTTTCGACGATCTGGTAAATGTGAGACCGTAGGAAAATTCCATTTACGCGAGTCTCCAGTTACATATGTTGTCCTGTCGTAGTTTGAACCGTAGTCAACGTATAGTTCTTCGCCTGAATCAATTTCCCTGGAAGACAAAAACTCAACTCTATTTTCCTTTTCACAAACAGAGATCCGAACGTTGCAATCACTTCCAAGGGGGGGCTCGTTGATCAAACATATTGTCGTCGGCGATTTTGAGACAGTCTCGCGGTTTGAGAATGGCAGGAACGGCACCACCTCCGAAACCTTGCCTACAACTTTCCACAGCGTCTCAGAGAATGGCAAGAAAGAGGCCACGTTTCCAGCAGGAACATATTCCTTGAGGTAGCCGTTGTCGTCAGTTGGATCAAGCAGGACATTGGAGTCCTCAAAAATCCAGACATATTGCCCGGGAGAGGACGATAAATTCTTCTTCTTCACAATAAAAACATCTTTCAGGACAACATTTCCCGGGTAACATCCCAGCAATTTGTCTGAGGGGATTTTCTCGCTTGCAAATAGTCCGTTTCCGGCATTTGGAATCAAAGAAATTCGCTTTGAAAGGGAAGGGAGAGGAGTGTGACTAGGAGGTATGCTGCCGAGGAGAGAACAAGTAGAGTAAGCAATGAAGGTCGCAATCGTCGCCTCGAGTACCAACATTCTCCTGGGCGGTCACAGAGACCTTATAAAAAATTTCGTAATTAATTCTCTTCGTGTTGAGCAGCAACCCAGGCCGATTTTGGACACTTAGAGAATGACCACAAATGACCACCAGATTAACTCCATTTCCATTGCCTTTTCTCAACGCTGCTCCAAATGTCATCAAATTCACCCCCTCGA
>Ga0115556_1000766_pt1 | contig 21801 bp, 11 predicted proteins | sample COGITO_mtgs_1104_5_FD_87282 | JGI IMG/M metagenome (GOLD analysis project Ga0115556, IMG submission 87282) | Pelagic marine microbial communities from North Sea - COGITO_mtgs_110414 | ecosystem: Environmental > Aquatic > Marine > Epipelagic | place: Germany:Helgoland, sampling site Kabeltonne... | reverse complement strand
TCACACATCACACCCGCCCTGTGCGCGCATGCGCGCGCACACACACACACACACACACACACACACACACACACACACACACACCACACACACACACACACACACACACACACACAATGAACATCACGACAATTCGCCACAGACTGGAGACGGAATCCCGGCTGACGGGATCATGTTTGAAGGGAGCGGGGTGAAGTGCAATGAGTCGGCACTTACTGGAGAGCCAGACGACCTGCGCAAAGACTTCTTGGTTGACCCTTTCTTTTTATCATCCTGTGAAATAACGGATACTGGCACCTCTGCTGATGCCAAGCTCTTGTGCATTGGTATTGGGGCCAATAGCCAGTGGGGGAAAATCAAAGCCAACCTCTCCGGTGAGGTTACCAACACACCCCTGCAAGATAAGCTAGATGAGATGGTGGAACTCATTGGCAAAGGTGGCTTCGGGTCCGCCCTTGCGACATTCATTGCCCTTGTCGTGATGATCTGGGTCAAGCACGACGGTGAGGAGGTTGCTCACCATGTTATTGAGGCATTCATCATTGCAGTGACCATTGTCGTCGTGGCGATTCCCGAAGGCCTCCCTCTTGCTGTCACTATCTCCCTAGCCTACAGTACAATGAAGATGCTTGACGACAAGAACCTTATCCGCCAGCTCCAGGCGTGCGAGACCATGGGTAATGCGACCAACATCTGCACAGACAAGACGGGAACACTGACCGAGAATCGCATGACTGTCGTTGAGGCCTGGTTCGGAGGCAAGCACGTCGATCAAGATTCTTTCGATAAATATGCCCCCGACAGCACCACCAAGAGCAACATTTCCTTGAATGCTGCCATCAACTCCACCGCCTTCTTGCAGCACAAGGATGAGAAGGGCAACTTGATTGTCGATGGCGACAACAACCCTAGGCCAAAGGTCGTCGGGAGCGCCACTGAAGGTGCTTTGATCTTAATGCTCAGGAGCAAGAACTGGTCCACTGACTATCAGGCAGTCCGAGATCTGAACTTTAACGGCTCCAGGGACATGCAGTTCCCCTTCAACTCAACGAAGAAGAGGAGCACCGTTATCATCTGCGACTACGAGAATAGTGTCAGGTTGATTTGCAAGGGAGCCAGTGAGGTCATCTTGGCAGACTGCACGCACTTTGTGGATGTTGATGGGGAAGAGAAAGAGCTGACGGACGACAAGAGGAAAGAGGTTATGGACTTGATTAATCAGATGGCTGGAAGGGCGTTGAGGACGCTAGCGCTCGCCCACCGCAGTTGGGGTAACGTCAACGATTTGCCAAGCGACTATAAGATCAACCCCCCCGACAGCGAGAAATTAGTTTTGGACTCCGTCGTAGGAATCATTGATCCTTTGCGTGGCGATGTCAAGGAGGCCGTGAGGACGGCTCAGGGTGCCGGCGTCATGGTTAGGATGGTCACTGGTGACAACATCATCACTGCGTGTGCAATTGCAACTCAGTGCGGTATTTTGACTGGCAAGGGCGAAATGCTTAGTAAAGAACGCTACGAGTCGATCAAGGGTACTCCGGAGCTTGACGAGATCCTCCCCAAGTGCATGGCAATTGAGGGTCCTGCCTTCCGAAACCTGACTCCTAAGCAGGCTGATATGCTTTTGGAAAGAGTGCAGGTCATGGCCAGGAGTTCCCCTGATGACAAGTACCTGATGGTTACGAGATTGAATGGGCATGGCATGCCCAAGAACCAGAAGGAGTGGGAGGACCTTCACCCTGGTAAGAATTATGAGCAAGAGAAGGACATGCTTTTGCCTGGTTACAAGAGTGAGTGGGAGAGCAACAGGCCCAACGGTGGTCACGTTGTAGGAGTCACTGGAGATGGGACCAATGACGCTCCTGCATTGAAGGCGAGCGATGTCGGACTGAGTATGGGAATCACTGGCACGCAGGTGGCCAAGAACGCATCGGATATTGTCATCTTGGACGACAAATTCAGCAGTATTGTCAAGGCAATCATGTGGGGAAGAAGTGTGTATGACAATATCAGAAAATTCCTCCAGTTCCAACTGACGGTAAATGTTGTTGCCTTGTTGCTGGTGTTCATTGGTAGTGTCGCTGGTTTCCCTCCTCCCCTAAACGCTGTAATGATGCTGTGGGTTAACTTGATCATGGACACCCTCGGTGCCTTGGCTTTGGGTACCGAGGCTCCCACTATGGAACTTCTCGACAGGAAACCGTATTTGAGAGATGCTCCACTTGTCAGCTGGCCCATGTGGAGGAACATTTTGTGCCAGAGCTTTTACCAGCTCATAATGCTCAATATTCTGCTCTTCGTGGGGGCCGATATGTTTGACGTTCAGGATGGTAACTGGTGTGCAAAGTGGGAGTTAGATGAGGACGCTTTGACTGGGCAGATCACTAACCCCACTGCTGGTATCAAATCTTGTAGCAACTTTACAGCTGTTTGCGGGGACATTGGTTCCGGTGACTGCTATGATGAACATTTTGCCAGTATTGACAAGTTTGACAAGGACTGCTTAACCTGCAAGGGTGCAGACTACACCCATTTCAGCATCATGTTCAATGCTTTCGTCTTCTGCCAGATCTTCAACGAGTTCAATGCCAGGAGCATCGCTAGCGATCTCAACTGTTTTGCTGGAATTCAGAAGAGCAAGATGTTTGGGTTCGTCATTGTGTTGACCTTGTTGCTGCAGGTTTTCATCATCGGTGTTGGTGGAGAGTTCACCAGGACCGTCATGCTCGATATGGAGCAGTGGTGGAAGAGCATCGCCTTGGGATTGATTTCCTTCCCAGTTGGCGTTCTCATGAGGCTAATCCCCATGGAGGAGGATCCCAAGACCTTCTTTGGCTACGATATGCCGGAATAAAGAGAACGAACACGACGCTTCGAGTATGATAGAGTACTTTTAGTTAGGGTTTGTTAGTGGGTTTTTTAGGGCCAAATTGGCACAGAGGTCAAGTCTGAAATGTACAATAATATCCCCAGAAAAAGAGGACTTTGGACCTTACTATGACGATTAAAATGAAATAAAAAAATAAAACCTTTGCGAAAAAATATCGTGTTGTGGGTTTTTTTTTGCCTTGTGGTTTTTGGGTTTTGTTGAGAGCTTTTACGATAACGATAAGAAGAAGAAGGAAGGCCTCTATTTTTCACAACCTAAAAAACTATTTCCTGTTTTCTGACACGTACTTCTCTAATGCTGCCAATGCGACAGGAAATTTAGACTCGCCATACCCAACTCGGAAGTAATTTGCCAAATCTGGTGTCATCGTATCAGTAAAACAGTAAGCTGGTTTCATCCCTATCCCAACCTCTACCAGCCGGCTACCAAACTCCTCACTAGAAAGATATTTGTGCTTGATGAATGCGATAGCGCCCGCTGTCGGCGGAACCCACTCAAACGTATCGCTATTTTTCTCAACGAATGATTTGAGCAACTGGAAATTCGAATTCAATACTCGCAGATTCTTGCTCATAATTGAATCATTCGCACGCAACACCATGAGCGCCTGAATCTCACTTGCACGACTAGGACATGCAGTACCAAAGTACTGAACATCAACCAAAGACTGGCGAATCTGTAAATCCCGAAATGCCAACCAACCTATTGACACGCCACACGCTCCCCAAGGCTTGCTCATCGTCACACAGCTTAAACCCTGCTCATACATGTCGCACATCGCCGGCAGACGCTCACTGCGCGCGGTAATGAGGCGTTAGTAGAATCCTGTGAAGAGTAGACACATTTCTCCCCTTCTTTCCTCACCTCTCATTGTGCTCCAAATTGCGGTACACCTCGTCAGACATGAAACGAATGTTATGCCTCTTTGCGATTTCGACGAGCTCAGTCAAGAGCGATAGAGAGCACGAAGTGCCAGTTGGATTGTGCGGATTATTTATCACCATGTATCGAGTATCCTCCCTAATTGCTTTCACAACCTCATCAGGATCAATTTGCCAGCCATTCTCAGGTTTCAACTTTATTCTCGTCACACTCCCCCCGCTGTGTCCAGCCGCCTCCACTGTGCTCTGATACCCAGGCGTGAACACAATAGTGTGACAGTCTCGAGCGAGCGCAAAGGCTGCCGTCTGCAGAGCCACTTGAGCACCAGCAAAGATCAAGATATTGGCAGAAGTGATTTCATCTCCGTACAGCTTTGCTATTTCCTCCTTCAAGTCATCACTACCGCCATTTGGTGTGTATTCCAACCCGTGCTGATTCCAATCGTCAATCAGCGCCTGGTCGCCCCGTTCTTCCGTGAATCTAATCAGCTCAGGCTGGGAAAGTGGCTGTGCAAATGAGTTCGAGAGACTGTAAGGAAGTCCTCCACTTGCAGCCTTAGTCACTGACTTGTGCTTTTTCGACCACGGTTCGGTCAAATTGACGGGCATACTGTTCTGTGCAGGCTTCTGATGAGGTGATCTCCCTCAGCACTGATCAAAAGTTAAGGACAACGATGATTGATTGGAAAAAATCTGCAACTTGGATTTTGCTCTCTTGACCCATGCAAGCTTTAGTAAGTCATAAGTCCAACAAATAAACCACCAACTTTCAACATTCTTGAGCGCCTTGTGAACATCATATCGCGGATCGTTTGCCGTGTTCACTTGTCGAAAACAAAAAATTGAAATTTCGTTTACTTAAATACATTTTTGATATATAATTTAATTTCATTATTTGATAATATATATATTATAACTTTTTGGAATGAAATAGTTTTTAATAAACTCATAAAAATTTATTATTATTTTCAATAATAAAATTTAATTTTTTAAATATATAAAAGTATAAATAGATTAAATAAAATTATTTGAAATCATTTGTTCAACATATATTGCAAAATATATTTAGATAATATAATGAAATTAAATTGTATTACAAAAATGTATTTGAGTAAACGAAATTTCAATTTTTTCAACATTGCCAAAAAAACAAGAAAGGTATTATCTAAAACAAGAAGGTATTATCTAACAGGGGGGTATTATCTAAAAAACAAGAAGGTTATTATCTAACAGGGGTGTGTGTGGTTATTGTTACATTATTACTAACATCGACTAAGGTAAGTCAAGTTAACAACAAGAAGGTTATTACAAGAAGAAAGTTTAATAACAATAACTATTTTTACTACTATTGTTGTTTGTTGAAATGGTTTGGGCCCATACCCTGTTGTTGAAATGGTTTATTCCGTTTAATTTTTTAATTTAGGGAGAAATCGAGTGAAGGTCTTTTTCAGCTTTTCAGGCAAGTCCTTGAAAGATTCAGATTTCATCATCATATTGTGCATACCCTACAATTTTTTTTTTAGTTGCTGCTGTTTTTGACAAGTTCCAATAAAGCCGAAGCACTTCAATTCAATTCCTTCTTTGCACATTGTTGTGTCGGTAAATAGTACACGTCGTTATGCTTTGCACTTCATGCGCAAGCAAAGTAGCTGGTCTCGGGCCAGGTGGAAAATTGAACCACTCGCCTGTTAAAATGCCATGCCCACCCCATTGGGGCCTTTGTCAACGACCTTGATCTCGCTCACGAGCAGCGCAGGCGTAAAGCCAGCCAGCACGGCAAGGCCCGCATCCATCCCCTGGGCGACGGTGAGCGTAATCTGGTCGCTAAATGCGCCCTTCAATGACCCGTGCGCAACACCCACATTGTCCGCGGAAGTCGTCAGTGCAAACGCATGCCTTTGCGCCACCATAGAACACGTGTCATACGCTGTCAGCACGTACGCGGGGTCCGAGTGAAAAACTGCAGCGTCCTTCATCAGATACACGTTGAACTCGGCTTTGCCAAAGGTGCCTTCTGGGGTAGGCTTTGTGTCAATGTTTTGGACTCGGAAGGCTGTGTACATCGAAACTCCGTCAACGGTTGAGGCTACACCCTGACCATTAAAGCGCGGGGTCACGCAGTAACCTGTGTAGGTGTTGCCCACTTGCACTGGACCCGTTGTGCTGTCTGACTTGAGCATCGCAATGGTATGACCGGAGGCGTCCCTTACGATGGTGGGGTCGCGAATCAACTTAGAGTTGAGGTCGCCGGCCCTGAGCACGGTGAAGATCTCATTGCTGCTGCCAGTCTTCACCGGATTGGTTGTCGGGTGGGCACCAGCAGCAGGCATCTTGTTGGTGATTCCGCCAGAATAGTGAAGCTCCATGTTTCCGGCGTTAGTAGAAGCAACTTCCCCTAGAATGTAGCCGTTCGCTGGCGGTGGCTGGTTCACGAGGAAGCCCTCGAGCTTGGGTAGCGGAGTTGAGCACAGACAACCCATGGGGCCTTTTCCTTTTTCGTTTTTTTTTTTGCACGAGGTGCCGCCAAAAACCCCAGTATTTTCGCGTCCACTATAAAACTTGGCTCACATCCCCCTCAGCCCCCACACAATGGCTCGCGGAACATCTGAGGCCACACAAAAAAGTCTAGCTGCCTACAAGGCTCGCTTATCAAATTCGAAAGCCACCGCATCGAAGGCTACGCCTGGCTTGACGGTGGCCGAGAAGGCTGCTGCGGCCGCTGCCGCCAAGCGCGAGAAGAAGAGACTGAAGGAATTGAGAAAGAAGGAGGAGGCTGAGGACGCTGTTGTTGCAGATACCACCGCTTCACCGAAGGATAAAAAGAAGGGAGAAAGAAAGGCTTCGCATTCGCCTGCGCCTGCGCCTGCGCCTGCGCCGCGATCAACGCGTAGTACCAGAAAGAGTGGTGGAGACAACAAGGAGGAGGACGCTGTTGTCGCAGATACCACCGCTACACCGAAGGAGAAAAATAAGGCTAAAAGAAAGGCTTCGCCTGCGCCTGTGTCACGATCATCTCGTAGTACCAGAAAGAGTGACGGGGACAAGAAGACGGCAACCAATGCTGAAGAAGATGCGTTTGCTTTTGATGACGATGATGACAACGAAGGTGAAGTTCCCTCACCGCGACCGAAAAATAAGAAGTTAAAGTCAACGTCAACACCGACACCAGCTAAGAGGGTGTTGGTGGTTAAAACTCCGAGCAGAGGCTCGTCGATATCTGAGCGAGCAAGGGCGACGGCTGAAAAGAAGCGGGCTCGCATCGCGGCCAAGGCTGATAAGATCGAGGTTGGTGGCAAGAAGAGTCCCTCTAGTGGCTCAAAGCGGGGTCGCAGTCGTGAGCCTTCATTGAGTCCTCCGAAATCGGCGAAAAAGAAGGCCAAAGTCAAAGTAAAGAAGCCCTCACCTTCACCTTCACCTTCACCTTCACCCCCGCCTTCCCCCCGTCCTGCTCCTCCCTCTATTGCCAAGTCCTCTCCCAGAAGTGTGCGAGTAATTCAGGAGGTCGATGCGTTCTCAAGTGAAGACGGTTTTTCTAGTAGCGACGATGACGAAGAAGACAACGCTGTCGATCGTCGTGGTCCTAACGGGACGCCTATTTTGGACCGAAGCGCTGAGGCTGCGATGGACACTTCATTGTCAATTTCGCCAGATCCAGCTTCCCTGGCCACCAACTCATGTTCAAGTTCTTCCTCTCTCCCCAGCCTCCCCCCTCTCCCCAGCCTCCCCCCTCTCCCAACCCTCTCTTCTCTCCCAACCCTCCCTTCCCTCCCTTCCCTCCCCACATTTCCCAAAAGGACCCTTGCAGTACTGAGCAAGGCAGTCCTTGCATTCATCACGATTGGATTTCTGTCGTTTTTATTCGGCCACATGCGCACGACCCTCCACATAAAATCTCGACAGTCTCCTTGCTTCGTTGACAATATGCATGCCACTCCCGAAAATACCAAGCTCTACTTCAATGAGGAGACGCAGGAGCCAGTTGTGCCAGATAATTTGCACAGTTGCACTCTTCCCCGTGTTGACTGCCCAAGGGGGGCGTATTGTTTCGGGGGTTATGTCAGGAGCTGTCATGATCCGAATCTTTTGGAGATCGACTCCTCGAGTACAAAGTGCGTCCTCAGTGCGTCGGGCATTGAGCTACAGGACAGGGCTATTTCAGCCCTCTCCACTTTATCTGTCGACTACAGCTGCAATTGCTGGGGCTTGTTCCGGTTCACTTCGTCGCGCTGCAAAATAAGCAAGGATGCGATTAAGCCCTCCTCGAATGGCGGTCATCCCCTCTTTAAGCTGCGCTCTCTAACAGCTTTCATGAACGAACATTCACCATCTGGTGACGTCTCTGTGACGGATGATGAAATTGCTACTGTGTCGACTTCGCCCCCTCTAACGATCCTTTCCGATGGCAGCGACGAGACATTTTTTGTGGGCCTCAAGAGAGAGTACGCGAATCGTTTTGTAAAGGTGAGTTCTCCCCCTTTTCTCCCTCCTTACTCCCCTTTTTCCACGCAAACTGACAATCTCATCTCATCTGTACTGGAAAAAAAAAGTTTCCTTTTTCTTGCTACGTTCAGATTTTGTCAAACGATCTCTTCAGCTACTGTTGGCGTTCTTCAAAGAATCTTGTCTTTGGTTTAATTCTGAGCAACCTGTTCCACTTTGCGTTTAGCAACCCCACCCTTTTTGCGATGGCATCTTTCGTTCTCTACTGCCTTTTCTGGACGAAGAGAAGATGGAGGGCCCGCGAGCTGGACCGTGAGGAAGTGAGTCGGATTAAGGATTCGACCTACGAACGTTTGCAGAATCTAGAGACGGGTTTTCCCGCCAATATGTTACGTGACGACATCCTGGACGAACTTGAGCCGAGCGACGAGAAGAGGAAAATGTATTTGAAGAAGAGGATCTGGCCAAAGATTGTGAAGCAGATTGAGGCTGACACCCGAATTCAGCAGAAAATGAAGCCAGTGGCCGGAGTACCGACAGAACACTGGACATTTGTGAGCCCTTTGCCAAAGGAAAAGAGAGGCCGAGGTAGTGAGCGCTCTCGATCTCGATCTCGATCTCCATCTCGATCTCGTTCGATTGGTCGAGAATCCCATGGTCTGGACGCCAACTCTAACTTGGACGGCGGCAACGAGGGGAAAAGCGGCGACAACAACAATGTCGGTAAAAACTGCCAAGACAAGGGGATTCGTGTCCATGCGAGTACACCACCGTTGAGACGTGCGCGGCTATATTGACGATGAAAATATTTGAGCTAGTGAAGAAAGCACAACGCTAAATTCTGACACAAGCAACCACGAACAAAAAAGTAAAACAACAGAAAAACATTGCAGCAAAACGGCACATCATTATTAACACTTAACACACTTTCTCTTAATCCTCCCCGCGTAACGTAACCTAACCCCACAAAGCAAAAGCAATTACTCACTCTGCCACACGCTCGGGCAGCAAGAACCTCGCAAGTAAACCCTTGTTTTTCCTCAAGAACTCGAGGGTGTTGGCCTCAATGAGCTTCTTCGTTGAGGGCATAAGATTGCAACCCCCGGCTCCGATGGCACTCTTCCTCATCGTAACTAGACTCTCATTATCTTTGCCTTCATCGAAGTTCCTCAGAAGCATGTCAGCAACATCAAACGCCCCCTCGTCAGTTTTCAACATGACCCTCAGGGAGGCGTGCAATTCCTCGAATCGGTCATGGTAGAGTGCGCTGGCCCAATCCTCTCTAAAGAATTCGATCCAGTCGGTCACCAGCCCCTTATCATAGACGCTCATGCAGCTGTTGAGGTAAGCCTCTTGTAGTCCGACCAAAGTTGAGATATTCTTCGCCTCTATTTTGTCCAGTCCAAAGTACAAGAATTCCACCACGACCCCCTGTTTGTCGCACTTGACGATGGTGTACCTGTTTATGGTCCCCTCCCCGATTCCTCCAGTCACCATAACATTCGTCTCCTTGGGAACCTTGGGCAACGAGCACCTAACGTAATGATAGCCTCCGGGTAACTTCCCACTGATACACCTCGGTCTCTCAAAGACGGGCACTTCATCAGGTTCCTCAAACCCATGGCTCAGCGGATCTACGCACTGCAAGACGCACTTGCTCAAATACGCCCCAGTTTCCACACTGTTATACTTGTCGTGCTTTAACTGTCTCTTGTGTTTCCTAGAGAACTTTGTCAGGCTCCCACCAGCGTAAATATCATCGTCAACAGTCTTGAACCTGAGGTCTACCACAAGCCTTCCGTCATAAACAAGACCGCTGTCATTGACAGCATCAAACGTCAGTCCGTCGCAATCATATTCGTCGCCACAAACTAGCATCCGGCAATCGAATAGTACTTCCTCGTCCGCCGCCTCATCCTCGCCCTCCCTCCGACATCGCAGGTGAGTCAGGACTCCATCCTCATCGCAAATCACCTCCTCTCCACTCCATCTCCCCTCAGCGACCGTCACCCCGGCTCCCTCAAGACTTGCCTTTACAACGTCTCCTAGCATGGCGTCTCCCAAATCCCACTCGCCAACGAGCGTGATCTGTTTGCCCGAGATGCCCATCTCCAACATACCTTGAATACCCGTCAGTGCCTCGATGCTGTTGCCGAAGACAACAATCTTGTCTCCGCCCCCGACGAGCCTGCAGGCATTTTGGACAGCCACCCCGCTCTCTTTATTCGTTAAACTGAACACTCCGTCCACCCCATCGGCGGCTCCCTTGATATTCTTGATGCTGCAGTCACTTCTTCCAGTCGCCAGCACAAGAGAGTCGTACGGCAAGATGCTGTCATCACTCAGGACTATGGCCTTGGCTTCCCTGTCCACCTCCACCATCTCACAGCGGGCCAAGCGAATCCTGTTTTCCAATCCCAAACATACCATCTTGCCTTTGGAGGGGTAATCCTCGTCCACAGGGAGCATATTGGTATCAACGTTGTCTAATCCAGTTGGGTTGACCAAAACAACGTTGGTAAAATTCAAATACGGTACGAAAAGTAGGTTCTCAAGAAAGCTAATACCAGCGGTACTGCCTCCTACCACAACAATCCTCGTGTTACAGTTCAGTTTGGGTTCTGTCAGTAGCCTCTTTGTGATGAAATGCAGAGCCATACCGGTGTGGGGCGAGGGAGCTTCACCTGCTGCTTGTCCACCGTCACTGCCTCCAACAGCATCTCCTTCTTTCTTCTCTTCTCCATCTGTCTTCTCTTCTTCACCCCCTGACACTCTTTTCCACATAGGAAGCATTTCGTCAGGCTTGGGAGTCGCTCGCTGCCGTGGGCGAACGGCCACAAACTGATTAACGATAATACTCGGGATGAGTTCGTTGGGCCCACTCTCGTGGTACAAAACTGTCTTATCATACAGCCTCATGATTTCCCTCAAAACAAATCTCGCCAAGCTAGCGTAAGTTGGACTAATGGCAAAGGCGCTCACCGTGGCCTGGTTCCTCGCTCGGTGCCTATCAAATGAGATGAAGTCTTCGCAATGGTAGTTACCACGCAGCCAATTGATCTGGTCGATGTTCGCGTTTTTCCGGTGCACAACCGACAGACCAACTAGTGTGCCACCAACCTTGACGCAAAAGGTAACAATGTTTGGATTTTCGTCAAGAGGAACATCCTCTTCCTCCTTGGACAACTCGATTTGGGCCTTCAAATTTTTTGCAGTGCCCCTATCCATGCTCCTCATCAACCTGGATAGGTCGTATTTGTTGCTCAGCATGCGCTCGACGCTAAGGAAATTACTAGTGTAGGCATAGAGCGCATCCTTGTGCATAATGTAGAGAACGTGACTGAAAGTACTCCCGCTCTTAGGAGGAACAGCAGTGAAATTCTTCAGAAGTGGAGTCTCTCTGCTGTTGCTGGGAATCGTCAGGATACAGTAATCCCTATCCTTAAAGAGTTTGAAGGCATGCGGAAGGAAGTCCACCGAGCGGCTCTCGTACTCTTGGTCAAGGCAAAATAGAGTAATTGCAAAGGCGTTCGGCTCAGAGACTGCCAAGACGTCTTCAATATTTGGCTTGGGAGTATTGGTATCGTTGTTCGATTCAACCGTGTCAATGCTGTTGACGTTGCTGTTGACATCGCCAATCTTCTTGAGCGACCCATCAATAGCAAACGATACATCTGCGTACACGGCGTTCTTATCGCGCGCTCCGTCAACCCGTCGGAGCACATTAAGGGGTTCATCTCCTATTGAGAGCTGTTTGAGGGAAGGGGGGTCCACGTCATCATCACCGTCATTTTTGCTCTCCTCTGCTTCCGTCTCTTTGCTCTCTTCTGCACCTTCGCTTGCTTCTGCCTCTTTGCTCTCTCCCCCCTCGTTGCTCTCTCCCGTGCCCTGCTTGACGTCTCCGCCAGTACCGTCATAACAAGACACTATGTCTCTGACATTCGCATGATAGGTGGACAGTCGAATTCTACACTTCTCTTCGGTGTCATCTGCACGCTGAATAAGTCTGGCAGCGACCTTTTCATCAGCCGGGGGGTTGAACTTTACATGGTAAATTTTCCCTTCCTCAGGATCCAAACGGCGTCCTGTGACCCTCTCCACAATATCTTCATCTGGAACGTCAAGTACGACAAATACATGGGGCACTATCTGCGCGGCTGACAAAGCGTCAGCTTGCGCTCGGGTCCTTGGGAACCCATCTAAAAGCCAACCCTTGCTCTCGCAGTCGGGCTGCTTTAGACGCTCCGTTATCATCGTCACAATAAGATCATCAGGGACTAGCTCACCAGCTTCCATCAAGGCCTTGGCCTTCATTCCGAGCTCACTTCCCTCCTGCACGGCGGCGCGTAGCATATCACCAGTAGACAAATGGACAACGCCGTATTTCTCAACCAGCATTTCACACTGAGTGCCCTTGCCACTGGCAGGCGCGCCAGCAATTATGATCTTGGGGGGTGCATGGGATGGGATGTCGTCTACGCTCATGATATCCAACCCCTTCAACTCATCATCATCTTCGTCATCGTTGTAGTTACTACAACCATCGTTGTTGAGGTTGTCGTAAGACTCATCCTGAGGAAGCTTGACCAAGTAGTCAAATGCCTCCAGGTGGAAGCAGTTCTGAAGCATCGTGAGCTCCACATCGCTACTTACGCCCATCAAACCGCAAGCGCGGTCTCCTTTATCCAAGCTAACCAAGGCCTTGTTCTTCTCGTCTTGTACCTCAATCATCTCAGCAAGAAAAAAGTCACCGTACTGCTCACTTAGAACTTCACTCTGGGCATCGAAAATAGGTAATAAGTCCTCATTGTCCTCAACGCAAGCCTCCCTGACGTTCAGCGTTGGAATGATATTCTCGCGTTCACAGATGTAGACGTTGCTCTCTTGAAATTCGCTGCACTCTACACTGCTATTCATGACAAGATCAAGGGGATCAGGAGTAAAGTCACTGAACAACTCGTTCTTGGACAAATTCTTCTCAGCACTTGGAGGACAAATCACGATATAATCGATCTCACTCAAGGTGTTGAAGACCGTTGTGAAAAGGTTCTTGTGAATCAACTCGGCGTTATCCAGGTTGGACTCGTCCGCCACGAAAAAGTCCACCCAGAGTGTATTGCTGATCTTCAGCGTAGGCGAATTGGGAGCCATGTTAAACAGGCTTAGCCATTTCTCGCTCCCGTGGGCAAAGTTGCGGGGGCTATCGTTCAGGGTCAAGAATCCAAGAATCTGGCGGTGGTTGTTAGAATTCACCACCGTCACAGACAGGTAGCCTGACTCTATAAGTTGGGCAACATTATAAGAGCCAAAGTTTTTCCTGAATTGGGAAGGGCCGCCACTCTTGCTAATCAATGTGCTGATTGCTTTGTGGTCTTCATTCTCTGCGCGCCGGCAAACAACTTCGAGGCCGGTCATGACAGTTTAGAAAAAAAACTTGGGAAGGAGGATTTGGCTGATGGAGGAGTTGTGGGAGTTGAGAGGTAAGAAGAAGTTAAGAGGTACTTGTCTTGAAAAAATACGATGCAGGGCTACCTTTCCGTTCTGAGGAGGTAATGTACAAATATTTGGCACAATTACGTCCCGAAATTGTAGGGTTCGGATTGGTTCTGTTGACCAGAGAGTGCTCAGCAGGCTCAGTAAATTTGGGCCTTAGGAATCAGGAATCAGTAATAATACAAGCACTCATTTTTGATTATTCGGTATTTTTCCTTCCCTCCACTCCAGTTGGAGAAATACCAGCGAGCCGTACTCCGAAGCTAAAAAAATAATAGAAAATATATCATCTCTGCCTTCTTGGTGTAACCGTCGAAACCCCAAGGTCGAACAAAGGTCCATCTCTCCCTTGGCTCCTCATGAAGACAAATGAAGTGCGGAGCGGCGAACAGATCCAAAGATCCACTTCACTGCGAACCTCAACACGGCGAAACTCAACACGGAGAGCTTCAGCTGTTCCTCCCCCAATAATCTACAACTTTACCCTTCCCAATGGGGAGAAGAGATCATATGCCAAGCGAGCACTATTCTGTATCAACGATGATACAGCTTTCCGAATATTTTGCGTTAACACAGTCAACCACAAAATCTTCGATGTCGTGATACTGACGACGATATGCCTTAACTCAGTCCTTTTGGCGTTTACAGACTGTGAGTATGGATGTTTGTTGTGGATGAATTCCTTTATGCGCCTCTAACAGTCAGTCACTCACAAACCAATCCCAAAATCTTCGCAGGGGCGAATGTTTCAGTCGATGAGTCATCGAGTGATTACGGCCTTCCGATTAGCCAAGGGAGCACCCGGAACACAATCCAGGAGAGTTTGGACCCTATATTCACCATAATTTTCATTGTTGAATTCTTGCTTAAGGTTTGCGCTCAGGGTTTTGTTCGTGAGCGAGGGGCTTATCTTCGAGATGGGTGGAACGTTTTAGATTTCGTGATTGTGTTGACATCTTTTGTAGATGTGCTTGCTTGGTGTGGTGTTGAGATTGATTTTGTTGATGTGTCTGCAATTCGAACCTTTCGGGTTCTCAGACCGCTCAGGTCCCTCACTGCCTTACCGGGTCTACAAGTCATCATCATAAGTCTACTTGCGAGCATACCTGCCTTGACAAGTGTTATCACCTTAATTTGCTTTATTTTTGCCATTTTTGGCATTCTTGGGATGCAGGTGTTTGCTGGCATCACACACCAGAGATGTCGACTCACTCCGTACCCTGTCACTTTGGACTACCAAGTGGGGGATCCCAACTACGCCGACTTTAAGGTGAGCGGAAAACAAGACAAAACTTGCTAACTCCCCCCACGTTTTTTTTTCTCTCGGCGAAATACTAACACACCGTCTTAAAAAAAATTTGTTAACCTTCTTCTATTAATATCAATAATCCAAAACGTAGTGCATTCTTGGCGACAACAACAACTTTGATTTGCCAGTAGAATCAGACATGAAGAAAGAGGAGTCACCTTGGTATACTTCAAGGGATTGCTACTGGCCCTTCAACCCAGAAGACACTAAAGTGTGCGATTTTGACGGTGGCAGAGGGGCGCACAAGTGCCCTCACGTGGATCCGGTTCCGATATCATTGCACACATGGTGCGGTAGTAATTATGACAGCTTCGGGAATGAACGCTTTAACGGGGGCTACACAGACGTCTTAACTGGACAGGTCTTCGACCAGACCTCTGTCGCAGGGATCGCAAGAATCAAATCGAATTCCACTAAGTTTTTGTCCAAAGAAGAATACATCGCTCTTCCCTCCTACAACGAAGACGTAAATTGGGGCATGACGACTTTCGACACATTCGGGATGGCATTCGTGACTGTATTCCAGTCGATTACCATGGAAGGTTGGACGCCAATCATGTATATGTGCCAAGATGCTGTGGGTTACCCGCTCGCATGTATCTTCTTTGGGTTGCTGATTGTAATCGGTAGTTTTTTTGTCTTATCTCTCCTTGTCGCCGTCCTCGAGGAAAACTATAGCGAGACGAAGGAGGCCGAGCAGGACGAGAATGGCGTCGACGACGATGGTACTGCAGCTAACGCCTCTGAGTCGAAAGTCGAAGAAGAAATGGGTAAAAAACAAGTGGGGCACCCCACCCTCAGAAAATGGGCTGATTACCCACACTTCGGGACTTTCATCACCTTTCTTATCGTCATTAACACCGTCGTGCTAGGGAGCGAATCCTATCCCATGAATCCCGCTGTTAGTGATGCTTTAGAGGGTATAAACTTCTTCCTCACGCTAATGTTTGCTGTTGAGATGGCCGTCAAGCTTGGAGGCTACGGTCTCAAAGAGTATTCTGACGACCCAATGAACCTCTTTGACGCGTTCATTGTGATAATGTCCCTGGTTGAGCTTGTGGTTGCGCCCCCCGCGTTCTTGACTGGTGGCAACACCGGTCCCGCGGCCGTCGATCTAGGCGGTATCTCCGCTCTTCGCGGATTTCGGCTTTTCCGAGTATTTAAATTGGCGAGGGAGTGGAAGTCGATGCGTATTCTTCTGGAAAAGATTATTTTGACCGTCTTTGATATCTCCAACTTCGCGCTTCTCCTTTTCCTGTTCATGTATATCTACTCACTGATGGGCATGCAGTTCTTCGCCAACACTTTCAAATTCGATGACGATGGGTACGCAATTCCCATTGGCCAGGACGCGCCGGACGGCACGCTTTGGGCGGAAATTCCCTCAGAGCGCCACAACTTTGACGACTTCCACTTTGCTTTCGTGACTATCTTCCTGATTTTGAGCGGGGAGAATTGGAACGGCGTAATGTATGACGGCTGGAGAGCGAAGGGACCCGGTGCAGTCATCTACTTTATCAGCCTGATTGTCTTGGGAATGTTCATTGTTATGACACTGTTTCTGGCTATTTTGTTGAACAATTTCGGCACGGAGGAAGAAGAAAAAGAAGTAGGTCTTCTTGAATCAACAGAGGATATGACTGACATGGAGAAGCAGATTCACGAAGAAGTAGTGAGGGCCAGTAAGCGTCAAAATACAGGTGTTGTATTGCCTGTTGTAGAGGCTGACGTGGAGGAGAACGCAGCACAAGATCGTAGATTCTCCCTGAACCTAGGATCAGTAGCAGGCCCCGATGATAACATTAAGTCCGCTGCGACTAAAGCCCACCCAAAAGTCAGGAAGTCTGTTTCCGAATTAGTGACCTCCGTATTTCCCCTCAAGGGAAATTCTCTCTTTGTCTTTGGCCCCCAAAACGGAGCAAGGAATGCTGCGGCGAAAGTGGTGTCCCACCCTCAATTCGACAATACCATTCTAGTACTCATCATGGTGTCCAGTCTGATGTTGGCCGTAGATGATCCCCTCGCCGACCCAGAATCCTCCTTTGTCAAGGTGCTTACCAACATTGACTATTTTTTTACTCTCTGCTTTGTCATTGAAATGTCGCTCAAGATTGTTACAATGGGGTTCTTGCTTCAAAAGAGAAGTTACTTGAGGGACAGCTGGAATGTACTGGACTTTTTGGTGGTGCTCATAAGTCTGATTACTACCTTCAGCTCTGGCGACAGTTCCCTGAGCAGTCTCAAGTCCCTTCGCGCCTTCCGCGCGTTCCGCCCCCTGAGAATGATCAACCGCGCACCAGGATTGAAATTGATTGTGAACTGCATGTTTAGTAGCATTCCAGACGTCCTAAATGTAAGCGCCGTCTGCGCTCTCTTCTTTCTCATCTTCAGTATTTTTGGAGTCAGCATGTTTAAAGGACAGCTAAGGGAGTGTCAAGGAGAACATTTTGACGAGTTCATCTCAGGCACGCCTGCAGAGGCTTATCTGACTAATCCTACCAGCTGGGCAGGTGCCGACAACGCTACGAAAGAGATATTTAGGAGGTCGAGCGGTTATTTTGCCGGTGGAGAAAACAATGTAGGCGAGTGCGATTTTCCTAACGAGCCCTGCTGTGTGAAGGACGCTGGGGGTGATTTGGAACACCCTGAGGACTGGTACCAGCTCGATGCTGTTTGGTTTACCAGCGAAAACCCAAAGAGTCGTCAGATATGTAGCTGCTTGGGGGCTACGTGGGATGTGGTGGGAGAGGGGTACCAGCTTTTCGACAATGTCGGGTTGAGTTTCCTGGGTTTGTTCGAGATCTCTACGACTGAAGGATGGGCTGACCTCATGTATATCAGTCAGGACAGCACAGGAATTGGCATGCAGCCCATCAGGGACAGCAACCAGTACATGAGCTTCTTCTTCATGATGTTTATTCTAGTTGGGGGTTATTTGGTCATGAATTTGTTCGTTGGAGTTATCATCGACCACTTTAATGAGATGAGAAAAGCCGCGGAAGGGGACATAAGCTACTTGACAGAAGAGCAGCAGGCTTGGGTCAAAACGAAGCAGATTGCCGCGCGGATGAAGCCCAAAAAGAAGATATTCAAACCTGGTAATGCCTTTGGGGATTGGTGCCACGATATAGTGCTGAGAAAATCGTTTGAGAGCTTCATAATGAGCTGCATTTGCCTGAATACGATCGTCATGATGCTCCCAGATATCAGAGACAGCAGCGCCAAGCTGGATATGCTCCAAAACGCCAACTTAGCATTTGCCATTCTCTTCACCATAGAAATGGTTATGAAAATCAGCGCGATGAAAAGCTTGTACTTTGCGGACAATTGGAATAGGTTCGACTTTGTCATTGTTATGGGCACATTGTTTGGCTTCGTCATGAAGGCTGCGGGAGGTGGTAGCACCAGCGGGGTGACGACAGTTATCAGAACTTTCAGGATTGGAAGGATTTTCCGCTTGGTCAACGGCGCAGAGTCGCTCAACCAGCTTTTCAACACTCTTGTGCTGACAATCCCTGGTCTGACAAATATCGCCAGTTTGCTTGGGTTACTCTATTTCATTTTTGCCGTAATGGCGGTGCAGTTGTTTGCCACAGTCGGATTTAGAGGTGACTATAATGTAGACGCGAACTTCAGGAGCTTCGGAAGCGCATTCATGACGCTTTTACGCTTCACAACGGGGGAGAACTGGAACGGTTTTATGCATGACGTTGCAAGGGGCCCTGAGGTGTCGTTGGACAACCAGACCTACAGCAAGGATATTTGCGGTTACGTGTCAGAAAGTGAATACCCCCAATGCAATTCCTGGTTGCCCAAGGCGGTGGGGGAAGAGATCAACGGGCCAGGAAATCCCCTTATATACGTTGTGCTCATCTCCTTCAATTTCGTTGTTTGCTTTGTGTTTATGAATTTATTCATTGGAATTATAATTGAGGGGTTCGACACGGCAGACGAGACCAAAAGGAGCATCAAGCCCGACGACTTCGAAGCCTTTAGCGACCACTGGTCTAACTACGACCCTGAGGGTACCTTTTACATCACCATGGATGTCCTACAGGACTTCGTACAGACTTTGTACGAGCCTTGGGGTTTTGGGGACTACGTGGCCACGCCTGGTGAGATAAGGGCGAAGATAGCCGAGTTGGATCTGAAAGTCAATCACGAGGGAAAGGTACACTTTAAGGATGTCTTGATGGGCCTCAGTAAGGAGGCGGTGAAAACTGAGTTTTTACTGGCAAAGATGGCCGAGTACAATATCGTCGGCATAATCCATCGATCCAAGGCCCCTCTGTTTCACAAATTGGCCAGGGTCAGCGGAAATCCGACTAGCACTTTCACTGTGGGCCATCATTTTGCCGCAGAAGTCGTACAGATGTTCTACAAAGAGCATGTCAAAGGTAAAAAGCGGCCTAAAGGGAAGAGCAGTGACACGAAGATCATAGGGGACGAAGTTGGAGCTGACGAAGGGGAGGGTATAGAAATGGGTTCACCGAGTGGTGTACCAGTGCAAGAGATAAGAGCTGGGGGAGACGAAGAGGTCGAGGAAATTGCCATAGAATAATGTTGCAATAAGATGAAATTGTGCTATTGAGAAGTGCTATAATAATGTAAGCTAAAATGCTAGGCTAAACTTCTGGTAGGCGACAAGACAAGCAAGGTCTTCTTTAAATTTTTTTTTCACTGCTTCTGTTGCTGTGATACCCGCGTCTGGCGCTCCCTTAGAATAGAGTGTGAGCGATCTTTGTTATGGTGCTCATGCCGTTCCGTCTTCTGCATCAACTCTATGGCCTTGCCCAATCTATCATCATGCGGATTATCAAGCTCCTGTAGTGACACAGAAACGTGGTTTGCAAGATTTTGAAGAAGAAACTCGTCGTACCACGTGAACTCTAACTTACGGCGGTTTCGACGCTTTGATTTGTTTGTGTCCGCTTCACTTGGGCGTTCGCATTTGTTCACTGCCTGGATTACCGCTATCACCCGCCCTTCATTGTCACACACAGGGACACACAGCATTGTCTTGATGGATTTGTAGCTATTATTCGCATTATCAGATTTTGGGTCGAAGCGACTGTCCTTTTGAGTGTCATGTATTAGCTCCGGTTGATGCGTCTGAGCAGAAATACCTACAATACCCCCAGAGGGACCGATAGGAATCTTCACAGGACGTGATTCAGAGCCAAGAGCGTAGTCATTAGAATTCGAGCCAGAATTCGTACATTGGAGAGTCTGAGATCCTTCATCAACCAAAAAAAGCTGCGTACCCTCGGCGGAGACAAGTTCCTTAGCCTCCACCATCACATCCTGGAGGATCTTGTTCAATGCCTCCTCACGCTTCATCGCATGTGTCGTCTTATCGTCTATCCATAGGAGCGGAAACATCCCTATGATACAGCCAATAGTTATGCCAATGGCGCAGCCAAACTGTCCCGCAAAACGCACACTCCGCAGCTTCATCTGCATCCTGCTAAGACCAGGATCTTTCAAACCTAAATGGCTGTTAGCAAAATCTTCAATTGCTGTGCCGCACAGCACTCCCGCAAGGTCACTAATTATGTTCCCAATTGCAGCCGCACACATAGTAGAAATTGCAAACATTACACCCAAAGACGCATCGATCTTGTCCCCGGCAATAATCATTATTGCATTGTCCATAATACCAAAACTATTATTAGAGGTTTTAGAGGTAGGTGGAATTTGGGTTAGATGAAAAGGGTTGTGAACCTGGAAGCTATTCAGATGAATATCAGCTAGCGCCAACTTACCCGATAAAAGGAATTCCCATATTTAACCCGTATTGAAATAGCTGCTGTTTCGTTGGTTCCATCACCTCCATAATTTTTGACGAGTACATTTCCTTTATCACTTTTATCTCCTCCAAAGTGGTCATGGAGAGTTTCGAGGTAATTTTGTTCACAGTACTGTCCGGTGATTCCTCTATCAACGTGGAAAGATATTTCAGATCGCTAGCAGCCGCACTTGCAGTTATCGGGGTTGTTGTCGCTGATGTTGTCATGAGGCAGTGTCTCTGTTTGTTTTTGGGTAGCGTTTTCAGCGTGAGTAACCGGCGGTCGGTTGCATTGGCTACTAACAACATTCTTTGGGTCGCACGGTACCACATTATGACGACGGCCTTTGTAAGAGGGGTCTTTGAGGTCGGTGATCTGATGAAAATGTGCTGAGAGGGAGTGAATAAAAATTCAAGCAACCGGAAGGGAAGCCTTGAGGAAGGAGAAAGAGGCAACCACTTGGTACGAGGAGCTCGGGGAGGCAAGAGTGTATTAACGGACGGAGGGATGGCAGCAGACTAACAAAAAAAATCTAGGCGGACTAGGGTAATTAGAAGAATGAAGTTTGGTCAGGTTCTCAAATCAGTTCAACTAAGAGTTCCGAATATCAGAGCAGGGAATCCGAAATAAAAATTGATTTTGGCGTTGGATCCAACCACATTCCCCCTCATCCATCTTCACAACCCTTCTTCCATGTTAATGCTTTTATTGTGTGCGTGTCTCTCTCTTGCCAAATGTTTATTGCATAGTTTTACCCCCTCCAGCAGGCTTGCTCATGATGATCTGGTCAACGCGGAGGACAGTGAGAGTGGCATCAACAGCGAGTCGGAAGGCACTCTCCTTCGTAGCAAAAAGGTCAACAAGGTCGTCCGCAGTCTCCATCACACCGTTTCCGGCGCCAGAGATGTCGACACCAGCTCGAGCGCTGCCATTGGCGTGAGCCGCTGAGGGAGGCGAGGCGAGGCGAGGGAAGGCAAGGCAAGGCAAGGCAAGGCAAGG
>Ga0115556_1000765_pt1 | contig 21804 bp, 17 predicted proteins | sample COGITO_mtgs_1104_5_FD_87282 | JGI IMG/M metagenome (GOLD analysis project Ga0115556, IMG submission 87282) | Pelagic marine microbial communities from North Sea - COGITO_mtgs_110414 | ecosystem: Environmental > Aquatic > Marine > Epipelagic | place: Germany:Helgoland, sampling site Kabeltonne... | reverse complement strand
GTTTCGCGGTCATCATTGCCGCGCCGGGGCCGCTCTTCAAAGAGGAAGACGGGGACAACAAAAGCTTCATTCTTTTTTATCCAAACTGTCTTTTTCTTGCTTTTTTGTGTCGTCGGTTCGACTTTTTCCTTTTGTTGTTTTTTGTTTGCGAAAAAGGGATTATATGAAGAAAACAGCACAAAAGATCTCTGAAAAAGAAGGGGGGGGACGATCGAGTAAAAAACCTTCCAAAAAGAGTATGTGGTTAATTAAATTCGTGGGTTTTGTCCTTTCTTTCTTTTTTCTTTCGCTTTCTCTTTTTTTCGTAGATTTCCCCTCGTGATGAGAGGAAGAACAAGTAAAAAAACAAGAATAGAAACAACTTCAACCCTTCCTTCCTAAAGTAAGAACTGCATCATGTGTATAATAAATAAATACTTTAATCGAAACCTTTATTCGACCGTAACTTTTTCTTCTGACTGGCGCTTTTCTTCTGTTCTAATCGCTTGGCGTTTGCCTTTTTCGCGCTCTTCTCCATCTTTTTCCTCGCTTGAGCGTTTTCCACGTCTTTCAACACCGACGCGCTTTGGATGATATCGTCCATCTTCTCTAAAGCGTCGTCTATGTTTTTACTCTGCGTTCGATGTTTCGTACTATTCACGACTAGGCAGTCTTCGCTATTGATTCTGTTCTTTTCCAATATCCGCAGACGAGCGGCGACCCATTTGGGTAGGAATCCAGATGCCACGGCGCCGTTGAGAGATAAGCGCATGTCCACTTTCGTGTTTACTTTGTTCACGTTTTGCCCGCCGGCGCCTCCCGAGCGCGAGAAGGATATCTCTACATCGCCTTTCTCCAACGGTCGAGGCGATGAGCTATCTTCGCCTTCTCCAGGTTTCGGTAAGTCGTCTTCCCTCGAAATACCAATAGACGACGATGACGACGATGAAGAAGAAAACGCGCGAACCCCGTCCGGCGAAGAAGTCGGCAAAGTCAAGCTACTGCCTCGCTTTGGCGGACTCTTTTTGTTCTTCTTAGTCCCGGGCGTTGGCTTTTTCGCGCCTATAACTATGCCACCTCCCTCGTCGTCGTCAAAGTCTTCGGAACTTTCCTTCCACGGGTCGTCCAAATCCTCGTCGTCGTCGTCGTCGTAATAATAGTCTTCGACTCGTCCAGAAGCAGTTGCAACGTCGTTCTTGAATACCCTTTTTTTGTTCGGCGTGTTAAAACTACTACTACTACTACTGCTTCTGCCATTCATCACACTAAAGCTACTCATAAACCTACTGCTGATACTACTACATCCACACCAAGCCTTTTTCGAAAGCATCGTCATCGTCGCTCGACTCGGTTCTTTGTCGCCGAAGATGCTGCTGCTGCTGTTGCTGCTGCTGCTCCTCCTGCAAGACGTGGATGATGGAACGCACACAGATAAAGAAGACAAAGAAGAAGACAAAGAAGAAGACAAAGAAGAAGCACGAGCTGAACGACAGTGACGACGACGACGAAGTAGCACTGGCAGTACTCTTTGCGTTGCCGCTGCTGCTGCCGCTGCTGCTGCTGCTCCTGCCATCATCGTCATCGTTTTCTTCTTTTCCTTTCCTCTTTGGGGGTTGTTGTGTGTATAGACACAGAAGAAGAAGAAGAACTTCGTCAGAAAGAATTTTAGAAAAAATTTTGGAGAAAAATTTAAAAACAACAGATGACTTTTTGGGGGAACGTCACTTCAAAAATTTCTTTAACGACTCTCACTCTACTAAATACGAACACTCACACTACAACAACAAACTCACACACACACAGTAATCAAAGTGCTTTTGTGACGGAAGTTATTGTTGTTGTTGGTTTTGTTTTCGTCGTTGTCGTTGCTGATATATACGCGATAAAAACGCGATAAAAAAGAGAGAGAGAAAGAGAGAAATTTGTTCCGTTACTCTTCGAGCGTAACTTGAGAGACGACGACGACGACGATGATGATGATGATGAGGACAAAGAAGAATTCGAAGCTCTTCTTCTTTTTCTTCCTCGAAGTGTTAGTTTTCTTCTTTTCTCTCGAAAAAGTATCGGCGGAAAGATTCACCGGGACGTTAAAACTAAACTCCGCGAACACGGAGCAAACGGTCGGTAAATTCGCGGTGAGAAGAACGGGAGATATAAGCGTGAAATTATCAACCGCGAAAACCGGTTGGGAACGTGGCAGACACAAGTTGAAAGTTTTATTGTTTGAAGATAAATCGTACGAAGAGTACGACCGACAGGTGAAGAAAGGAAGCTTGTGCGACAGTCGATGCAACATGGCAAATTTAGAGCACGACGTGGATTTACCGCACCCGAAAGCGACGCACAAGGCGGAAGGGTACGAGTTTTTTGAAGATCCAGAATCGGGAGACTCCTATCGAGTGGATTTGGACAGCGGGAACGTCAGTTGGGTACATCCCGAGAATCACATGGTGGACGAAGAAGCCGTTCGAAAAGCCGCGGATAACAAGAAGAAAAAAACACCGCCGTCGTCCAAAGGGTGGGGGCTTAAAGGAACAGGAGGGGCAACCCCCACGGATTCGTTGACGCCGCAGAAGATTGTGCACAGGGAGACGTATTTCGAATCGAGCTTACGAGCGATGCGACAGGTGAAAGGAAGAAGAGGCGTGACGTATAACGCGTCAAGAGCTGCGTTTTGGTATATCGTCGTCGCGGATTGCGCGTTGGAGTTTTACGACGCGAAGCCTCCGCCTTTGCATTTCGATATCACGATAAAGAATAATGGACAACACTTACCGTCCGATTTGAGCGGCATCGGGTGGGTGTACGTGACGAATTTTTTATTCATGTTCTTTTTAGGTTTGGTATTCGTCTCCATGGCCGTTCGCATGCACAGAAAGAACGAAAAGACGACGCATTTAGTCGTTCTTTTAGTCATGTTGGCGTACTTTTTACAAATGATGAGCTTATTACTTGAACTATTACACTTGAGAAGATTCGTCAAAGACGGGAAAGGCTTGCGATGGCGGTACTCCTACTTACCCGCAGATTTTATGGCAGAAGTCTCGCAAGGAACGTCTGAGTTTATAACGACGATGACGTTGTTATTTCTTGTCTGTGGATGGACGACGACGGCGGAGGCGGAAAGTTTGAAGAGTTCCGCGGCGAAAGTATTTAGTGGTGATTCGAGTTTAGAAAGCGGTTCGGCGGCGAGAAGACGAACGGGGGCGAATTTTGGAGCCGTCGCAGGCGCGGACGGCGTCGCAGACGATGGGGAACGAAAGAGAGGACGTTCGAACAACTTTAGTAGCGATGGTGATTACGACGACGATGCGAAGAAGAAGAATGCGCCGCCAACGCCGAAAACAATCGCTAAAGGTGCGGCAGCCATCGCGAAAGGTTTGCTCGGTAAAAAAGCGTTGGAAAATCCAGAGACGAAACGAATTTTAGTGAACATCACCGCAGCGTTGCGCTCGCCGGGGTATTTGTTCAAAAAGCTACCCAATGGTGTCAGCACAAGCACTCGCCGCTTATCTGCTGGTGGGATGATTATCGCAGGGAACGCCGTGTTACATTTTATTTTAGAAGCGTGGGGGCGACGATACGAGTCGATGTTCAACTCGTTCCACGATCACGAACATTTACCTGGTTTCCTCCTCGTATTTATTCGTTTAGTCCATGCCGCAGTTTTTATCGTCGGTGGTCGAACGGCTATTGCCGCCGCCGATGTCGACAGGCGAGCGAAGAATTTCATTCGAAACTTTCGAGTGGTTGGCTTGTTGTGGTTGATTTCGTTCCCCGCGGTTGTTTTCATGGCGAGGTTTATGAAAAAATTATGGCAAAGGCGTTTCGTCGCCGCTGGATGCGTGACGTTACAAACGCTCGGGTTGTGCGGACTCGCGAGTTTAGTTTTGTTGGACGATAGTTTCATGAAGTTGAGCTCAATTAGTGGGAAAGGAAATGCGTCGTTCTATCGCGGTGGCGTCTCCAAGTTTGGCGTCGGTAAGCTGCGAACGAAAGTGAGCATGGATTAAAAGATTGTCAAAAATACGACGCGCCTTTGAACAGAGCGGGGGATTCAAACTTTCCTTCTCGTGGTACAACAGAAATTATTATTATCGTTATTATATATACACTTTACTTTGCCGCTAAATCTATAACTTCCTCTTTCTCCGTCCAAGCACCGACGTTTTCGAAAGCCGTCGCTCTTTGGTGTCTATAATCCGCGTCCGAGCACCAACGCTCGTAGTCTCTCGCTAACCCGCGTAAAAAAGCTTTCTCGATTTCCCTCAGAGTGAATCCAAGAACGGCGTCGCCGACGCTCTGAGTAACACTTCGCGGAAACTTTTTGAACGGTCCAGGCGGATCGACACCGACGCCGATTTCTGTCCAACCTTCGATGTACGCGTATTTATTTTCCTCTTCTTCCGCCTCTTCTTCTCCCTCTTTTTTACTACTCGAAACATCATCCGCGTCGGCGTGTTCTGCCGAGCCAATGCCGTAGTGCAACAAATCACCGTAGTCCCACGATTCATCTCCTCTGCTTTTCCAGCGAAACGCCGTGCTCCCTCGATTAACGAACATCTCGTTTATGCCTAGACTTTCGACTTCCTTCCCTTCCAATCGACAACTCGCGACTTCAATCAAAACGCACGGTCCTCTCATATCCGCATCCTCGCGTTCCGGTCTGTACATTTTATTCATCTTCTTTCTTCTCTTCTCTTCTTCCTCTGCGTTTACATCGTTCGCTTTCGTTTTGCCACTCCACACAAATCTCTGTTCGTTATCCGTCGTCAACACGCTCACTTTCACTCTAACGACTGGTTTTACCTCCAACGTGAAGAACTTCAATCCCGGGATGGCGAGCTCGAAAAAGCCTTCGTCTTCTCTAATAGTCTCGTCGAAATATTTCGTCATCTTCGCGCCTAACGGCAACGGCACGTCCACGTACTGTTCCACAGGCAGTCGCATGTAGCTCGCCAACGATAGCTCTGGCGTGACATCGTCCGCCTCGTTCACTTTCACGATCGCTTCGCACGTCGCTCGAAGGTTCGTGTTCCACTCTTTGCCAGCCTCGTTGCTGTTGAACACATTTTTGCTGCTGCTGCTCCTGCTCCCTGGTGGTTGTTCGTTCGCCAGCGACGACGACGATGAAGAAACAACGACGCGATTTCGAAGACAGTACGAATGCCGACGAAGGCTACACATCCTCGTTCTTATATCATCAGTACTGTTGTTGTTATTGTTGTCTGTACCATTCCTAAAACTTCTTCCCCGAGAGGACGGAAAATGTTGTTGTTGTTGATGTTTAGATATGATTTTAGAAGATGACTTTGACGAAGATGACGACGCGCGAATGATGGTGAAAGGGTGGTTTGATTGCGCGTTGCGGAGAGGGTCGGTGCGAGCACACGCATCACCAATACCACCGGTTTGACAGCGCATCGATGCTGATGCAAACATCATCATCATCATCACTCTTTTTATGTGTCGTATGAATTATAAATGTAAGAAAGCAGTTTGGATATTATTAAGAAATTCGTGGTGGAGGTTGGTCGTAAGCGTTTTTGGGCGAACTCACACAAAAAAGGAGAAGACGCGGAGAGCAAAAGGACGGATGGAAGAAGGGAGAGAGACTACGAATTGAGGGTAACAAAAACACATCATCATCATAATAATCATCGTGAACATTTCAAACGCCTTTCTCTGCTAACAACTCTTTATCAGCTAATTCCGCTGCTTGGATTTCATCGATCCGATCGGCTCTGGAGACGCTCGGATTGACCAAGCGGTCTTCTCCCGCCGTGACTGAAGCTTTAACAATCACGTCTCCTTTGCGTAAGTCTCTCACGTAGTCTAATCCTTTCGTGACGTACCCAAAGGTTGAAAACTCTCCTTCTTCGAACGCTACACCGCCTAAACCGGCTTGTCTGCGATCGAAATTAAAGAGAAAAAACTGGGAGGAAGAGGAAGCGCCGTCGTCCGTGGCTGAGCGCATGGCGCTGACGCTCCCGTTCACTGAGAGAGGAATGGAAGGTAACGCATCGATGCCGCTCGCAACATCTAAAGGCGACCGGTATCTCGGCTCGAATTCATTCGACGCCTTGACTTCCAAAGGGATCGATGTCGACGCTGAATTATCGCTGTTGCCAAAAATAACAGCCGTTTCGGATAAATTTAATTTACTCCCATCGAATTCGCCTCTTTTCACCGCGTCAACGAAGTTTCCAGCCGTAATTGGCGCGTTAAAACCGTCGCAGGTTATCTCGAGATCCACGGTTTTCAAAGGCTCGCCGTTCAAATTCCCAAACGAACTCCCATCGCCGTGTTTAATCGTAAACTTTAACTCCGCCCGTCCCGTCATTCTTGGCAACTCTTGGTATCGCTTCGGTAACAAAAATGGCAAGTCGTTCACTTGGTTCACCATGATATTTCCGTTCGCTTCTATGGCTTTGGCGATCCACTTATCAAAATTCTCCACGTCTTGGTTTTCGCACGCTAAGATTAATCTGTCCAAGGCGATGACTAAATTCTCAATCTCAACTTCCGCGCTGGCTTGGGTTTCCTTCACGATCGGTTGGAAAATCTCACCTCTTTTCTCCTTGACAATCTCTTTCGCTTTCTTGATTTCGTTCAACATCGAGTTCCACGGTTTTCGCTGCGGGATGCGAAACTGATACGCCGCGTCGTCCAAATTATACTGAATGTCTGACGACTCCGCATTCACTCTCGGCGTGGCTCGTCGTAACGCCGCGGTCGGCGTTCGCGGTAAGCCCGAATTTGGGTTCGATAGCAACGCGCTCGCTTCCCGGGGAAACGCAAAACCGGATGAAAGGAGGAAAACTTCGGTCGAGAGACACAAGGAAGCGCACAGCGCGGAAACTGCTGTTTTCAAATTCTTCTTCTTCTTCACTTTACCGCTATCAATGTCTTCATTGTAGTCGTTATCGTTGTCAGTTGTGTTCGCATCGTTTCTCGATGATGAAGAGGAAGAGAGCGAAGAAAGAGCGCGCTCGAACGCATCGAAATCGCTTCTGTTTGCGCAATAATCAATCGCCTCCTCCTCCTCCTCCTCTTCCTCGCCGCTTCTTCTGTGCGCGCTTCTCTTGGTTCTCCTCTTCGTCGATGATGATGATGTCTTCTTCTCCTTCTTCACCTGAAAGGTGTTATTACTCACCACCACCAGCGACGAGGAGGACGTCGTCATCATCGTCGATGATGCAGACCCAGCGAACATATCTATTTATTAAATACGGCGAGTAAAAGAAATACGAGAAGGAAATTTATTGTAATGTTGTACGACTGTACGAGGAGAAAGGAACAAATTGTTTTTTCGCATGTCTCTCTCTTTTCTCTGCTACTGCTGATTAAAACTAACTACGGACATTATAGTATCACTTCTTCGCCCTTTTCTTTTGCTCCATGACCCACTCTTCGATTCTTCTCTTCAACTCGACGTCACTTTTCAAATCCTCTACTTTCAACGGTTGACGACTGAAAGGACAGGTTTCGTTAGAAAGCAAGTGGCGCTCGATGGTGGCCCGGTCGCAGACGTTTTTCGTGATCGGTACGATGACTGGATCTTTCATCAAAGTACACATGAGAGGGTCTTGGAACTCGTCTGGAATCTCGCCTAAATCGGCTTCGAGGTCGACGGCATCGTCCGCAGCTTTTTTCGCGGCTTTTTGTAGCTTTTGGAAAATCTCAATTTCCGTCGGCGAAAGAAGAAAGTGTTTGGAGAGAACGTCGATGGCCATGGTAAAGACTTCGTCCTTGTAACTTCGCCCATCTTCCGAAATCGCCTCGGCTAACGTCTTTTCCGCACCCGTATCCATCTTGTCCGCGCCTTCATTGATAATGCTTTCGTTTTTATAAAGATTGAGATACACGGTGACGATTTTTGTCAGCAACTCTTTCGGATCGAACTTATACTTCTCCGGGTTTTTCACTTTCAACTTTCGTCTCTCCGGGCCGGCGAGGTGACTGAGGAAGTAGTTCAACATGTCCGCGACTCTTTTGATAATCTCGGGCCTTAGGAACGGCGTGGCGATCTCTTTACTCGTATACGCCATCATTTCTATGTTTTGCTTCGCGAAAAACAAATCCGATCTCAGTTCTCGTTCGCTGCTTTCGTAACGCGACTCGTGATCGTCGCGTTGTTCGTCCGTCAGCTGATTCCACTGCGCTTCGTCCCCCATCAACGCCTCCCTTTCTCGAATTTGCGGAAGTTTCTCCATAGCCTCGCCGAGAGAGTGCACGGCATCGTTGATGAGCATGTCAACAAACTTCGCGTAAAATCGCCACTTGGTTTCTGAAAAAATCTTCCAACCGTTTCGGTACTCCGGGATTGCCCAAAGATACTCGCAAATGTCGCCGATTTCTTTGCGGACGTTGAATTTTTCGTAAGGACCAACAGCTTGCTCGGCATCGGCGAAGAGTTTGAGCAAGTTCGGGATGAGAAACTGAAATGCGCTCGCGTTTGTTTCGAACATCACTCGACCTAATTTATCCGAGCCAGAATAGTCTGGTAAGAACGAGTGTATGACCGAGACAAACTTACATCGAAGATATGGATTTTTGATGTGCTCAGACGCCCCGGAGAAGAGAACGAGAAAGTCTACGACTTCGGTCAAAATTTCATTCTCAATCAACGAATGCGAAGAACTTTTCGTGCACATGACGTACACCAAGTAGTCCAAAGTATCTTCCACAATTTCTTCCGGTATCGCTCGGAAAGCTTTCGAGGCTTCATCCGGGAGTTGCGTCGTCGTCGTCGTCGGAATTGCTGGTGATGTCTGATCTCCACCACCACTTCTTGCTTCGTTCAATAACCACACGCACGTTAAACGATAGAATGCAAAACTATCCGATACTACGCGCGGATCCATCAAAGTCGCATCGCAAAGCATCGTCTGTTGAATGTAGGCATCTTTCTTCATGCGAAGTTGTCCGAGTTGAACAACAAACTCGTGTCTTCGCGGATCGTTCCCGGGTAAAGATTGTATCTCCTCCTCCAATTCGTTCACTCTCTCGGCATAACGGCGTATGGTATGTCGCTGCCTCTCTTCTTGCGCGTTGATACACGCGATGATGCCAAGATGCATAGCGCGATGAGTCGCGAAAAAACATTCGCAGACGAATCCCCACGACGACGCGTTCGCATCGCCACCTTCTTCCAACTCAAACTCCCCGCTGTTATAGCATTGTTCCGCTTCGCTCTCGGTCATGCCAAGTCTCGTGCAATCTTTGTAGTCCGTTATACCGCACGATTTAGAAAGCGTGTATTCCGCTTTAATTTTCGGCAAATGTTTTCCTTTTCCGTTGAGAACGTCCGTGAATGGCAAACTCAAACGTAACATCGTCTCGCAAAAGTTTACAAAGTAGCCGTCTGAGCAATTCTCAAACCAAGATAATTGTTGCTCTTGTTGACTTCTTTTCTTATTCACGTGCAAGTTTAAGAAGATCCACTTTAAAACGCCATCACGAGTTGGCCCGCCGTGTTTAAGCAAAGTCTTTAAGATTGCGTGCAAGCCTTCGTAGACGCGAGCCATGTGCATCCAAATCGTCGCGTGCGCGTTGTCTCTTTCGCGCACACTCACTTTCAAGTCTTTCGATCCTAAATCAACGCTTGGAAATAAAGCTGGAAATATGTTTGGTTCTCGTCTTTGCGACAACATGTTCATCACCGGAACCCTCGAATACATCGGCGAAAGCGCAAACAGCGGCCCTAATATTGAACACTCCTCAAAATCTTTACCCAACACATATCCATCGGACGTTCGCGCGTTTGCGTTGAAGTTTGGTATCATCATTACGTGCGGCGGTAAAGTAGGAAAGATTTGAGCGTTGCGGTTTTTGGGCATCCAGAGCGGATGCTTTATCAATCTCGCCGCGGCGATTGGATTCGCCGCGAGCATAAACATTGCCCTCAAAAATGGATCGAAATCCGCGAGAATGGACATTCCGTGGACGAGAAAAGGTTCGGTCGGTAAAGATTTCTCTCTCGTAAACGTCCATTGCCTTTCGTGCAAGAATATCGCATCCAGCAGGTCAGGTTCTTCCTCGCCAAACTTTTTGCAAAACGCGTCCAAATACATCTGGCTCATTTCGCCCGTGTATAATCGATACGAAAACTCATTCACACCGTATTCTTCCTCCCACTCTGATATTGGAAACAGCCCTGGCTCTTCTCGGGTCCCTCGAATTTCCTCGTCCGGATTCAACACCAATCCACCGTAAGAGACGCACAATTTCTTCACCTCTTGCATCAACAGGTCGAACTTATCTTTCGCGTCCCTTTCGTTTGCAAACTGCGCGAGAGTGGACTTTCGCAACTCCTCGTCCGCTCTGTGAAACGTTTCTAAAAGGTACCTGAACTTTGACTTTTGATTCAGTTGGTGTTCGTTTCTTCTTTGTTCACCACCACCACCACCACCACCACCACCACCTGCTCCTCCTAACGATGATGACGAGGATAGCGATAACGATAATCGCGAGATCAGCACTCTGTCCGCAAACTCCTCGTTTATTTCATCCGCCTCGTCGTTTTCTTCTTCTTTTTCTCCTCCTCTTTCTTTCTTTTCGTTCGCGATCTCCTTTTCCAACGCGTCTAAAAACACGATCGATGACGACGCATTCTCGCCATTACCACCGTCGCTCGTCGTCGTCTTACTACCAGTACTACTATTGCTACCACTCTTCGTCCACGCGCAGTTGGTCACCAGCTCGAGCTTGGATTTGAAATACAGCCGGTGCATTTTCTTCGCGTCTTTCATCATTTTTCTTTTTCTCACGTTTTTTGTAGGACGACGACGAACTTTCTTCCTTCACAACAACACCAAAAAAGAAGAAGACTCTGAGAAGAGGAGGTTCGCAATCTGGCAATGTTGGGTGTTCGCAAAAAAAAATTTGCACTCGTTCATCGTAACGCTTGTTTTCACGAAAAAGAGAAAAAGCGTCCCGAAACAGATCAAAGATATTTTTTCGGAAAAAACCTCAAAAACTTTTCTCACCGCCCTCCCCTCTCTTTGTGGATTTGATCGACTGCACATCCATCCTTTGCGAACACTTCATAGAAGAAGAACGCGCTCGTTCCACTCATTTGCGCGATATCTTTTTCCTCTTTGTGCGCGACAACACCCGCGCGCTTGTTTACACAAAGTTTGTTGACACTTTTGCTCGTAGAGGTGATTAAAAAAAAGGGGAATCGGCTGCGTCACACTTCTTTTTATAAAAAAAAAGATGCATGTAAAAAAGGAAGAAGAAGAAGAAGAACATGAGCAACGATCGCGCCGGGCGATCAAAGTGGCTTTGAATCTCCTCGTGAAGTCACCTCGATCGACGCTTGAAAGATATAACAAATCGATCAGTTCAGATGACGGGAGTAGCGTCATATCTTCTTCCGCTTCTTCCTCTGATTTAGGTAAATTGGAAGAAGAACAAGAGGGGGTCAAAAGAGAAAAATTTCCGTTTTTGGCGGTAAATCAAAAGGAGCAGCCCAATAACAGGTTTGTTTTAGGGGAAACGCTCCCACTTCCTCGAGCGGAAAAGAGCATCCTCGTCTCTAAAATAGACGACGAAAATGACGACGACGAGAACTATCCGATCGTCTACCAAGTTTGCGAAGCGATTTTGGAGGAGGATGTGAAGAAATGCGAGAGATCGTGCACCGCGGCTATGGGCGTGTTGAAACGCGCGACGGTGTTTCCTTCTTCTCTCGTTCGTCCCGGGTTGTCGAAAAAAAGAGAAGAAAAAAATCTCGAGCGTGTTGTCGCCGAGAAAGAACGGGATGAAAGCAATAACGAAGAATCTTGTGAAGTGAACAAAGAAGGCGCGTTGGAAGAAAACTACTCGTATCTTTACGTCGTTAAGAAAGAAGAGGAAGCCAATCTGAGTCCCATTGAACGGATTTTTGGACCGGTCTCGGAGGATGTTCTCGCAGTCGCTCGTGTGAAATTTATTTCTCGTGATGATGATGATGATGATCATGATGACATTGATGTCAAAACTGCAAGTGCTAATCCAATGGTGCACATTGCAGCGGCATGCGATCGTTTCTTCATTGCAAACGAAGCTTTGTTTGTAACGAGCAGGGGAGCAAACGCGGCGATATCTTTCTTCTCGCAACTTCTTCTCGATGGAGTCCATCGGGTCGTCTTAAATCGAACGGCTGCGCAAAAAGATGCGCATAACGAGAAAGATGTTTATTTTTCACTCCAATGCGTACCACCAATGCTTCCAGAGAATGCGAGTCTCATATCTTACGATGAAAGTGTCGCGAGAGACAGCGACGATGAAATTGTGTTCTCGTCGATGAAAACCTTCACCCTTCGCGCGACACTAGAGCGCGATCCGCTTCTCGAGACGGCTACGGAGACAAATTTGGAAGTCGCCGCGCACTCGAGCAAAGGTGACTATGGGAAGAGCAACTCTGTGAGCGCCGATAATTACGTGCGTCTTCAACCATGTTCAGCAGATAAAGCGAATGCTTCTCTCGTAGCATCGTTGTACGATGCGCTCTTCGCCTCGGCGAGCGAGGATGAACAAAGAAGAAGCAAAATCGAAGAAGATGTTTTCGTTCACGATATCGTGTCCGAAGCATTCACTTCGTCTATTTTTGATGCAAAAAGTGAAGTTGCACCGGCAAACAACAAGACGTGTCTTAAGACTGTTCTGCCGGAAACGAGCGTGATTACGCCATGTTTAGGCGTTTCCCCGGAACACGGGCGGGCGGTTTCGAAAGCCTTGGACGAGTGGTCAAAAGCTCGATCTTTCTCTCCGTCGTCGCTTTTTCGCGACGTCTCTGACGATGATAAACTTCCACAAAACTCTTCGATTATCGCTAAAGTGAAGAGACAAAAAGTTATTTTGTTGGGAAGCGATGTGATGAGCTCACTTTCACTCGATGCTGTGGTGACGGAGATCTGTCGCGAGATGGATTCTGAAGAAGCTGCTTTCGCTGGTGAGAAGACACTCGCAACTGCGACATTCTTGGCGTCTGCATCTCGAGGTGAGAAAAGTACAGGCAACTATGGTGGAATATTCTTCGATGCCATCGCTAAGCACGAAAATTCTGCGCATTTGCTCTTGCTCAAGCTCGCTTCGTTCGGAATTTATCCTTTGCGAGGTACTTACGACGTCTCCTTGTTCGATTTTTGTGACGAACCAGCCGCGCGGCCGTCATCTTCTCCAGTTTCGCCATCCTCTGATGCAAATGTTCTCTTCATTGCAACCTTCCGAAAGAGAAATTTCAAAATCATCAACACCTTATCGATCTCTAACGTCGATAAGTTGGTTGAGATCGAGCGCGAGGCTTGGATTTCGTGTCCGGAGATGCGCACGTCTGAAGATACGATTCGCGATCGCGTGTTGAATAATCGAGTGATGAACTTCGCGATATTTGATATGGACGGTGAATATCTCGAAGAGACAAATGACTCGTTGAAAGGAATGATGTATACGCAGTTTGTCAAAAGCACGGAAGACGTGTCCAATAGAAACTGTTGGGCAACGAAAGAGTCTGCTCGAGTTGACCCGTTCTCGTCGCAAACGATACAACTTTTGGATGTTTTTGCCGATCAACGCTACTCGCTCGAAAACGGTGGCGACGTGGGCATGCAGCTCAGAGATTTTGTGCTTCACTTCGCAGAAAGAGTTCCCATGGTACAAACAGTTTGCGCCGTTACTCGAACGAGAGGCTTCCGCGAAGTGCAACAAAAAGCCATCAAGGAAATTGAGGAAGTATCCGAGCGAACGCAAGCGAGCATCTCGGGACATCTCAAAGCCTCTCTCGCGATTCCCACGTACGAACAACACGTTATGTCAAAAGAAGGCGGATATAACGACCGCGGCCTATTCTTACACGTCGGTGCGGGAGCTAAAATTCTCAAGGTTCAGTACGGTTGGAGACCGAAAGATTACGAAAATGACGGAAACGGGACGCTCATCGAATACAAACTCGAACGACTTTCGTGGAGAAGATACTCAAACGTCAAAACGTTCAAGAGCTCACACAGCTCATCATCATCATCGTCTATGGTAGAAGCTGTTGCTTCTGCTATCGATACTGTCCAAGATGAAAAAATGGGAAGGGTCGCCGCCACGTAAATGTATGCCAGGAACCTCCTTCGAGAAGGCCATGAAGTTATGTATCATCCACCCCTTCTTTCTTCAATCAATTCCATTTTTATGATTATGATTATTATTACATTTTAAGTTTTAATTGAACTACAGTACCTATTCTACTTTATATCACACGATATTCCTTTTCCTTACAACATGGCTCACATCTCTCCGCATTGTGAGATTATAACCGCTAGTTTTGGCGCGTTCGCACCCCCCGAGACTGGAACCGCTTCAATCTTACGCAAAGTTAACATGCCATCACCGATAACTCTTCCAAAAACTACGTGCTTATCATCTAACCATTCACATTTTGCGCACGTGATGAAGAATTGACATCCATTTCCGTCCTTACCGGCGTTCGCCATCGACAACAATCCTGGGCCGGTATGTTTCGCGACGAAGTTCTCATCCTTGAACTTACTGCCGTAAATTGACTTACAACCCGTCCCGTCTCCTTTCACAAAGTCGCCGCCTTGTATCATAAAGTCTTTGATTATTCTGTGAAAAGGAACATTTTTATACCCCAGCGGTTCCTTCGTTCTCGGATCTACGGTTTCCCCGGTGCAAAACTGACGAAAGTTCTCCGCCGTTTTCGGCACGACGTCTGCAAACAGTTCCATTTTTATTCGTCCAACTTCTGTGCCTCCGATGGAGATATCGAAGAAAACGATCGGGTTTTGTTTGCTAATCGGACGATCGTGCCAAGAAGACGTCGTCGATATTGGTGCGTCTTCCGCGGCGACCATATCGGATTCTTTTGCCGCCGCGTCGGATATGAATTCTATAGTATTATTACTTTATTATTATATGATGATGTTAATGCGTTCGCTCGTCGTCTTGTCTCTCTTTTTTGACGTCGAAGAACAGAACCAAACGACACAAAACTAAACTCTAAAAAACAAGGGTCTCTCTCTCTCTCTCTCTCTCTCTCTTTCCTTTTTCTCTCTTCTCTCGTAATCGCCACAAATTGCACACAAACCTTCTTTTTTATTCTTTTCTTCTCAAAAGAAACGATATTAAAAGTCTTCGCGAGCAACAAGCGCATTAAACACACACACACACGCAGTCACACGCACACGCATTCAAAAACCAACCTTTCCGTTTTTTTATGGAAGAGCTCGAGCCATCCTTCGGTACGTTTTTTTAGTTCTTCTTCTCTTTGTTTTGAAGAACGAGAAGATGAATTTATTACTTCTTTTCTTTCCCTTCCCTTCCGTTGTTGTTGTTGTTGTTGTTGTTCTTCTTCTTCTTCTTCGTCTTCTTCGTCTTCGTACCACCATGGAATAGTAAACTGACTCTCACTCGTGCTATTCTCCTTCTCTTTACGCCGCGTAACAATTAAACACGACGACAGGTATCGACCCATTCGCGAACCAAGCCGACTTGTTGAATCAAGACGATCGAGAAGACTCGGAACTCAAGAAGAAGAAAAAAGAAAAAGCCGAGAAAATCAACGCGGATTCGGTTCAAGACAAATACATTCACATCCGCACGCAACAAAGAAATGGGAGGAAATCCTTAACGACGTTACAAGGGATTAATCCCAAAATCAACAAGAAGATCATCTTGAAAGAGTGCAAGAAGAAGTTCAACTGCAACGGAACGATTGTGGAAGACTCGGAACTCGGGGATATCATCCAGCTCCAAGGAGACCAACGCAAAAATGTGGCCCAGTTTTTGATCGACGAGAAAATCTCGAAGAAGGAGTTTATCAAGGTGCACGGCTCGTAATTTACTTCCTCACACGCAAGAAGAGGAAGAAAAAGAGAGAGAAAGAGAGGGAGAGAGAGAGGAAGAGAGATACCGGTAAAAATTACGACGACATGTACACAACGCTTAGAAAAAAATTGGACGCTCGTCTTTCTTCGCGCGAGAGCGCGAAAGAGAAGAAGGGTGCGAATGAAGCGTTCTTGTTGATTAGTAGAGAGAAAGAGAGAGAGGCAAAAATGAAGCGCAGAGAGATGAAGAAAAGAGCGAGTGGTTGGGCAATGCATTCTTGTAGATACATACGCACTTAGGTTTTAATCTCATACGCGAGAGAAAATTTTCTGCTCTTTCGGGTTCTTCTTCTCTTCTCCCCAGTTCGCCCTTACCTCACAAGAAATGACTTGTCCTTTTGCGTCCCTTTTCCGTCTCGGTATTACTACTATTCACCGCACTCCACTTGCTTCTGGTACTAGAAGCAACGAACCGAAACGTCTCTTTGTCGCGAAGAACACAAAGGCGAGAACGTCGGCGTCCTCATCATCATCGTCAAACGAGAACACGCACAACGGCACGATGTCGGCGAAAAGTCGTTTCACCTCTTCCTCCTTCACGGATGAGACGATTACCACAGAGAACACGACCAAAAAGAAGAGCGCGAGAATAGCGCTCGTGCAATTGGCGTCGACGTCGTCCAAGGAAGAAAATATTGAAAACATGCTGGCGAGAGTCGAAGAAGCGCTCTCATCGTCGTCATCGTCGTCATCATCGTCATCATCAGGAGACAAACCGTTAAAATTGGCTGAAGAAGAAAAAAAGATTGTGGATATCGTAGTCTTACCTGAGATGTGGAACTGTCCTTACGGAAACGAGTTTTTCGCTCCGTTCGCGGAGGATGTAGTGTTAGATCGAGGTAGTTCTGTGGCTGAAGAAGAAGGAAGAGGTTCGACGTCGCCGTCCTTCGATGCTATGCGGAAAATCGCCAAGGAGAAAAAAGTCGTTCTGTTTGGAGGATCAATACCGACGAGAAAGGACGGCAAGCTATTCAACACGTGCTTTGTGTTTGATAGCGATGGCGCACTCATAGCAACGCATCATAAAATGCATTTATTCGACGTAGATATACCAGATGGAATCACTTTTTTTGAATCAAAGACGCTCACGGCGGGCGACGCGGTGACTATCGCAAATACCAAAGATTTTGGAAAGTTTGGTGTTGGCATATGCTTTGATATGAGATTTCCTGAGTACGCGCGCGCGTGTGCGCTAGAAGGATGCATTGGGATGATATATCCAGGAGCCTTCAATACCGTGACCGGTCCTTTACACTGGGCGTTACTGCAAAGATGTCGAGCGGTGGACAATCAGATGTTTGTTGCGACGTGTTCGCCTGCGAGGGTAGAAGGCGCGTCGTACCAAGCACATGGCGATAGTTCAGTATACGGTCCGTTTGGGGAGAAATTAAACGACAAAGAATTAGAGGAAAAGCCGGGTGTTGTGTATGCGGATTTAGATCTCAATGAAGTCGTGAAAAGACGCTCGGCAATGCCTTTGAATAAGCAAAGGCGACTCTCGGAAACGTACGAGTTGTGCGCGAAGAAAGAAGAAAACGTTTAGAAAAGGAGAGTAAAAATATATTTCTATTTGTACCGCTAAAAACTGCTACCTGTGCTGCTACTACATTATTCACTATATGCCGTAATCATTTCGAGCTTATCATTTCGTACCGTCCCACGTTCGAACTTTACGAGACCCGGTCGTCGCTGCAGAAAACGCCGTTCTCGCACTATTATTACTCGCGGGTTGACTCTGTCTTTTAGTCTCAACCTCTGGTCCACTCACTACGAAATTTCTCGCCCCACCAGCTTCACTCATGGACAAAACTCGAAACTGCATGGCGTCTCCTATTGGTGGCGTGGCGTCGCGGTCTTGCGGCAACCGTCTTCCTTTCTCGTCTCGCGCTAACTTCTTCGGTAAAAAACCGACGTGTCCGGAAACGCCGACCGCGAATCCACCATTCACGGCATTCAAGACTCTCCCAGTGACAAGCTCTCTATTCTCTCTTTTCCTCGCAATCGCATCCCACGCCAGTTGGTGTTTTCTAAACTGATCGACCGAGACCGAGTCCACGTCCATCTCCCCGAACGGGTTTTGTAAACGTTTCACTCGTAGAGGTACGCGATCGCCTAACTTCACATCCTCTGGTAACTCCTCTTTTACAAAGCTCGATGGCATTTTGAACCCAACATCCACGTCAATGAATCCGTTCCTAGAGTCAATCTTTGTCACTATTCCGGAGACGACTTTTCCTTCCAAGTTTGGAAACGAAGCGTTTGATTCTCGAATAAGATTCTCGAGAAAGGTTTCTTTTTCTTCCTTTTTTCCAAATTTGGTCGGCGTCGTCGTCCTCGTCGTCGCTGTGGATGGTTTTGACGAGGACGACGACGACGCCGGTGAAGACGAAGAGAGTAAACGAGTGAAAAAAATGTCGTTTCTGCTCTGCCCACCGCCGTTGCGCAGAAGTCTTTGGATGAGTTTAGAAGAAGACAAAGACATTATGTTATATGTTATGTTATTAGTATTATTATTATTGTGTTGTTGTTTTTGTAAAAAATTGAAGACAAGCTTGCTTGAGAAAACCTTGAGTTGAAACGTCGAATTACACAGCACAAATAGAATTCACAAGACACGAAAATAATAATAATAATACACATAAGAGTCTGAGGATGATGATGAGCTGCTACTGCTGCTACTCCTCGAGATCGACGGCGTCTTCTTCTTCTTCTTCTTCTTCTCTGAAAATAATTAGAGAAAGAAGACCACCACCATCAACAACAACAACAACAACAACAACAACAACGACGAGAAGAAGAAGACAAGGAGAGCGAGTGCGGACAATCTTCACCGCCGCTGCGAGGAAGGACGAGAACGCGACAACCTCTAACAAGCAGCAACAACAACAGCAAAAACAAGAATGGCCGGAACCGAACTTATGGGCGGAATCGCACCCGAGATATCTCGTGAGCGATTGGGACGACGACGACAACAAAGAATGGGGCGAAGAGTTATGCGCTGAACTCGACGACGAGGAAGACAAAGTAGAAAAACTGTTTTCTTCCGCCGCTGTCTCGGTGCCTGAAAAAGGAAAAGAGAAAGAACGACTCGCCGTTGCGCGAGAAGATGGAAACGTAGAAGCATCTGGATCTAGATCATCATCGTTGTCATACTCAACGTCGACGACAAAGTCTGCGATACGCGCGCCGAAACGGCCAAACAGCGAAGACTTATCGAACGAGATGTCGAGGGAAGATTTTTGGAACGAAATCAGAAAAGAAGCAGAAACAGAGGCTGCGAAAGAGCCAATGCTGAGTTCTTTCTACTTTAGCTCTATTTTGTCTCACGATTGCTTGGAGAAAAGTTTGAGTTTTGCGCTCGCCAATCGACTGTGCACGAAGACGTTGTTATCGACGCAACTGATTGAGATTTTTAATGAAGTTTTGTTGGCGAAAGATAGCGAACAGCTGAGGAATAACATACGCAGAGACCTGGTCGCGGTACGCTCGAGAGATCCTTCCTGTGGCTCGTACGTCCAAGCGTTGCTGTTATTCAAAGGCTTTCACGCGATTCAAGCGCACAGGATTCAACATTATTTGTGGGAAAAAGGACAAAAGTCGTACGCGAGCATGCTACAGTCGAGGATCTCGGAAGCGTTAGGGGTTGACGTGCACCCGGCTGCAAAATTTGGCGGAGGGATTCTGATGGACCACGCGACAGGTTGTGTCGTAGGCGAGACGGCTACCATAGGTGACGACGTTTCCATTCTTCAAGGGGTTACTCTGGGCGGTACCGGAAAAGAAGTTGGCGATAGGCATCCGAAGATCCAAGATAACGTATTGATTGGCGCACGAAGCACAATTTTAGGAAACATTGTAGTTGGATCTGGTGCGATGATAGCGGCAGGTTCGTTAGTGTTGAAAGCAGTTCCGGCGAACGGTATGGTTGCCGGAAATCCAGCCAGAGTAGTCGGAAGAACGAAAGATCGAAGACCGGCTTTGGTGATGCGAACAAAAATCGAAACCAGAGAAGACTCGAAAGAGTTTTGCGAGATCTTTGCAAAAGCCGTGGTAGAAAAAGATAAATCGTTGATGGCAGCGACGATGAAGATGGGACCAAATTTATCTTATAGCTCATCCTTGGACGATGAACCGGGAAAAGTTGGTAAAAGTTCCAGCAGCGCGTTGATTGAGAAGGCCTCCTCGCCGTTGTCTTCAGAAGAGCTGGTAAAACAATTAGATGAAAAGCGTCGACGAAGATTGCGTGGCAAATAGTTTAAAATTGTAGATTCTAATAGATTGTAGGTACCTTCATGTACGTGGTAGATATAATTGATTCTGTAGTAATGTGATGTATTGCATAAAATTTCCGTTCTTTGTTTTTCATCTCCGCGAGCTCTCGCCCACGACGGATTAATCGAAAGGATCTATGCGCGGATCGTGTTCTGTTACCAAAGCCATACCTGTGCACAAACACGTCGTGCACATAACCTTTGTCGTCCCCAAGCAGTTGTTGCACACGCATTTAGATCCCGTGTTTGGATCGATCAATCTCCCTGGTTTATACGTGTTTGGCGTCGCGCACTCGGCACAAGTCAAGTAGCCGCTCCCTTTGCAATACATGCACACCTTTTTCCTTTGTTCTTGAGCGCTACGAATTTCAATCGCGAAAAAAGCCGAAACGACGCCAACTGCACCGCCGGTAAACGACGCAACGATCGGATCGACTTCCGCCAACTGCTTCGGGAAGTGAACAAATTCGATAAAGTCTGCGTATGTGGTACCGCCGACGCCGAGCTTCACCTCCGCGATGGGCGCAAACAAACCGCCAAACAGTAAGAAGAAGAGCACAGTCGCACCCCAATAGATTCGATAATCCGAAATTGAATCCTCCGTCAACACTGGGAATCCAGGCACAACTGACTGAAACTCTGACTTTTGCACCATATTTTCTTCTTCATACGCGCTTCCTGTGGACTTTATCCGCAACTGCACTCGCAGTCGTCGCATTTCTTCCATCAATAAGAACACTTTTTGTCGTCGACTTTCCAAGTTTTGTTGAATATCGTCCACTTGGAGTTTAGAGAAATCTAAAATGGTATTCGCGCCTTCGATGATGCAGAAATTCTCCGGTAACGCCGTCGTTTCAGACGCTTCACCTTGTAAGAGCTGGTCCGAAGATTTCGTCGCCACCGCCCCTTCTTCTTCTTCTCCTGGTCCTCCTCCTCCTCCTCCTCCTTCTGTCGATGATGATGCTCCTAAAATGACTCTGTTTCTCCTCGCGATGTTACCGATAACGACGACGGAGTTGCTCCTCCTCCTTCTCGTCGCTCGTATTCTCGAGGAGGAAGAGTAGGAGTACGAAGAAGGAGTCGCGCAAAGAAAAGATGATGCACTCGGGGATGAAATCGAGGAGGAGGAGGAGGAAGACAAAGAAGAAGAAGAAGAGGTGGAGGAAGAGGACATCACCCGGGTCGCGTGAGCGACACTCGTCGAGAGGGACATCGTCGTCGCTGATGATAACATGATGATGATGATGATGGCTCTCTTTATATACTTTAGCAGCAAAGAAGATAAAACTCTGAAGAAGCGCGCGCGAAAAGCGCTTTTCTCTTTTGTGTGTCTCTTTTTCTCTTTTTTTTTTTATCCACTTGCACTTGCAGACGACTTGTCGCTTGTCTTCTTCCAATTTTTTTCGTTCGTACTCTCTTTCTTCTCCGCCCCTCATCATCGTCCCATCGTCACACTTTTTATTTATCACACACTGACAGAAGAGAGATTGATTACGCGTACACGCACATATAATAGAAGAATAAATGTCGTCGTCGTCGTTTACGTCGTTGTGTTGTTGTTCGAGGAGCAGCGCGTCCAAAATATTCTCATCTCCTTCGAGCAAAAGTAGCAGGAGTAGCGTCCGACGGAAGGAGAAGGCGACGACGACATCATCATCATCATCATCATCATC